>Ga0184615_10001997_pt1 | contig 10995 bp, 12 predicted proteins | sample PLM4_65_coex_FD_133134 | JGI IMG/M metagenome (GOLD analysis project Ga0184615, IMG submission 133134) | Groundwater sediment microbial communities from an aquifer in East River, Colorado, USA - PLM4_65_coex | ecosystem: Environmental > Terrestrial > Soil > Riparian zone | place: USA: East... | reverse complement strand
TTTAATGTACATAGTAGCAGTCGATGCAGGAAAATGTGAAGGTTGTGAGGAGTGTGTTAATAACTGTCCTGTTACCGTATTTCAGATGAAAGACGGAAAGGCAGATCCTTTTCAGGCAGATCTTTGTGAAGGATGCCAGACATGTACAAGCGTGTGCCCAACAGGAGCAGTGACCGTCACTGAGATGTAATAACTCTATCTGTAATTTTATGAAGGGCAGGATTTATCCTGCCCTTTTTTTATTTCCAGTGGCAGAGAAAAATCAGGAGATGCCGCTGACCGCAGTAAGTTTAGCTCCCGTACCTTTTACGGATGACACCTGAAAGTTCATTCACCGATGCCTCAAGATGGCCCACAGGCCTTTTCTGAGCCCATGTTAGAAAAACTCTAGCTTTTGACTTAAGGTCCTGGAATATGGCTCTGAGTGAGCGTGGGCACGCCTGTTGTGAACCTGGGATAAGGGCTTTTACTCTGAATATCAGCAGTCTTTTGGCAATGGTGGCCCTGACATTAAAATACTGAAAGGAAGAATGCCTCCCGGAATGCGGGCCCTGGATGGATCTTCACATATTTTCTGTTTATCCCAAGGCCCTGGATGAGTATCACCCCTGGGTTCATTTGTCTCCTGAACAGTTTGCAATGTCAATTTCCATCAATGCTTTCCTGCCCCACAATATATGCAGTTATCATATAATTTATATTGACAAATTTGCCTGCTAATTGTTATAAAATCATGCTTTACTCAAAACCAATAATATTAGGAGGTGTGACAATGAAACTCGGCGTTATCATGAGTGATTACAGGATAGGCTCTGATGTTATAGACAGATTAACTGCTGAAAAACTAGGCATTATTTTTGTCGGCAACGGAGTCTATCATGCAGCAGCCAAGGAAGCTGGCAAAACATCTTCCCTACTCGAGAAAACTGCTAATTTATACGTACTGACTGAAGATCTCGAGAGCAGAGGGTTTACCTCTGCAAATCTGGACAGTCGGGTAAAAGCAGTTACGTACAGCGATTTAGTTGATCTTATTTTTAATGACTACGAAAAAACAATCTGGTTATAAAACATAAAGGAGGCAGATATGGGTAAATTAACAATTGGCTGCTTTTCATCTCTGGTCGGCTCATTGTCACTTGATTTTTCAGTGAAACTGGCTGAGGCAGCAGTAAAAAAGGGACATACAGTCGATTATTGGATGTCGGGGAATGCAACCATGCTTTCCAAAAAAGGCCAGAAGGCTTTTAAGGATTATTCCTACCTCGCTAAGTCGGTACAGGAACTCCTTGCTACGGGGAAGTTCCAGATAACAGCCTGTGAGGCATGCGCTGCGGCAAGAGGGTATCACAAAGAAGACACTATGGAAGGCGTCAAGAGTCACAGCATGGACTGGTATCTTGCGAGCACCTTTGAAGCTGACAGGGTCCTTCATATAGGAGGGGATTAATATGGCTACCAAGAAACTTTTATTCGTTGTCAGGGCGCTTCCTTACAAGACTGAGGCATCAAGGCTGGCATTGACCCATGCGATCTCCAGCCAGTCAGTTGAGATATATTTAAAGGACGGAGATCTGGTCGAGGGTAGTGTTGCCTTCATCGGAGATGGTGTTATGAACTGTCTCAAGAACCAGCAGGCCATGAAGCATTACGGCATAACAAGCATCGAAGGACATATGAAAAACACCCTGCTCCTTGACATGAAAGTCATGGTATGCAAGGAGGACCTTGATAAATTCGGCATTAAGGAAGATGCGCTCCTGATGGATGCCGAGGATATTGGCGGCGAAACCAACGCACAGGTTGTTCCGTACAGTGAAATTCAGAAGGAGATGGAATCAGTAGACCATCTCCTTTTCTGCTAATTCAACAGAGACAGAGGAGGATTTAACAAAAATGGCTGATTTAAAATCACAGACCCCTACACAGACCCTTGATGTTTTAGGTCGTGTGTGCCCTTACCCGCTTGTTCTGACTAAGAAAGCACTTGAGAAACTGCCGAGTGGCGGGATACTCAAGATCCTCTGCGATGCACCTGCATCCGCAGAAGATTCACTCCCTAGATTTGCAGAAGGCAAAGGCTATCCAATTGAAGTTGTAAAGCTCGCTGAGAGCTGGGAGCTTTATATTCAGAAGCCGTAACATATTTGTATGCTTCAGAAAAAAGGCCCCGGGCATTCGGGGCCTTTTTTGTTTTATGTTCAGTTATTCTTAAGTCTAAAGGTGATAGGGATTTCAATCGTACCTCTTGCGGCAGTGAAGGGAGATGCTTTCAGGACAGTGTCCCGCGCGGCAGCATCGAGTATGCCGTAACCTGAACTCCGGACTATTCTTATATTTTCCGCATATCCCCTGCTGCTTATTGTAAACTCTGTGAGCACAGTTCCTTCCATGCCCCGTTTCTTTGCAAGCAAAGGATAAATCAGGGCCTTTTCAATAGATTGCCGGATGGCTTTACCGTCTTCGGAATTTATGCCTTTAGGTTGAGTTTTGGCCTGTTCATGACCGAGGTCTCCTGATGCCGAAATGCCCGCAAGAAGGCCCTGATAACCAACTGAGGGGGAAGACGATGGCACACCCTGAGTATGCAGAGACCCTGGAGGGCCGTTTTCCCCCTTCAGTGACTTCTTTGGACTTCTTTCCTCTGAGTTGTGCTCACTGGCAGTGCTAATTAAATGCCCCTCCTCGCGACCCGCTTCAGGAGAGGTCTTGTCCTTGGCAACTGCGCCAGAATCGTGAGGGCTGCTGACAGCCGTATTCCGATCAGGTGAGACACGACTATGGCTTGCCTGTTTTTTTTGATCCTGGGCATTCAAGGCCTTTATTTCAGGCAATCCGCTGACTAGGGACACTGTCAGGGGATTGGCCGGGGCAGGCGAAGTCCAACCCCGGCCAACCGTGAATGCCGCAATGATTATCGAAGCATGAGCCACGAAAGAAAATACTATTTGCAATCGCAATCTCATAGGACCTTATAAAATAAATACTAGGTTAGGCTTTCCCCTGTTAGAACTCAACGGACATTCCTATGAGGATATTTCGCTTTGGAGACGGAAAAAACGCCTTCTCAACAGCATCGGGAAAGCCGCCTAATACCCCGTACTCTGAATATTCCGTATTTGTCAGGTTGTTTATATCCACATATGCCGTTAAAGACTTCCATTTATACGTAAATTTGGTATTTAAAAGAAAATAACTCTTCTGGTCGCTGAACTCATTTTTAAAATCACTGACAAACGGCCTTTCCCCTACATAGACTCCGGTGAGGGCCAGGGTCATATCTTTCCCTATGGAAGAGATTGCGGCCATTGTCGCTTTATGTTTCGGCACATTGGGCACCTGGCTCCCCTCGAACTCACCTTCTGTAATTTTCGCATCCAGAAACGCATAGCCGCCCCTCAAGGTCAACCACCCGTTCGCCTTTAAATCAAATGAAATCTCTACCCCCTTCCTGCTGGTCATTCCGTCCAGGTTTTCATTATTAAAAACCCATGGATTGAAAAAGATCTCTTTGTCAGTATCCAGTTTGAAAACGTTTACATTGACAAAAAAGTCATCGGTAAAATAGTGTCTTATACCTGCCTCGTAATCATCAGACGTCTGGGGAACCAGCGAGGTATTTATAGTATTGGTAAAAAAGCTGTATAGTTCGTCAAAAACAGGATACCTGAAACTCCTGGAATAACTTAAATAGGCATACGACTTTTTGAAAAAGATGTAATTAATACCTGCTGTATATGCGTCATCTGACATAGTTGTACTGTCGCCCGGATCAAAGCTATAGCTCGCTCTATCATGCCTGTATCCCCCGGAAATATGGAGAGCTTCAGTCAGGCCAATTTCGTCGTGGACATAATACCCAAAAGTCTCCTTTTTCAGTTTGTACGTCAGGGTGGAACTGAAGCCGAAGAATTCTGAAGAGTTCAGGATGTCCTCATCCGCCTTCTGATAATCGAAGCCGGCTGTCAGGATGTTTTTAATCTTGTCAAAGTCCTTCTTGAAAATAACCTGTGGCGATACCGCAATCGTCTTGATTGAGCTGTCGCCCAAGAAATTCCCCCAATCGCCTGACATGAACGAAAAAAAGTCCCTTCTTCTGAAGGATGTGTCGATTTTAAATATGCTGTCATTATAAAAATACACCTCCGGCGCTAATTTCAGATAATACTCTTTAGTATTGGCGAAATCATCGGGATGCAATGAATCAGTTCTTGAAACGCCCTTGGCAAAATCGCTCTCTTTCAGAGCCCCCGGCATCCTCGTATCATCTTTGTGATATCCGCTGCTGAAATCTATTTTCATGAAATCCTTTACATAATAGGTCGTGTTCAAACCTAAATCCTTTCCCTCAGTTTTGCTGTTGTCTCTGTAGCCGTCAGAAGTAAGATAATTTGCGGAAAGATATAAAGAGAGGTCCTTCAGACTTCCCTCTGTATAGGCATCGGCCTTGAAAGTGCTGTAGCTGCCTGAAGCGACTTCAGCGCCTGCTTTTAACCCGCCTTCTCCCCTTTTTGTAATAATATTTATAACGCCTCCGGCTGCATTGTCGCCATACAGCACGCTTCCCCTGCCTCCCTTTATTATCTCAATCCTGCTGACTCTATCGAGGGGTATCTCGGTCCAGTCAACACCGCTCAGATCAGGCTGATTCACACGTCTGCCATCCACAAGCACCAGGGTATTTGAAGGCGCAGTCTCTCCAAAGCCGCGCAGATCCACGGTGTAAGCCCTGCGGTTTCCCGCAATATCGTTGACTTGAACGCCGACCTCGGTCCTCAGGAGATCGGGAATATTTTGTGCCGTCGAATTCTTAATTTCTTCTTCAGTGATGATCGAGACGCTGGAAGGAATATCAGCCACCTTTTCCTCATATCTTGTTGCCGTTACCACCACCTCTTCAATTTGTATCTTTTCTTCTGCCTGTGCAAAGGAAACCAGCACTAACAGCAGAGATATTACCAATAATTGTTTCACTAAATAGTTCCTCCTTTAAGTTTATGTCTTGAGAACATTTTTCCGCTTTGCAAGTCCAATTGCTTTAAGACATATCCTTAAGGCTGAATATTGGCTGTATCCCGTCTCATGCCTACCTCCTCTTCCCTCGAAGGGTATTGGTTTTCAGGCATAAAGGGTCTCCTGACTCAGGGCTTCCTACTCGCCGGCCTTCCCGGTCTTACGACCAGTGGCATATAGGGGCAAACCTTGCGGTTGCCTTAACGGCTTTCGTTCCCTTTACAGTTGCGGGGCAGTTTCCGGTTTGCACGGAATTCCCCTTAAATACCTTCTGAATCTGCTCAAGGCAGTTTTAATAAACTATCTGACTCCTCCGTTGATCAGCTTAACTACAGGATATTTCTCCCATAATTCGATAATATTCACTGCAGCATAATCCTGTTCTATCCTGAAGATATTCTCCAGAGGTATACCCAGAAAATGGCAGAGGATAATCCTGTTTACACCTCCGTGTGCAACCACAGCTACGTTCTCTCCCTTGTGATTGTCCAGTATTCTGGTGAGAGAAGGGATGATCCTGTCCTTTACCCCGATTGTGCTTTCCCCCTTGATCGGGCTGTATCTCAGTGGGTTATTTGCCCACGCCTCGAACTCTTCAGGGTATTTCTCTTTTATCTCGCTGAAGGTCATTCCTTCCCATATACCGAAACTTCTCTCTCTCAAATCAGGTATCTCAATAGGCTGTACGCCATAGTCTGCAGCGATTATCTCAGCGCTCCTGACCGCCCGGCTGAGGTTGGAGGTATAGACAGCCTGAAGTCCGGAAGTCTGGAAGTTCTGAATTTCTGAATTTAAATCAGAACTTTTGCTCCTCCGGGTTCCCGCATTATCATCGGATGATCTATGGATGTCTTTTAAGTAACTCATATGTTTTGAAGACGATGCATTCCTGAGATATTCCCTTATAAAGGCAGAAGATCCTTTAACCTGACCGACCCCTTTTTCAGACAGGGGCACATCGATACTCCCCTTGTAGCGTTTTGTTTCGTTCCCTTCTGTCTCCCCATGTCTGACTAAATAGAGCGTTGTAACCATAATGATGTCAACATTAACAAAAGTATTTCCGAGATTTCACCTGCGGCTCCAAGGGTGTCGCCAGTAAGTCCGCCTAACCTCTTTTGAAAGAACTTTGCCGACATAAAGCAGAAGCTATAGAAAATAGCAAACAGGACAATAAATAATATTATTGACGCGGTCCCGTATATCTTGTGCAGAAACAGCATGTCGGCTGCAGCATAAAAAAAGATCAACAATGAGGATGCAAAGACAACCTTGACTAAGGTGATATGATCGATAAACATTTTCCCCAGTCCATCCTGTCGTGCTGAATTGCCATGGTACATGGTTGATACCATTCCCCATTTGGAAAATACCGGCATCAGAAACAGAAAAGCATATTTGGAGGCCGGAAGTGATGAGATCAATAAATTATTGAGAAAAAGAAATTTAAGCAGTATGGTCATGACTATCGCGATGACCCCGATGGCGCCTGTTGTGCTGTCTTTCATTATGTTGAGCTTTCTGTCCCTGTCTGCCGCAGGGTCTCCGCTCGATTTTACGGCCAATGCGTCAAAGGTGTCAGCAAGGCCATCAAGATGAAACCCGCCGTTGATGACAATGAATTTCAGCAGAACAAGTCCGGAGGTTATTTCAGAGGAGAAGAAATTAACTGATACCAAGGCTGTGCAAACAGCCAGCAGACCCTGAAAGGCCCCTGCAACAGGGAAAAATACCGCTGATCCTGACATATCTTTTTCTGTTACGGCGCCATGCACTTTTACAGGCAGAATAGTCAGAAACTGTAATGCCAGAAACAATTGTCTCATCAATCCTTTTTCTCTGTAGCAACGCCAGCGCCACCGAATGTTGCCATTTCCTTGTAGATTTTCAGCCCTGCCTCGATCATGAGCATTGCAAGGGCAGCCCCTGTCCCTTCCCCAAGCCGTAAATCCAGATCCAGTATCGGCCTTAACCCGATTTTTTCAAGCACTGCCGTATGTCCGATTTCTACGGATTTATGCGCGGCGAACATGTAATCTTTTGTCTTTGGCTCAATGCAATAGGCTATTAATGCGCCGGCTGTTGATATGAATCCGTCTATTACAACTGGGACCCTGTTTGCCGCTGCTCCGATAATGAGCCCTGCGATGCCGCCGATCTCGGTCCCTCCAACCTTTGCTAGCACATCGACGGGATCATTAGGATCAGGATTATTTAAGGCTACCGCATCCTCGATTACTTTAATCTTGTTCTTTAAGGCATCATCTCCTATCCCGGTGCCTTTCCCTGTTACTTCAGAAACCGACTTGCCGGTAAGGAGAGCGGCTATAGCGGCTGACGGAGTTGTATTGGCGATGCCCATGTCTCCAGTGCCGAATAAACGGTATCCCTTTTTTGCATATTCTGTTGCGAGCTCTATCCCGACGTTGATACATTTTTCCGCTTCTTCTCTGGTCATGGCAGGGCCTTTCCTCATGTTTTTCGTACCCATGACGACCTTTTTAGAGAGAAAGAAGGTGCCCACCGCCGTTTTAATTCCCCCCTTGGCAAGGGGGGATACATAGGGGTTAAAATCAAAATCAACGCCCATATCGACCACAACAACTTCAGCCCCAGCCTGACGTGCAAGGACATTTATTCCGGCCCCTCCGTTGAGGAAGTTGAGCACCATCTGCGGAGTAACTTCCTTTGGAAAGGCAGAGACCCCTTCATCAGCAACCCCATGGTCGCCGGCAAAGGTGAAAACTACTTTTTTATCCAGCTCGGGCATCTCATTTTCAGTTATTGCCACGAGTCTTCCGGCAAACTCCTCGAGCCTTCCGAGACTGCCCTGTGGTTTTGTAAGGTTATCAAGCCGTTTCTGTGCTTTTCTAATAAAATCAGTATTGACAGGTAATATTTTCTGCAGTGTCTCTTTCATTAAAGTTCCCTTTCAGCCTTTTATTTTTACTGGTATGCCTGCTACCACCATGAACACTTCATCGGAAACTCCGGCAACCTTCTGGTTCATAATTCCTGCCAGGTCCCTGAATTCCCTTGCCAATTTGTTTTCCGGGACTATCCCTGTGCCTACTTCGTTTGAGACTATATAGATATACAAGTCCTGTTTTTTGTGTCGCAGTATGTTCAGGAAATTTTCGATTTCGTGCTCTATATCAGCATTCCTGTGCAAAGCATTCGACAGCCAGAGGGTGAGACAATCAAGGACAATGACGCTGTAGCGGCCTGTCAACCTTGCGATCGTCTCGGCTATCTGAAGCGGTTCCTCATAGGTGTCCCAGCCCTCACCCCGTTCTCCTTTATGTTTCTCTATCCTGCTCACCATTTCCTTATCGAGGGCCTCGGCAGTAGCAATGAATGCCTTTTGTCCTTCATGTTTTGCAGCTTCACTGAGAGCAAAGGAACTCTTACCGCTTTTAGCTCCTCCGGTCACAAAGATCACTTTCTGTTTCAGATCCTGTGCTTTAGAACACTTACTCATTTAGCTGGTCCTTCAGCAGCGATAACAGACATTCCATGATCGCCTTGTAATTCTCTGGTCTGTGTGGATAATCACAGTCAGTGCAGCTTTTGAACATAAGCCCGTTGCTCTCTTTATAACGTGGCGTGCCCGGGCAGATCGCAAAGTACAGCGGGCAGAAACAAAACAGACAATTGAAATCCTGGATATCCATTTTGTGACAGGGGAAATATTTGCAATCCCTGTTTTCGAAGTATTTAAAAGAGGCCTTTAGCCTTCTGGTCTTATCTTTTGCTTCTTTTGCTTTCATCTCTGATTGGGCCTCCTAAAACAGACGGTTTTGTAAAAAGAGCCATAGGCAAGACGCGCAAATTCTGAGGAATGAGGCGTACTTAGCTGTACGCCGCAGTGACGAAGAATGCAGCGTAACGCAGCATATGGACTTTTTACGAGACCGTCAAAAATTGCTGCCATAGCTTATATAAGCCTCTCCGGAATCCTGTTTCCTTATCTCGATGCTTACATCAAAGGCGTCCTTCAGCGTACTCTTAGTCAGTACTGCCTCAGGGGCGCCGCAGCCGAGCATTTTCCCTTCCTTTATCAGGAGCACCTTATCAAACTGCAAGGCAATATTTATGTCATGCAGCGCCATGATTATCGATATGTTCTTATTGAGTTTCAGTTCTTTCAGTAATTTAAGTATTTCAAACTGATACTTAATGTCGAGGTTTGCGAGTGGCTCGTCCAGCATGAGTAGCCCGGCGCCCTGCACAAGGGTCATCGCAATGAACGTCCGCCGCCGCTCGCCGCCGCTCAGGTCCGTAAGGTGTGCCTGAGACTTGTCCAGGAGCCCTACTATTTCAAGTGCACTGTCAATGCCCATCGCAGGCGGAATGTCATAGGGGTATAGCCCCATGCCAACCAACTCCCTGACTGTGAAGGGTACCGTGATATCAAGGGTCTGGGGCAGGTAGCTTATCAGCTTTGCCCGGTCCCTGTTGCGGTATGTGTGCAGGGGTTTTGACCAGAGCAGGACCTCGCCTGCGTGCGGCCTGAGTATGCCGCTTCCCAGTTTCAGGATGGTAGATTTGCCCGAGCCGTTGGCACCGAGCAGGCCTATGAACTCTCCCTGTCCTACAGATAGGGAGATGCTGCTGATTAGAGGGTCCTGTTTCCTGTACGAATAAGAAACATTGCTCAGTTCGAGGATATTCGGTTCAGATGCTGAGGACATTTTTCCTCCTGAGCAGATAGAGAAAATAGGGAGAGCCGATGATCGCCGTAACTATTCCGGCAGGTAGTTCCGTAGGGGCCAGCACAGACCTGCTTATGAGGTCTGCAATACAGAGGAGACCACCGCCGCCGAGTGCGGAAAAGGGGACAAGCAGCCGGCTGTCGGAACCTATGATCGACCTGATGATATGAGGGACCAGAAGACCTATGAAGCCGATCATGCCGCCAAGGGAGACGGATACTGCGGTCAGAAGTCCTACTGCTACGAAAAGGATGAACCGTTCCCTGTGGGGAGAGAACCCAAGGCTGTGGGCAAACTCATCGCCGAGTATGAGAGCGTTAAGGGCCTTTGCCCTGAAGAGCGATATCAGTATGCCTGGGAGCACAAAGGCAAGTCCGTAGGGGATCTTTGACCATTCCGACATGGAAAGGTCACCAAAGATCCAGAGCATAGCTTTACGGAGACCTTCATCCGACGATATGCTCATTACGAGCATGAGCAGGGCAGAAAAAAAGAAGCTTAGCCCCACGCCCGCAAGGAGGAGCCTCTCAGGCCAGAGCCCGCCCCTTTTCCATCCCATAATGCCGACCATGGCGCCGGTGATGAGCGCGCCGGAAAAGGCAAGCACAGGGATGGTGAAACTGCCGAGAAAGGCGGCCCCGAGCATGATGCCCAATACTGCTGCAAGGGATGCGCCGCTCGATATGCCCAGAATATAAGGGTCTGCAAGCGGGTTTTTGAGGATGCCCTGAAGCACAGCTCCTGAAGCGCCGAGCGCCATACCCATAAGCAAGGCAACGACGCCTCGCGGAGCACGGATCGAAAAGAGGATCTCACGGGAAATGTCGTCAGCTGCAAACGGGTTGATCATCCTTGGTCCTGCGATGAGAGAGAGTCCGAATATAATTATCGGCACACTGATGATGAGGGCTGCCCTTATCTTCATATTCTTCATCGCCGCAGATATCCTGCCAGTTCCTCTACGCCCTTCAGCGTTCTTGGTCCAAGACGGTAGAGGTAGTCGCTTACGTAAAACACTTTATTGTTCCTTGCTGCTGGGGTACTTTTAAGTCGCCTGAGAAGTCCTTCGGAGACTTCATTCATGCTGTTTTGGCCTTTCCCGATAAAAATAATGTCCGGCGACCTTCGAATGACCTCTTCGATCGAGTATTTCGGGTAGTTTGACGCAGTCCTGGCTGCAATATTGTCTGCGCCCAGGATCTGGAGCGCATCGTCCGTAATGCTCCCTGGTCCGGCGACAATGAGCGGTTCCGGCCATATGATAAAC
>Ga0184615_10001995_pt1 | contig 11004 bp, 7 predicted proteins | sample PLM4_65_coex_FD_133134 | JGI IMG/M metagenome (GOLD analysis project Ga0184615, IMG submission 133134) | Groundwater sediment microbial communities from an aquifer in East River, Colorado, USA - PLM4_65_coex | ecosystem: Environmental > Terrestrial > Soil > Riparian zone | place: USA: East... | reverse complement strand
GAGCGCCAGCGGCACACGGAAGACCCAGTTGCCCAGCGTCGCGGACCAGAGCGGCGTGACCGTGTCGCCCGCGCCGCGCAGCGCGCCGGCGAGCGTGAAGTGCACGCCGAGGAACGGCTGCGCAATGCCGAGGAGCAGCATGAACGGCTCGAGCGCCGCGATCACGTCGGCGTCGTCGGTGAAGCCCTCCGCAAGCGTCTTGCGCAGCAGCGCGAAGACGACGAAGAGCGCGAGCGAGACGAGCAGCGACAGTCGCGCGCTGCGCCAGCCCGCGCGCGCGGCGAGCCGAACATCGCCCGCGCCGAGCGCCTGGCCGACGAGCGTCGACGCGGCGATCGAGATGCCCACGCCGGGGATCCACGAGAACGAGAGCAGGCGAACCCCGATGGTGTAGGCCGCGATCGCGACCGGGCCGTAGTCGGAGAGCACCCAGAAGTAGATCAAGAGCGCACTGTTCAGCAGCACGCGCTCGCCGAGCGCGGGCCAGGAGACCCGCGCGGTCTCGGGCAGGAACTCGCGCACGCGGGCGAAGTCGGCGCGGCGCAGGCGCACCGCCATGGAATCCGGCCGGTCCGGCCGGCGCGCAGCCGACACGAAGAGCACCACGCCGACGAGCTGCGCGCCGAGCGTCGCGAGCCCGGCGCCGACGAGATCGAGACGCGGGAAGCCGAGCGTCCCGAAGATCAACAGCCCGTTCAGCGACAGCTTCACCGCCGTCACGACGCCCGCGATCAAGAGGGGCGTGCGCGTATTGCGCGCGGAGCGGAAGGCGCTCTCGATCGTGAGCGAGACGGCGAGAAAGACGGTCGAGCCGAGCGTGAGCCGGAAGTACGGCACCGCGCGATCGATCACGGCGGGATCCGCGTTCAAGAGGCCGAGCAGAAGGCGCGGGAAGCCGACCGTGACCACGCAGATCGCTATGGCCGACCCGACCGCCAGCACGAGCGACGCCGCGAACGCACCGCGCGCGCGCTCGGGCTCGCCCGCGCCAAGCGCTCGCGCCATTAGCGCGACGCACGCAACCGAGAGCGCGAGCAGCGCGGCCTGCGCGAGCTGGAAGAACTGCGAGGTGTAGCCGACGGCGGCGAGCGCATCGGTGCCGAGTCGCCCCAGCATGGCGATGTCGATCAGCGAGACGGCGCTCGCGAGCACCTGCGAGATGATCGCGGGCCAGGCGAGCCGGACGATGTCGCGGTCGGTGCGCCGGCGCAGCTCGTCGCGCGTGGGCGCGCCGGCTGCGACAGCGACCGCCCCCGCGGGGTTCGCCCCCGCCTCGACCTCGGGATCGGACGGGTCGCCTAGCTCGGGATCAGGCCGTCGGTCGTTCACGCATCAGGCAATTTGCGCCTTGCGGTACATCGCGACCACCGCCGCGCCGCCGAGGCCCAGGTTGTGCTGCAGTGCGATCTTCGCGCCCGCGACCTGGCGCTTCTGCGCCTCGCCGCGCAGCTGCCAGGTCAGCTCGGCGCACTGCGCCAGCCCCGTCGCGCCCAGCGGGTGGCCCTTCGAGATCAGCCCGCCCGACGGATTCACCACGACCTCGCCGCCGTAGGTGTTCGCGCCGGAATCGACGAACTCGCCGGCCTTACCCACCGGACACAGTCCGAGACCCTCGTACGTGATCAGCTCGTTGCAGGAGAAACAGTCGTGCAGCTCGATCACATCGACATTCTCGGGGCCGAGGCCCGACTGCGCGTAGACCTTCTGTGCGGCCTTCACCGTCAGGTCGTAGCCGACCAGCTTGATCATGCTCTTCTCGTCGAAGGTGCTCGGCATGTCGGTCGCCATCGCCATGCCGAGGATCTCGACGGCCTTCGCCTCGAGCTTGTGCCTGCGCACGAAGTCCTCGCTCGCGAGCACCGCCGCGCCGCCGCCGTCCGAGGTCGGGCAGCACTGCAGCTTCGTGAGCGGGCCGTACACCTGCGGCGCCGCCAGGATCTGCTCGAGCGTGTACTCGTCCTGGAACTGCGAGTAGGGGTTGTTCACCGAGTGCTTGTGGTTCTTCCAGCCGATCTTCGCGAAGTGCAAGGCCTTGGTGCCGTAGCGCTCCATGTGCTCGATGCCCGCGTTGCCGAACATCTGCGGCGCGGCGGGAGCCTTGGCGAAGCCGCGCTGCTCGACCATCAGCTTGAAGTGCTTGTCCATCGGCGTGGTGCGGTCGGTGTACTTCACGCCGAGCGAGCCCTTCTCCATCTTCTCGAAGCCGAGCGCCATCGTGCACTCGGCGAGCCCGCCCTCGACGAGCTGCTTGGCCATGAACAGCGCGGTCGAGCCCGTCGAGCAGTTGTTGTTCACGTTGTAGATGGGGATGCCGCTGAGTCCGAGCTCGTAGAACGCGCGCTCGCCGCAGGTCGAGTCACCGTAGCAGTAGCCGACGGCCGCCTGCTCGACGGCGTCGAACGGAATGCCGGCGTCGGCGAGCGCCTTCTGGCCGGCCTCGCGCCCCATGTCCGGATAGTCCCATTGCTTCGAACCGGGCTTCTCGAACTTCGTCATGCCGACGCCGACCACGAATACCTTGCGACCCATTCTGGTGTACCTCTTACGCTTTCAGCGTGATGGCGGCGTTGCTGATCACCGGCGTGCCGCGTTCCTTGGACTTGGCTGCGATCAGGATCCGGTTGCCCTCGCGCCACATCGACGTCTCGAGCGTCTCGCCCGGGAACACCACCCCCGCGAAGCGCACCTGGTAGCGCGCGACCTTGGTCACGTCGCCGCCGAGCAGCTCGTCGACGACCGCCTTGCAGACGATCCCGAACGAGCAGAGCCCGTGGAGGATCGGCTTGTCGAAGCCGCCGAGCTTGGCGAAGTCAGGATCCGCGTGCAGCGGATTCTTGTCGCCCGAGAGCCGGTAGAGCAGCGCCTGCTGCGGAAGCGTCGGCGACTCGACCACGGCGTCCGCCGCGCGGCTCGGCGCCTCGTTGCCGACCTTCGGGCCCGCCTCGCCGCCGAACCCGCCCTCGCCGCGCGCGAAGATGGAGAAGCGATTCGTGAAGAGCTTCGCGCCGCCGGCCTCCTTCGTCTCGACCTCGATCACGATCAGCGCCGCCTTGCCCTTGTCGTAGATCCCCGCGATGCGGCCCTCGCTCTCGATCTTCGCGCGCACCGGGATCGGGCGGTGGATCTCGATGTCCTGCTCGCCGTGCAGCACGAGCGCGAAGTTGATCTGGATGCCCGGCACGCCGGACATCCCGCCGACGGCCCCGAAGACCGGGATGACGCCGTAGCTCGGCAGCACCTTCAGTTTCTTCTCGTAGGTGTACTCGAGCTCCTTCGGGTCGGTCGGCTTGCGGTAGCCCGCGCCGATGCCGAGGTGGTAGAGGATCACCTGATCCGGTCCCCACTCACCGGTCGTCGACGCAAGCTTTGCCCCGCGCGCTTTCTCGAGATCGATCGGCATGTCTGTCTCCCCTAGCCCATCAAGTCTTTCGCGATGACCCGCATCTCGTCGCCAATGCTCTTGGGTACGATGTAGTCCTTCTCGTCCATGATCTGGCCCAGGTGCTCGCGCACGTCCTCGAGCGACACCGCCTTGCCCTTGCCCGCGAACCAGCCCGGCGCGAGGCCGACGAAGATGCGCGCGAAGCGTCCGCCACCGACGGAGAAGACCTCGTGCGTGAGGTCGCATGCCTCGGAGACGAGATAGCACGCGAGCGGAGTCACCGTCGTCGGCTCGAGCGAATTCGCGAGTGGACCGAGCAGGTTCTCGGTGAGTCGCGTCTTCGCGATCGGCGCGATCACGTTCGACTTGATGTTGTTCTTCGCTCCCTCGACCGCGAGCACGTTCGACAGGCCGACCAGACCCATCTTCGCCGCGCCGTAGTTCGACTGACCGAAGTTGCCGAAGATCCCGGCGGCCGACGCGGTGAACAGGAAACGGCCGTAGTTCTGCTCCTTCATCGCGCGAAACGCCGGCTGCGAGACGTAGAACGCGCCCTTCAGGTGCACGTCGAGGACGAGCTCGAGATCCTGCGGCTCGAGCTTCACGAAGCTCTTGTCGCGCAGGATGCCCGCGTTGTTGATCACGATGTCGACGCGGCCGAAGGCGTCCAACGCCGACTTGATGATCGCCTCGCCGCCCTGCGGCGTCGCGACCGAGTCGTAGCTCGCGACGGCCTGGCCGCCCGCGGCCACGATCTCGTTCACGGTCACGTCGGCCATCGAGCTCGACTTGCCGCTGCCGTCCGCAGCGCCGCCGAGATCGTTCACCACCACGTGCGCGCCGCGCCGGGCGAGCTCGAGCGCGTACGTCTTGCCGAGGCCGCCGCCCGCGCCAGTGATGACGGCGACGCGGCCGTCGAAGCGAATGTCAGTCATCGCGTTCTGTCCTTCTGTCTGGGGGTTTCGAGGCTTGCGGAGACCAGGCGCTTCCAGAGCTCGAAGAGCCGTCGCCGCTCGGTGTCGTTCTCGCGCAGGATCCGCTGCAGGGCCATGCCGCGCATTACGTGAAAGGTGAGCTCGAGCAGGTCCTGGAAATGTGGCGCGCGAGAGGTCTCGGGCCCGGCGAGCTCGCACCAGAGGTCTGCCATCGCGCGACCGACGCTGCGCTCGAAGCGCACCAGGTTCGCGCGCAGCTGCGCGTCGCTCCGCGCCGCGACCCAGAGCTCGAGCGCGGCGTAGAAGAGCGGGCCCGAGAAGCTCGCCCAGACCGCGTCGAGCGCGTACGCGAGCCGATCGGGCGCGTCGTCGGCAGGCGGCAGCTCGCGGCGCACTTCGTCCGCGCGGCGCTTCGCGAGGTGACCGACCGCGTGCACGACCAGATCCGCGCGCGTGGGGAAATGGTGCAGCTGCGCGCCGCGCGAGAGCCCGGCGCGCGCGCAGACCTCCGTCGTCGTCGTCGCCGCGTAGCCGACCTCGACCAGCGACGCGACGGTCGCGTCGAGCAGGCGCGCGCGCGTTCCGGCGCTGCGCTCTTCCTGCGTGCGGCGCACGCGCGGCTGGGTGACACGTGCTTCACGCGCGGGGACGGCCAAGCAGACCTCGGGGGGTTGGAACGCGCGCAGCTTAGGCGAGCGCACAGAAACCGTCAAACCTGCAGGTTTCTGAGTCTCCGACAGGCTTCGTCGAGATCGGCGTCCGTCTTGCCGAAGCAGAAGCGGCCGAGCCGGTGCGCGTCGCCGGCACGCCAGAACGCGGTGCCGGGCACGCACGCCACGCCGCACGCGCGCAGCAGCGCGAGCGCGCGCTCGTCGCCGTCGGCGCCGGGCAGGCGCGAGATGTCGGCGAGCGCGAAGTACGAGCCGTGCGGCACGCGCGGCGCGAGCCCGGCCGCGCCGAGCGCAGCACAGAGCTGGTCGCGTTTGCGCTCGTACTCGACCGCGATCGCGGCGTAGTACTCGGGGTCCAGACGCTCGAGGCCCCGCGCGCAGCCGAGCTGCAACGGCGAAGGTGCGCAGACGTACACTAGATCGTGCAGGTGTGCGAAGGCCTCGGCGAAGCGCCGCTCCGCGGCGATCCAGCCGATCCGCCAGCCGGTGACCGCGAAGGTCTTCGACAGCGCGTTCATGGTGATCGTGCGCTCGCGCAGCCCGGGCAGTGCGGCCGGGCTCACGTGCCTGCGCCCCTCGAAGACGAAGTGCTCGTAGACCTCGTCAGTGAACACGAAGAGGTCCTGCTCGCGCGCGATCGCGCCGAGCGCTTCGAGCTCAGCTAGCGTGAACACCTTGCCCGAGGGGTTGCCGGGCGTGTTGACGACGATCGCGCGCGTGCGCTTCGAGAGCGCGATTTCGAGCTCGCCGAGCGGCAGCGCGAAGTCCGGCCCGTCGAGCGTCACGTACACGGGCACGATGCCGAGCGACTCGAGCGTGTTGCGGTGATAGCCGTAGTACGGCTCGAACAGGATCACCTCGTCTCCCGGCTGCAGGAGCGCCTGACAAGCGACGTAGAACGCGCCGGTCGCACCGCTCGTGACGACGATCTCGCTCTGCGGGTCGTAGTCCAGGCCGTTGTCGCGGTGCATCTTGGCAGCGAGCGCGCGGCGCAGCTCCGGGAGTCCCTCCGAGCGCGAGTAGCTGTTCACGCCCTCTTCGATCGCCGCCTGCGCGGCGCGCCGCACCGGCTCGGGAACCGGCGTGTCGCAGACGCCCTGGGCCAGGTTGATGCCGCCGACGCGCGTCGACTCGGCGGTCATGCTGCGGATCGGCGAGATGCGCGAGGCGCGCGCGCGCGGGGTGAGCTCGAGGGCCACGGCGCGTCCTAGACCGGCAGCGCTTTGACTTCGGGGCTTCGGATGGTATACACCCGCAGCGACGGACCTAACACCGTTATAGGTCTTGAACGCCGTTCCATGGAACCGCACCCCTCCGAAATCCGCCGTTCGCGCCACCGCGAAGAGGCTCGCCGCGCGATCCTCGACGCGACCGAAGCGATTCTGCTCGAGGATGGCGTCGAGCTGTTCTCGATCCGCAAGCTGGCCACGCGCTGCGGCTTCACGGCGCCCACGATATACCACTATTTCCGCGACAAGGACGGGCTGATCGACGCGCTGCTCGAGGAGCGCTTCTCCCGTCTTCTGCAGCGCATTCGCCGCGTTGCACTCGGTCCGGACCCGATCGCCAACATGCGCGAGCACGCGCGCGCGTACCTGCGCTTCGGCCGCAGCAACCAGGCGTTCTACCAGCTGATGATGCGCGGCGCGCGCGACGGGCAGGAGCGAATCGTGCGCGCCGCCGAGGAGACCCGCGTGATCATGTCCGGCCCGCTGCAGGCGCTCGCCGCCGCAGGTCGGCTCTACGACGACGACATCGTCGCGGTGCAGCAGTCGCTCTGGGCGCTCGTGCACGGCGTGATCTCGCTGCAGATCGGCAATCCCGGCTACGCATGGTCGAAGAACCTCTCCGACGTCGCGCTCGATGCGATCCTCCGCGGGATCGTGCGCCCGAGCGCCGAGAAAGGGACCTCCAGATGAACCCGCGCCTCGCGTTCGCGCTGTTCGCACTCGTTCCGCTCGCGCTCGCCTGCTCTGGCGCCGAGGAGAAGGCGCCGCTGCAAGCGCCGTCGGTGGCGCTCTCCGAAGCCGTCGCGGTCGAGCTCGAGGATCGGATCGAGGCCACCGGCGAGCTAGTCTCCCCCAACCACGCGATCGTCGCGGCCGAGGTGGGTGGTCGAATCACTTCGCTCTACAGCGACGACGGCGGCCACGCCGCGCGCGGAGAGCGCGTGCTCGAGATCGACCCGGAGCGCCGCATTCTCGAGGTGAGGGCGGCGAGCGCGGGCAACAGCGAGGCGAAGGCCGCCCTGGTCGAAGCGAAGCGCGCCGCGGAACGCGTGCGCATGCTGTTCAAGAGCAACGTCGCGTCGCAGGCGCAGCTCGACCAGACCGAGACGGCGCTCGAGCTCGCCGGCGCGCGCGCCGACGGCGCGGCCGCGCGCCTGGGCGAGACGCAGCGCGCGCAGCGCGACGCCGAGGTCACCGCGCCCTTCGACGGCATGATCGCGCAGCGCTTCGTGAGCGTCGGCGAATTCGTACAACCCGGCACGCGCCTCTTCGAGCTCGTCGCGCTCGACCCGATCGAAGTCGAGTTCCGCGTCTCCGAGGTCGACTCGAGCCGCGTGAAGGTCGGCCAGCTCGTGGGTGTGCGCGTGGCGCCCTACCCCGACGAGATCTTCGAGGCCACCGTCACGGTCGTCGCTCCGACGATCGACCCGGCGACGCGCACACTGCGCGTGAAGGGGACGCTGCCCAATCCGGACACCCGGCTCCGGCCGGGCCTCTTCGCGCGCGCCGATCTCGGCATAGCCCGACGCGATTCGGTGTTGATGGTGCCGGAAGAAGCGGTGCTGCAGCGCTCCGATGGCCAGGTCGTCTTCCGCGTCGTCGACGGCAATCGCGTCCAACGCCTCGTGGTGAAGTCGGGCGTGTTCAAGGACGGGCGCATCGAGATCGTCGAGGGTCTTTCGCCGGGCGACAAGATCGTGATCCGCGGCCACACGGCGCTCGTCGACGGCTCGGTGATCGCGGTTCGCGGCACCGACGGCAAGGCGATCGAGCCCGACGTCGCGGCCGGGAAGCCCGAGCAGCCCGCCAAAGCGGAATAGGAGCCGCCATGACTCTCTCCGACGTCTCGATCCAGCGCCCCGTGCTGACCTGGATGATGATGCTCGCGCTCTTGGTCGCGGGTGTGATCGGCTACGGCCGTCTCGGCGTCGATCAGTTCCCGCCGATGGACTTCCCGACCGTGATGGTGGTCGCCAACCTCGAAGGCGCGAACCCCGAGGGCATGGAAGAGGACGTCACCGACGTCCTCGAGGAGAATCTCAACACGATCGCGGGCGTGCGCAGCCTGCGCTCGACGACACTCGCCGGTGTCTCCCAGATCTTCGTCGAGTTCGAGATCGGAACGGATCTGGACAAGGCGATCCAGGACGTGCGTGACGAGGTGGCGAAGGCGCGCCGCGTCCTGCCGCGCGAGGTCGAGCCTCCGACCGTCTCGAAGACCAACTACGACGACCAGCCGATCCTGTGGATCCCGTTCCAGTCGACCCGGCCCGAGGTAGAGACGAGCGAGTACGTGCGCCGGCACGTGAAGCCGGTGCTGGAGACGATCGACGGCGTGGGCGGCATCACCGTCTTCGGCCGGCGCGACCGCGCGATCCGGATCTGGGTCAACGGCGAGGCGTTGCGCGCGCACGGCCTGGCGGCGGGCGACATCCTGATGGCGCTGCGGCGCGAGCACGTCGACGTGCCGGGGGGAGTGGTCGAGGGCGCGAGGATCGAGTGGAGCGTGAAGACCGATGCCGAGTTCCGCTCGACCGCGGCGCTCGAGCGCATGGTGGTCGCGCATCGCGGCGAAGCGTCGGTCTATCTGAAGGACGTCGCGCGCATCGAGGACGGCGAGACGGACGTGCGCGCGCTCGCGCGCTACAACGGCGTGCCGACCGTCGGCGTCGGCGTGCGCAAGCAGACCGGCGGGAACACGGTCGCGATCTGCGACGAGGTATTCCGGCGCCTGCAAGAGCTGCGGCCGCTCCTGCCCGAGGGCATCTCGATCAGCGACGGCGCCGGCTTCATCGACTTCTCGCGCTCGATCCGCGAGTCCGTCGCGGAGACGCAGTTCGCGCTCGTGTTCGGCGGCTTGCTCGCCGTGCTCACGGTCTTCGTCTTCCTGCGCCGCGTGCGCCCGACGCTGGTCGTCGCGGCGGCCATCCCGGTCTCGCTGATCAGCACCTTCGCGCTGGTCTGGTTGGCCGGCTACACGCTCAACACCATGACGCTGCTCGGCATGGCGCTGGCGATCGGCGTCGTGATCGACGACGCGATCATCGTGCTCGAGAACATCGAGCGACACCGCGAGATGGGCAAGAACGCGCGCCAGGCCGCGATCGACGGCACGCGCCAGATCACATTCGCCGCCACCGCCGCAACGCTCTCGGTGACGGCGGTCTTCCTGCCCGTGGTCTTCGTCCAGGGAATCATCGGCAACTTCCTCGGCGAGTTCGGGCTCACCGTCGCTGGATCCGTGCTGATCTCGCTCTTCGTCGCGCTCACGCTCACGCCGATGCTCGCCTCGCGCATGGCCCCGCCGAAGGAGCGCAAGCACGGCGGCGTGTATCACGCGCTCGAGGTCGGCTTCACGCGGCTCGAGAGGTTCTACGAGCGCTCGCTCGACTGGGCGCTCACGCACCAATGGACGACGCTCGCGATCGCGGTCGCGACGTTCGGCGCCGCCTACGGCTTCGGACGGCAGCTCGATACCGAGTTCTTCCCCACGTCCGACCGCGGGATGTTCTTCTCGAACTTCGAGACGCCGCCGGGAACCACGCTCGAGGCGACGAAAGAGTTCCTGACGTTGAACGAGACCTACCTGCTCGCACAGCCCGAGATCGAGGGCATCTTCGAGGCGATCGGCGTCGGCGGCCGCGACGGCGTCGGGCGCCCGAACACCGGCATCATGTTCGCCACACTCACGCCGCTCGACGAGCGCGAGCGCACCGCGCAACAGATCATCAAGGACGCGCGCGCGGTGCTGGAGGTGATTCCCGGCCAGAAGATCAAGCTCATGGATCCGTCGTCCATGCAGGGCGGCGGCGGCGCTCAGTTCGAGGTGCTGCTGCGGGGGAACCTGGCGCTGGGCGAGCTCGACGCGCTCGCCGACAAGTACATTGCCGCCCTGAAGCTGCGCAGCGGCTTCGTCGATCTCGACAAGAGCCTGAAGCTCGGCTTGCCCGAGCTCCGCGTGATTCCGGACCGCGAGAAGGCCGCGGCGCTCGGCGTCGACGCGTCGACGCTCGCGCAGGTCGTCCAGATGATGGTGGGCGGGCTCGACGTCGGCATCTTCAAGGAAGGTGGCAGCCGCTTCGACATCCGCATGCGGCTCGAGCGCAAGGACCGCGATACGCCGGGCGAGATCGAGCAGCTGTACGTGCGCGGTGCCGACGGTCAGCTCGCCGAGCTGCGCAACCTGGTGCGCGTGGAGACGGGCGCGGCGCCGTCGGCGATCACGCGCTCGAATCGGCAGCGCAGCGTCACGATCACCGGCAATCTCGATGGCAAGACGCTGGGCACCGCAATCGAGGACGCGTTCGCCGTCGGCAAGGACGTTCTGCCCGAGGACGTGACGATCTCGCTCTCCGGCTCCGCGCAGTCGATGCAGGACAGCGCGCGCCAGTTCGGCTTCGCACTCATGCTCGGCCTGCTGGTGATCTACATGGTGCTGGCCGCGCAGTTCGAGAGCTTCATCCACCCGATCTCGGTCATGCTCGCCGTGCCGTTCGCGATGATCGGCGCCTGGCTCGGCCTGTTTGCGACGGGCAACACGATCAACCTGTTCAGCATGATCGGGATCCTGCTGCTCTTCGGGTTGGTCACGAAGAACTCGATCCTGCTCGTCGACTACGCGAACCAGCTCCGCTCGGAGGGCATGGACAAGGTCGCGGCCATGCGAAAAGCCGCGCCGATCCGCATGCGTCCGGTGCTGATGACGGCGATCTCGATGATTTTCGGTGTGCTGCCCGCGGCGCTCGGGATCGGTCCCGGCGCCGAGACGCGCGCGCCGATGGCGATCG
>Ga0184615_10001994_pt1 | contig 11005 bp, 9 predicted proteins | sample PLM4_65_coex_FD_133134 | JGI IMG/M metagenome (GOLD analysis project Ga0184615, IMG submission 133134) | Groundwater sediment microbial communities from an aquifer in East River, Colorado, USA - PLM4_65_coex | ecosystem: Environmental > Terrestrial > Soil > Riparian zone | place: USA: East... | reverse complement strand
TGGCCGAGCGCGTCCCATTGCGTGCCGCATTGCAGCGGCATCGACACCATGTCGTCGGCGTAGCGGATCTTCCCGGCATCCTGGTTTCCCGCCACCGCGTCGGTGCCGGTCGCCAGCATGGTGTGGATGGGGTTGAAGCGCCCGCCCCATCCCGTCCGCTGCGGACCGTCCGAATTGAAGTCGAGGCCCAGCGCAAACGCCTTGCCCCGCTTCACCAGCGCCGCCGCCTTCACGATGTCCTGCGGCGTCACGAAATTGAGCGTGCCGAGCTGATCGTCGGGCCCCCATCGTCCCCAGTTCTTGACGCGCGCCGCCATTTTCTCGAGCGTCTCCAGCGTGACGTCCTGCTTGAGCGGCCGCTTCGGCACCATTTTCATTGGCAGTGCAGGTTTGCTTGGTGACATAGCTCCTCCATCCTCGTTACGGGTCACTGCATTGTGACGACGACCTTCCCAAGTTGCGCGTTGCTTTCGACGTAAGCCTTGGCCGCCGGCAGCTCGTTGAAGGGAAATACCTTGTCGATCACGGGCGTGATGCGGCCTTCGGCAAAGCCGGGCAGCAGGTCGCGCGCAAAACCGCGCATCGCCTCGGCGCGTTGCGCGGGCGGCAGCAGCGCGTTCGAAACGCCGAAGATCTGCAGCCGCTTGCCGTGCACCGTCTCGAGATCGATCTCGGCGTGGTGCTGGTCGTCCACGTAACCGATGATCGCGATCCGGCCCTGGTTGGCAGCCGAGCGCACCAGGTCGGGAAACACGCTGCCGCCGATGAGATTGAGTGAAAGATTGACGCCCTTGCCGCCGGTCGCCTCCAGCACCTTGTCGGCGAAGCCGCCGCCGGACGCCACGATGCCGACATCAAGCCCCAGGCCCTTCAGCTTCTCGAGCTTTGCCGCCAAGCGCGAGATGCCGATCACTTTCGCGCCCAGATACCGGCCGAACTGCACGGCCATGACGCCCACGCCGGACGCCGCGCCCGCGACGAGCAACGTTTCCCCGGACTTGAGCTTCCCGTACTGGAGCATCGCCTCATAGGCGGTGACGGACACGATCGGCACCGCCGCGGCCTGCTCCCAGCTGAGGCGCTGCGGCACCAGCGCGGCCTGTTGCGCCGACATCACCACGTATTCGGCGAAGGAGCCGCGCGCCCGTCCCAGCACCCGGTCGCCGGGCTTGAAGGCCGTGACGCCCTCGCCCACCGCCTGTACTTCGCCCGCGCAATCGCCGCCCGCGGGATGCGGCTCGTGCACCTTGTGCAAGCTGATGCTCGCGAGAATTTCGCCGCGATTGAGCGACGCCGCGCGCACGCGCACGAGCATCTCGCCCGCCTTCGGCTGCGGCACCGGCACTTCACGCGGCTCGAACACGGTTTTTCCGTTGACGGAGTTGATGTAGTAGCTCTTCATATCCTCGGATTAGGCGTGATTGGTGATTCGTGAGTCGTGAGTCGTGAGTCGATTCCCCCTCACCCTACCCCTCTCCCCCGGCTCGGGGGAGAGGGAATTCAGACTATGGGTCGAATCACGATTCACGATTCACGACTCACGTTTCCTGCCGGAAGTCGGCGACGGACTTCGCATACTTTCCGTCGCGCGTCTTGAGTGCCCGCGTGACGGCCCTGGTGGCGCCAAAGGTGTGGATCACGGCCGAGTGCTTGCCCGCGCCGCCGATTACCGCGATGAGGATGTCCTCGGGGCGCTGCACCATGAACACCGGCACATCTATTCCCGCGCTGGCGTACTTTTCCTTCCACGTCACGCGCAGGCGCCGCTCGATATTCTCCTTCGAGAATCGCCGCATCGGCAGGTGCGCGTGCTCGTGCAAAAAGCGCTTCGCATCGTCCTTGCTCATGCCTCCGCTTGCCACCGTCTTTGCGTGCTCCGGGCCCATCACGATGAGCGGCTGCGCGTGGTAATAGACGTCGTTCGCGCCGGTGGCGAGCAGGGTGCCGGCTATAGTGGTGAGGATGCCCTCGGCGGTGATGCTCTCGTGGTCGTTCACGTTGTGCGGGCACTCGGCGCCGATTACGGTGACGGCGCTCGCTTCGCGCGGCAGGCCGCGCTCGACATGGAGCGGCTCCCACGGGCTCGCTTCCTCGTTCTCGGCGGCAAGATAGGAGTATTTCGACGGCGCGCCGAAGGTGGACATGTCGCCGAGCGCGGGGATCGCGCCGCCGATGTTGACCAGCGCCAGCCGGATCGCCCGCCCGATGGTGGCGTTGGCCTGCCAGCCGGGACCGAACGCGTTGTGGCCGCAGTTGATGTCCAGTTCCTTCGCCACCGGGCCGTTGACGATCACGAGCGGCGCGCAGAGGTGCGTCGTCGCCTGGATGCCATAGAGATTGAACGGCTCCTCGCACATCGCCTCCACCGCCAGCACGAGCAGCGGAAAATATTCCGGCCGGCAGCCCGCCATCACGGCGTTGGCAGCGAGACGCAGCGGCGTTGCCTCGCCGTAGCGCGGCGCGATCTTCGCCACCGGCTCGCTCCACGGCCGGTCGCAATACGCAAGCATGCGCTCCACGCGGTTCGCCGTCGGCGGCACGACGGGCAGGCCGTCGCTCCAGCCGCGGCCGCGCACAAGCTCGTTTACCGCGTCGAAGTCGTCCTCGCACTCGAGGCTCGCGCCTGGCGCTTTCAGCAACCCGGACAGACCAGTGCTCATCTCAATAACCAGTGACAGGATTCAATCACGCCAGAAAACACAATAGACAGGATTTACAAGATTTACAGGATTAGATCAAAAATATCGCAAGGGATTAGGTGTTTGTTGTTTGAATCGTGTTTATCCTGTTAAGGAAGCTCTGAGTAAGTCCGTTCGTGGTGAGCCTGTCGAACCACGAACGATTCGGAGTCTCAGTATTTCAGGGAGTTGCCGTTCGCCCTTCGACAGGCTCAGGGCGAACGGCAGACTTGTTCCGAGGTTCCTTAATCCTGTCTATTTGCTTTCCTTCTTGATGAGCTCGAGCACCTGCGGGATCGCGTACCCGGCCCGCCCCTCGACCTGTTCGAGCGAGAGCCCGCCCAGCGGATGCGGGATCAGGAGCAGCGGCAGGTCCGGCACGCCGAACACGCGCGCCTGCGTCTTTCCCAGCTTGAGGAAGGGCTCGGAGACGATCACGGCGGTGACGAGGCCGCGTTTCCGGAGCTCACACATGTCGTGGACACTCCACGACGTGCAGGACCCTCAATCGGCCATCGCGCTGACGACGAAATCGGCCTCCGCGGCAAGCTGGTCGAGGATTGCGCCCGCGGCCGGCAGGCTGACGCTGTCCTTGCGCAGCGACACCACGGACGCGACCGGCACCGCCGCCTTCACGGCCTCGACGATGAACTTGAGGAGGTAATCGGCGTTGCCCTTGCTGTTGTCGAGAACGCCGAGCCGCAGCGCGCTCCTGCCAGCCTTGCGGCTCTCCGCAGCAACCCCCGCCGCGGGTACCGGTGCTTCCGGCACGACCAGAATGACTTTCCCCATCATTTCTCCTTCAGCATTGCCTCGTGTGGAATCCTAACATCATCAGCAGGCGGGATCCGCTTTCGTCCGGCGACTCAGGCGGATTTCACCGGAACGACGATCTGCGTCTGGGTGACGATTGCCACCACGCCGCCGTCCGGGTTCCGGATCGTGGTCTGCCAAACCATCGTGGTGCGGCCGATGTGAAGCGGAACCGACACGCCCCGCAGCACCGGGCCCTCGCCCGCCCTGAAAAAGTTGGTCTTGGACTCCAGCGTGCCGGTGCGGTGGCCAGGCGGCAGATTGGCCACGGTGCCGGCGGCGCCCATCACGTCCGCGAACGCCATGATGGCGCCGCCGTTCACGCGCCCCGAGCGATTGATGTGCATGCGCTTGACCCGCATGTCCGCCACCACTCTCTTCTTCGTGAGCGAGACGAGCCGCACGCCGAGCGCGCGCGGCATGCCGCTTCTCAGCACCTGCGGGGCCGCCGCGAGGCCTGTCCCCAAGCTCTTGCGCGCCGGGGCGCGCTTCTTATCGAAACCCATCACTCATCACCCATCACTCGCTTTCAGAACGGCGGATTATCCATGCTGCCTGGCCCCACATGCAACCCGAGCGCGGTAGGCCGCCCGATTCGTCCGGTTGACCCGGCCTCGCCACTGCGCTAACTTCACTCTAGGAGTTTGTCGGACCGAGTTGGACAGACTCTGATGCATGACCACGATGGCTGAAAGATCCATCAGGATCCTCCCTCCACCTGACCCGAAACCGGTCAAGCCGAAATACACGCCGCCGCCGCGCGCGTGCGACGGGCATTGCCACATCTTCGGGCCGGCTAGCCGCTTCCCCTACGCGGCCAGCCGCACCTACACGCCCCAGGACGCGGGCCGCGAAACGCTCGCCGCGCTGCACCGGCATCTCGGGCTGTCGCGCGCCATCCTGGTGCAGGCAAGCTGCCACGGCACCGACAACAGCGCGATGCTCGACGCGATGGAGTGGTCGAAAGGCGCGTGGCGCGGCGTCGCGATGATGACGAAGGACGCGACCGACCTCGAGCTCGTGGCGCTGCACCAGGCAGGCGTGCGCGGAGTGCGCTTCAACTTTGTCGCGCACCTGGGCGGCGCGCCCGACCTGAAAGCGGTGGAGCGCGTGATCGCGCGCATCGCGCCGCTCGATTGGCACTTGCAGCTTCACCTGGACGCCGTGGACATCGAAACCTACCGCGGTTTCCTGAATCGCCTGCGCGTGCCGTTCATCATCGATCACATGGGCCGCGTGGAGGCGAAGCACGGGCTCGACCAGAAGCCGTTCCGCCAGCTGCTCGAGCTCATGAACAACGAGCGCGCGTGGGTCAAGGTGAGCGGACCGGAGCGGGTCTCCTCCACGGGCAAGCCGTTCCACGACGCGATTCCCTTTGCGCGCGCATTGATCGCGGCCGCCCCCGATCGCGTGCTGTGGGGCACCGACTTCCCGCACCCGAACGTCAAGTGGATGCCGAACGATGGCGAGCTGGTGGACCTCTTCGCGACGATCTGCGACGACGAGGCGCTGAGGAAGAAAATCCTGGTGGACAACCCCGACCGACTCTACTGGGCCTGATGGCCTCCTATCCCGAACTCTCCGGCCGCGTTGTCGCGGTGACCGGCGCCGCGCAGGGCATTGGCGCCGCCACCGCGCGCGCCTTCGCCGAGCAGCAAGCAAGCGTTGCGCTGCTCGACATCGATGGGGCGGGCGCCAAGAAAGTTGCCGACGCGATCACCGGCCGGGGCGGGCGCGCAGTCGCGATTCACGTCGACGTGACCGACGAGAAATCAGTCGAGCGCGCCATTGCAAGCGTGACCTCCGAGTTCGGCGGGCTGGACGTGCTCGTCAACTGCGCCGGCGGCTACGGCCGCCTCGCCACGGTGGAAGACATGCCGGTCGAGGAATGGGACCGCACGGTGGCGCTGAACCTGCGCAGCGTGTTCCTGGTATCGCGCGCGGCGATCCCGCACTTGAAGCGCTCCAGGGCCGGGCGCATCATCAATGTCTCCTCCATCTCGGGCCGCCAGGTGACCGTTGCGTCCTCCCCGGCCTACGGTTCGGCCAAGGCCGCCGTGATCCAGCTGACGCGCTTTCTCGCCCAGCAGCTCGGGCCCGACGGCATTACCGCGAACGCGATCGCGCCGATCACCACGCTCACGCCGCGCGTGGCGGCGCTGCGCACGGAGGCCGAACTCGAGCGCATCGCGTCGCTGGTGCCGCTCAAGCGTCTCGCCGAACCGGAGGATCACGCGCAGGCGATGTTGTTCCTCGCCTCCGACGCCGCGTCCTACCTCAACGGCATCACGCTCGACGTGAACGGCGGCCGCGTGATGATGTAGCTTAGAGCTTGTAACAAAATGACCGGGCCCGTCCCCCTTCGACAAGCTCAGGGCGAACGGGCCCTTCGACGCAGCTCAGGACAGGCCGTTCGTGGTGAGCCTGTCGAACCATGAACGGCAAGTCGTCACTTTTCATTCTGTCACCGGCTCTTATGGTTTATCCCGGCAGGGTCGCCGGGTCAGGCAGGAGATCTGGAGTAACGCCGATGAAATGGTTCGCTCCGCTGTTCGCGCTTCTCCTGCTTCCGGCGTGCGGCAGGGAACCAGCGCCCGTCAAGGCGCCCGCCGTCGCGGAGTTGAAAACCGCGCAGGTGGAGTGGCGCGAGGTGGACCTCACCTATTCTTCCGAAGCCCTGATCGAGGCGGTACGCCAGTCCACCGTGGCCGCGCAGATCTCCGGGCGCATCGTGGATATCCGTTTCGACACCGGAGATTACGTAAGGAAGGGTGAAGTCATCGTGCGCATCGACGAGCGCGCCTCCACCCAGGCGGTCGCCGCGAGCCAGGCGCAAGTCCAGGAAGCGGAGGCAACATTGCGAAACGCGCGCGCGGGCTATGAGCGGTCGCGCCAGCTTTACGCGCAAAACTTCATCAGCCAGGCGGCACTCGACAAGGCGGAAGCGGACTACAAGAGCGCGCAGGCGCGCGTCATGGCACTTCTTGCCGGCGCGGGCCAGGCGGCGACCGAGCGCAGTTTCGCCACTGTCCTCGCGCCCTACAGCGGCATCGTCTCGGCGCGCCACATCGAGTTGGGCGAGATGGCGACGCCGGGCAGGCCGCTCATGACCGGTTTCGATCCCTCGACCCTGCGGGTGGTGGCAACCGTGCCGCAGGCACAGGTCTCCGCGATCCAGGCCGTTGGCACGGCGCGCGTCGAGATCCCTTCGATCAACAAGTGGATCGAGGTGAAACGGCTGACCGTCGTGCCCGCGGCCGATCCGCGCACCCATACCACGCGCATCCGGCTCGAGCTCCCGGAGGACGTGCGCGGCATTTACCCCGGGGTTTTCGCGCGGGCCCATTTCGTGCTGGGCAAGGAGCTGCGGCTGCTGGTGCCGCGTCAAGCGGTGGTGCGCCGGAGCGAAGTTACCGCGGTCTACGTGGTGGACGACAGCGGCCGACCGCAGCTGCGCCAGGTGCGCCTCGGCGCGGCAGCGGACGAGCGTTCGATCGAGGTGCTTTCGGGACTGCAACGGGGCGAGCGTGTCGCGCTCGAGCCGGTGCGCGCAGGCATGGCCGCCGGAACGGCCGGCCCGCGCTGAAGCGCTGCCCTGGGGCGCAGGATCCATGGGCATTTCTGGACGCATCGCGGAGTACTTTCAGGACTCCCAGATCACGCCGCTGCTGGCGCTCGTAGCCTTCCTGCTCGGCCTGTTCGCGGTCGCCGTCACCCCGCGTGAGGAGGAGCCGCAGATCAACGTGACCATGGCGAACGTCTTCATCCCGTTCCCGGGCGCCTCGGCCCGCGACGTGGAAGCGCTGATCGCCATCCCCGCCGAGCAGGTTCTCGCGCAAATGACGGGCGTCGAGCACGTCTTTTCGGTCTCGCGCCCCGGCATGGCGGTGCTCACCGTCCAGTTCGAGGTCGGCGTGCCGCGAATCGACGCGCTGGTTCGCCTCTACGACACCATCAACTCCAACCGCGACTGGGTCTCGCCCGAGCTCGGCATCCTCGATCCCATCATCAAACCGAAGGGCATCGACGACGTGCCGATCGTGACGCTCACGCTCTGGAGCGAGGACCCGCAGCGCGGCGCCTACGAGCTCGAGCGCATCGCGCATGCGACCGAGGTCGAATTGAAGCGCGTGCGCGGCACGCGCGACGTGCAGACGCTCGGCGGCCCGGGACGCGTGGTGCGGGTGCTGCTCGACGTGGACCGCATGAATGCGTACGACGTTTCGGCGCTCGACATCCGCAATGCCCTGCAGCTCGCCAACGTCGCGCTCCCGACCGGCAAGCTCGTGCGCGATAACCGCGAAGTCGTGGTCGAGACCGGCAGCTACCTCGAATCGGCCGCGGACGTCAGACACCTGATGGTGGGATCATTCGAGCAGCGGCCGGTGTTCATCTCCGATTTCGCGGATGTGGTCGATGGGCCCGATCAGCCCGCGCGCTACGTGTGGACGGGCACCGGGCCCGCGGCGCGCGCCAAGGACATCGCCGCGCGCGGCGAGCATCCCGCGGTCACCGTGCAGATCACGAAGAAGCCGGGAGAGAATGCCGTGGACGTGGCCTCCCGCGTGATGAGTCGCATGGAGGAGCTGCGCGGGACGATCATTCCCCACGACGTCCGCATTACGGTGACCCGCAATTACGGCGCGACCGCCGACGACAAGGCGCGGCAACTCATCACGAAGCTCATTTTCGCCACGCTCGCCGTGGTGGTGCTGGTGCTCGCGACACTCGGGCGGCGCGAGGCGGTCATCGTCGGCGCCGCGGTGCTGCTCACGCTCGCCGCCACGCTGTTCGCTTCGTGGGCCTGGGGCTTCACGCTGAACCGCGTGTCGCTGTTCGCTCTCATCTTCTCGATCGGGATCCTGGTTGATGACGCGATCGTGGTGGTGGAGAACATCCATCGGCGAATCGCCCTCGAGCCTCGCCCGTTGAAGGAGGTGATCCCGCTCGCGGTGGACGAAGTCGGCGGGCCGACGATACTCGCGACCCTCACGGTGATCGCGGCGCTGCTGCCAATGGCGTTTGTCACAGGGCTGATGGGCCCATACATGAGTCCGATCCCGATCAACGCCAGCATGGGCATGCTGATCTCGCTCGCGATCGCGTTCACCGTGACGCCGTGGCTCGCGCTGAAGCTCCTGCGCGGGACGCCGCACCGCGGGGACACGACCGGCGGAACGCTGGAAGCGCTCTTCCGGCGGCTGGTGGGGCCTTTCGTCACCGGCGCGCGCGCCGCAACCAATCGTCGCAGGCTCGCGTACGGCCTGGCTGCGCTGATCCTTGCCTCGGTCTCCCTCGCGGGCGTGAAGCTCGTCGTGCTGAAGATGCTTCCCTTCGACAACAAGTCCGAGTTCCAGGTCGTGGTCGACATGCCCGCGGGGACCCCCGTCGAGATCACATCGGCGGTGCTGCACGATATGGGCGCTTACCTCGCGACCGTTCCCGAGGTGACCGATTATCAGGCCTACGCGGGCCTCGCCTCACCGATCAACTTCAACGGCCTGGTGCGCCAGTACTACCTGCGCAGCGCTTCCGAAGCGGGCGATATCCAGGTCAACCTCGCGGGCAAGGCTGACCGGGACCGCTCAAGCCATGAGATCGCGCGGGCGGTGCGCCCGAAACTCGAAGAAATCGCACGCCGCTGGCAGGCCCGGGTGAAAGTAGTGGAAGTGCCACCGGGGCCGCCGGTGCTGTCGCCGATCGTCGCCGAGGTCTACGGCCCCGACGAGGGCGGGCGTATCCGCGTTGCCAAGCGCCTGCGCGAAGCGTTCGCCGCCACCGCCGACATCGTCGGCATAGACGACTCCGTCGAGGACCCCGCGCCGCGCGTGCTGCTGAGGGTTGACCAGAGCAAGGCTTCCCTCCTCGGCGTCTCGCGCCGCGACGTGGTCGACACCATGCGCATGGGGCTGTCGGGCGCGGACGTCACTCCGTTGCACGATGGACAGTCGAAGTACGAAGTGCCGGTGCGCGTCGCCCTGCCGGCCGAGCGCCAGGGACGGCTCGAAGAGTTCCTGAAGCTCTCCATTCGCACGCCCGCGAGCACGCTCGTACCGCTCTCGGAGGTCGTGAAGGTCGTGGAAAACGAGCGCGACCGGCCGATCTATCACAAGGACCTGCTTCCCGTGGTCTACGTCGTCGGCGACCAGGCGGGGCGCGCGGACAGCCCGCTCTACGGCATGTTCGCGGCACGCGGCAAGTTCGCCGGCCAGCCGCTCGCCGAAGGCGGCGTACTCGGGGAGTATTTCGTGCGCCAGCCCTCCGACCCGTACCGCGAATACGCGATCAAGTGGGACGGCGAGTGGCAGGTGACCTACGAGACCTTCCGTGACATGGGCATCGCCTATGCGGTCGGCCTCGTGCTCATCTATCTCCTGGTGGTCGCGCAGTTTCGATCGTACCTGGCGCCGCTCATCATCATGGCGCCGATCCCGCTCACCGTAATCGGGGTGATGCCCGGCCACGCGCTGCTCGGCGCGAACTTCACCGCGACCTCGATGATCGGGATGATCGCGCTCGCCGGCATCATCGTGAGGAACTCAATCCTGCTGGTGGACTTCGTGAACCTCAGGCTCGCCGAAGGCTCGGAGCTTCGCGACGCCGTGATGCAGTCGGCCGCGGCACGCGCGAAACCGATCGCGCTCACCGCAGCTTCCGCCATGCTCGGCGCGATGTTCATCCTCGATGACCCGATCTTCAACGGCCTCGCGATTTCGCTCATATTCGGGATATTCGTTTCGACGCTGCTCACGCTCGTCGTGATTCCCGTGCTCTACTACGTCGCCTACCGGGGACGCTTCCAGGCGCCTGCCTGAGGTGAAGGTCGAACACCCCCGGCGCCGTCCCGCATGAATGCGGGACACATCCCCGATACCCGCATGTGCAGTGCTAACATAGACCGAAACAAGAGCCGGTCCCAGCCCGGCCGTCACGCGCGTCCCACAGTGAGGAACCTCGCTTGAAAGCGCCGCCGTTCGCCTATACCCGGGCCAGTAGCCTCGCTGAAGTCCTCGACCTGCTCGCGAGGCACGGCGACGGCGCGAAGCTGCTCGCGGGCGGGCAGAGCCTCATCGCGACGCTCAACATGCGGCTCTCCGCCCCGGAGCTGCTGATCGACATCACCCGGCTCACCGAGCTAACGGGTATCTCGGCGCGCGACGGCGTCGTGAGGATCGGCGCGCTCGCGACCCACGCCGAGATCGAGCGCTCGCCGGAAATCCGCAAGCACCTGCCGCTGCTCGCGCAGGCCGCGCCGCACATCGCGCACGCGGCGATCCGCAACGTCGGCACGTTCGGCGGCAGCATCGCGTTGGCGGACCCGGCCGCCGAATGGCCCGCCTGCTGCGTCGCGCTGGATGCGCAGTTTATGGTCGCGGGCAAGGCGGGCACGCGCCGGGTCGCGGCGCGCGACTTCTTCAAGGGACTCTACGCCACGGCGCTGCGCCCGGACGAGGTCCTGACGCAGGTCGAGATCGCGGTGCCGGGACCGGCTTACCGCAGCGCGTTCGTCGAGC
>Ga0184615_10001993_pt1 | contig 11005 bp, 7 predicted proteins | sample PLM4_65_coex_FD_133134 | JGI IMG/M metagenome (GOLD analysis project Ga0184615, IMG submission 133134) | Groundwater sediment microbial communities from an aquifer in East River, Colorado, USA - PLM4_65_coex | ecosystem: Environmental > Terrestrial > Soil > Riparian zone | place: USA: East... | reverse complement strand
GAGCTCGGCAATGTGCGCCTGTGTCCCGGCGGCCGGGAACCGGTACGACGGCCCGTGGACATGGACGGCGGCCACGACCTCCCCCGAGGCGTCCGCAACGGGCGCCGCGATCGACGAGATGCCCTCGTCGAACTCCTCGATCGCCCAGGCGAAGCCGTCTCGCCGGATCGCCCGCATGCGCTCGAGGAGGTCCGCGGCCGTCACAATAGTTCGATCCGTGAACCGCTCCATCGGCCGGCCAAGGTAGCGCTGGATGAAGACCGGTGGCGCGAACGCCAGCAGCACCTGGCCGGACGACACGGCATGCATCGGGATCCGCGAACCCGTCCAGTCACGGACGGAGACCGGCTTCGGGGTCCCGACCTGCTCGATGTAGTGCACGAGGTAGCCGTCCGGAACGCTGAGACCTGCGGCTTCGCCAATCGTCGCGGCGAGCTCTGACAGCGACGGTCGGGCGAGGCTGGCGAGGGATCCCGTTGGCCGGATGCGCGAGGCGAGGGTGATCAGCCGCTGGCCAAGCCGGTATCGAGTCTCGCCGGGGATCTGCTCGACGACACCTTCGCGGGCGAGGGATGCCAGCAGGCGTGCCGCCGTGGACTTGGGGAGGCTCGCACGCTCGGCGACCTCGGTCACCCCGATCGGGCCGTCGGCCAGCGCGCCGAGGACGGCGAAGGCTCGCTCGACGGACTGGACTCTGGACACGGCGCCTCGGCTCGGCTAGATTCTGGCTCTCAGGCGGTTCCATCATACGGCACGGTTCCGCATCGTGGAACCACCGGCCAGGAGAGCAGATGGCCCAGGACGAGTACGCGGAGATCGATCTCGCGGCGCTGTCCGACGACGAGCTGACCGAGCAGATGCACAACGATCTCTACGACGGCATGGCCGCCGAGATCGTCGAGGGAACGAACATCCTCCTCGGGCGGGGCTGGACGGCGTCCCGCGTGCTGGACGACGCCCTGGTTGCCGGGATGAAGATCGTCGGCGAGGACTTCCGCGACGGGATCCTGTTCGTGCCGGAGGTCCTCCTTGCGGCCAACGCGATGAAGGCCGTGATGGCGATCCTTCGGCCGCTGCTCGCGGAGACTGGCGCCCAGCCGGTCGGCAAGGTCGTCATCGGCACGGTCAAAGGCGACATCCACGACATCGGCAAGAACCTCGTCGGGATGATGCTCGAGGGCGCCGGCTTCGAGGTGGTCGATCTCGGGATCAACACGGACGCGGACAAGTTCATCGCCGCGCTCGAGCTGCACAAGCCGGACATCCTGGGCATGTCGGCGCTCCTGACGACGACGATGCCGTACATGAAGGTCGTGATCCAGACCCTGCGTGACCGGGGCATCCGCGACGACTACATCGTGCTGGTCGGCGGGGCGCCGCTCAACGAGGAGTTCGGCGCGGCGGTCGGTGCCGACGCCTACTGTCGCGATGCGGGCGTGGCCGCCGAGACCGCCCGGCGGCTGATCGACGAGCGCCGGGCCAGTGCCGCCTGAGCGGGCGGATGGGCGCTGAGCGTTCGTCCACACCGGCAGCCCGCGCGTCCACGCGCGCGGCGCGCGCCTTTTCGCCGGCGGCCCGGGCGTCGGCCGCGCCCGACCCGTCGCGCGTCCTGGTCATCGGCTGCGGCGCGCTGGCACGCGAGCTGGTCGCGGTCATCGACCAGGACGGACTGGCCAACGTTGACCTGACCTGCCTGCCGGCCACGTTGCACAACCGGCCGGGTGGGATCCCGGCGGCGGTTCGGGCGAAGATCCACGCCGCGCGGCCGCGCTACGAGCGGATCTTCATCGCCTACGCCGACTGCGGTACGGGGGGCCTGCTCGACAAGGTGCTCGACGAGGAGGGCGTGGAACGCCTCCCCGGCGCGCACTGCTACGAGTTCTACTCGGGCTCGGCCGCCTTCGCCGCCATGACCGAGGAGGACCCTGGGACCTTCTACCTGACCGATTTCCTGGCGCGCAACTTCGAGCGGCTCGTGATCCGGGGGTTGGGCCTGGACCGCCATCCGCAGCTGCTGTCGACGTACTTCGGCAACTACCACCGGCTCGTCTACCTCGCCCAGACCGACGATCCCGCGTTGGTCGTGTCGGCGCGGCGGGCGGCTCGCCGGCTCGGCCTAGCGTTCGAGCTGCGCCAGACGGGCCATGGGGACTTGGCGACGTCGGTGATCAGCGTGGCACGGGCAGCAGAACAGGGAGCTCTTGCGTCGGGTGCAAGCAACGTCATCCCGGTCGGCTATCAGGGCGCCGAATCGGTCGAATCCTTGCACTCCCGGCAAGGAATCGACCGGCCGCCCGTGTCTGATGGCGCTGCGTTGCAGTCGGTTCAAGGATCCGTCCGCGCTCGGCCCGCCCGGCGACGTTGGTTGCGTCCCACGCAAGCTCGATCCGGATCCTTGCGCCGGCCGCAAGGTCCGAGCGCCGTGCCCGGCGCGGGGACCGCATAACCATGCCCCCGATCCTCTCGGTCATCTGGTGGCGCGACATCCCCGCCCAGGTCGTGGCCAAGGACGCTCGCCGGTCCAGCAAGGTCGTCCTGCACCCTCGCTTCCAGGTCGCCATCGACAAGGCCGCAAACCGGGCCGGCAAGCGGGCCTACAACGACTACATCGCCGAGTGGCACAAGACCCAGCGCCCTTGCGGCGACGATCTCGAGGCCGAGGTTCGATCCGAATCGGACCGCCTCGAGGCCGAGCACACCAAGCACCACCTGGCCGAGCTCATCCAGTCTGGCGGCGTGGCCGGCGGCCCGGTCCTGGCGCCGGCCGGCTCGGAGACCTCGCCAACATGACCGACACGATCCTCAGCTCGGCCACCCGGGAGGTCGTGATCGGCTTCGATCGGCCGTTCGTGATCATCGGCGAGCGGATCAACCCGACCGGGCGCAGGGCCCTGGCCGAGGAGATGAAGGCGGGCGACTTCAGCCGGGTCGAGCGTGACGTGCTCGCCCAGGTCGAGGCGGGCGCCCACATGCTCGACGTCAACGCGGGCATCCCGTTGAGCGACGAGCCGGCGATCCTGGCCCGGACCATCCAGCTCGTCCAGGGCCTGACCGACCTTCCCCTTTCGATCGACTCGTCGATCGTCGAGGCGCTCGAGGCCGGACTCGCCGTCTACCAGGGCAAGCCGCTGGTCAACTCGGTCACTGGCGAGGAGGAGCGCCTCGAGCGCGTCCTGCCGCTGATCCGCAAGTACGGCGCGGCGGTCGTCGCCATCAGCAACGACGACACCGGGATCAGCGAGGACCCCGACGTCCGGTTCGCGGTCGCCCGCCGAATCGTGGAGCGCGCCGCGGACCACGGCATCCCGGCCTCGGACATCATCGTCGACCCGCTCGTGATGCCGATCGGGGCGATGGCCACGGCCGGCCGCCAGGTCTTCGCGCTGGTCCGGCGGCTGCGCGAGGAGCTCAAAGTCAACTCCACGTGCGGGGCATCCAACGTCAGCTTCGGCCTGCCGCACCGCGAGGGGATCAACGCCGCGTTCCTGCCGATGGCGATCGCGAGCGGGATGACCTCGGCGATTACCAACCCGCTGATGCCCGAGGTCAAGGCCAGTGTCATGGCCGCGGACGTGCTGATGGGCCACGATCCCGATTGCGGGCGCTGGATCCTGGCCCACCGGGCGCCGACGCCCGAGGGCGAGGTCAGCCGGCGACGGATCAATCGTCGAACCGTCGCACCGGTCGCCTGAGGCAACGGGTCGTGGTACCGCCGGCGAGCGCCAAGGCCACGGCCGACCAGCCGCTGGTGATCTTCACGCCATCCGGCCGGCGCGGTCGCTTCCCGGCGGGAACGACGGTCCTCGATGCAGCGCGCTCCCTCGGCGTCGACATCGATTCCGTCTGCGGCGGGCGCGGGATCTGCGGCCGCTGCCAGGTGACGCAGGGGCTCGGCGACTTCCCGAAGCACCGGATCACCTCCGCGACCGGCCACCTGTCGACCCTTGCCGAGCTGGAGGCTTCCTATCGCGACGACCGCGGGCTGGCGGCCGACCGACGCCTGTCGTGCACCGCCCAGGTCCAGGGCGACGTCCTGATCGATGTCCCACCGGAGAGCCAGGTCCACCGCCAGGTCGTGCGCAAGGGCCTCGACGTCCGGACGTTCATCGTCGACCCGGTCGTCCGCCTGCACTACGTCGAGGTGACGCCGCCCGAGCTGGCCTCGCCGACCGGGGATCTCGCCCGGCTGTTCGAGGCGCTCGAGCGCGAGTGGGGCCTCACGGACCTCGAGGCCGACCTGGACGTCATCCGCGCGCTCCAGCCTGCGCTCGAGGCGGGCCACTACGGCGTCACGGTCGCCGTCCACGAAGCCCGCCAGGTCGTCGCGGTCTGGCCCGGTTTCCACGAGACGGCCTACGGCGTCGCCATCGACGTCGGCTCCACGACCATCGCCGGCCACCTGGCCAACCTGGCCGATGGGGCGGTCCTCGCGAGCAATGGCGTGATGAACCCGCAGATCCGCTTTGGTGAGGATCTGATGAGCCGGGTCTCCTACGCGATGATGCATCCCGAGGGGGCCGGGGAGATGACCGCGGCCGTTCGCAAGGCACTCGACGGTCTGATCGCCACGCTCGCGATGCGCGCCGGGATCAAGCGCGCGGAGATCCTCGAGCTGGCGATCGTCGGCAACCCGATCATGCATCACCTCCTCCTGGGAATCGACCCGACGCCGCTCGGCGGCGCGCCGTTCGCGCTGGCCACGGATCGGGCCGTCCGCACGACTGCGGCCGAGCTGGGCCTCCGCGCACATCCCGGCGCCCGCGTCTATGTCCTGCCCTGCATCGCCGGGCACGTCGGCGCCGACACGGCCGGGGTGATCCTCGCCGAGCAGCCGCACCAGGCCGATCGCCTGACCCTGGTCGTCGACGTCGGCACGAACGCCGAGATCGTCCTGGGCGACCGCCGCCGGCTCCTGGCCGCATCGAGCCCGACGGGCCCGGCGTTCGAGGGCGCCCAGATCTCGGGTGGCCAGCGCGCCGCCCCCGGCGCGATCGAGCGGGTCCGGATCGATCCCGAGACGCTGGAGCCGCGCTTCCGGATCATCGGCATCGACGCCTGGTCGGACGAGCCGGCGTTCGCCGAGGCCCTGGCCGGCCGTGCCGGGGGCGAGGCGGCCGCCGGTCCCGGGATTACCGGGATTACCGGGATCTGTGGCTCCGGGATCATCGAGGTCGTGGCCGAGCTGTTCCTCGCCGGCGTGGTGACGCCCGACGGCGTGATCGACGGCGGGCTCGCCGCCCGGACGCCGCGGGTCGTCCCCGAGGGCCGGACGTTCAGCTACGTCCTGCACGAGGACGCCACCGGCGGGCCACGGATCGCCATCACCCAGAACGACGTCCGTGCCATCCAGCTGGCCAAGGCGGCGCTCTATGCCGGCGTGCGGCTGTTGATGGACCAGCTGGGGGTCGACGCGGTCGACGAGATCCGGCTCGCCGGCGCGTTTGGCAGCCAGATCGACCCGCTCCACGCGATGATCCTCGGGCTGATCCCCGACTGCGACCTCGGCGCCGTTCGGTCGGCGGGCAATGCGGCCGGGACCGGCGCCTTGATCGCGCTGCTGTCCGGCGCGGCGCGCCGCGAGATCGAGGGCGTCGTCCGGACGGTCGAGAAGGTCGAGACGGCGGTCGAGCCGCGTTTCCAGGAGCACTTCGTGGAGGCGATGGCCTTCCCGCATCGGACCGCGGCGTTCCCCCATCTCGGCCGGGTCGTGCCGTTGCCGGCGCGACGCGCCGGGGTGGCCGGGGGCGGGTTCGACGCGGACGGGGTGGCCCGGGACGGGCGGCGACGACGACGTGCGGTGACCGCCGGGAGGGAGCTGGACTGATGGACGAGACCCGGAGGCACCGATCCGGTGGCCGTGCCGCGCGCCAGGCGGCCCGCCTCGCCGCGCACGCCGAGCACGTCCCGTTCCTGACCAGGAAGCTCGCCCCGTTCGAGGTGCTCGACGAGGAAGGGCTGATTCTGATCGAGCACAACGCCGACACGATCCTCCAGGAGGTCGGGCTCGAGTTCCGTGGCAACGCCGACGCGTTGCGGCTGTTCCGCGAGGCCGGAGCGGACGTCCAGGGCGAGCGGGTCCGCTTCCCGCGCGGGATGTGCCGCCAGATCGTCCAGGCCAGCGCACCCCGTCAGTTCACCCAGTACGCGCGGAACGGGGCCCGGAACGTCGAGATCGGTGGCCCCCATACGGTCTTCGCGCCCAACTACGGGTCGCCGTTCGTCCGCGACCTGGACCGCGGGCGCCGCTACGGCACGATCGAGGACTTCCGCAACTTTGTGAAGCTCGCCTACGCGTCGCCCTACATGCACCACTCGGGCGGGACGGTCTGCGAGCCGGTCGACGTGCCGGTCAACAAGCGCCACCTGGACATGGTCTATTCGCACATCCGCTACAGCGACAAGCCGTTCATGGGCTCGGTGACCGCCCCGGAGCGTGCTCGCGACACGGTCGAGATGGCCCGGATCGCCTTTGGCGCCGACCACCTCGAGACGCACCCGGTGATCCTGAGCCTGATCAACGCCAACTCCCCGCTCGTCTGGGATGGGACGATGCTCGGGGCGGCCCAGGCCTACGCCGAGGCCAACCAGGCGACGCTTCTCACGCCATTCATCCTGGCCGGTGCGATGGCTCCGGTGACCGCCGCCGGCGTGTGCGCCCAGACGCTGGCCGAGGCGCTCGGCGGGATGGCCTTCGTCCAGCTCGTCCGGCCCGGCGCGCCGGTCGTGCTCGGGAGCTTCGCGAGCTCGATGTCGATGCAGTCCGGGGCGCCGACATTCGGGACGCCGGAACCGGCGCTCGTCCTGTACGTGATGGCCGCCCTCGCCCGCCGGCTCGGCGTCCCGTTCCGGTCGGGCGGCTCGCTGTGCGCCTCGAAGACCGCCGACGCCCAGGCCGCCTACGAGTCCGCGGCGACCCTCCAGCCGACCATCCTCGCGGGCGTCAACTTCGTCCTCCACGCCGCCGGCTGGCTGGAGGGCGGACTCGCCGTCGGCTACGAGAAGTTCATCCTCGACGCCGACCAGTGCGGGATGATGACCGTCTTCGTCGACGGCGTGGACATGACCGAGAACGGCCAGGCCCTCGATGCGATCCTGGCCAACCCGCCGGGCCAGCACTACCTCGGCAACGCCCACACCCTGGCCAATTTCGAGAGCGCCTTCTACCGCTCCGAGGTCGCCGACAACAACAGCTTCGAGCAGTGGCAGGAGGACGGCTCGCTCGATGCCGCCCAGCGCGCCAACGCGATCTGGAAGCGGATGCTCGCCGAGTACGAGGCGCCGCCGCTCGACCCCGCCATCGACGAGGGCCTGCTCGACTTCATCGCCCGGCGCAAGGCGTCGATGCCCGACTCCGAGGTCTAGGCGGGTGCTCTTCCGCCGCCGCCGCGCGCTGTCCGGTATCCAGTCGGCCGCGCTGGCGCGGGTCCTCGAGGCGCCGACGTTCGAGCTCATCCCGCTGCGCAACGCGATGGACCAGGCGGCGCTCCTGCCGGCCGGCGCGACCGTGTCCGTGACCGCCTCACCGGCCAAGGGGATGGACGCGACGGTCGCCCTGTCCGAACGGCTCCAGGCGGGCGGTTTCCGCGCCGTGCCCCACCTCTCGGCACGGATGATCCGCGACCGCGCGCACCTCGCCGACCTCCTTGCTCGGCTGACGGACGCCGGGGTCGATCGCGCCTTCGTGGTTGGCGGTGACGAGAAGGAGCCCGCCGCCTATTCGGACGGCCTGGCGCTCCTGCGCGACATGGCGGAGATCGGCCACGGCCTCCGCGAGATCGGGATCCCCGGCTATCCGCAGGGGCACACGTTCATCGCCGACGCCCCATTGCACGATGCCCTGCGGGCCAAGACCGAGTTCGCCACCTACATCACGACGCAGCTCTGCTTCGACCCGGGCGCGATCGCGCGCTGGATCGCCGCCCGGCGCGGGGAGGGGATCGCCCTCCCGGTGCAGGTCGGCGTGCCGGGCGTGGCGGAACCCCAGAAGCTGTTGGCGATCGCGGCCCGCATCGGCGTGGCTGACACCCATCGGTTCCTGGTCAAGAATGTCCGCTTCGTGACGCGCCTGGTCCGTTCGGGCGGCTTCTATCGTCCCGACGGGCTGCTCGAGGGTCTGGCCCCGTCGATTGCCGATCCGGCCAACGGGATCTCGGGCCTTCATCTGTACACGTTCAATGCGGTCGAGGCGACCGAGCGCTGGCGCCGCGCCTACGTCGACTCCTCGAAGACGCCGACGGCCGCCTGACGCCACCGACGACGCCGAGGGCCGGGTCGTCCGGACCATTTCCGGACCGCTCGGTACGGTTGGCCCAAGGAAACCCGCACCGATCCGGTGCCTACTGGTGCGATGAGGCACCATCCGCCGAGCCTGGCCGTATAGGCGTGGACGGCTCCACCCACCCGCGAACCACCGATGCCGCGTCCCGACGGCCCAGGGTTCGGGTCGCGCCGCCGCGCGGAGTGAGCGGGCCGGTGGACACCGCCGGGGTGGCCGCGCCACTGGAGCTCGACGAGGTCGAATCGGTTGCGCAGATCGGCTCGTACGCGCTCGACATCGAATCCGGACGCTGGCTGAGCTCCAGGGGGCTCGATGGGATCCTCGGGATCGATCGCACCTATGCGCGCACGGTCGAGGGCTGGGCCGCGCTCATCCATCCCGACGACCGGGAGCGGATCGTCGCCTACTTCCTCGACCAGGTCCTCGGCCAGCGGGGCCGCTTCGACCGGCAGTACCGGATCAACCGCCTCGATACCGGCGAGGAACGCTGGGTCCATGGGCGGGGCGGACTGGACCTGGACCCATCCGGCCGACCCGTGCGCATGGTCGGCACGATTGCCGACGTCACCGATCGCCGCCTCCTGGAAGCACAGAACCAGCGCCTCGCCCAGGCCCTCGGCCAGACGGACGCCGCCGTCCTGATCGCCCGACCGACCGGCGAGCTCGACTTCGCCAACCCGGCATTCGAACGACTGGTCGGACCTGTCCAGGGCGAACCGTTCCCCGACGCGCTCAAGCGACTCACCGATGAGCTTCCGGACGGGACGCGCGCGGAGCTTGTCCGGACCCTGTCGAGCGCCGGCACCTGGAGTGGCGAGATCGCCTTCCGCCGCGGCGATGGGAAGGTGCAGGTCGCCGAGGCGTCCATCTCGCCGATCCTGGGCAGCGACGGCGCCGTGGAGGGTAGCATCACCGTCGCCCGCGACGTCACCGAGCGCCGGGAAGAGATGCGCGAGCGTGATCGTCTGGCCGCGGCCGTCGAGCAGGCGGGTGACGGGGTCGTCATCACGGACCGCGACTGGCGGATCGTCTACGCGAACCCGGCCTACGCGAGCAGCGTCGGCCTCGAGCCATCCGACCTCGTCGGCAAGTCCGCCTCGAGGGTCGCGGCGATCGGCCTCGACCCAACGACGCTCGCCGACATGGCGCAGACGGTCCGCAGCGGTCAGCGGTGGACCGCACATGTCGACCACCGGCGACCGGACGGGTCGTCGCGGCGCCTCGAGGTCGATGTCAGCCCGACCTACGATCCGGACGGCGAGATCTCGAGCTGGGTCGGGGTCATGCATGACATCACCGAACGGGTCGAGGCGATCGCCGCCCTCACGGCTTCCGAATCGCGGTTGCGGACCGCGCTCGACACGATGCTCGAAGGCGTCACGGTGACGACGGCCATCCGCGACGAGAACGGTTGCATCGTGGACTTCCGGTTCGACTACGCCAACGCCGCCATCCGGGAGATTTCTCGGGGCAGCTGCGAAGTCGGCCGTACGCTCCTGGAGCGGCTCCCGGCGCACCGGTCGAGCGGGCTCTTCGCTGCCTACGCCCTGGTGGTCAAGTCCGGCGTGCCGTTCGAAACGGGCGCCGTTCGCTACGTCGATCCCGACGCAACCGGTGGTCCGCTCGACCAGATGGTGGAGCATCGCGTCGCCAAGCTCGGCGACGGGTACGTACTCTCGGTGCGCGACGTGACCGCGCGCTATCGGTCGGAGCTGCAGATGCGCCGGCTGGCGACCGCCATCGAGCAATCGGCCGATGCGGTCGTCATCACCGATGCCGACGCGAAGATCGAGTACGTCAATCCGGCGTTCGAGCGCGTCACCGGGTACAGCCGCGAAGAGGTGCTCGGCCGGAACCCACGGATCCTCCAGAGCGGTGAGCACGGCCCCGCATTCTACGCGGCCATGTGGGCCGCCTTGACGAGCGGGCAGTCGTTCACCGCCGACCTGACGAACCGGCGGAAGGATGGCAGCCTGTTCCAGGAAGAGGCCGTCGTCTCGCCGATCCGCGACGACACCGGCGCGATCACCAGCTATGTCGCGGTCAAGCGTGATGTCACCCGCGACCGCGCCGTGGAGGCCGCGACCGAGCGGGCGGCGCGTGAGCGGGCCATGATCACCGGAACGCTCTCCCGGGTCCGCGCCGGCCCCACGGCCATGGCCACGGCCGAGTCGATCTGCCGGCAGGTCGTCAGCCTGGCGGGGCTGTCGACCGCGAACCTCAACTACTTCACCCTCGAGGGTGCCGCGATGCCGCTCGCCTTCGTACGGGCGGATGGCGTCGACGTGCCGTTGCGACGGTTCCCGTTCCAGCGCAGCCGGACGCTCCGCGAGCGCGCCGAGGAGGGACCGTGGGTCGAGACCTGGGTCCGACGGCCCTGGCACCCGTACGACCGGCTGTTCAGGGAGCTCGGTGTCACGGCCGTGGCGGTGGCGCCGATCCGCGCGGGAGGGCGCCTGATCGGCCTGCTCGAGATCTCGTCGTCCGATGCCGGCGCGACGTCGGCGCTCACCGAGTCCCTGGCCGCCCTGCTTGAGTTCGCGGGCTTTGCCGGTGCCCTGGTTGGCCCAGGCATCGAGGACCTGACGGAGGTCGGGAGCACGCGCGACCGCATCCTGCAGACGATCCGCTCGGGAGCATTCCACCCGGTCTTCCAGCCGATCGTCGACGTCATGACCGGCTCGCCCGTCGGCTATGAGGCGCTCACCCGGTTCACCAGCGGGGTCG
>Ga0184615_10001991_pt1 | contig 11008 bp, 11 predicted proteins | sample PLM4_65_coex_FD_133134 | JGI IMG/M metagenome (GOLD analysis project Ga0184615, IMG submission 133134) | Groundwater sediment microbial communities from an aquifer in East River, Colorado, USA - PLM4_65_coex | ecosystem: Environmental > Terrestrial > Soil > Riparian zone | place: USA: East... | reverse complement strand
GACAACCGCATCATTCCTTACGAGGGGATCACCGGCGACGCATTGACCGCGCCGCAACGGCGCGCCTTGCTCGATCTCGCGCAAAACTACATCGCCCCTTTGCCGGAAGGCCCCTTCGACGCGCGCATGTCCGACATCGAGCGGCATTTGGCGGAGACGCGCTTCTGCTGGATCGGCGGCTTCGGCGAGGACAGCGCCTTCTACTACCGGATACAGTCACCGGTGGTGATGATCGAATTCGATCACCATGGCGGCGTGTTCCTCACCAACGCGGAGCCCGCGAAGTTCCACGTTCACACCATCGTGCGCACGCCGAACGGCAACGACTACGGCATCGACCTGCTCAAGCTGCACTACGCCAAGGCGCCGCACCATAATCATCCCCATCAAGCCGGGCGCTGAGGGGGACGGCTAGACCTTCCCGGTCTCGCGCTCCTTGATGTCGACCACGTGGGTGGCGATGCCGGTCGGCAGCGCCCATTCGGCGAAGTTCTCCGGCACCGAGTCGAACTCGCGCGGCTTCCACTTCTTCGTCAGGTGGTCGTCGTCGGTGTAGTACTCGATGGCGCCGCCGGCCGGATTCTTGAGGTACCAGAAATAGGCCGAGGAGATCGGATGCCGCCCCGGTCCGATCTCGGTCGCCCAGCCCTTGCGGGTGAGGTCGAGCCCGCCCGCGAACACCTCATGGATGTCGCGCACCTTGAAGGCGATGTGGTTGAGCTGCGGCTTGCCGTCCGGCGCCTGCATCAGGAACCAGTTATGGTGATCGCCGGGAGTCGAGCAGCGCATGAAGATGCCGCGCAGCTTGCCGTCCTTGTAATAACGGTCCGAGATGCCGAACTTGAGCCGCCCGACATAGAACGCCTCCATGGCGCGCAGATCGGGCACGTTGTAGACGGCGTGGCCGAGCGACGCCGGCACCGCGTGGCCGCGCAGGATGGAGGCGCGGTCGACGCGCTCCACCTGGGTCGGCGAATTCATCTGCTCGCGCTTCACCTTCTTGGAGATGTCGCGGCGCCTGGTCCTGGTGAAACCGATGGCGAGGCCCATCGGATCTTTGCAATGTAACGTACCGTCCTTGTCGACGGTGACGGGACGGTCCTTCGAGAGCTCCTTGCGGAACCGCTCGAGCTCTTCCTTGGAATGCACGCCCCAGACGATCTCGCGCACGGTGGAGCCGGGCTGGATCGCCTCCGGCAGGTCGTTGGAATGCGCCACCTTGGCCACGACCTTGGTGCCGTTCAGCGCCTCGTAGACCGTGGTCGTGCCGTCGGCGGACAGGCGTTTCAGCCCGAAATCGTCGAAGAACTTGATCGCCTTTTCCATGTCCTCGACGCCATAGGTCACGCGCTCCAGACCTATGATTTCGCGACCCGTAATCGCCGCCATCTTCGCTCTCCTTGGAATTCTTATAAGGAATATAGGTCGCATCCAGCGACCGCTCCACCCCCTCCGCTCAATCGCCGAACTTCATGTTCATCAGTTTTTCGGCGTTGTCCTGGTTCATGCGCTCGAGCACCGAGGGCTCGAGATCGAGACGCTTGATGGCCTCGAGCGTCGGCACGATGGGCGCGAAGGGCGAGTCGGTCGCGAACACCACGCGATCCGGCCCGAAGAACTCGAGCGAGGCCTTGACGCCGATGGAGCCGCCCATCAGCGCCGTGTCGGCATAGAACATCTTGAAATAATCGAGCAGCGGACGCTTCAGCGACGGGATCACCTTCGAATAATCCTCGTCTGAGGTGCGCGCGCCGAGCGTGCGGAACCCTTCCTCGATACGGCCGTCGAAGAACGGGATGCCGCCGCCGCCGTGATGGGTGACGATCTTGATGTTCGGATGACGGTCGAACAGGCCGGAGAACACGAGGCGCGAGCAGGCGACCTGCGTCTCGTACGGCCAGCCGAAGGCCCACCAGATCTCGTAGCGCGAGGATTTCTCCGTCGCGTAGTCGGTCATCGAGGCGTTGCGCGCCGGGTGCAGCCAGATCGGCAGATCGAGCTCCGCCATGCGCGCGAAGACCGGGCGGTATTCCGGCAGGTCGAGCGGCTTGCCTTTGATGTTGGTGAAGATCTGGATGCCCTTGGCGCCGAGTTGCAGCACGGCGCGGTCGATCTCCTTCATCGCGAAGTCGAGGTTGTGCATCGGGATCGCCGCGACGAAGGCCGGCAGCCGGTCGCGGTTCTTCGCCACCACCTCCGCCATGGTGTCGTTGGCGAGCTTGGCGAGCTCCGCGCCCAGCTCGGGGGTCGAGAAATCCTCCAGCGGCGGGTTGGGCAGCGAAACGATGTGGCAGTAATCCGTGCCGGCGCGATCCATGGCGCGGAAGCGCTGGTCCAGATTGTGCACCGGCTCGACCTGGCCGATGCGCTTGGCGATGTTGCCGAGCTGCGGCGCGATCTTCTGCCAGGACTCGAAGAACTTGGTCGGAAAGATATGGGTGTAGATGTCGACGATCATGAGCGGCTCCCTACGCGAACGGCCTCGATAATACTGTCATCCCGGGCAAGGCGCGATGCGAAGCAGCGCGCCGCCGACCCGGGACCCAGACTTTCTTTTTATCACTGGATCCCGGCTCTCCCCGCCGATCAAGTCGGCGGGTCGGCCGGGATGACATCAAGATGTGGCGCAATGCTAAAGTGATCCGCCGGCATCGGAGGAAACATGAAGCGCAGCACGGATAGGATCGTTACCACCCATGTCGGCAGCATCCCGCGCCCGCCCGCTCTGTTCGCGGCGATGAAGGCGCTGGACGACGGCACGTCCAAGGACCGCGGCGGCTACGAGGCGCTGCTCACGCGCGAGATCGCAGGCGTGGTGAAGCACCAGGCCGAGATCGGCATCGACGTGGTGTCCGACGGCGAGTTCTCCAAGACCGGCTTTTCGGTCTATGCCAATACGCGCCTCGGCGGCTACACGCCGAAAGAGGTGCCGCGCGTCTCGCCGTGGTCGACCTCGCGCGAGGCGCTCGCCTTCCCCGAATTCTACGGCCAGGAGACCCGCGTCTTCGCCGGCACGGTCGCCTCGCGCACGCTGCAATACACCTGCACCGGCCCCGTCACCTATATCGGCGGCGAACAGCTCAAGCGCGATCTCGCCAACCTCAAGGCCGCGGTCGCCGCTTCCGGCGCGCGCGAAGCCTTCGTGCCGTCGATCTCGCCCATCGACGTGGTCGCCTCGCAGAAGAACGAGCACTACAAGACGGAGGAGGAATTCGTCACCGCCGTCGCCGACGCGCTGCGCGTCGAATACAAGGCGATCGTCGACGCCGGGTTCACCCTTCAGATCGACGACCCGCGTCTGTCGAGCCATTACATCTCGAACCCGAACCTCACCGTGGGCGACGTGCGCAAATGGGCCGAGGGCCGCATCGAGATCCTGAACTACGCGCTCAAGGGCATCCCAGCCGAGCAGGTGCGCTACCACACCTGCTACGGCATCAACATGGGCCCGCGGGTGCACGATCTGGAGTTGAAGCATATCGTCGACATCGTGCTGAAGATCAACGCCGGCGCCTATTCCTTCGAGGCGGCGAACCCGCGCCACGACCACGAGTGGCGCCTATGGGAAAGCGTGAAGCTGCCGGGCGGGAAATCCCTCATCCCGGGCTGCATCACGCACTCGTCCGTGCTGGTCGAGCATCCCGAGTTGGTCGCCGATCGCATAGAACGTTACGCCAACGTCGTAGGCCGCGAGAACGTCATCGCCGGCGCGGATTGCGGCTTCGGCACGCAGGCGAGCTCGGCGCCCGAGGTGCATCCCACGATTGTATGGACCAAGTTTCAATCGCTCGTCGAGGGCGCGCGGATCGCGACCAAGCGGCTGTGGGGACGCGCCTGACTCTGCGACGACGGGGGAATTGCGCGCGCCGCAAAGTCCCTGCTAGGGTCGACGGACAAGCACGACAAAAAAGTGAGGGAACATGGCAACGGCCGTCGCTGACAATCGGGCGCGCGTCCACGGCATCGAGATCGAACTGACACGCAAGGGCAAGGGCGCGCCGCTGCTCATGCTGCACGGCGGCTCCGGCCCGACGCCGGGCGCGCCGTTCGTCGGCAAGCTCGCCGAGCGCTTCGAGGTGTTCGTGCCCGGCCATCCCGGATTCGGCACTTCGACGCTGCCCAAGGACTTCGATCACATCGAGGACCTCGCCTATTTCTATCTCGACCTGATGGACGAGATGAACCTGAAGGACGTGACCCTGATGGGGTTCTCGCTCGGCGGGTGGCTATCGATGGAGATCGCGGTGAAGTCGACCGCGCGCATAAAGCGCCTGATCCTGGTCGACTCCGTCGGGGTCAAGTTCGGCACGCCGACGGAGCGCGACATCGCCGACATGTTCGCGCACTCGCCCGAGCAGATGGCGAAGCTGATGTGGCACGACGCGTCGAAGGCGCCGGACCCCTCGAAGCTGACCGACGAACAGGCGCTGATCGCCGGGCGCAACCGCGAGGCGATGGCGCTATACGGCTGGGAGCCGTATTTGCACGATCCCAAGTTGAAGGGGCGGCTGCACCGCATCAAGGTACCGACGCTGGTGATCTGGGGCGCGTCCGATCAGCTGGTGACGCCCGACTACGGCAAGAAGCTCGCCGCCGCCATTCCGGGCGCCCGGTTCGAGGTCATCGAGGCCGCCGGGCACGCGCCCAATGTCGAGCAGCCGGAGAAGTTCCTGCAGCTCGTGAACGATTTCGCCGGAGCCAATACATGAGAGTCTATCACTTCAGCGAGACCGCCTATCCGCATCTGCCGGATCCGTCCACGCTCGAGACCGTGCGCGTGGTCTACCCGAGCTCCAACTACGATCCCAAGAAGGGCGCCGACATCTACCAGAAGCGCCTCGACGAGTGGCAGGCGGCGGACGAGCTCGGCCTCAACATCATGCTCAACGAGCATCACCAGACCGCGACCTGCACCGTGCCCGCGGTGCCGCTGATCGCCGCGATCCTGGCGCGCATCACCAAGAACGCGCGCATCCTGATCCTTGGCAATCCGCTCGCCAACCGCCGCCAGCCGACGCGCATCGCCGAGGAGATGGCGATGATCGACGTGATCTCGCGCGGGCGGCTCGAATGCGGCTTCATCCGCGGCGTGCCGTTCGAGCTATCGGCGCAGAACTCGAACCCGATGCGGATGGCGGAGCGTCTGTGGGAAGCGCACGACATCATCATGAAGGCGTGGACCACCCATGACGGGCCGTTCAACTGGGAGGGCAAGTACTACCAGCACCGCCAGATCAACATCTGGCCACGCCCGTACCAGCAGCCGCACCCGCCGGTGTGGATCACGGTGTCGAGCCCGGCCTCCTGCGTACCGTTGGCGCAGCGCAAATACGTCGCCGCCACGTTCCTGTCCGGCTTCGACGGCGCCAAGGCCATCTACGCCGGGTATCGCAAGGCGTGGACGGATGCGGGCCATTCGGGCGAGGCGAACGCGGACCGCCTGGCCTACCTCGCCATGTGCGCCGTCGGCGAGAACGAGGCGGAGGCGCGCCGGCTGGGCCAGCAGGTGCTGTGGTACCTGAACATGAACAAGGTCTCGCCGCAGTTCGCGCGCGTGCCGGGCTACGTCTCGGCCGAGGCGATCGCGGCGATGCGCAAGGCGGGGCTGATGCCGATCGGCGTCGAGTCGACCGTGGGCGGCGCCAACCTCGACGACCAGATCGCCAAGGGCAACATGTTCTGCGGTACGCCCGACACGGTCTACAAGCAGATCAAGAAGTTCCACGACCATGTCGGCGGGCTCGGCCATCTGATGCTGATGATGCAGGCGGGGCCGATGGACACGCCCGACGTGGTGAAGAATTTGAGCCTGTTCGCCAAGGAGGTCTATCCGCGGCTCAAGGAGATGAGCCCGGTGAAGGAACCGGTGGGGTAAAGCAGGCCGCCTAGTCTTCGCGGTTACCGGCGATGGCGATGAGCGACAGGCCAACGGGCGAGCTCAGCGCCGATTCCATCGCCTTGAAGATCGGCACCAGGGTTTCGAAGAGCTTGATCTGCTCCGATGGCGGCGTTGTGCGGCGCAGAATGCGCCCGTTGAGCCACCATCCGAACATGGCCGCCATATTGAAATAGCTCACCTCCAGCGGCGAAAGCTCCGCCGCCCGAATCGTTTCGCGGAGAGAGCCCTTATCGTAGCGCCGCCAATGCCCGACCGCGTCGTCCATCGGACCGTGCAACCAGCGCCCGGCGGGCACTTTCAGGATCAGCTTGCCGTCCGGCTTCATCACGGCGCGAAGCCGGATCAGGAAATCGCGGTCGCGCTCGATATGCTCGAGCACGTCGAGCAAGACCACAGTGTCGAAGGTTTCACCCCAATCCAAGGTGGTCGCATCGGCGCAGACGATCTTCGCGTCGGGAAAGGGGGAGAGTCTTTGGCGCGCCGCATCGACATAAGCGGCGTCGATATCGACGCCGGTCACACGATGACCACGCTGCGCGATCAGAGCGGTAAAGTTCCCCGACCCGCATCCGATCTCGAGGACGCTCGGACCGAGGTGGCGTTCGAAACGCGAGAACACCCAACGATTGAACCGGCCGGCGTCGCCGAGGTTGTCGAGCCAAAAATCCTGCGCGGCCGACGCGTTCTGCATGGTCCTATGTTCCGACGATCCGCCAGACGTTACGCGGCGCGTACGTCGACAATTCTATTACGGTGACGACGCCCCGACCACCGGCACCGACCGGGGCGCGAGCGGTCGCGCGTTTCGTCAGGCACCGCTCCCTATCTTCGTGAATCGATATTTGAATAGATAGAAAAGCGCCTTCACGCCGTCCTTCCAGTTTATCTTTTTGCCCTCCGCATAGGACCGACCATAGTAGGCGATTCCGATTTCGTAGATGCGCCATCGCCCGGCCCGTGCGATCTGGGTGCTGATCTCGATCTCGATCCCGAAATCGTCGGCGGTGAGCCGCAACGATTCGAGAACCACGCGCCGCATCATCTTGTAGCAAACCTCGATGTCGCTCAGCATCTGGTTGTACAAGACGTTGAATATGAAGGAGATCAGCCGATTGGCGAGATAGTAATGATAGAACAGCGAGCGATGGGGCGAGCCGAAGAATCGCGAGCCATAAACGACGTCCGCTACTTTTCGCTCCACGATCAACGAATACATCCGCGCCCAGTCCTGCGGATCGTATTCGAGATCCGCGTCCTGGATGACGACGACGTCCCCGGTCGCCTTGACGAAACCGGTGCGGAGCGCCCCTCCCTTGCCGCGATTCTGCTCGTGAAACGTCACGTTGATCGTGACCGGCGCCGGCGCGTTTCCCTGGACCGGCGTTAGCTGAGCCTGGCCATCCGCGCCGATCCTGAAACCGCCGCAAGTGACGGTCCCCAGGGGGAAATTGGCTTGCAACCACTCGCGCGTGCCGTCGTTCGACCCATCGTCGACGACGATGATTTCCTTCGGTACGGCAGGCAGCGCAGCCGCGATTTCGGTGAGTACGCCACCGATCGTATGACGCTCGTTGAAGCACGGCACGATGACGGAAAGCATCCGGGTCTCAATGTGAAAGTTAAAAGGCAGCGTCCGCCGGGCGATCGATGGAAGAGCGGACGGAAGGTGGCATCGTCATTCGTGACGTTGGCGACCTCAGTATAGCCACCGCTGGGTTCCGCTTAAGAATAATTTGCTTCATTGCGCCGGCATGGGCCAAGTTCTCGGGCTGTTTTTGTACGCCGCCGACCCGCGCAGCCCAGTCGCCGGTCGTTGGTCCCTCGCCCGCCTGCTGCCGCCCTGCGCGATCATCGGCGTCGTCGTCTCCCACATCACGATGTTCACCTATAAATTCGACTACGCCACCACCGACGCGGTTTCCGGAACCGGCTGGGTTAGGTATTACTATTGGAGCCTCGTAAAATGGATGGCGGCGGGCTCCGGCTAGCAACGGAACGCGCCTTCACCTGGGGCGATCGAGAGGCCCAAGAATGTCGTCGTACCGCCTGCGTGCGGATGGTCCGGAGGACGCGGAGTTCCGCGCCACGTTCCGGGCGTGGCTGGGGCGCGAGCTGCCGGCGGAGTACTGCTTCTACGGCGAGCGGCCGCCCAACGAGGTCGTCGTCGACTGGCATAAGCGCCTTTATCGCGGCGGCTACGTCGCGCCGCACTGGCCGAAGAAGTACGGCGGCAGCGAGCTGCCGATCACCCTGCAGGCCGTCATCCGCGAGGAGCTGGCCTATGCCGGCGCGCCCGAGCTGATGAGCCAGGGCCTCGGCCATATCGGCCCGCTGCTGATGGTGTGCGGCAACGAGGAGCAGAAGAAGAAGCACCTGCCGCCGATCCTGCCGCGCGACATCGATTGGGCACAGGGCTATTCCGAGCCCAACTCCGGCTCCGACCTGACCAGCCTGCGCACGCGGGCGGTGCTCGATGGCGACCAGTTCGTCGTCAACGGCCAGAAGATATGGACCCACGGCGCGGCGCACGCCGACTGGATCTTCATGCTGGTGCGCACCGACCCGGACGCGAAGCCGCAGGCCGGCATCAGCTTCCTGATGTGCGACATCCGGACCCCCGGCATCACGGTGCGCCCGATCAAGACCATCGCCGACGACGACGCGCTGGCCGAGGTGTTCTTCGACGACGTGCGCGTGCCGCGCGAGAACTTGGTGGGCGAGCTGAACAACGGCTGGTACGTCGCCAACGTGCTGCTGTCGAAGGAGCGGCTCGGCGGCGGAACGCCGAGCGCGGCCATCGAGGCCTTCGAGCGGCTCAAGGCGGTGGCCAAGCTCACCGGGCTCGACCGCGACCCGGCCTTCCGCGACCGCATGACCCAGAACGAGATCGAGCTGCTCACCATCCGCGCCGCCTATGCGCACGCGGTCGGGCTGTCCGCGGCCGGCAAGGAGCTCGGCCCCGACGTGTCGTTCCTCAAGGTCGCGCAGACCGACGTGCTGCAGGCGACCTGCGACCTGATGCTGGAAGCGGCCGGCGCGATCGGCATCCAGAAGGGCTGGGTCGAAATCGACGGGCGGCGCATCCAGATCTCGGCGCTGTACCGTCAGGTGCGCCGCGCCTCCATCTATGGCGGCTCGAACGAGATCCAGAAGAACATCGTCGCCCGCCGCGTGCTCGACCTGCCGAGCTGGCGTGGTTGAAAAAATTAACCACGAAGACGGCTTCACCGGCCGTTAGGCATTGCCGCGCGATCATCGCCCCCGTCGTCGAACCATCGACCGAGGACGCCATGCAAATCGCGCTCCGCCACCCCGAGACCGGGGATGTCAAATTCGTCCCCATGGGGTGGAGCTGGTCGCTGTTCCTCAGCTCCGGTCTGCTCGGGCTGCCGCTGTTCTTTCGCGGGCTCGCGCTGTGGGGCGCTGCGGTTCTCACGCTGGGGTGCCTGGAGCTTGCCGTGACGCTCGCTTCCGCCTCCGACGCCGATCTCAGCACGGTCGAATTGGCGCTGTTGCTGCTCTCGACGGGGCTGTGCGTCTATCTCGGGATGAAAGGCAACGCGCTGACCGCGAGGCGCTACATCGCCTGCGGCTACGATTTCGCCCATCCCGACGCGGCGGAAGCACGGATCGCCGCCGAGGACTGGGGCATCTGACGTAACGGCTGTCATCCCGTGCCCGCATGGTTCGAGACGCGGTCCCTTCGACAAGCTCAGGGCCCGCTCCTCACCATGAGGGGTTACTCTGATCCTCATGGTGAGGAGGCGCCGAAGGCGCCGTCTCGAACCATGACAATCGTTTTTGATCGTGGCGATGTGCCGGTTAGAATGCCGCCATGAAAATACAATTCCGCGCCGACAGCCCCGAAGACGCCGCGTTCCGTGCCGAGTTCCGCGCCTGGCTGGCGCGCGAGCTGCCCGCCGAATGGCGCGGCTGGGCCACGCGACCGCCCAAGGACGCGGTGATGGCGTGGCACAAGAAGCTCTACGCGGGCGGCTACGTCGCGCCGCACTGGCCCAAGAAATGGGGCGGCAGCGAGCGCAGCTTCACCCAGCAGATCATCACCAAGGAGGAGCTCGCGCTCGCCCGCGCGCCGGAGATCTCCGGCCAGGGGCTCAACCATATCGGCCCGCTGCTGATGCATTTCGGCACCGAGGCGCAGAAGGAGCAGCACCTCAAGAAGATCGTCTCGGGCGAGATCATCTGGTGCCAGGGCTATTCCGAGCCGAACGCGGGCAGCGACCTGACCAGCCTGCGCACCAAGGCCGCGCTCGACGGCGATCACTTCGTGGTCAACGGCCAGAAGATCTGGACCACCTGGGCGCACAACGCCGACTGGATCTTCATGCTGGTGCGCACCGACCCGGACGCGAAGCCGCAGGCCGGGATCAGCTTCATCCTCGCCGACATGAAAACGCCCGGCATCACGCCGCGAGCCATCAAGACCATCGCCGGCGACGACGAGCTGGCCGAGGTGTTCTTCGACAATGTGCGCGTGCCGGTGAAGAACCTGGTGGGCAAGCTCAATGACGGCTGGAAGGTGGCGAACGCCTTGCTCGCCAACGAGCGTCTCGGCTCCGGATCGCCGCAGATGGGCTTCGACATATTGGAGCGCATCCGCCAGGTGGCGAAGACCACCGGCGCCGACCAGGACGCGGCCTTCCGCGACCGGCTGGCGCAGGTGGAGCTCGACACGCTCGCCTATGCCGCGCTGTATTCCCACGCGGTGCAGGTGGTGGCGAGCGGCGGCGATATCGGGGCGGAGGCCTCGCTGCTCAAGATCACCGGCGCCGAGCAGCTCCAGCGCAACGCCGATTTGCTGATGGAAGCGGCCGGCGGCTACGGCGCCGAGGACGCGTGGCTCGAAACCGAGGCCGGCCGGATGCAGATCTCGGGCGTCTACAGGCAAGTTCGCCGCGCCTCGATCTATGGCGGCGCCAACGAGATTCAGCGCAATATCCTGTCGCGGCGGGTCCTCGATCTGCCGGCGTGGCGGTAGGGGGAGCAGAGTCTGCATTTCTGCCGCTTCGCAATAAGCAACTACAACGCAGAGAATCTTCGTGAATAGTGTTCTGTTTAGAATGCCCCCTAGTGAGCCGTCATATATTT
>Ga0184615_10001990_pt1 | contig 11008 bp, 9 predicted proteins | sample PLM4_65_coex_FD_133134 | JGI IMG/M metagenome (GOLD analysis project Ga0184615, IMG submission 133134) | Groundwater sediment microbial communities from an aquifer in East River, Colorado, USA - PLM4_65_coex | ecosystem: Environmental > Terrestrial > Soil > Riparian zone | place: USA: East... | reverse complement strand
ACGAAGGCCGCGAAGAGCGCGAACGAATGGAAGGCATTGCGCTGGGTCTCGTCGAGGTAGGCGTTCACGAACGGCAGGCCGAGCCGCGTGAGCCCTCGCAGCGGCGAAGGCTTTGGGTCCGCGGTGGCGATCGCGGCGTCGATCGCGGCGAGCGCCGCCCTGCGTTCGGCGGGGTCGCTCACCTCGAGGCTCAGCGCGATCGCGAGGAAGTCCTTTCCGACCAGACCCTGGCGGCGCAGCAGGTCGGTCCCGGTCACGAAGCGGCGGAAAGCCTCCGCGTCCTCGGGCGTGGCGTCGAAGCGAGCCTGTGTCCGCCGGAAGATGGAGAGTGCGGAGTTGGGCACGACGTGCGGAATCGCCTTCAGCGCGACCTCGATGGCATCCACGCGCGCGAGCACGTCGGGTGCGAAGGGATCGTCCACCTCGGCGAGCAGCAGGGAGAACTCCCCCGCCCCGAACACCTCCTGGAACGCGCGCGTGGCGATGAAGTCGGGGTCGCTGGGGACGATCAGGCGGTCGAGCGAGTTGTCCTGGTCGACGCGAAGCGCGAAGTACACGCTGGGCGGGAGCAGCAGCGCGTAGAGCGCGATGAAGAGCCAGCGCGCGCGAAGGATGCCGACGAAGATCCGCTCGAGCCGGCCGGGGCTGGGTGCGTTCATCGTCTGGGATTCTCCCGCCGCTCCCGGGGCGAAATCGGCGTTAGCGCCGGACGCCTTCATAGCGCGCCCACGCGGCCCGGTGCTCGAGCACCGGCTCCCCGTGCGCCTGCCACGAGTCGAGCCGCACGATTTCGGCGGACCACTCGCTCACCTCGAGCGTGAGCCACGAGGTCCCGAGCGACTGGCTCTTCGAGATCCGGCTCCGCGGTGCGGGGCCCGGTGCGGACCTCGGCTCGCCGAGCACCGCCCGCAGCAGGTAGGCGCCCCCGGGCTCGGCGGTCCAGTGCACGGTCGAGGGCTCGGTCGATTCGATGTGCAGCGTCGATTTGGCGTCGCGCGCGTCGTCGGTCCGGCGTATCAGGTAGCTCACGGCGACCTCGTATCGCCCGGGGAGCACCTCGATGCACTTCGGAAACTGCCACTCCTCGTCGCGTGCCGCGCGCCACTCCGCGCCGCCTTCGTCCCGGATCGCCTCGACGAAGGTTGCGCGCTGCTCATGACACAAGATCGCGACGTCTGCGAGCGGGAGCATCGGACCCCCGTAGCGCCGGAACCACTGGACCGACGGCTCGCGCCGGTCGACCAGGAAGTAGCCGTCGTAGTCGAGGGGCACCAGCGCGTGGACGGCGAAGTCGGCGGTGGCGTGCACCAGCGAGACCGGGCCCGTGAGGATCATCAGCACGCCCTGATCGTCCGGATCCCAGCCCCGCTCGAGAATGCGAGCCGAGCGGCGTCCGGCGCTCGGCACGTAGCAGCCGGCGAGGCACACCAGGAGCAGGAGCGGAAGCCAGAGCCGGTGCGAACGAGTCATGGGCGGGGTAGGGTAGGATCTGCTCGATGTTCGAGCGACCCATCCCGGCGCGGGCTCTGCAAGCGCTCGCCGGCGTGCTCCTGCTCGCGGCCTGCGCCAGTGGGGGATCGGCGGCTCCCGATCCCACTGAGGTGGGCAAGGGGGGGGCGCGTCCGGTGCTCGAATCCGTGCGCCCCGCCCGTCCCGACGATCGCGCGGCGGCCGCTCGTGCGGCCTGGCTCGAGCGCCAGGCGGCCGCGCGCCGGGGCGGGCCGGCCCCGAGCGCGCCCGCGCCCGCCGCCGCGGGGGCGGCGACCACGAGCGAGAGGGGCTCGCCGGGAAAGCTCCTGATCTTCAGCTCCGTCACCGGTCATGTTCCGGTCGGCGACGTGCAGCGCTCCACGGCCCGCACGCCCGAGCAGCGCGAGAACGAGCGCGTGGCCGAGCTCGAGCGCGCGCTCGAGGCGGAGCGCGCCCGCGAGGAGCGCCCGCAAGAGGCGGGCTCGGACGTTTCGGCGCCGCCGCCCGCGGCGCCCGGCTCCGAATCCGGCGTGCTCTCGGCGCCTGCCGCGCCGGCGCTCCCCGAGCTCGATCCGGCACAGCTCTCGAGCGAGACCACCAGCGTACCGGCGGGAAGCTGGGCCAACGCCGAGGATCTCCCGGTCGTGCGCCGCAGCCTGGACGCCGACGGCAACGGTCGCCCCGAGGAGGTCCGGTATTTCGAGATCGAGACGGACGCGTTGCTCCGCCGCGAGGAAGACCGCGACCTCGACGGCAACACGGATGCGTGGAGCCGCTACGAGCGGGGCGTGCTCGTCGAGCGCGTGATCGACACGAACGCCGACGGCCGCCCCGACGAGTGGGAGTTCTATTCGAACGGCCGCATGACGCTGCGCGAGATCGACAGCGATCACGACGGCACACGCGATATCTCCTACCGCTACCGGAACGACTCGTTGGCCGAGGTGCGGCGCGACACGGACGCCGACGGAGCCGTCGATCGCGTCGAGAATTTCGAGCATCGCCAGCGCGTGCAGGTGGTCGAAGACGCCAATCGCGACCAGCGCATGGACACCTGGACGACGTACCGCGTGGTCGGCGGACAGGAGGTGGTGGCGCGAATCGAGCGCGACCCGCAGGGTCGCGGCAAGCCGAGCGTGTTCGAGACCTACCGCGCCGCGCCGGGCAAGGCCGTGCTCGAGAAGCGCGAGGAGGACGTCGACGGCGATGGAGCGATCGACGTGACGCAGGAGTTCGAGCGCGACGGCACCCCGGTGCCCGAACCGGTCGCCCCTCTCTAGTCAGTGCCGCGCGCGGCGCGCACCCCGTGCGGATGCCGTTCCAGCGCCGTCGAAGAGGGTTTTGAGGGGGTGGTGGCCTCGCGAGCTACCTACCTTCGAAGCTTCCTGCCAAAGCCTGCGAGGCCGGCCAGGCCCGACCCGAGCAGGAGAAGCGTGGATGGCTCGGGAACGGCGTCGATGCGCAGCGATGCACTCGACCGGCACCCTCCCTCGCCCCACCCCAGCGCACCGGCATCTTCAGGTCCAGCTCGAGCTGCGATCGACGCGTCATACACTCAATTGTGTCTATGTTCTCTCAAAATGTCAGATGGAGCCTCGAAAAATGCGAAAAATGTCTCTCAATTGTGTATGAAACGGCGGACCGGTGCGAGCGCTTCGACATCGGCCGCTCAATCGAGCCCCGGCACCCGGGCCCCACTCCCACTCTCGAAACTTTCTTCGACGATGTTGGTTCACTCAGGCCGGAATGCCGCGAGAATCCCGCCCAGGAATTCTCCCAGGTCGAAGGCGTGCTCTGGCTCGCTCTGGCCGAGGCGCACGACGACGAGGTCGTGCGAGGGAATCACGACGACGAATTGCCCCTCGTAACCCGAGGCGTAGAAGAGGTCCGTGGGGAGCGAAGGGTAGGGCCGCTCTTCCGCCGCGCCCATCTCTCCTGCGTTCAGCCACCAGTGGGCCCCGTAGCTTCCGCGGGGCGCCTGCGGCGTCGGGCGCCGCAGGCGCGCCACCCAGCCGTCGGGGAGCAGGCGCTCACCCTGCCAGACGCCATCTTGTGCATACAGCAGCCCGAAACGCGCCCAGTCGCGCGCCGTCGCATAGCAGAAGGACGAGCCGACGAAATCGCCCGCCGCGTCCGTCTCGAGCACGGCGCTGCGCATGCCGATCCGATCGAAGAGCGCTTCGCGCGGGAAGCGGTGGTAGACGGCGCTTTCGCCCGCGAGGCTCGCGCGCAGGATGGCGGCCAGCAGGTTCGAAGTGCCGCTCGAGTAGCTCCAGAAGGTACCGGGCGCGTGCGCGAGCTGACTGCGCGCGGCGTAGGCGGAGGCCGATCGCGAGCGAAAGAGCATCGCGACCGAGTCTCCGAGGGCGCCGTTGCGCTCCGCGAACGCGAGTCCGCTGGTCATGCGGAGCAGCTGTTCGAGCGTGATCGCGGCGCGCTCGTCGCCTCGCCAGGAGGCGACCCCGGCGCCGGCAGCGGGGTCGAGCCTTCCGCGCAGCACCTGGATGCCGATCAGCGTCGCGATCACGCTCTTGGTCATCGACCAGCCAAGCAGCGGCGTCGCGGCGTCGAAGCCCGGGGCGTAGCGTTCCGCGACCAGGCGTCCGGCGTGCAGCACGATCACGGCGCGGGTGCGGCGGTGGATCTGCGGGTCGGGCTCGCCGAAGGCGCTGACGACGGCGGCGTCGAGCTCCGCGCGGCGCGCGCCGTCCTGCGGGACCAGATCGCCGGCCGGCCAGGGGATCGCGGACCGATCCGGCGCGGGACCGGGATCGAAACCCTGCGCGCGCAGCTCGCCCGGGCTCGCTCCCACGGCGAGCGCGCAACCCAGGCCGTCGCGGTACACCGCGGTGCTGCGTGCGAAGCCGTGCCAGTCGGAGGTCGCGGTGCGCTCCGCGCGGTCGACGCGGGAGAGCAGCCAGGAGAACCAGCCCAGATCCTCGGCCAACAGCGACTCCGGCGCGCGCCCGGCGACGAAGACGCCCGAGCAGAGCAGCTTCGCCGCGTAGCCGGTCGCGCCGCGCAACTCGCGGAGCACCACGAGCGCCGTCGCCGTCAGGCCGGCGGCCAGCGCGAGGGTCAGGATCCGGCGCACGCGCATACCGCCCCCTAGCCGAGCAGGAGCGACGCGATCCGCTCGCGGTGCCAGTCGCTGCTGTCCAGAAGCACCGCGATCGGGCACTCGCGCTCGAGCACCGACCGCACCGATTCGGCCAGCGCTTCCTGCTCGGCGGAGAGCTCGAAATCCATCTTCCTGCCCGGGATCCGAGGGTGCGTCAGACTAACCCAGCACGTGCTCGCGTGCGCTGGCGTCTCACTCGGGGGCGAGCAGTCGCTCGAGCAGCAGGGCGACGAGCCGCTCCGGCCAGTCGAGCGTCATGCCGTTGGCGCCCGTGCTCACGACGCGCTCCATCTCGGCGTCCGTCTCGACCCCGAAGGCCCGGATCTCCAGGCCTCGGGAGTGGGCCTGCCGGACGAGCGTCTCCGTGAGCTCGCTCGCGCGTACGCCCACCATCGCAAAGCCCGCCTCGGCGGCCTCGTCGATACGCTCGGGACGCGCGCTCTCGAGCAGCCAGCAGAGCGGAATCCCCGGCGCTCGGCGCAGCGCTCGCCCGAGCTGGGCGCGGGAGAACGAGGTCAGCATCACGCGCTGCTCCAGGCCCGTCGCCGCGACCGTCTCGATCACACGCTCGGGTGTCGCCTGGATCTCGTCCTTGAGCTCGATGTGGTAGCGAAGCCTGGCCCCGAACCTCTCGAGCACCTCGTGCAGCGTCGCCAGCGGAGTGCCCGCCCAGCGGCGGTCGCTTCCGGGGTGCGTGCGGTCGAACCAGCTGCCAATGTCGGCGCGCGTCAGCTCCGTCGCCAGGTGGTCGCGCACCCGGCCGCGCAGGGGCGTCTTGGTGTCGAGCGTGCGGTCGTGGAAGAGCACGGGCACGCCGTCTCGGGAGAGCTGCGCGTCGAGCTCGACCTCGACCACGCCGAGCGCGAGGGCGCGCGCGAACGCAGGCAGCGTGTTCTCGGGCGCCTGCGCCGAGGCGCCGCGGTGCGCGATCACGTGGAAGGGCCGGGGCACGACCGCTGGCGGCTGCGCGACGGCGCAGCCCGCGGCGGCGAGCCACCCACCGACCATCGTCGCCGACGAACGAATCCGTGCCGGGAAAGGCGTCAACGCGCCAGGTTCAGGTTCGAGTAGGCGGGATCGTCCGTCACCTCGCGCACCAGGCAGGGCGCGAGCCACTCGGGGATCGGGAGCACCGCATCCGGGGAGGGAAGCTCGACCTCCGCCGTCACCAGATCGCGCCCCTCGAAGACGTCGATCTGCCAGGTCCATTCGCCGTCGCGGAGCTCGATGCGCCGCTTCTCGACGCGGCAGCCCTTGGTGAGCGGCCAGAGCGGCTCGAACATCTCGCGGCTGATCGACTCCTCGTACTCCGCCCGCGTGAGGCCCGTGCCGAGCTTGATGGTGCGGTAGAAGCGCTCGCCTGAAGCGTCGCTGACGCGGCGCAGCCGCTCTCGAATCGTCTCGCCCGCCATCCAACCCTGCTCGATCCGCCGGCTCGGCGCTTCGCGCGCGATCTCGGGCAGGCCCGAGAGCAGGAACTTGCGTTCGATCTCGAGCGGCTCGCGCCGGACTTCGCAGAGGGCACGCGCGCCGCCCTCGATGGTCTCGAAGAACTTCGCGCCCCGTTCGGCGAGCCAGGCGGCCTCGAGCTCGCCGAAGAGCTTGCGGTGGCGGTCGCGCGCCAGGATCGTGATGGCGAGCAGTCCGCGCTCCAGATTGCGCCGGCGAGCGGCTGCCAGCGTCGCCTCGTCTCCCTGGCGGATGGCGTCGAGCAGCGCGTGCGTCCGCGCGAGCGCCATGCGCTCGGCGCCGGTCTCGAGCGTCTGCATCAGGATCTCGAGGTCGTGCATCTCGCCGAGCACGTCCTGCAGGCCCTTGAGCGAGCGCACGGCGCGCTTGCCCTCGGGCACGTAGCGGGCCACGGGCTCGAGCAGGTAGCGCAGGCGCTTGGCCTCGATCCGCGCCTGATGGCAGCCAGTGTTGTCGGAAGGCGAGGAGATCGCGCCCAGGCTCTCGCGCAGCCGGGCCGCCTGCCGGCGCAGCCTCTCGGCGACCACGGCGGCGAAGGTCGGAGACGGATCTGGCGAATCCAGATGCACCCAGGTGCGGTAGCCGGCGAGCGACTTCGCGAGATCGGCGCGCAGCAGCGAGAAGCGCTCGGGCAGCTTCGCGAGCAGCCGCGCGTGCGTCTGGTCGCGGCGCGCCAGGAGATCCTGCGTCAACCAGCGAAGCGCCGGGCGATGGCCCGGCGAGAGCTCGGCAAACCGCGCCTCGAGCCAGGCGATCTGCACCTCGGCGTCGCGCGCGGCGTTCGAACGCTCGCCGAGCTCCCGCAGCCGCCCGAGCGCCTGCTCGGTCGGGCGCGGTTCCAGATGCGGCGCGAATGCCTGCAGCGTGCTGCGCAGGCGCCGCAGGCTGACACGGAACTCGTGGAGGGCGTCCGCGCCCTCGCCGGTCTCGACACGCCCGAGCGCCGCCCCCGCGTCTTCCAGGATGCGCAGCGCCACCAGCCGGGCGCCTTCCTCGGGAGGTCGCTTCAGCTCTTCGGGCTCGAGACGGGCCATCGCGGATCTCTCAGCGCATCCGGCGCAGCTGCCACGGGGTGAGTGCGAAGACGAGCCTCGCGCGCCCTGCGCCGATCTCGTCGGGAAAGCTCAGCAGGCACGCGCCGCCCGTCTTGAGCTCGAGGAACGAGGTGCGCAGGCCCGAGAGGAACCAGCTGGCCGCGTGCGACAGCAGCGGCTCGTGGCCGACGATCGCGAGCGTCGCCGAGGGGCGCCCCGCGAGCCAGTCGGCGAGCTCCTTGGGCTCGCGCTCGGGCTCGAGGCAAGGGGTCTCCTCGACGGCGAGCCCGCCATAGGCGTCGGCCACGATCGCCGCGGTTTCGACGGCACGCACCAGCGGGCTCGACACCAGCGCGTCGAGCTCGGGCACGAGCTTGCTCAGCCCCTTCGCGCCGCGGCGCAGCTTCTTGCGCCCGTCTTCCGTGAGCCGGCGCGACGCGTCGCTGCCGCCGTCGCCGCGCGGCTCGGCCTGTCCATGACGAATGATGAGTAGATCCATCGCGTTCTCCGCTCCGGACCCGGCCTACGGTAGCCCCCTCCGGCGGATCTTTCAGCGCGGGGGGGATGACTCGCAAGATAGCCGCCAACAGGGTGAAGAACGGCGTGCGGAGGCGTTCCAGCGCCGTCGAAGACGGTTTTGAGGGGGGAGGTGGGCGTCGAGAGCTCCCTGGCTTCGACGCTTCCTGCCGAAGCCCGTGAGTGCGGCCAGACTCCCATCCCTCGAACCATCGGGCCGACGACGCAGGGGGCGACCCAGCCGTCGGAGTTCGGAGCAACTGGGGCTCGCTGGCCCGCAAGCGAAGCGCGCAGCGAGCCGCAGACGAGCGAAGTTCACTCAGGCCGCAGAAAAGGGGCCCAGCCGGCGGCGCTTCAGCTCCGCGGTCATCAGCCTCTCGAAGCGCTGCGGCATTGCGAGCGCGAGCAGCACCATTCCGAAGTAACCGGCCGGCAGCTTCGGGCTCTCGTCGCAGTGCTGGAGCTGCGGATACGGACGCGCGGCGAAGGCGTGATGATCCGCGTGGCGCGAGAGACCGACCAGCGTGTAGAGCGTGAACCACGACGTCGTGTCCCAGGAGTCGACGGGGGAGATGCGCGGCCCGCGCCGCTCGAGCCCCCAGTGCTCGAAGAAGTTCACGCACTCGAGGAGTCGCACGGCGACCAGGGCCTGGCCGAGCCAGAGCGTGAAGGCGCCCCAGCCGAAGATCACGGCGATTGCGATCGCGAGGCCCCACTCGAGCACGAGGCCGTGTACGACGCGGCTGCGCAGCAGGCGCGGGCCCCAGCGCGTCGGCTCGTCGCCGAGCCTGCTGGCCTCGAGCCGCCAGGCGTGGAGGAACTGCGCCTTGACCGTGCGCCGGAAGAACGACTGGTAGCGCTCGCCGAAGCGCGCGCTCGCGCCGTCCTCGGGTGTGCCCACGCGCACGTGGTGGCCGCGCAGGTGCTCGGTGAAGAAGTGCTCGTAGAGCACGAGCCCCATCAGGATCCGCGCCAGCCCCTTCAGATGGGGAGCCTTGCGGTGCATCAGCTCGTGGGCGACCACGATTCCGGAATAGCCCGACGTGATCCCCATCAGCTGCCACGCGACGAAGCTGTCCATGCGCCAGAAGTCCTGCGCCGCGGCCATTCGCACCAGCAGGGCGAGGTTTACGAGCTGGAGGGCGAAGAGCAGGTAGAGGACGGCATCGAAGGGCCAGCCCGGGAGCGCCGGCAGCGGCTGGTGCTGCTCGCCTCCGCTCTTCAGGTCCGCCGCCAGGGAGGCGAGCGGGACCAGCAGCCAGGCGAGCGACATCCAGCGTCCGTGGGGCGCAGTCAGGAAGAAGCCGAGGGTCGAGAACGGGAGTACGAAGCAGAGCGAGTGCAGCGCCAGCCGCCGCGCGACCGCGAGCGGCGAGGCGGCGGGCTCGAGATTCGCGGGAGCGACCGGCATGGCAGTGCTCATCGAATCCTTCAGTCCGCCCCGAAGTCCTGCGGGGCCGGCGCATACGAGTTCGTATGTAGGGTTGCTTTCGCACATACGAATCGGTATGTCAACAATGATGGTCGAACCCCCCAGCAGTCGGCAGGGCGGCAAGCGCGAGACGCGCGACGCCCTGCTCCAGGCCGGGATCGCCGAGCTCGCTGAAAAGGGCCTGCTGGAGCCGAGCCTCGACGCGATCTGCGCCCGCGCCGGCTTCACCCGGGGCGCCTTCTACGTTCACTTCGAGGACCGCGAGGACTTCATCGCCGCCGTGATGGAGCGGGTGCTGGGCGGCTTCCTCGACGCGATCATCGCGACCGGCAGCCACGAGCACGACCTCGCACAGACCGTCACGCGCTTCACCGACGACGTCGCTCGCTGGCGACGGGGCGACGAGGGGGCGCGGATCGGCTTCCCGGTGCCGGGAGCCGGCCGCGCGGTCCAGTTCCATCGATTGATCGAGGCCTGCACGCGCTCGCCGCGCATCCGCGAACGCTGGGTCGCGCTGGTGCGCGAGGCGATCGAGCGGGTGGCCAAGGCGGGATCGGAAGGACAGCTGGCGTGCAGCGTACGCGGCGACGTCGAGGCCGAGCAGATCGGCACGCTGCTGGTCAGCCTCGCGCTCGGCGCCGTCGCCGCGCTCGAATCCGGCGTTCCCTTCGATCCCGCGCGGGCTCGCGACGCCGTGCTCGCGCTGCTCGGCGCTCCGCGGGCCCGGGCGTCGCACCGAAGAGACTGAGGCATGCGCCGCTTCGACCCGCTGGCCTGGATTGCGCGGATCCCGTTCGCCGCGCTCCAGCGCTGCCGGATTCCGAGCGACCTCGACGAGGTGACCAGCCGCGGGACAGAGGTTCCGCCCGAGGCGGTCGGCCTCGAGCGCGCGACCATCGAGCGCATCTGGGAGGCAGCGCGCGCCCTCTACCGGACCGGCGTGCACCCGGCGCTTCAGCTCTGCATCCGCCGCCACGGTGAGATCGTGCTGCACCGGGCCATCGGCCACGCGGCCGGCAACGCGCCGCAGGACGCCCCCGATGCTCCCCGCGTCCTCTGCACGACGCAGACGCCCTTCAACATCTTCTCGGCGTCGAAGGCGGTCACCGCGATGGTGATCCACAAGCTCGACGAGGAGCGGCTGCTGCACCTCGAGGATCGCGTCTGCGAATACATCCCCGAGTTCTCGCGCCACGGCAAGGATCGCATCACGATCCGCCACATCCTCTCGCATCGCGCCGGGATTCCGAACCTGCCGCCGGAGGCGATCGATCTCGACCTGCTCGGCCGCCCCGAGCGCGTGGTCGAGATCCTCGCAGACGCGAAGCCGCGCACGCGTCCGGGGCGACTGCTCGCCTACCACGCGGTGAGCGGCGGCTACGTGCTGGCCGAGATCGTGCGGCGGATCACGGGCAGCGACGTGCGCAGCGTGCTCGAGGACCGCATCTCGCGGCCGCTCAGCCTGCGCTGGCTGAGCTACGGCGTGGCGCCCGGGGACGTATCGCGCGTCGCCGTGAACGCCTTCACCGGCCCGCCCGTTCCGCCCCCGCTGACATGGATCCTGAAGAACGCGCTCGGCACCACGCTGGCCCACGCGATCGAGCTCTCGAACGACCCGCGCTGCCTCACCGGCATCGTTCCCTCGGCGAACGTGGTCACCACGGCCGAAGAGCTCTCTGCCTTCTACCAGTGCCTGCTGGACGGCGGCGCGCTCGGCGGTGTGCGCGTGTTCGATCCGCGCACGGTGCGACACGCCACCGCCGAGCAGAACCATTGGGAGCTCGACTTCACGCTCGGCGTGCCGATCCGCTACGGCCTGGGCTTCATGCTCGGCGGCGCGCCCGGCAGTCTTTTTGGGCCCGACAACCCGCAGGCCTTCGGGCACCTCGGCCTCTCGAACGTGATCGCCTGGGCGGATCCCGAACGCGATCTCTCAGTGGCTCTGCTCAACAACGGCAAGCCGGT
>Ga0184615_10001989_pt1 | contig 11012 bp, 10 predicted proteins | sample PLM4_65_coex_FD_133134 | JGI IMG/M metagenome (GOLD analysis project Ga0184615, IMG submission 133134) | Groundwater sediment microbial communities from an aquifer in East River, Colorado, USA - PLM4_65_coex | ecosystem: Environmental > Terrestrial > Soil > Riparian zone | place: USA: East... | reverse complement strand
TGTTAGCATCTGAGAACACAACCCCATCCACCTCGGCTGGGATTCCCCAGTTGTCAGGATCAGCCGGCAGGCAATCACATGCATCACCGTATTGATCGCCGTCCGAATCCACCTGGCCCGCGTCAAACACAGTCGGACACTTGTCCACTGTGTTCGCGACGCCATCACCATCCGCGTCTCTTCCCCCGAGAACGCCGTTAACATAGTCCTCAACTGTCGATTCTTCAGGGAAATCAATCGCATCGAACATCGCGTACTGCGGCCCCGTCAGAATCGACGCAGGCCGCGGGAGTGCTATGCAATTCGCTACTCTGGACCAGTCGTTGAACCCAGTCAATTCAGTTAACTCGACCTCGCCAGGTTCACACGCAGTAATGCCACAGATGCGATTGACGTCTGCCGTCACGGCGGTCGGCTCCAACTCTTCCGAGTCGTTCCAATCTATGGCCTGGTTATCGCCCGACGCACCGACAAGATTCTGCAGCCCAGCATTTGAACATACACCAGGGCCATAGATCGTTCGAAGCCCTGACACACCACCGATTCCTATCTGCTCATCCAGTCCTGATGATTCCTGTAGTGGATCGAGCGCGGCTTGGGAGTAGTCCAACCAATCTTGGATCCGAACCGGAGTGCCATCATCTATCCCCTGCAGCCAACGTGCTCTTCCCCCACCGTGTTGCTCCCTGGCGTAGTTCATCACGCTCAGGTAGTTCGGTTTGCAGTGCGTGCTGTCGCCTCCACCGTGGCCAAGTCCCAAGGTATGACCGAGCTCGTGCATGAAAGTCCCCGCCTGGTAGTCCGCCCATTCCCCGTCCTGATCCGTGGACCATAAATCTGCCGCGGCAAGCACCCCCCGCGTGGCCTCGTTCAATGCGACGAATAGTGCGCTCTTGGAGCACAGCCCGTCCTGGGCGGTGCCGATAACGGGACACGTAGCGGTCTGCGCACCACAAGTGCGCGGCGCCAGCCCCCGAAAACGTCGGCTTGGATCTGCCTCAGGGAACGAGTTGTGCGCAAAGAGAGCGTAGCGAACTACCCAACTGCGCGCGGCGATCACGCCTCGGCAATTAGGTGACTGGCGATCCGCCCGACTTCCGAAGCGGGCGTAATCCGGTTCCATAGCGGTCGCATCGCAGAAGCCATTCGCATCCTCTGGCAATGGATGGTTACCGCGTTGGATATTTAGCAAATCGCCTACGCCTGCCTCTAAGTTGCTTTCGTGAGGCAACGCCTCGTCATATAGAATATGAAGCGTTACGCCTGCTCTCTGGCGGAACACCACTGTAACCGATTGGAGGGCAGAATCCGACGGTCGGTCCCAGTGCTGTGCCCCCCACCCTGTCAGCCAACACCAGGGATCACCCCAAGGAAGCCCGGTTGTGGGGTCGAAACAGCTCATGTAATCAACCTCAACAAATACGTCCTTCCGGAATGGATCTGCGAAGTATGGCGCCGAACTCAAATCGAGATCGACATCCCCGTCCAAGTCTCCATCGATCCCAACGCGCTCCCAACAGTTCGACAGGCCATCACCGTCTGAGTCACCAGGGTGGGCTACCGCGTCACCATCGTCGCAGTCTTCACCGCCTTGCGGGCACACGGCTGGCATGCCGATAGTGACCATGTTCGTATCGCAGTAATCGTCGCCGTCGTCGTCGCAACCTTCGTCAGCCTCGGTGAAACTGTCGCAATCGTTGTCGACATCGTCGCAGATTTCAAGGCTCGGGGTGCCAGGAATGCAGGTTTGTGGGCTGCCGTTCAGGCAACTCTGCACTGCTCGAGCGCAGCCCCCATACCCGCACGAACTCGTCCCGAACCCCTCGTCGATTTCTCCGTAACCCGGATCCCCAGGACACTGGTTGTCGTAGCTGTCACACAGTTCAGGGGCACCTGGGTAAATAGTGGCGGCTCCGTCCGCACAGTCACCACCACCGCGGCCGCATACGCCTGGCAACCCGACAACCATCAATCCGGAATCGCAGTAGGTATCGCCATCATCGTCGCAGCCCTCATCAACCTGACCGTCGACGTTGTTATCAACCCCGTCGCACACCGCTTCACCTGCAGGCCCGTACTCCCACGTGTCACCCCTGCGCGTCAAAGTGACATCGAACCCGCCATAAAGGATACTGCGGCCCCGGCCTGCGTCATAAGCCATGCCGTGCGAAGATCTCGCAAGCCACCCCTGCTGCACCTGCGGAAGAATGATCGGTGCGCGTGCCACCCAAGACGATCCATCCCATTCCCAGGTGTCGCTGAGTCGACCGGTGCTCTGGCCGCCAAACATGACGACGCGCGATCGACCCGCGTCATAAACCATGCTGTGACCGGTCCGGGCAGACGGGCGTGACACTGGGTTGAGTTGCGTCCACTGCGTACCATCCCATTCCCAGGTATCATTGAATGTGGTCGAGTAGTTCGCGCCTCCGAACAACACAACTCTTTGCCGGGCGCTGTCGTACGCCATTCCATGAGAGCCGCGCGGCGCTGGCGCTGTCGGAGGCGTCCGGAGGGTCCAAGTTATCCCGTCATACTCCCACGTGTCGCCCAGGGGCGATGTGCCGATGCCTCCAAATAGCACCACAACACCGCGGCCGCTGTCGTACGACATCGCATGGTCGGCCCGCCCCTCAGGACTGGAAGACGGCGACCTGAGCGTCCAGAGAGCCCCATCCCACTCCCATGTCTTGTACTCACGGCCGGCATAAGAAGACCCACCAAACAACACAACGACTCCCCGTACACTGTCGAAAACAGCGGCGGCGGAGCCGAGGTAGCTGGCTGGTCCGGACGAGGTCGGGCATCTGCTCCAGATCGCCCCATCCCAGGTCCAGGTCCCGTAGGAATTTGATTGATCGTACCCACCGACCATCAGGACATTTGCACGAGCGGTATCGTAGGCGAGCACATGGTCGGATCTCGCACCCGGGGTTGCGGGGGGACTTCGCCGCTGCCACGCAACACCTTCATACTCCCAGGTTTCCGCAGCGAAGAGGTTCCCTTGGTCAATGCCACCAACCAGGACGATGCGGCCACGCCGACTGTCGTACGCGAGGGCATGGTCATACAACGCAGGGGGGCTAGCACTAAGATTCGGTTGGCTCCACTGGGCGCCGTCCCACTCCCATGTGTCGGAGTGAACGGGCACGCCGCCATTGGCCATCCCCCCGTACATTACCACAACCCCTCTCGCCTCGTTGAAGGTTAGTGCATGATTGAATCGTGGCGTCGGGCTGGCCGCCGGAGAGACGTCGAACCATCCATTCCCGTCCCACTCCCACGTGTCCGAGAGGTGGCCACCGTTATAGCCTCCGAACATAACAAGCCTGCCGCGATGACTGTCGAATGCCAAAGCGTGGTATGCACGTTGCGATGGGCTGGTCGCTGGGAAGTGCTGCGTCCATTGTGTCCCATCCCAGGACCAAGTGTCCGAAAGCCGAGCGCCAGAGAGGTTGTAGCCGCCGAAGAGGACGACGCTACCGCGAGCGGAATCGTATGCCATAGCGTGCCCCCACCGCGCCGGAGGCCGTACAACCGGAGTCAGAAAGTTCCACTGGAAGCCATCCCACTCCCATGTGTCGCTGAGCGTTCCCGTAAAATCGCTTCCACCGAAAAGAACCACACGCCGTCGCACGCTATCATACGCAACTGCATGATTATGTCGGGCAGTGGGACGGGGCACGGGTGTCGTCTCGAGCCACCGAATGCCATCCCATTGCCACTGGTCTCCCAGGCGTGTGCCATTGGCCTCGGCACCGCCAAACATGATCACGACTCCATGTGCGGCGTCGTAAGTCAAGGTGTGTAAAGCCCTAGCAACCGGCGGCGGCCCCACTGATCGCCATTCCACACCGACGTCGCCCCAAGTCGTGCCGGTCATGGCAAGTGCTGTCAGACCGATGATCATCAGGAAGCACTCCCTCGGTCGTATAAGACGAGTTCGGCAGATTGCTGATCTTTGCCGCACTTCGACCTTACAACCACCCCGCTTCCGCTTGCCAGTCCGCGCAAGCGACCCATTGACCCTAGGTAGTCGGCTAGAGGACACCGCCTTCCGGCAGTTGTGTATTGTGCGGTTGTGTGTCGTGTCGCTCGCGCCCCGCAGACCTTGACTCGTCCTTGGTCGAAGGCGACGGATCCAGTTGAATTGACGGCCGCGTTCTGACAGGTGGCGTAGCGAGCACCAGAGGCGATGCGCTCCTGGGGCTTGTCCAGCGGCCCGCAGGTCAGATCCGGGAACGGTGGGGTTCGCTCTCATACAAGGCATCCGTCCAGAGGACGCTCGATGCAGCTGAGAAGCCGCCGGCGCATGCGCATGTACTCCTCCCTTCTCAAGGCCTCCCGGTGGCCTCGAGCCTCAGAATCCGTACAGCTGGCGCACTACCCGGTCGAGAGCGAACGGTTCCCTTGTACGCCGGGCTGAGATTGCTGTCAACGGGTTGGTGGGGGGAATGGGCGAGCAAGGCAAGCTAGGGTGATTACCCGATGGAGAGACCGTTCAACCGGCGCGACGTGTCAGCCAGCGGAATTGCTGTCCGATTCCGAGACGCTGCATGGGGAGGGTCACCTTACATCCCCACGACTGACCGCTGAGAGTTTGAACCACCCGCTCCCTGACTGCGCCCTTCAAAACGACAGACGTCTCGCTGAAGCTCCTCAGGGCCGCGGTTGAACCTGGACTTCGACCTTGCTGATCGCGGCTCGCTCACGATTGAGGGCCAGCAGTTGCCTTGCCAGCGTGCCTCGCTGCACCGGGTCCTTCTCAGCAGCGATTCTCGTCTGAAGCTCCCTTCGCTCCGCATCAACCTGACTCGCGGCCTTGGCCCGTGCTTGTCCTATCTGAGGCGTGGCTCTGGATGCGTCAGCTTGGTCTGTGGCCAAGAACTCGATCCGTCTGGCGTCGGGCGACACTCTGACATCAGCGCGTCTCCCCGGATCAACCGTTGCTTGCAGTCGAGGCAAAGCTACCGACTCAGCCGGGCGACGCGGTGGAAGATGAGGAACCCGCTGCATCAGCATCCTCGGCGTCTGTTTCTCTATCTCCTTAGTCGCGATGCCCGGATCCGTGGCGATCATCAACTGCAACCGCTCGAGGTCGTCCTCAGAGCTCATCGCCGTGTCCGGCTCCTGGTCAGCGCCCCAGCGCGGCCCGAAATGGTAGACGGCGGAAAACAGGATCTTCGCCTCAAGCTCGTTTACGCCACCGCATCGGCATGCGTTGTAGAACATCGTGTGCACAGCATGCCAATCCCGGTTCTTCTGCTGACAAGCTACGTCATGGACGATGGAGGCGTTTCTGTACTGCCCCTCGAAGGGTCCTCCTATGAGGGACCAGAAGATCTGCGGGATCGAGGCACCGTCGATCTGTGATCCGGTGTTCGCGTCCCATTCCAAGTTGTCTGGGTCGATGTATGCAAAATCTGCCAGCAGCCTCATCGTGCGACCATCAGGCAGCCACTGTGTCTTGACCTCACCCTTGAAATGGCCAAACTCGCCGTGCCAGCAGCCCACGGACAAGGCGAGAAGACCAAGCAAGTGGAGTAATCTGCCTACGGCCAGTCTGGGGGTGCGCCGCTGGCGGCGAGTCCGGCGGGCGCTCAGGATATTCTCGTGGCTACGAGAATCGGAGCCGTCATTTGCGTTCGTAGACACGCCTCATGCCTTGTGACGGAGAAGGCCTACGCCACCAGATGGGTTTGCCACAACTGCCCTCAACTTTTAGATCTGCGCCTTGAAGGTCACCTTGTAGAAAGACTGATCAGCAAGCTCCTGAGCGGGGTCGGCCCCATGTGAGTAGTCAAGTCCGAGGCCAAACTTCTGATTGTTCGCCAAGTAGAAGTTGGCAGATGCCTTGAAGTGTCGCGCCGTCGCAGTCCCCACATCGAGCTCAGAGCTACGGCTGAAATCCCACGTGTACCGATACGCGGCTACGATCTCGATCTGATTATGAACCTTCAGTCCGCCAGGATAGGCGTAGGCGGCCACATCGCTGAATGACCTGGCGATGCCACCCTCCGGCTCCCCGCTTCCAGCAGTGGTTGTTCTGTCGTACTGAAGATATGTGGCACACTCCCACTGCCACCCGAAGTAATCACCCGCCTTTCGAGGGCCTGGAGATCCAGGATACCAGAGCGACTTCGACCCCTTGGACGGCTTCAGGTTGCTGTCGATCGTAACCCCACCCGTCGCCCTGAACCCTTTTGCATCCTGAGAGCCGTTGTCCTTGTAGTCGACGGTCGCCGTGTAAACTGGGCCCCAGTTTCGATTCTTCTTGTCGAGGTCGGCTTGTAGCTCCCAGCCGAATCCTGCGGTGAACAGGTCCTGCTCATCGTCTATGGAAGTGTTCCGATCGTAGGAGCTGTACATGAATAGCGAGTAGGCCTTGGAGTGAGCTTCGAAATCATAGAGAACCGCCGCATCCATTCCCCATGCCCTGTCACCATCCTCTGGCTTGACCATGAACGCCGAGGCGGGCTCTGAGACCTTGTTCTTGTCCGTGATCGATTCGCGCAACTTCCATTCCCCGGCGGAAGCGACTCCTCCCGTGAGCAGAACGGCGATGCATGCAAGGGCTAGCGCGCTTGGGTCTCTCATTCTTGGCCTTTCGCCCGCTTGAAAGTCAGCTCGATGACTTCCTTCACCGTGTCAAGGTTCTCGGCCTCGTACTTGTAGATTGGAAGCCCTCCTGGGTAGGACGTTGAAATTCTCGATAGGGGGTAGGCGAAATGCTTGCGCCAACTCTTAGAGATATTGAGGTCGTCTCCGAGGTCATCTGACTCGTCGATAGGGCTCTTGTAGGTGTTCTGGCTGAGGTAGTCGATGACCCTGCGCTTCACTTCATCGCGACTTACGCTTGCCATAACAGCCTCCGCTCTTCCAGCTTGACTGCTAGCCCGGTGTGCCCCTCATGATATTCGGGTCGCAGCTCGGACGGTAATCGGTGAAGTAATGCGCCTGCTTCGAACAGGACACGCCGCGGGAATCTCGATGCGACCGGGAGAGGAGCGTGCAGGGTATGCTCGCGTACGCATGTACTCCTCCGTTCTCAAGGCCTCCCGGTGGCCTCAAGCCTCAGAATCCATACAGCTGGCACACTATCCGGTCGAGAGCGAGCGAATCCCTTGTACGCCGGGGGGAGATTGCTGTCAACGGGTCGGGGACTTTCTGCCGCCTCCTGGGAGCCTAGGGTGATCACCCGATGCTGGGCCAGTCAGGCCGCGAATCTTTTATCCTAGACCCTCCAGTTACCCTACCGGGGTAATCTTGCCGCTCAACTTCCGCCACATCAGAAACGTTGCTGCCAGCAGAACCATCACGATGGGCAAGATGAACCTGCCCAACTGGGAGAGACCAGGCGTCTTAAATACGGGCACACAACGTTTGATGTAATGATAATTTGTCACATCGCATCCTGGATAGGTGCTTTGATCGACATTGGTGCATGCGCACTCCCCCACCGCACCGATCGCCCAGAATGGCCCGATGACTGTCGACACGGCATCGCAGCTATGCGCCTCGTCCTTCCAGCACTTCACTAGCCTATGTCGTTCCAGGCACTTATCATCAAAGATCTCGCAATCATCGATAAGCACCACGTAACGCCACCGGATCATCTCCTCCGTGTCATTATCGTGGTCCAGATCGTTCACGTCCCGCTCTCGACTCACTGGAAGGTCACCATTAGCGCCCTCGCACGCACAGTCATTGCTATCGACGAAGTACGGACTAGACCACTGATTATCCACGCACAGCTGTTGGCACGTGGCGGCGTCCGAAACGTTTTCAGTGCAGCCAGACCGGCTGCCGTCTTCCATCCATCAGAAGCAGCACCCAGCTCTTGTAGGCACCATCGCGCAGAATGTAACGACCACAAGGCACAGCACGAGTCTCACGGTAATCTTCATCTTCGCCCTCCATCCGCAGTGAGCGTCACAGCATTCATGTCAGCTGATGCTGGTGTGATAAGAACCACAACGCCGTGTACACCGTCCTCGGCGTGACGATAAGGCTCACACACCGCGTCGCTTCTCAGGGGCTCGCCACAGCGCCGGAAGCCCGCCCTCATGCGACGCGGCACACATGAGCCTCCTACTTGTGAGAACGACCCAATGGCACTTCCCACGACCCCAGGAGAGCGAGCCACAAGAACACCGGCACAATCCATATAAGTGTTTCAGGCGCATAGCGCGCTAACCCGTACGCCAATGTTCCTCCCAGACTCTGCGTTGGTCCTGCCAAGGTCACCCCCAGGGCAAGCAGCACTGTGCATAGCTCTAGAATAGCCATCAAGGGCATGCCGACCATTAGCGCACGGAGACGGACCCGGCGTGGCGCCTTGTTACTTGCCATGCACATGGCCACGAAAATGCCCACATCCACGGGTGCGTAGATTTCTAGCGACGTAAGGGTGACAGGCTGGCCGATCAGCCTCATGATTCCTGATGTCGAAATAGCCAACCATTCCTGGTACTCATGCGACAGGTGCCTACAGACTGTCGTCAGAGCCGTGCCATATACAACCAATCTCATGATCCACTTCATCTGCCTACACCCCGCAATCTCACTCCCCAGATCCACGTGGCGAACAGCGTTGCTACAAGAATCAGGGTCACCGTCTGCCATAGATAGACGTGCAAGAGGTCGAAGAGTCCAGGTTCTCGCGCAACCACGAATGCAATCAGCAGGATGCGCAAGATGTTGAACACCCACAGCACTCCTGCGACGATGGCGCAGCCGGCAACTTTCCAGAGAGGAGAGGCTGGGAATGCGACCATGGCTGCCCACAGGACAACTATCGGCATCAGGGCGCTGCAGTCGGCCACAATTTGCATGGATACCCCCGCGACATTCACAACGGGCCCTGTAGTTGAGTTGTGAACCGCTGGGGACTTCAGGACCAGAGACAGGCTTCTGATGGTCAAGCGGATAGCCCATTTCTCGATTTCCGGGAAGAGGGACATTGTGACCAGGACGAGCGCCCAAGCACAGGCGAAGCGCACCAGGAACAAGTAAAACTTCCGCGGTCCCGGTCGGCGGATAAAAGACTCGGCTTTAGCGAAGTCTGCCTCGCTCATGAACCTCCCCCGTTCTTGTGAGGCCTTCTTCTTCCCGGAGCCAATGCTTGCCCACGGGTTGCCGACCGCCAGCAGCGCAGGAACCACCCAACCTGCAATCCTGGGGATAGCGAGGCGGTCCCTGACCGCGCTCGAATCATGAAAAGCAACGAGGCTGAGGAGACTTCAGGAGCGACGGGAAGCCCAGACGCCCAGGCGGAGGTGGGTGCTCGAACGCCTCGGAGACACATCTTCCCTACCTGCTTGAGGTGTCCCCGTGACCGCAAGCCGATTCATTCTCTTAGTAGAGCACGCTGTCGAGAGCGAGCGAATCCCTTGTACGCCGGCGGGAGATCGCTGTCAATGGGTCTCAGGGCCTTGCCCACCCCCAGTTTCCCGGCTGACTGAAGGCGGGGGTGCGCTCTGAGCGATGGATTTGTGGCGTCAGCGTGGTTTGACGGCAACGGATGGGCGGTCAGCGGGGCAGTCCAGAGCGATCACAGCGCCGCACCGGCCCAGACAGCTGGGCTGGTGGCGCCGAGCAGCATTGCTGAGCCCACCGCACTTCGGCGGCAGGTCCCTATGCGGCCTCGATGGCGAGTTCGGGGAGGCGGGGCGGGCCGCGCTTGAGGACGCGGCGCCCTGCGGCCAGGTCGACGGCGATGCGTTGCAGCCGCTGATAGGCCTGGCGTCTCCAGCGCGGGTGCGCCAGCATCTGCATCGCCAGGGAGAGCACGCTGAGAGTGCGACAGGTGCCGTGGCGTGGCCGGTGACGGGGGATCTCCAGGTCACGCCGAGCCCGTTGCGCCTCAGGGGTCACACCCAGGACCAGAGCCAGGCAGTAAGCGATGCAGAAGGCCAGCAACAGGCGCCCGGTTCGTTCGGCGACCCTGACTTGAAGTTGCAGGCCGCGCAGCCCCAGGTGCGTCTTGAAGTCCCGGAAGCTGTGCTCGATCTGCATGCGCTCCCGGTACAGGGCCACCACGGTTTTGGTCGGCAGGATCGCTTCGCTGTCCGGCGGCACCACCAACCACCAGGGCTCCTGGAACGCCGGGTCGTGGAAAGCCACGATGTCCACCGGTACCCGGAGTGAGGCCTGATACAGCACGCCACGGTAGCGCAGGGGACGGTCCCGCCCGCACCGCAGTTCTCCCAGCTTGCAGGTGCGGCCGGCATGCTCGACCCGGGTCCCGGCACGACCGCGGATGACAAACAGGCGACCCTGCTGACCGCAGTGGCGGAACAGCGCGGCGCGCGCGTAGCCGCGGTCACCGATAAAGACCCCCCGCACCCCCGCGGGTAGGGCACTCTCCAGGTCGAGCAGGAAGATCTCTTCCATCTGGTTCTGGCTACGCGCTCCCGTCTCCTGCCACGGATAATCGAAGGTGTAGACGGCCAGCGGCAGGGCCCTGCCCTCAAAGGGCACCCCCGCCATCAGCGCCTGGGTCGCCCCCGACTTCGTCTGGTCAAACAGGATCGGCCATAGCCCGCGACGGCGCCGTCCGAAGATCAGCCGGGCCAGTCCGTCGGTCACCGCGCGCGGGTCCAACCGGCGGTTCTCCAGGAACCGCCGCAGCCGCTTCTCCCGCGCGTGCGCTGTCCCGGAGGTCGGCAGCACACGGAACAGCATCCCCAGAGACAGTCGCCCATTCCCGCCGCGCGCCGCTCCCAAGACCCGCAGGAAGGTCACCGTCAGGACCGCCAGGTTCTTCTGCACGGTGCGCCGCAGACACTGAAACGACCCGCACAGCGCTGCGTCCATCACCCGCAGCAGAGCGGCCCCGTCAGCGTCGACGGGTGCGCTCACGCTTCAGCGCCTGGGCGTAGCGCTGGCCCACCTCATAGAGCAGGGCCTGGAGACTCTGACCGATGCTCAGGGCGCGTCGCACCTCCGCGGCCAGATCGTCCGGGATGTATACCGAGGCGCGGTGTCCATTGCGCCGGCCATACAGCACG
>Ga0184615_10001988_pt1 | contig 11018 bp, 7 predicted proteins | sample PLM4_65_coex_FD_133134 | JGI IMG/M metagenome (GOLD analysis project Ga0184615, IMG submission 133134) | Groundwater sediment microbial communities from an aquifer in East River, Colorado, USA - PLM4_65_coex | ecosystem: Environmental > Terrestrial > Soil > Riparian zone | place: USA: East... | reverse complement strand
GGCGGCGCGTGCAGTCGACGACCCGCGGCTCCTGCCGCTCCTCAGGGACCTGCGGCAAACGGCCGATTCGACTGCGCGAAACACCCCTTGCCTCCGCTGCGCCGACCGCGTGACCCGCGGGTTGTGGCGCGCGCTGCCGCCCGCCGAGCCCCGGCTGCAGCCGGCGCCGGTGGAGAATTCCCCGCTGGCGCGCCGATTCGAGGCGTTGCTTCGGGGGGCCCGCAAGTGAGCGCCTGGCTGGGGGCCGTCGCCCTGGTGGCCGCCGGACTGGCCTGGCTCGAGTCTCGCCGGCCCAGACGGGCCCACCTCGTGTCCCGCATTCTCGCGGTGCTGGTCGCCACCGCCGCCATTGTCATCCTGCTGAACGGCCGCGGCGGCAGTGGCCGCGTTACACTGCTCACTCCCGGCGCACCCCTGGCTTCACACTCGCGCGAAGCAGTGTCGCTGGATCAAGTGCAGGGTATCGCGGCCCTGACCGGAAAACAGACGGCCATTCGTCTGGCGGGCTGGGGATTGCTGCCCCACGAATGGCCGGACGATCCGCCGGGCATCGCCCGATTCGAGCCGGCGGCTCTCCCGTACGGCATCACCCAACTGGATCCGCCTGCGGAGGTGGGAGTCGGCGAACGCATGTTGGTCCGCGGCGCAGTGACACTCGCGGGCGCGGACACGGCCTGGGTGATTCTGGAGGACCCGGCGGGCCCGCGTGATTCGATGAGGCTGAGTGGCGTCGACCTCGCGTTCGCGGTGAGCGACCGCCCCCGCGCGCCAGGGGCGATCCCCTATCGGCTGCGGGTCCGTGCCGCAGGCCTGCCGGAACTCTCGGAGACACTGGGCGTGGCCGTCCGCGAGGTGCAGTTGCCGGCGGTGCTCATCCTGGACGGCTCCCCCAGTTTCGAGACCGGATACCTCAAGCGCTGGCTGGGCGAACGCGGTGCGCGGGTCACGGTGCGGACCGCGATCAGCCGGGGGAGATATCGCACCGAACGGCTGAACGACTCGGTCGGAGCGGTGGGGCTCCTCACCACCGGTCTGCTCGCGCGCTACCAGGCCGTGCTGGCCGATGGAAGCTCGCTCGCCGGTCTCGCTCCCCCCGAACGGGCGGCGCTCGAGCAGCAGGTGCGGGAAAAGGGATTGGGTCTGCTCGTCACCGCCGATGGGCCGGCGCTTGTCGCTCGCGGAACCTGCGGGCTGCTCAATGGATTTTCGCTCGAACCGATTGCGGCGGGAGTGGCTGCCGCGGGCGACAAGGGGGACCGTCGAGTGGCGCGCCCGGTACTTCGTGAGGCTCCCCGGCAGTCCCGCACCGGTATCGAGGTGGAAGCGACCAGCATCCGTCCCGCGGGAATTGAACCGATCGTCAACGACGAGGTGGGCCGGATGGCCGCCGGCTGGCGCAAGGCAGGCAGCGGAAGAGTCGCGCTCACGCTCCTCCGGACCCCGTCACGCTGGATCCTGGAGGGAGAATCGGATCTGTTCGCATCGTACTGGCACGCGATGCTGCGGGCGGTCGCCCGCGATACGACTACCCGCGCATTCATCGGCGCCGATGGGCCGCTCCGGGCAGACCACCCGGTGGTTCTGACCATGGAAACGCCCGGGGTCAGCCAGACATCGCTGTCAACGCGGAACGCGGAACACGGAACTACCGTAACATCAGTCGTATCGCCGCTCGGGCAGGTCGACACCGTCCCGCTGGCCCAGGACCCGTTCGATCCGGCCCGCTGGACCGGGCGCTACTGGCCGAGGAGTGCGGGATGGCACCGGCTTCAGTTCGCGGGGGGACGCAGCATTCCATTCCGGGTCTCCGCACCCTCGGAGTGGATCGGACTGGAGGCGACGGCGCGTCTGGCGGCAACCACGCCTCGGGTCGCCCGGGCGGTCACCGGGAGCGCCCCGCGCGACCTGGCCCGGGTGTGGCTGGGGCCGCTGGCGTTCGCGGCCCTGGTGCTGGCGCTGTCGTGGCTGTGGGCAGAGGCAAGAATGGAGTGAGCCGATCGGCCCCGGCCTGTCACTTCACCCGCCACACATCCACCGTGTTCTCCGTGAACCGGGGAATCGCCAGCAATCCCCGCAGCTGATCCACCCCGATATCGGCCGGCGCACTGGCCCCGCTCACCTTCCTGGCATTCCCGGTTGAGGACACCGCGAACACGCTCGAATCGGCCCAGCTGGTCACCAGCAGATCTCCCCCGAGGAACTCGACCCCGTCCTGACCGCCGGGGCCGGTGCCGATCGTGTCCACCTTGGCGGCTCCGGGCGTCCAGCCGAAAATGTGTGGCCCGCCGAACGCCACCACTACAAAACGCCCGTTGGCGCCGTCCCAGGTGATTCCGTTGGGGCGTTCCAGCCAGTCGCCCTCGGCCACCACGGTGGCGGTACGCCCGGTGAGTGCGAAGATCCGGTCGGGGCCGGGATGGGTGATACCGCCCTTCTCGTCGAAGCCCATACCCGAGTCGGTGATATAGAGGGCCCCGTCGCCACCCACCGCCACGTCGTTCAGGAAGGTGGCCTGGGTGCCCAGCTCCACGCTGGCGATCGGGGCGCCGGTGTGGGCGTTGAAGGCGCGCACCGCGTCGATGTCGGCAACCCAGAGGGTATCGCCCACCTGGGCCAGCCCCTTCGGCCCGTTGAGGGTCACGCCGTTCCGGCCCCCAAGAATGAAGTGCAGGCTGTCGATCACCCCGTCACGGCTCACCCGGCTGATGAAGCCGTTGCCGTCCTTCGCGACGGGCGATCCGTTGATGTTGGAGACGAACCAGGCGTCCTCTTTGGCAGACCAGAGCACCGATTCCGGCGTGCTGAATCCGGTGATGGTGGTGACACGCTCGGGCGCCTGCAGTGCAGCCTGCGGGGCCGGAGCCTCCTTGCGGGCACAGCCAAGCACAAGGGCCAGGGCGAGCGGAGCTGAGGCGGCGAACGGCTTCACGGGAGCTTTTCCTTGTTCGGGAATAGAACGGGTTGGGAAGGACGCAATGTATCAAGGCCAGCCGGCACTGTCATGCCTCACGGATCCGTTGGGCGGGTCGCAGTGTAAGGTTGGGGCCTTCACCGGGACTAGTACTGCATGAGCCTTCCGCTCCGGACACTTCGGCCTCCAACCACCGACGGCGAACTCGCAGCCCGGGCCGCGGCTGGAGCAACCGACGCCCTTGCTGAGCTCTACCACCGTTATGCGCCCCGCCTCGGCCTGCTCGCTGGCCGGCTGCTGGGCTCCAGCCCCGATGCAGAAGACGTGGTCCAGGATCTCTTCGTCGGGCTACCCGAAGCACTCGGCCGGTACCGCGACGACGGGAAACTGGAGGCCTGGCTCAGGAGGATAGCGGTGAACCTCGCGCTCAAGAAGTTGCGAGGGGCTCGCCGGCGGCGGGAGGATCCGCTCCCTGAAGATCTGTCCACGTCCGAGGCACCGGGGAAGGTCGACCGGATTCAGGTGCAGCGGGCGGTCAATACGTTGCCGGACCGGCTGCGAACCGTGGTGATCCTCAAGCTGGTCGAGGGCTATTCCCACCACGAAATCGGAGAGCTACTGGGCATCACGAGAGGCGCCTCGGAGGTGCGGCTGTCCCGAGCACTCAACCGACTGCGCCAGGAGTTGGGCGATGAAAAAGTCAGCTGAAATACTGGAGCGACGGGTCAAAGCCGCGTTCCCCTATGCGCCCCTCGGGACCGGCCCACAGGGCCTGCAGCGTATTCTGGAGCGCCGGGAGCGGGGAGAGCGGGTCGCGCTCACCGACCGGGCATCACGTGGCTACTGGCGGTACGGCCTGGCCGCCGCCGCGGCCGCCGCCACCCTCGTCATCTTCGGCCAACCGACGACCCGGGACCGCCCTGCCCCGGGCTCCGAGACAGCGGTTGGCCAACTCGCGAGCGCTGCCCTCATGCCGGCCCAGCTCATGGCCCAGGGGGCCTCGCATCCATCCTACCCGATCGCCGTCCTCGACGGTCGGGAGGTCCGGCCCGGCGACTGGACCTATGCAGTCCTCCGAGGCAATTCGACCTTCACCGCATCCGCCGCAGTTCAGCGGATGCGGGTGCGCTCGGCGGAGTACAGTGGTCGCCCTGCCTGGCTGGTTCTGACACGCCCGACGCCGGACAGCTCGGCGCTCCAGTGGCTCGACTCCGCCTGGGTGGATAAGGGCAATCTGAGACTGCTCGCCCGCTCAGTCTCCGTGATGAATGGCAACGGCCGAGTGACTGATGAATTTCGCGAGCACGAGGTGCTGAGGGGATTTGCCACGAACGGCAGCACCACCTGGACGGTGATCGAGGCCGACACCACCAGCGGGGACGTCTCTGCCGGAGTTCCCCTGCAAGGTGACGTGTTCTTCATGGCGCTCAAGCAGGCACCCCTGTCGGCCGGCTGGCGCGGGAGCATTCAGTTGCTCGCCACGCCGATCTACAATCGCGCGGCCAAGCGGTGGTTCGATCTTGCGGTGGTGGGGGAGGAGCGGGTGGTGGTGCCGGCCGGGGAGTTCGAGTGCTGGAAGATCCGATTCGGCCCACCAGCCGAGTACTCCGACCTGGGACCGTTGTACCTGTGGGTGAGCAAGGCGGAGCAGTGGATTGTGCAGCAGGGGAGCGACGGCGGGCCGCAAGGAGGATTTCGGTCGGTCCTGGTGGCGGGAGAGGAACAAGAAACGACTGAAAAGTGAAACGGTGAACGATTGAAGTGTGTGCAACACCAGGGCACCGTTCACCGCTCACCGCTCACCCTTCCTGCTTTACATAGATCTCTCCCCCCCGCTTCCGGAACTCCTCCGACTTGAGGGCCATCCCGGCGGCCGCCTCGCGGATATCCTGGGTGATCTTCATCGAACAGAACTTGGGCCCGCACATCGAACAGAAATGGGCGACCTTGGCGCCGTCGGCCGGCAGCGTCTCGTCGTGGTAGGCCCGGGCGGTCACCGGGTCGAGCGCGAGGTTGAACTGGTCCTCCCAGCGGAATTCGAACCGGGCCTTGCTGAGCGCGTTGTCGCGGAGGCAGGCACGGGGGTGGCCCTTGGCCAGGTCCGCCGCATGGGCGGCGATCTTGTAGGCGATCACCCCCGCCTTCACGTCATCCCGGTCGGGGAGGCCGAGATGTTCCTTGGGCGTGACGTAGCAGAGCATCGCCGTGCCGTACCATCCGATCATCGCGGCCCCAATGGCGCTGGTGATGTGGTCGTATCCGGGGGCGATGTCGGTGGTGAGGGGCCCGAGGGTATAGAACGGCGCCTCACCGCACCACTCGAGCTGCTTCTCCATGTTCTCCCGAATGAGGTGCATCGGGATGTGGCCGGGACCCTCGTTCATCACCTGCACGTCGTGCTCCCAGGCAATCCGGTTCAGCTCCCCCTGGGTCTTGAGCTCGGCGAACTGGGCCTCATCGTTGGCATCGGCGATCGACCCCGGACGGAGCCCGTCGCCCAGCGAGAAGGAAACATCGTACATCCGCATGATCTCGCAGATCTCGCGAAAGCGGGTGTAGAGGAAGTTTTCCTGGTGATGGGCCAGGCACCACTTGGCGATGATCGATCCACCGCGGGAGACGATGCCGGTCACCCGGGCCGCGGTCAGCGGGATGTAGGGGAGGAGGACACCCGCGTGAACCGTGAAATAGTCCACCCCCTGCTCCGCCTGCTCGATCAGGGTGTCGCGGTACACCTCCCACGTCAGTTCCTCGGCCACCCCGCCGACCTTCTCGAGCGCCTGATAGATGGGCACGGTCCCGATCGGCACGGCGCTGTTCCGGATGATCCACTGCCGGGTGGCGTGGATATTCCTGCCGGTGGACAGATCCATCACCGTGTCGGCCCCCCACAACGTCGACCAGCGGAGCTTGTCGACCTCCTCCTCGATGGAGCTGGTCACCGCCGAGTTGCCGATATTGGCGTTGATTTTGACATGGAATGCCCGGCCGATGATCATCGGTTCGAGTTCGGGGTGATTGATATTCGCCGGGACAATCGCACGCCCCCGCGCGATCTCGCCCCGAACGAATTCCGGGTCCATCCCCTCCCGCAGGGCAATGAACTCCATTTCCGGGGTGACCTCGCCTCGCCGGGCGTAGCACAGCTGCGTCACAGCACCTCGGCCCCGGTACGCCGAGCGTTGCAGTGTGTCGGGGATCAGCCCCTGCGTGTCCTGCCTCACACTGCCCGAAACCCGCTCAACGTCCCGTTCGAGTATCCATGGCTGCCGGATTCCCGGCAGTCCCCGCCGAACGTCGAATCCGCTGGGTCCGCTGGTGTCGTAAACCCGAACGGGAGGTTCGCCACCGGACAACGCGATTTCCCGGACGGGTACCCGGACGCCGCGGGCCCCCTCCAGAAAGACCTTGGTGGAGTTGGGAAATGCCTGCTCGCGGGGGGTCGCCGTGAGGGATGGCGGGACTCGTGACATATCGCCGCTCCTGTAGGAAGGAGGCGTAAAGGAGCGGCGTTTCCGCGCTCCCTTCGCCGGTATCAGCCGGATCAGGTTCCAAGGGACTGTCTCAATCCGGGTGGGGGGCGCCAACTACCAGCGCCACCACGACTTTGCCGGATACCCCTGGCGGATACCGGAATCGTATATCAGGGCCGCGGAAGGTCAATGGCACGCCTGATGCTACGTATTTCGGGTGGGAGCCCAAGGAACCCTGGGACGCCTTGAAGCGTTTCGAAAAGTGGGGCGTCGAGAAGGGTTCGCTCAGGCCCGCCGGGACGGGGCCGAAATGAGAAACAGACGGGCGTGATTGCGTACCTCGAATAGAACGAACTGCAGACGGACTCGAATGACCGGTGTGATGCACGACAACCAGAAGCACCTGGTCCGGCTTATTTGCCGGGGGGTCGGTTGCATCCCCAGACGAACGCGGCAAGGCTGACGTCGACTTCTGACGCTAATCCAAGCCCCCGCGTTCACAGACAGAACGCGGGGGCTTTGCGTTTCACGAGGGGCGAACCAGGAACGGACCGGGAGGGGTGGACACAATGATGACCAGGCTGCTGGCGGTGGTGGCAACGGGACTCGCGGCGCTGTTGAGCGCCGGGAGCCCGTTGCCGCCCACTGCTCCGGCAGCCCCCCAGATCCGGGAAATCGCCGATGTGTCGCTGAGGGACGTGGCGGTGGCGGTGTACGATTCCGTTCGCCCGGTGATCTTCTACAATCCGACGCTGATGCGGCAGTTCGGGCCCGACCTGGCCACGTTCTTCATGGCCCACGAGCATGCCCATATCAGCCTGAAGCACACCCGCGCGGGCGCGCTCCGGTCCGACCCTTCCAAGCGGGACCGGATGCTGCAGCAGAAGGAGCTCGAGGCGGACTGCCTGGCCGCGCGCCAGCTGGGCGTGGCTGGGCGTGAGGGCTCGATGGCCGCAGTGCGGTTCTTCACCCGGCTGGGCGATCGCAGCTTCGACACCGAGCATCCCACCGGGAACACCCGGGCGGCGAAGATCCTGAGCTGCATGCCGAAGTGACCGCGTAGCGGTCATCCCGAGGAGCGCAGCAACGAGGGATCCCTGAGCTTGAAACAGGGATCCCTTTTCCCCCTCCCGCCCCTCCCGACCTACCGCCGTTCGTCCCCGTCACCTTGTACCAAGGCCAGCTCGGCACAACATTCACTCATGCGCCCGCTCACCCTCCTGGTTGCACTCTGCACTCCGGCCCAGTTGCTGGCCCAGGGGCTCAACCTCATCCCCGGGGTCCCGGAGATCGAGAGCGACAGCGTGCGGGATATCGCCGTGGCTGCGGTGGATGTCGAACATCCGGTGGTCTACTACAACCCGGCGATGGCGCGGCGCTATGGCCCCCTGCTCACCCGGTTCTTCATCTCGCACGAGTACGGCCACATCCAGCACCACCACACCCGGGCCGGGATCGCCGATCTGCCGGACGCGACCAGAGATTCCATTTTCCGCGCCCAGGAGCTGCAGGCAGACTGCTACGCCGCCTCCTTGCCGGGTAGGGAGGCCCGCGCCGCCACCGAGGCCGCCCTCCGGTTCTTTGCCCGGCTGGGGCCCTTCCGTTTCGACGCGGAGCACCCGACCGGCGCCCAGCGGGCTGCCCGGCTCCTGATGTGCCTGCCGGGACCGCGAGAACCGGTGGTGTATGGCCGGGGCGAAACCGGAATCGACATGGGCCCCGTGAGCGGAGACCCGGAACGGGTGCAGTTCGAGGTCGGTACCCAGGAGATGACCCAGCGGCTGGGTGGCCGTGCGGTGCTCTGGCTCGACGGCCAGCGGGTGGGAGAGGTCTCCAACCTGCGCTTCCCCCGGTCACTGTCGGTCGACCGCTTTGGCGCGGGGATCCACTCCTACCGCATTGCGGTGGACGTCTACGATCTGGAGCAGAATCCCAGCGGCAGTCTCAACGGACGTGGCCATGTGCTGGTCCAGAACGGCGACCGGTTCTGCATTGTCTGGTCGCACGGACTGGCGCCGCGAATGGTGCGGGAGGAACGGGCGGGGGAGTAGGGGTCAGGTCACCGCCTTCCGCTGATCCAGCACTTCCCGCACCCGCCGCATCAGGAACTCGGTGGTGAACGGCTTCTGCAGGAACGCGGAAGCCGGGTCCATCAGGATCTTCTGTTCCAGGGTGGTCGCGGCATAGCCGGACATGAACATCAGCCTCAGTTCCGGCCGCTCCCCCTGCAGGAGCTCCGCCAGTTTCGGCCCGCTGATCCCCGGCATGACCACGTCCGTCAGCAGCAGGTGGAGCGGCCCGACATGAAGCCGGGAGACCTCGATCGCCGCTTCGCCGCTCGGCGCTGACAGCACCCGGTACCCGTGGAGCTCCAGCACCCGGCGGGTGAGGTTTCGCACCGCGTCTTCATCTTCTACCAGCAGCACCGTCTCCGTGCCGCTTCCCGGCAGCTTCGTCGGGGGGCGTTCAACGGTGGTGGCCTCGCCGCGGACCCGCGGCAGGTCCACCAGGAAGGTCGTACCCTGCCCCGGAGCGCTGGTCACCGAAATGGTGCCGCCGCTCTGCTGCACGATGCCGTACGCCGTCGCCAGACCGAGGCCCGTCCCCTTGCCCACCTCCTTGGTGGTGAAGAACGGCTCGAACAGGTGGGCCCGCACTTCCTCGGTTATCCCCACCCCGGTATCGGTCACCACCACCCGCACTGCCTGGCCGGTCGGCAACTCGAGGTTGCAGGTCTCGATCAGCAGCCGCCCGCCCATCGGCATCGCGTCGCGCGCGTTGACGGCGAGATTGAGGATCACCTGCTCCATCTGCACCGGATCTGCCCGCACCGAGCCCAGGTCCGGGGCCAGGTGGGTGACCACCTCGATATCCTCGCCGATGGTCCGACGGAGCATCCGGGCAATGCCGCTGACGGTGGCATTGAGATCCACCACCTTCGGTTCCAGCACCTGTTTGCGGCTGAAGGCGAGGAGCTGCTGGGTCAGGGCCGCGGCGCGGGTGCCGGCCGACATGATCTCCAGCAGGTCGTCATGCAGCGGATCGCTCGAGGGCACCCGCTTGATGGCCAGATCGGTGTGGCCCAGCACCGACGTGAGCAGGTTGTTGAAGTCGTGGGCGACTCCACCCGCGAGCCGTCCCACTGCTTCCATCTTGAGGGCCTGGCGCAGATGTTCTTCGCTCCGGCGAAGCGCGGCCTCGGCCTGCTTCTGTTCGTTCACACTGCGGGCCACCCAGAGGATCGTGTCCACCTCCAGGGGCGAGACCACGGCGCTGAACCAGATCTCCCGGCCGTGCAGGGTGAGCGGGTATTCGATGGTGGTGGGCTGGCCGGTGGCCAGGGTAGTCCGGATCACCTCGAGGAACCGGTCTGACTGATCGGCCGGCAGCACATCGTGGAGCCGCCGCCCGACCAGCTCGCCGGCATCGACGGGGAGGAGGTCGGGGCTGGTGGGCGCCACCCGCAGGTAGCGTCCGTCTCGGTCGATCACCAGGATCACATCCCGCATCGCCGCAAAGAGGGCCCGCGGTTCCTTCTCCGACGCGCGTACCGCGTCTTCCGCCCGCTTCCGCTCGATGGCCATGCCAACCTGGGTGGAGACGAACTCCAGGATCGCCTGGTCGCGGTCGGTGTAGCAGGCCTCGGGGTCGTAGCTCTGCACCGCCAGCACTCCGATGGTCCGGTCCCGGGCCTTGAGCGGCACGCCCAGCCAGTCGGTCGCATCGGCGCCAAACGCCTCGACCTCGTTCCGCTCCTCCAGCGCGCCGGTCAGGGAGCGGGGATCACGCAGGGTGCGCCCGCTGCGGATCACGTACTCAGTGAGCCCCCGCCGCGCCTGGCGGGATTCCGGCCGGGGATGCCGTTCATCCGACCAGTAGGGGAACGTCAGGGTGTCGGTGTCGGTGTCGTAGAGGGCGATGTACAGATTGCGTGCCGGCATGAGTCCGGCCACGATGCTGTGAATGGCGGAGTAGAGTTGCGGCAGGTCGAACGAGGCCAGCGCCGATTCGGAGATCTGGTAGGTGGCCTCCTGCAGCCGGCCGGCGCGTTTCCGCTCGGTGATGTCCTGATGTACTTCCATGGCGCCGGACAGGCGCCCTTCCGAGTCGTACATCGGCCAGGAGGTGAGTGACACCTCGAGCTCCACGCCGTCGCGGCGGCGGCGGATCGTCTCGTGGCCGTTGACCGACTGGGCCTGGGCGGTGACCAGCCGGGCGAACTCCTCCGACCGGGTCGCCGGGATGGTCGGCAGCTTCCGGCCCACCACCTCCCGTGCGCTCCAGCCGAACATCCGCTCCGCCGCGGTGCTCCACACCGTGACCAGTCCGCTCCGGTCCAGGCCGACCACGGCGAACGGCGCGGCCGCGACCAGGGCGCGATAAGCTTCGTCGATCGCACGCTCGACCCGGTTGGCGTGCTTCCGTTCGGCCATGCTGGCGGCCAGCAGCACACTGGTGATACCCTGGGTCAGGTTGAGTCCGGCGAGGAACAGCACCGGCTGCTCATCCTGCGCGCTGGCCAGCCCGGCCCCTCCGCTCACCGCCCAGGTGGTGATGGCAAAGAGGGCAAAGGACATCAGCGTCGCGCCCCTGGGGCCCGCCCGGAGGGCGGCCCAGGCCAGCAGGGGAAAGGT
>Ga0184615_10001987_pt1 | contig 11019 bp, 7 predicted proteins | sample PLM4_65_coex_FD_133134 | JGI IMG/M metagenome (GOLD analysis project Ga0184615, IMG submission 133134) | Groundwater sediment microbial communities from an aquifer in East River, Colorado, USA - PLM4_65_coex | ecosystem: Environmental > Terrestrial > Soil > Riparian zone | place: USA: East... | reverse complement strand
GATCGTCCTCCGCTTCGCCGTCGATTCCGTAGCTGAACGAGCCGCGCGGTAATACAACGTCGAGGCCGCTCAGGTTCTTGGTGTTGCTGAAACCGTAGGCCGTCACGAAGCCGGGGTTTTCTTGGATGGAACCTTGCGTGCTGAACCGGTCGTACCGCAGCCCGAGCATGATCGAGAGGCTGTCGTCGATGTCCCAATCGTCCTGCGCATAGAGGCTGTCGATGTTGTAGCCCCACGTCGCCGATGCCGCGATCTCACTGTTGTTCGGCGCGTTGGCATAGCGAATTGGTTCTCGGCCACGGCCCGCCCCCAGGCGCGTGTCGTTCGCCGACGCGACGATGCCGTTCTGGAAGTCGGTGATCGAATCGAAGCGGTAGATGCCGTCCGACCCCTGGACGAAGCCGTTGAAGATGTCGAGCATCTTGCGCTCGTAACCACCGGTGACGACGTGGCTGTCGACAGAATAGGTGCCGGTCAGCTTTACGATGTCGAATTGGTAGTCGAGCACGTTGAAGTGGCGGAACTGGTCCGGACCGATGACGATGTAACCATCATCCGTGTCGCCGGCCACGTTGTTGACGCCGTTCGTGCGAACATAAACTTCGGGGAACTCTGCGCCAGCCAAGGGCGCTTGGTCTCCGTGCACCTCGACTCGACCAACCCGGAACTCCGTCGAGAAATTGTCCGTCCAGTCCGAAAACACCTGGCCGGAATAGTTTATCAACTCTTCAGCATCGCGGTACCAGTTTGACGGAAGCCCCAAGATGGGAAGTCCACTGGAGCTGCTGGCGCGGGTGCTCAAGGTGCCGCCTTCAGCCTCGCTGTAGGTGACTTGGGCGCGGTGATTGTCGTTGATTTGCCAATTCAGTTTGCCGATCCAACGCTTGTTGTCCTCTTTGAAAGAGTTGCTGAGCGAAAGCGGGTCGTATCCGTAAACCGACTGCGCGATGCCGATGACCTGATCGACTTCCGCCGTCGTGATGCCGGGGACTTGCGTTGCGAATGTTCCCGCGGGCAGGCCTTCGCCGGCGCCGACCGAGACCGGCGTGACGCGGATCGTGCGGTCGTAGCCAAGGAAGAAGAACAGGGTGTCCGGAATGATCGGGCCGCTCAGCGTCGCGCCGAAATTCTCTTCGCGAAATTCCGGCTTGGCGAACGAGAAGTTGTCGCTCTTGCGGCCGATCAGGTCCTGATCCTTGAAATAGTAATACAGGCTGCCGTGCGGCTCGTTCTCGCCCGTGCGCGAGACGATGTTCACGATGCCGCCGCAGAAGTCGTTGTACTCGGTGTTGTAAGGCGCCGCCGCGACTTGAACTTGCTTGGTCCAATCGAGCGGCAAGGGCGAGCGCGCTGTCGGATAGCCGTTGAAGTTCAAACCGAAGCTGTCATTGATGGGCAGGCCGTCGATCGTGAACGAGTTACAGCGCGGATTCTGCCCGGCGATCGTCAGCGGATTCTGCTGGGTACCGCCGATGACGGTACCCGCGTCTTGGTAGACGAGCGGAGACTGCGAAACGATGTCTTTAGGGTCGCGGCCGATCGAAGGCTGGTCGCGAATGTTTTCCGCGTTGTACGAACTGCCGACGCCGCGTTTGTCGAGTTTCGGATTGCGTTGGCCAACGACCGTGACTTTTTCAGCGGCGACGGATTCGGATTCCATGTCGACCTGAATTCGGGTCGGCTCGCCCAAGTTTGCGTAGATGCCGGTCACTTCGCGCGGTTTGTAACCTGGAGCCGTCACGCGAATGGTGTATGGACCTCCGACATCAAGGCCCGAAGCGTTAAACGAGCCGTTCGGTGCAGATTGCCGATTGGTGTTGTTCGTGCGCGTGTCGATGATTTCGACCGACCCGCCTAAAACGGGCGTGCCGTCGTTGGCGGACACAACTTGGCCGCGGATGCTCGACGAAACGGCCTGCGTATATGCCGGCACGGACATCGTCAGAAGAGCCGCCGTGCACATTGCCGACGTCCCCAACAGTCTCGAAATGGAAATCATATCGCCCCCGCGATGAAAAACCGAGCCGGAGAAAAATCTCCGGCGCCCCCACGTTCAAAATATTGAACGGCGTGATGGTCTCGCGACTTTGCGGTGACGATTTGATGACGGGGGCGAGGTCGACGCGAGAGTGTTGCGCGTGCGATGCAGTAAGTTGCATCGCGCGACGAATGTGCGCGCGCGTGACGCATGCATAAACTTGCATGAAGAGTTGCATGTGGTGCGGCGACACCGGCGTGACGAACGTGATTAAATTCCTTGCACCTCTTGCAGGAGAAAGCGCGCGACCTGATCGCTTCGCGGGTTTGCGCCGTCATATTTGATTTGCAGGATTGTCATTTTTTCCGCGGAGCTCGACGGCTCAATATTGTCTTGCGCCGTGTCACTCGCATCGTGCGTATTCGATCAAAGCCGATATGCTGGAGACGTCATCATGAAACTCGAACTGCGCCGCTTGAATCGCCGCGTATTGCTGCAGCGCGCCGCCGCCTTGGCGTCCGTATCGGTCGCGAGTGCCGCGCTTTCGGCGTGCGATTGGCCGACGCCGTCGCGGCCGATGTTCAGGAGTTATCCATTCACGCTGGGCGTCGCTTCGGGCGATCCCGTGGGCGACGGCTTCGTGATTTGGACGCGGCTTGCGCCCGATCCGTTCGATCGAAGTTCGATTGTAGAGGAGAGCGTTCCGGTCGTCTGGGAAGTGGCAAGCGACGCGCAGATGAAGAACATCGTGCAGCAGGGGACGGCCATGGCGCGACGTGCTTTGGCGCATTCCGTTCACGTCGAAGTGCGCGGGTTGCCGTCCGGACGTCCGTTTTGGTACCGGTTTCGGATCGCGGGCGGCGATGCAAGCGCGATCGGTCGCGCTTGGACGGCGCCGCAACTGGGCTCCGCGTTGCAGCGATTGCGCTTCGCCTTTGCGTCGTGTCAGCACTACGAGCAAGGGTATTTCACGCCCTATGCGATGATGGTGGACGATGCGCCGGATCTGATTTTGCATCTCGGCGACTACATCTATGAATCGTCATGGGGCGAGCAGGTGCGCCGGCATGAAGGGCCCGAGCCGAAAACACTTGAGGAATACCGCAATCGCCACGCGCTCTATAAGACCGATACGAACCTTCAGGCCGCGCACGCGCATTGCCCGTGGCTCGTCACGTGGGACGACCATGAGGTCGACAACGACTATCAGGGATTGGAGTCGGAAGATTGGCAAGACGCGGCGGCGTTCGTGAAGCGGCGCGCCGCGGCGTATCAGGCTTACTTCGAGCACATGCCAGTCCGCCAGATTGCCGTTCCTCGCGAGGATGGGATGCGGCTCTATCAGCGGTCGACGTTCGGCGATCTGTTGGAGATATCCATGATCGACAATCGGCAATACCGTTCGCCGGCGGCATGCCGCTCGAAGGAGCACGGGGGCGGTTCGGTTGTTACGGCCGACTGCAAAGAACTGTTCGACGACGGGCGTTCGATGCTCGGCCGCGATCAGGAGCGCTGGTTGGTTGGAGGATTTCGACGCTCGAAAGCGCTGTGGAACGTCGTCGGCAATGGTGAGATGTTCTCACGCCTCCGTCAAAAGACCGACGAAGGCAAAGAAGGTTGGTGGACGGACGATTGGAACGGCTTTCCCAACGCGCGGGAGCGGGTGATCGCGGCGATGGCAAAGTCCAAGCTCTCCAATCCCGTGATCTTGACGGGCGATATTCACTCGTTCTGGGTCAACGACGTGAAGGAGAATTTCAACGACGCGAATTCCGCGACAGTCGCGACGGAACTTGTGGGTACGTCGATCAGTTCCGCCGGTGTGCCGTATGAGCAGTTCGCGGCAATGCTTCCGGACAATCCGCACGTCAAGTTCTTTGAAAGCCGCAAGCGCGGCTATGCGCTGTGCGACGTCGGGCCGAAGGCGCTGGTCGCGGACCTGAAAGTGGTTGACGATATTCGCGATCCAAAGACCAAGGGCAGCTCGCTTGCGAAATTTGCGATCGAGGCGGGTAAGCCGGGCGCGGTCAAAGCGTAGCCGCGCGCGCCCCGCGCTCTTAAGGCGATTGCCCCGCTTTGGGACACACGCAATCGCATCGGCTGAGCGAATGGGTGCGTTTACTACACGCAACGGCTGCAGCGCAAAGTAATGCTAAGCGCATTTGTTGATAATTCAGAGGGAACGCGGGTAGATGACTTGCGCCGGGACCGCTAAGGTCGCGGCCGATCTTGGATAGCTGGGGACGATGTTGGGGCGCTGTATGGGTGGGCGGTTCTTGTTGCTCGGTCTTGTCATGGCCTGGTGCGCGCAGGCCGCTGTCGCGCAGCCCGTCGAAGATCCTCCGACGATTACGTTTAGTCCGCCGGTCCTTGAGCCGCCGTCGCGCGACGAGAGCGGGCCTTTGGACCGCAAGGCGCCCGAAGTGAAGAAAATCGCGCCGCTGAAATTCGAACCGCTGCCAGCTGTGCCCGTCATCGCCGCCAGCACTTTGCCGTTGGCCGACGTGCCGGCTGCGCCCGATGCCTCTGTCCCCACCGGGCCGGTGGGCGATCTTCGGTTGCGCGGCTATGTCGACGGGTTGATGGCGGCATTGGTCGACTCGGGAGAAATTCCGGGTGCGACCGTTGTCGTGATTCAGAACAACGCCGTCGCTCTGAAGGCGGGCTACGGGTTCGCCGACATTCGCGCGCGCATCCCGGTCGATCCCGACCGCACGCGCTTTCGGGCCGGCTCGATTTCGAAGCTGTTCACCGCGACGGCCATTATGCAGCTCGTCGAGCAGGGGAAGATCGATCTTAGCGCCGATGTGAATACGTATCTCGGCGGTTTCAAGATTTCGCCCACGTACCCGGAGCCTGTGACGCTGGCGAATATTTTGACGCACACGGCGGGTTTCGACGATCGTTATCTGGGCATCGCGGCACCGCTGTCTCAGCTGGTCGAGCCGCTCGGTCAGTATCTCGCGCACGGCATGCCGCCGCGCGTCATGCCGCCGGGCAAGACGTTCGCCTATTCGAACCATGGGTTCGGCTTGGCGGGGCATATTGTCGAAAGCGTCAGCGGGCAGGAATTCAACGCCTATGTTCAGGCCAACATCTTCGCGCCGTTGGGCATGAGCAATTCGACGTTCGGCGTGCCCTATCCGGTTCCGCAAGATATCGCGGTTCCTTATTTCAAGGGCGGGAACGAAGGTGGATTCAAGCGAACCGAACTCGACCGACTGCGCTTTGGTCCCGCGGGCGATTTGATTACGACGGCGGGAGACATGGCGCCGTTCATGCTTGCCCATTTAAATCGCGGCGCCATCGACGGTCCGATCGAAGGCGCGCAACTGCTATCGCCGGCGACGGCCGACAACATGCAGGCCCGGCACTTCGTACAGGTCGAGGGGCTTGACGGTTGGGCCTATGGCTTCATGGAAGGCCACCGCAACGGCGTGCGCTGGATCGGGCACGATGGTTCGTGGCTGGGCTTCTGTTCGGAGTTGGTTCTTGTTCCGGAAACGAAGAGCGGGTTCTTCGTTGCCTATAACGGCGATTGCCAATATCCGGCGAGCGCTTCGATCCGCAAAGCGATGTTCGATCTGCTGTGGCCGGCGAAAACCGAGATCGTGGCTCAGCAAAACCCGACATCCGAATTGCGCGCGCGGGCCGTTGCCGGAAACTATATGTCCGTGCGGCGCGCGCGGTCGGACTTTACGGTCATGGATGCGGCCGCGTCGCAGATCAAGATTACCGCGCCCGGTGACGGCCGGTTGTTGCTTGAAGGGCCCGGCCGGCAATTGCTGTTCCTTCCGCAGGCCGACGGCACATGGATGAATCCCGATTATCAGCGCAGGGCGGCGGTCTTGGTCGACGGACGGGGGCAGGCGACGCAGCTTGTGATTGACGCGAGTGTCTATGACCGGGTGGTTGGCGCGAGCGAATGGGCTATCTGGTCGATCGCATTGGGCGTGGTTGTCGGTCTGTGCGTCATTGCCATTTGGGGTTGGACGAACGGCTTTTTGAGCCGGCAATTGTTCGGCGAACCACAAGCGGTCATCACGTTCATGCCGCGAATCACGGCGTTTCTTGCGGCCGGTTTGACAATCGCTTGCTTGGTGACGATGGCGGCACTTCTTCAGGACGAGGCCGCGTTGGCCATCATTCATGGGCCGTCGCCGATGCTCATGGTGCTCCTGTCGGTGCCCGTCGCCATCGGCGTGCTTGCGATTCCAATGACGATCTGGAGCCTGGTCGGGTTCGGAAGCGGCGGGCGGGCGCGTTTGGCGCAGGCCGGGTATGCGCTGTTGACGATCGGTATTCTTGTGTTCCTCGCGTTTGCGTGGCAGTGGGGGCTGCATCCTTTTTCCTTGAACCCCTGATACGCTATTCGGGCGATGAACGAAGAATTGCAGAAGCTGATCGAACGGTCGAAACGCGCCGTCGTCTTTACGGGCGCCGGGATTTCGACCGAGTCCGGCATTCCGGACTTTCGCAGTCCCGGCGGCATCTGGAGCAAAAACCGCGTCATCTATTTCGACGAGTTCGTGCGCTCGCGCGACGCGCGCGTCGAGGCGTGGACGCGGTTGTTCGACGGGCGCGCGACGCTGAAGAACGCGACGCCCAATGCCGGCCACCGCGCGGTGTCGCGCCTGGTCGGCCTCGGCAAAGTGACGGAGGTCGTCACGCAGAACATCGACGGGCTGCATCAGGCGTCGGGCGTGCCGGCGGAAAAAGTGATCGAGGTTCACGGCAACGCGACGTATGCGAAGTGTTTGTCCTGCGGATTGCGGTGTGAGTTCGACGATATCGAACCCGCCTTCAAGGCAACCCAGGAGCCGCCGGTTTGCTCATCCTGCGGCGGGATTGTGAAGTCGGCGACGATCTCGTTCGGGCAAGCGATGCCGGAGGAAGAAATGGAGCGCGCGGCGGAGGCGTCGCTCGCCTGCGATCTGTTTCTGGCGATTGGGTCGTCGCTGGTGGTCTATCCGGCCGCGGGCTTGCCGATTGCGGCAAAGCGGGCTGGGGCGAAGCTTGTCATCTTGAACCGCGACCCGACGGAACTCGACCATATGGCCGATCTGGTGATCAACGCCGAAATCGGCCCCACTTTGGCGAGGGTTGTCGGGGTCAATTGACGGTCTTGGCCGCCTCACGCCCAGGTGCTAAACCCCTTTTCGAATCCCCCAAATCAAGGACCTAAATCCATGGCCTCGCGCTTTCGCCTGGACGCAGAAGAAGCTCCCAAGACGCCGGAACCCGCGCCGTTCACAGCCATTTCCCAGGCGCTGTTCAAGTCGCGCACCGTGCTGATCTTCGGCGAAGTCGACATGAAGATGGCCGAGCGCGTGACGGCGAACCTGTTGGCGCTGGCGGCGGAAGATCCGAACAAGGATATCAAGATCGTGATCCACTCGCCGGGCGGGCACGTTGAGTCCGGCGACACCATTCACGACATGATCAAGTCGCTGCGTCCCAAGGTCAAAACGATCGGTACGGGTTGGGTGGCGTCGGCCGGCACGCACATTTACCTCGCGGCGGACAAGGCGCACCGGTTCTGCCTGCCGAACACGCGCTTCATGGTTCACCAGCCGCTGGGCGGCATTCGCGGCACCGCGTCGGACATCGTCATCGAAGCGGAAGAGATCATGAAGGCGCAGGAGCGCATCAACCGCACGATCGCGGAAGAGACCGGCCAGCCGCTCTCGAAAGTGACCGAAGACACCGACCGCAATTACTGGATGTCGGCTGAAGAGGCCAAAGCCTACGGCCTTGTCAGCCGTATCATCGAGCGCATCGATCTCGCCTGATCGCCGCGCCATGACGCCGTGGTGGCAGGGTGCGGTCGTCTATCAGATCTACCCGCGCAGCTTTTGCGACAGCAACGGCGACGGTATCGGGGATCTGAAGGGGATCGAGTCGAAGCTCGATTACGTCGCGGCGCTTGGCGTCGATGCGATTTGGTTGTCGCCGATCCATCCCTCGCCCAACCGGGACTTCGGCTACGACGTCGCCGACTTTAACGGCGTCGAGCCGCTGTTCGGCGCCATGGCGGACTTCGAGCGCTTGGTCGGCGAGGCGCACCGGCGCGGACTCAAGGTCATTCTCGACGAAGTGTTGAGCCATACGAGCGACCAGCATCCTTGGTTTCTCGAGAGTTTGAAATCGCGCGAGGGGCCGAAGGCCGACTGGTATGTGTGGGCCGATCCGCGCGAAGACGGCACGCCGCCGAACAATTGGCTGAGCGTGTTCGGCGGACCCGCATGGTCGTATCATCCGCTTCGGCGGCAATATTATTTTCATAAGTTTTTGAAGCAGCAGCCGAAGGTCAATCTGTACAATCCAGAGGCGCTCGCCGCGGCGCTCGACGTGCTGCGGTTTTGGCTCGATCGCGGCGTCGACGGGTTTCGTCTTGATGTTGCGAACAGTTTTCTGCACGACGCGCAGCTTCGCGACAATCCGGCTGTGCCGATGTCGGAACGCACCGCGCATCATTGGGCGCACGCGCCGAACCTGCAGCGGCGCATCCGCGACAGCAATCTGCCCGAGAACCGCACGGTGCTTGATAAGATTCGCGCGGTCGTCGACGGCTACGACAACCGCTTCGTGTTCGGCGAGTTTTCGGAGGAGCCGGGATTGCTCGGCCATTTCGCCGGCGCCACGCATGGACTGCACACCGGGTATACGTTCACGTTTCTCGAAGATCGGACGTTCAAGCCGGACGTGTTCGCGCAGCACTATGAATTCTTGGATGGTATCGCGGGGCTTTGGCCGTGCGTGACGTTCTCGAACCACGACGTGGTGCGCACCGTCACGCGCTATGGCCGCACGATGGAGTCCGATCCGGCGCTTGCGAAATTGGCGCTGGCGCTGATGATGATGCTCAAGGGCACCGTCTTGATGTATCAGGGCGAGGAATTGGGTCTTCCCGATGGGCCGATCGAGCGGGACCAAATTCGCGATCCGGTCGGGGAGCTCTATTTCCCGTATAGCAAGGGGCGCGATCCGTGCCGTACGCCGATGCCGTGGGTCGCGGGCAAACCGAATATTGGTTTCTCGTACGGCGAGCCTTGGTTGCCCATGGCGCCTGCGCATGTCGCCTTGGCCGCGAACAAGCAAGAGCATGATGCCGGTTCGGTGTTGCAGTTCGCGCGGGCGTTGATCGCCGAGCGCAAACGGCGGCTCGCGCTTGTGACCGGCGATATGAAGATGCTGGCGCACACCGATCAGGTGCTGGCGTTCGAGCGGGTTGGTGGCGGCGATCACATCGTTGGCGTGTTCAATTTGTCGATGGCTGAGGCATCCTACGATCTTGGCAATGCCGCGCCGTATGAGCCGTTCGCGCTTAAGGTTGGCGAGGCGGTTCGCGACGGCGCGCGGGTGACGCTTCAGCCGCGTTCCGCGTATATCGCGAGGCGCGGTTCGTAGGAGACGCGCATGCGACTCTGGATGAAAATTGCCGCTGCGGCCGGTGCGATCTACGTCGTAGGCGTCGGGCTGTTGTACGTATTCCAACGCGATCTGATGTACCGGCCCGACCAGATCGCGCGCGTGGCGCCTTCGTATTATCCGATGCTCGCGGGCGTTCGGGAAATCGAACTTAGGACGCCGGACGGGTTAAAGGTCTACGCCTGGTACGCGCCGGCGCCTACGGGCCGGCCGACGGTTGCGATCTTTCACGGCAACGGCGGGTCGCTGCGCAGTCAGCGCTATCGCCTGGCATACTTCAAGAACGCGGGGATGGGCGTGATGTTGCTCGCCTATCGCGGTTACGCGGGCAGCGAGGGATTGCCGTCCGAAGACGGACTCTACATCGATGCGCGAACGGCGCTCGACTGGCTGAAGGCGCAAGGTGTTTCCGGCGATCGCATCGTGCTGTACGGCGAGTCGCTGGGCAGCGGCGTGGCCACTAAAATGGCGAGCGAACGCCGGGCGGCGCTCGTGGTGCTCGAATCGCCCTACACGTCGACCGTCGATGTGGCCGAGCGGCAATTTCCGATCGTGCCTGTCGGTTGGCTGATGACGGACCGCTATGAGTCCTTGTCGCGCATCGGGCAGATCAAAGTTCCGCTGCTGGTGATGCACGGCGATGCCGATCAGGTCATCGATCAATCGCTGGGGCGCCGTCTCTTCGATGCCGCGAACGAACCCAAGGAAGGTTTTTGGCCGCATGGCGCGGGGCACAATGATATTTTCGATCTCGGCGGGTTCGACACGGCGCGTGCGTTTATTGAGCGGCGGCTTCAACCCTGAAGCGCCTTCTCCGCGGCTTCGAGCGGCAATAGCACGCAGGTGTGGCGGCTTTTGTGTTCGCGCACCGGCGCGAAGATGGCGTAGGCGGACCATTTGCCGGTGGGTGCTGCCGTACCGTCCTTCAGCATGGCTGCGACTTTCGTCTTGACGCGCGCGAGCGAGTCCGAGGACTCGCCCGACGCGTTGGCGGCGAGGATCGCGGCCGAGGCTTGCGTCAAAACGCAGGCCTTCGTGTCGTGACGGCATTCTAGGATTTCGTGTGTGGGATCGACGGTGAATTCGACGGTGACCTTGTCGCCGCACATCGCGTTGTTGACCGTTGCCGCGCTTTTTGGATCGGGCAGATGGCCGATATGGCTGACGTCGGCGGCCCAGCGCAGCAATTCCTTGGCGTAGAGATTGTCACTCATGATTTGAACTCGGCCTCGATGGCGGCGAAGGCTGCGGGCGTGTCGGCGTCGGCGAGGATTCCTGCGTCTTCCATTTCGACTTCATATACGGCGTCCGCATGGGCGGAAAGCAGCGAACGCGCCCCGGCGTCGCCCGCGGCATGCATCATCTCATCGACGTAGGCGCGTGCGAAGAGAACGGGGTTGCCCCGTTTGCCTTGAAATGCCGGCACGACGATGGCGCGGCCTTCGGTTGGGTTGAATGCGGCGATCAGTTTGGCGATGGCGGTCGACTTGACGGCCGGCATGTCGGCGAGACAGACGAGAACGCCGTCGATGTCGGTGGGAAGTGCGCCAAGGCCCGTTTTTAGCGAGGTCGACATGCCTTCGGCAAAGCGCGGGTTGTGAGCGAAAATG
>Ga0184615_10001983_pt1 | contig 11030 bp, 9 predicted proteins | sample PLM4_65_coex_FD_133134 | JGI IMG/M metagenome (GOLD analysis project Ga0184615, IMG submission 133134) | Groundwater sediment microbial communities from an aquifer in East River, Colorado, USA - PLM4_65_coex | ecosystem: Environmental > Terrestrial > Soil > Riparian zone | place: USA: East... | reverse complement strand
GGTCAAAAAAAGAGAGACACGGTGCGCCGTGACGCACCGTGTCTCTCGAGATTCAAGCCAATCCGAACTCAGTCGAGGAAGACCTGGTCTTTGTCCTCGAAGCGCATGCCCAGCGCGAGCAGGATCTTGCGCTTGGTGTCCATCCGGCAGTTCATGCCTTTTTCCACGGAGTGGATCGTGCGGAGGGCGACCTTGGCCTTCTTGGCCAGCTGCGCCTGGGTCATGAGCTTGTTCTCGCGTAGCTCACGCACCCGGTTCCGCTTCCGAGGCTGCTTCTCGTCCATGTGTTCTGCGAAGCTCGTGTGCTCCATTCCGTGGAGCTCCTCCAGGTCAGGTAGGGATGCCCCCCTCGTAGGCGCTCCCTATTGCGTATTCACCGCATCCGATCGGGACCGCCGATCCGCTTCTTTAGCGACGGCCGGCATTTAGGGGCGCCGTCCGCCGCGGGGCCGCGCGTCCTGGACGCGACCGCCCGGCGCGGATTTGCAAAGGTGTTGCGCGAGCCTGCGCGCGCCGCGTGCCGGCACGTGATACGCAGCTGAACCGCAAGTAAGCGAGTGGGGGAGCCCCTGACGCAGCCGGAACCCAAGCCGACCTCCGGCCGTGCGCGACGGCTATGGCGCCGGATCGGCCTGGCGGCGCTCGTGCTCGCCCTGACCTCCGCCGCCTTGCTGGGGCTGCTGCTCTACACGGCGGACGCCGAGTTCGTGGCCGGCGCGCTCTCGCGGGTGCTCGGCCGCCATGTCGAGATCGGCGCGATCGCCTTCCGGCCGGGGGCGAGCCTCGAGGTCGAGATCGAACGGCTGCGGGTCCTCGAGACCGCCCTCTCCGACAGCCCGCCCATTCTCGAGGTCGAGCACGCACTCGGCCGCCAGGCCTGGCCGCGGCTTCTCGCTGGACAGCTCCTGCCGTTGGACTGGGTGGTGCACCAGCCGGTGCTGCGGCTGCACGCGGCCGAGCCCGACACGGGGCTGGGCATCGACTTCACGCGTCTGCCCCGGCTGGGTCTGTCCGTGCGCGACGGCGAGGTCTGGTACCAGCCGAGGAGCGGCGACGCGTGGGTCGTGCGCGGCCTGACGCTCGACGCGAAGCGCGCGGGCTTCGGCACGCGCATCGAGGGCACCGCCAGCGCCCGGGTCGCGCGCGGCGCGAGCGCGCTCTCCGAGCTGGCGCTCCGCTTCTCGGCGGATCGCAGCCACGTCGAGGCGCGCGGTACGGTCGCCGGGCTGGAGCTCGCGGCGCTCCCGCTGACGCCGCTCAGCGCGCGCGGCGCCGCCAGCGGAAGCTTCGACCTGGCGTACGCCTACAAGGGCGGCAGCGTGAAGGGCAAGCTCGACCTCGACTTCGCCAAGCTCTCAGTGCGCACACCCGCGCTCGACCGGCCCATCGCGCCCGCGAGCGCCAAGCTCGGGCTGGACATCGATTGGAGCGGGAGCGTGCTCGCGCTCGGCCTCCGGCCGCTCGCGCTCGACGACGCGGTGGCGAACGGCTCGTTCACGCTCGACACCAGCAGCCCCGGGCGGATCGCGCTCGACGTGTCGCTCGCGCCGTTCGAGCCGGGACGTCGCGATCGCCTGAACCCGCTGACCTTGCTCGGCATGAAGATCGACACGTGGAAGAGGGTGGCCGAACAGATCGATGCCGGCACCGTCGAGGACATCCACCTGCGGATCGACGTGCCGCGCACCACCGCGGCCGCGCAGCTCGCATTCGACGTGCCGCTGAAACCCGAGGCCTTCGAGCTCGAGCTCACCGCGCGCGACGGCATCTACCGGCCGAGCCCCCAAACGCGGCTGTCGGAGATGTCCGGCAAGCTCGAGATCCGCGGCGACGTGCTCGCCATCCGCGATCTCCACATGAGCGAGGACGGCGGGCACGTGCCCGCGCTCAACGTGCGGATCGACGGTCTGGCTCGGCTCGCGACCCTGCCGGACGACGAGCACGAGGTGCTTGGCGGTCCCGGTGCGCCGCTCGACGGCCTCGCCGATGCGATCGACGGGCTCGCCGACGACGACCGGAGCAACGAGGAACGCGCCACCGTCCTCTTCACCGATCTCGCGCTCCGCTATCCGGCGTTCGTCCTGCCGCTGCGAGAGGCTTCCGGCCGGCTGCGCTTTCCGGACGGCGGCGTCGTCGCCGATGGCGTGCGCGGCGTGCTGGGTGGCGCGCCAGCCGAGCTCGACGTGAAGTGGGACCCGAAGGCCGATCAGGTCGACGTCGACGTCCGCTACATCGCGGGTCTCGCACCCGGGCAGCCGATCACCGGACCACGCTGGCTCTCCGCGACGGTCGCGCTCGACAAGCTGGTGGTCGGCGATCTGCAGCTCTCGGCCGTGCGCTCGAAGCTCGACGCCGAGGGCGTGGATGTCCGCTTCTCGGAGATGACCGCCGAGCTCTCGGGTGGCGCGGTCACGGGCTCGGGCAGCATGTCGCTCGGCGAGGAAGGCCGGGCGCCGTTCCGCTTCGACCTCGAGGTACGCGGCTTCGATGCGGCGCCGCTCGCCGGGGCGTTCGGCCTGCCCGAGCGAAGCATCACCGGAACCGGCCACGCGAAGGGCCACGTCTCGGGCGCGCTTCGCGCGGCGGGCCGCTTCGCCACCGACGGCGAGCTCGAAATCGGCGTCGCGCTGAAGGACGGCACGATCTCGGAGCTGCCGGTGCTCGTCGCGCTCGCGCGGCTGCCGTCGCTCTCGGGTGTCAGCGGATTGCTCGGACGGCCCCTTCCGCACGACGAGCTGACCGCGGACTTCAAGCTCGCCAACGGCAAGCTCGAGATCTCGGATGCGAAGCTGCTCGGACCGCAGCTCCGCATGCTCGGCAGTGGCGAGATCGACCTCGCGACGCCGACCAAGGAGTCCGACCTCGTGGTTGCGCTGCTCTTCCTGCAGACGCTCGACTCGGTGATCGGAAGCTTGCCGATCGTGCGAAACGTGGTGCTCGGGAAGGACCGCAATCTGCTCGCGCTGTACTTCCGGCTCCGCGGCCCGCGCGACGACCTGAGCGTGACGCCGCTCCCGCCCGAGCGCCTGCGGGACATCGTCGGCTTCGCGTCGGGGGCCGTGATGAAGGGCGTCCGCTCGCTCGGCAGGCTGATTCCGGGGACGGCCGGCGACTCCGAGGACAATCCGGCTCCCAGCCCCGCACCCCCCTGAGGTAGACTCCCGCCCTCAGGTGACCGTTTGAGTGATGCGGTTGAGCGGATCCGGCGCGAGATGGCGCGGGTTCTCGTCGGTCAGCGCGAGCTGGTCGACGGGTTGCTCGTCGCGTTGCTCTGCCAGGGCCACGTGCTCGTCGAAGGCGTGCCCGGGCTCGCGAAGACGACCGCGGTGCGCGCGTTCGCGCGCGTGCTCGACCTCGACTTCCGGCGCATCCAGTTCACGCCGGATCTCCTGCCCGCGGACCTGCTCGGCACGCAGGTGTACGAGCCCGCGCAGGGCAGCTTCCGCCTCCACCGGGGGCCGCTCTTCCACAACGTGATCCTCGCCGACGAGATCAACCGTGCGCCGGCCAAGGTGCAGAGCGCGCTGCTCGAGGCGATGGAAGAGCGCCAGGTGACCCTGGCCGGCGAGACGCTGCGCCTGCCCGAGCCCTTCCTGGTGATGGCGACACAGAATCCGGTAGAGCAGGAGGGCGTCTACCCGCTGCCGGAGGCGCAGGTCGACCGCTTCATGCTGAAGCTGCGCGTCGACTATCCGTCGCGCGCGGAGGAAGTCGAGATCGTGCGAACGCGCACCGCGCCGGTCGACATCGAGCAGCCCGAGGCCGCCATCTCGGCGGTCGAGGTGATGACCTTGCGGCAGACGGTGCGCGCGCTGCACGTCGAGCCGTCGCTCGTGGACTATGCGGTGGCGCTGGTCGAGAAGAGCCGCACGCTCGACGCCGTGGAGCTCGGCGGCTCGCCGCGCGCGTCGATCTACCTGATCGAGGCGGCGCGCGCGCGCGCGTACCTCGAGCAGCGCGACTACGTCCTGCCCGAGGACGTGAAGCGCGTTGCGCCCGCGGTGCTGCGGCACCGCCTGCTGCTCTCGTACGAGGCCGAGGCCGAAGGCCAGACCCCCGACGCGATCGTCCGCGAGCTCCTGGCGTCGGTTCCGACGCCGTGATGCGCGATCTCGTCCGCGCCGATGCCGCGCTCGCCGCGCGCACGCTGCGCGTGCAGGCGCGGCGCGACGTCTCGACCTCGCTCACCGGCGCGTACCGCAGCGCGTTCCGCGGGCAAGGACTCACCTTCGAGGAGCTGCGCGACTACCAGCCCGGCGACGACGTGCGCTGGCTCGAGTGGAACGCGACCGCCCGCATCGGCCGGCCGATCGTGAAGCGCATGCGCGAGGAGCGCGATCTCGTGCTCGCGCTGCTGGTCGACCTGTCGCCGTCGCTCGAGTTCGGGAACGCCCCGAAGCTCGACGCCGTGCGCCGCGCCGCAGCGGCGCTCGCCGCCGCCGCGACCGCCGCGCAGGACCGGCTCGCGCTCGCGATCTTCGCCGACGGCCTCGTGCGGGTGCTCCCGCCCGCCGCGGGCCGGCTCTCCCTCGAGCGCGCCTTCCGCGCGCTCGAAGCGCCGTGCGCCGGCGAGTTCACCGACGCCGGACCCGCGCTCGACTGGGCGGCCGAGAAGCTGCCTCGCCATTCGGTGGTGGCGCTGATCTCGGACTTCCTCTTCCCCGATCCCGGCGCCGCGCTGCGGCGCTGCGCGAGCAAGCACGACCTGGTCGCGCTCTGCGTGCGCGATCCCGCCGATCGCCCGCCGAGCGCGCTGCCGCCGGTGCGCGTGCGCGACGCAGAGATGCGTCGGGTTCGCCTGTGGCGGCGGCCGCGCGACGCCGAGGACGCCCTCGCCGCTCCGGTACCGGAGCGCAAGCTGCGTGCGCTCGGCGCGGACTACGGCGAGCTGCGCACCGGGAAACGCCTCCTGCCGAGCCTCTTGCGCTTCTTCGAGGAGCGCGCGCGGAGGCGGCGTTGAAGCGGCGTGCGCTCGTGCTCGCGGCCGCGCTCGCGCTCGGCTGCGGCGAAGCGCTGCCGGTCGAATCCGGCATCGGCGCGCGGGTCACCCTCGATCGCAGCGAGACGCAGGTGGGTGATCCGATCGGCGTCACCGTCGAGGTCGAGACGCCCGAGGGCTTCACGGTGCAGACTCCGCCCGCGCCGAGCGGCGGCGCGTTCGCTTCGGATTCGGTGAAGCTCGTCGAGCCCGTCTCGACGCCGCAGGGACTCCGGCACCACCTGCTCTGGGTCGTGCGCGCGAGAGAGATCGGCGATCAGACCCTGCCCTGGCTCGATATCCCGCTGGTCCGGCCCGACGGCGCCGTCCAGGCGCTCCGCGTCGGCGGCGTCCCGCTCTCGGTGCGCTCGGTGCGCTCGGACCTGCCCGCGCGCGAGGCGGTCTTCGACATCCGCACGGCGCCGCCCGACACGCCAACACCGCTCTGGGTATGGGCACTGCTGGCCGCGGGTCTCGCGCTCGTGGTCGTTGCCGTGCGCGTGATCCGGGCGCGCGCGCGCGCGGTGCAGGCCAGCAGCACGAAGATCGCCGACGCGGGCCGCGCGGCGCTGGCGGAGATCGACGAAGCCGAGCGCGTCACCGATGCGCGCGCCTTCGCCGGACGCGTGCGCGGCGCGCTGCTCGGATTCATCTCGGGCGTCTGGAGCGTCGACACGGCCAGCGCGACGCCGAACGAGCTGCCCGCGCCGGTGGATCGCGAGCTGGTGGGCGTCCTCGGCGCGCTCGAGCTCGCGCGCTTTGCGCCGCGGCCCGTGCTCGCGCCGCTGGCGCCGCTCGCTTCGAAAGCGCGGGAGCGCGTCCGCCATGTGGCGAATCTTCGAGCTTAGCGGGCTCGAGCCGGCGGCGTTCGGCGTCGAGGCGCCGCGCGTGCTGCTTGCCGGGCTCATACTGGTCGCGCTCGTGACGGTGATCGCGCTCGTGCGCGGGCCCCGCCGCGTACGCGTGCCGCGCGCGGGCGGGACTTCGACAGGCGGCCGCGCGCTGCCCGATTTCGCGTTCCTTCTGTCAGTGGCGCTGCGCAGCGGCGCGCTCGCGCTGATCGCGCTCACGGTGGCGCGCCCGGTGGGTCTCGTGCCCGAGAACGCCGCAAGCGGGTCCGGCGTCGATCTCGTGATCGCGCTCGACGCATCGGGCAGCATGCTCGCGCTCGACGGCCAGCTCGACGGTCGTCAGGTCACGCGGCTCGAGCTCGCCAAGCGCGTCGTCGCCGACTTCGTGCGCGCGCGCGGGGGAGACCGCATCGGGCTGGTGGTGTTCGGCGAGCACGCCTTCACGCAGTGCCCGCTCACCGTCGATCACCGTCTGGTGCAGGAGGCGCTCGCGCGCGTCGACGCGGGCCTGGTCGGCGACGCGACGGCGCTCGGCGAGGCGATCGGGCTCGGCACGCGGCGGCTCTCGATCTCCGACGTCCCCGACGGCGGACGGCGCATCCTCGTGCTCGTCACCGATGGCCGCCACAACTCCGGGAAGCTCGCGCCGCAGACGGCGGCCGAGCTCGCGACGCGCGCGGACGTGCGCATCCACGCGGTGGGCGTGGGCTCCACGGGCCTCGCCCCGTTCGCACAGCCCGGCGAAGGCACGCCCATGCGCTTCGAGCGGGTCGACCTCGACCAGGCGACACTGCAGAGCGTCGCCTCCGCCACGGGCGGACACTTCTTCCACGCCCAGCGACCGGAGGATCTCGGCGCGGTCGCCGCGGCCATCGATCGGCTGGAGGTGCGGCCGCGCCAGCTCGAGCCGCGCTATCGGCACGCTTCGCTCGCGCCGTTCTCACTCGGGCTCGCGCTGGCGCTGCTGCTGCTCGAAGCCGCGCTCGCGCACGGACTCGTGCGGAGGCTTCCGTGAGCACCGTTGCCTGGCTCGCGGCGGTCGCGATCGCGGTGCTCGCGGGGCAGGCGGCCTGGCGTGGACGGCGCGAGCTGGTCGGTTGGCTCGGTCGCGACCCCGCCCCGGCCGCGCGTTTCGCGCGCGCGCTCGCGCTCGCGCTTGCCGCGTTTCTCGTGGCGGGCGCGCTGGTGCGCGCGATCGCGACGCCCGAGCAGCTCTCGGGCGACGGCGCGGACGTGGTGATCGTCGTCGACACGTCCTCCAGCATGGACGTGACCGACGTCGCGCCGTCGCGCTTGCGGCGCGCGCTGCGCACGGCCGAGCGCATGGCGGAAGAGGCGGAGGGCGTCCGCCTGGCGCTCGTCGTCTTCGCGGGCGAGGCGTTCATCGCGCTCCCGCTGACACAGGATCGCGACGCCGTCCTCACGTACCTCCGGGCTCTCGACAGCGAGACGATCTCCGTGCACGGCAGCGAGCTCGACCGCGGCCTGGCCGCTGCCGGACGCGCGTTCGATCCGCGCTCGAGCCGCCCGCGCACCGTCTTGCTGCTGAGCGACGGCGAGCACTTCGGCCCGACGCTCGACGCATCGCTGGCCGAGCTGTCGAGGCTGGGCGCGCGCGTGGTGGCGGTCGGCTACGGCACCGAGAGCGGCGGTGCGGTCCCGGGACAAGCCGCGCTCGCCGAGGCCGTGCGGCGCGGCGAGTCGACCGTCTCGGTCCGCGACGACTCGGTTCTCGCCCGCATCGCGAACGAGACGGGCGGCTTCTTCGTGAGCGAGATCGACGAGCGCCCCACGACGGCGGATCTCTTGCCGCCGCCCGACCCGCTGGCCGTGCCCGATCCGGTGCGCGTCCCCGATCCGCTCCTGCCGTGGCTCGCCGGCGCGGGCCTGGCACTCGCCGCGGAGCTCTGGTTCTCGGGCGGCGGCTTTCCGCGCGTTCGCGCGCGAGCACGCCGGCGGCGCGCGCTGGCCGCCGCGACGACCGCCGTCGCGCTCACGACTGCCGCGTTCGGACCGGCCTCGAGCTGGATCGCGGAAGGCGACGCCGCGCTCGCGGCCGGCCACCCAGACGAGGCGCTGGCGCTGTTCCGCGAGGCCGAGCGCACGCGGGGCAGCGATGCGCGTACACAGATTCGGATCGGGAACGCGCTCTTCCGCCTCGAGCGCATCGATCAGGCGGCGAGCGCCTATCTGGAAGCGCTGCGCAGCGTCGCTCCCGACGATGACGAGGCGCGCTTCGCGGCCAGCTTCAACCTCGGCAACGTGCTCCTTGCACAGAAGCACTTCGAGGAGGCGCGCGATGCCTACTGGTCGGCTCTGCTCGCGCAGCCCGCGAGCGCCGAGGCGAAGTTCAACTACGAGTGGGCGGTCGAGCGGATCCTCGAGCTCCCGCCCGTGCCGGAGAGCGAGCCCACGTCGAACCCGCAGCGCGAGAGCGAGTCGCCGCAGGCGTCGGAGAACGCGGATTCGCCGGGACGCGGCGAGCCGCAGCCTGCCGCGGGCGGACTCGACGAGCACGAGGCGCAGCAGTGGCTGGCGACGCTCGAGGAGCCCGTGGGTCAGGCGCTGCGCCAGCAGGTGACGAACGAGTTCGGCGGCAAGCCGCGCGCGCGGCCCGGCGGGAACACCTGGTGAGCGCGCGCGTCGGTCTGCTTGCCGCGGCGCTGCTCGTCTCCGTGCTGGTGGTCGCGCACGCGCCCGCGCGCGCCGAGGACCGGGACGTGCTCGACGTGCGCGTCTCGCTCGATCGCGAGCAGGTGTTCGTGCACGAGCAGGTCGTGCTCTCGCTGATCGTGCGCCACTCGGCCGACGCGCGCGCGAGCTGGGAGCCGCCGCCCTTCGACGGCTTCTGGGCGGAGCGGCTGGGTACGCGCGCCCTGCCCTCCGACGGGACCGGCTCGAACGTGACCGAGTTCCGCCGTGCGCTCTTCCCGACGCGCGCGGGCGAGGTCGCGATCGCGGCCTCGAAGCTCGTGCTCGTCGGCGAGGCGGGGAGCGAGCGCGAGATCGCGGTCCCGGGAACACGAATCCGTGTCGTGCCGCTGCCGGCGGACGTGCCGTCCGACGCGCTCGTCGGCCAGCTCGAGGTGCGCGTGATGGCGGGCGACGACCGCGTGCGTCTGGGCAAGTCGCTCGGGCTCACGGTGGAGCTGACCGGCGAGGGCAACGTCTGGGACGCCGCGCCGCCCGCGCTCGAGCCGCTCCTGGGCCCGGGCATCGAGGTGTTTCCCGAGGCGCCGCGGCTCTCGATCGGCGAGGGCGGCGGTCGCGCGACCACGCGCCGCACGTTCCGCTACGAGCTCGTGCCGTCGAGCGCGGGCACGATGCGCCTTCCGCCGGTTCGCTTCGCGTTCTTCGACCCGCGCGCGCGCGCGCTGTCGAGCGCCGAGAGCGAGCCGCTCGCGTTCGCGGTCTTCGAAGGCAGTGCGGCCGCAGAAGAGCGGGAGCCCTGGGAGAACCGACCGCGACTGCGCGAAGTCGCGCCTCTTCCGCTCGGAACGATCGCGCTCGCCGTAGCGGCGGTGCTGGGCGGCGCGCTCGCGAGCTTCGGGCTCTGGCGCCGATCGCGCCTGACGAGCGTGGGAGGCGCCGCCCCGCCCGCTCCGCGCGCTGTCTTCGACGCCGCGCTCGCGGCGCGCGACACCCCCGCGTGTCTCCCGCTCCTGGCGCGTGCGGTCCGCGCCGGCATTCACGCCCGCCACCACGTGGACGCGCTGCCGCTCACGACTGACGAGATCGCCGCGCGCGTCTCGGACCGCGAGGCGCTGGAGCTGCTCGCCGCACTCGATCGCACGCGCTTCGCCGGCGATGGCCGGCCCGACGCAGCGCTGGTCGAGCGCGTGCGCGCGTACCTGCGGCTCTAGGCCTGGAGCTCCTTCACCAGCAGCGCCACGAAGCGCCCGTCGGAGACCTCGAGCCTTCCGACCTCACGAAAGCCGTGGCGCGCGTGGAAGGCCAGCGAGTCCGGGTTCGGCGGCCGCAGATTGACGTCGCAGGTGAGCCGCGCGAGGCCGCGCTCGCGCGCCGCGCGCTCGACATCGGCGTACAGCGCGGACGCGATGCCCTGCCGCTGCGCTCCCGGCGCGACCGCGATCTGGTCGACGTAGAGGAACCGGTCGAGGCGCTCCGAGAACCAGTCGTACTCGTCGCCGATGCGCTCGAAGCCGGGCGCGACCGCGATCACGTAGGACGAGACCTGGCCGTTCTGCTCCGTGACACGGAAGAGCGTCGCGCGCGCGATGCAGTCGTCGATCTCTGCGGCGGAGAGCGCCGTGACGCCCGGATTGCCGTCGCGGTTGATCGCCAGGATCGCGGCGCGATCGCCGGGGCGCGCATCGCGAATCACGGGCTCCACGTCGGACGGCCGCTCAGTAGCGCTCGATCACGTGCTTCGCGATGTCGGCGAAGACCTCGCGCGCGTGGTCCATCGGCGGCAGGAGCGTGATCTCGCGCAGGCCCGCGCGTTCGGCCTCGCGGAGCTGGTGGATGATCTCGTCGGGCGTGCCCGCGAGAACCCAGGTGCGGATCGCCGCCGGGGTCACGAAGCGGCGCTCCTCGGGGACGAGGAAGCTGCAGTGGCCCTCGTGGATCTGCAGGTACCGCTTCTCGGGCGGCGTCTCCATCTTCTCGACGTACTCGCAGTACTCCGCGAAGAGTCCGCGCACCGAAGGCGGCACCTGATTCGAATCGCCGGACTGCTGCACGCCCTCCCAGCAGTAGTGCAGCGCCGCGGCGACCTGCGAGCCGACTGCGTCGATCACGCGCTCGCTCGCGAGCGTCTCGCCCGGGCGCAGCACGACCGCGGTCGTGAGCGCCGCGGTGTGGAAGTCCGCGGGCAAGGTCCGGCCGATCTTCGCCGCGCCGGCGGCGATCGCCGCGAGGCTGCCGCGGGTCATGTCGGGCGGCTCGTTCAGCGCGGAGATCCGGCCGTCGCCGTACGCCCCGGCCGCGGCGAGCGCGCCGGGTCCGTTCGCCGCGACCCAGATGGGGATCGGCCGGTCGAGCTCGATGAAGCCGCGCTCGCGGTGGAGGAAGCGGATCGCGCGCGTCTCGCCATCGTGCGTGTAGTCGACCTCTTCGCCGGCGAGGAGCCCGCGCACGACGCGCAGGTACTCACGGAACGCCCCCGGCTTCATCGGCCGCATGCCCATCACGCGCATCGCCGTGTGTCCCGTGCCGATGCCGAGAAACACCCGCCCCGG
>Ga0184615_10001979_pt1 | contig 11046 bp, 9 predicted proteins | sample PLM4_65_coex_FD_133134 | JGI IMG/M metagenome (GOLD analysis project Ga0184615, IMG submission 133134) | Groundwater sediment microbial communities from an aquifer in East River, Colorado, USA - PLM4_65_coex | ecosystem: Environmental > Terrestrial > Soil > Riparian zone | place: USA: East... | reverse complement strand
CAACAGAGGAGAAGAAGGCGGCGCGGCGCATAGCAGGCATAGTAGAAACCCTCAAGGAATGGCCTTAGGGATGAGATCCACAATCAAACCGGCTTTCGTGTCCATCAGCGTCAGGTCGCGTCCGACGATCCGATACGCCAGTTCCTGGGGCAGTTCAGGCAGCTTGCTCAACAAAGTCGGCGGCGTGGTCGTCAACGGGATACCTTCCGGGAACACGTCGTTCACACGCAGAACGATGACCTTGGACGGAGGATCCGGTTGGATCGTCCGGCGCGCGAGGCGGCCTTCGGGTCCGTGAAATTGACTGCGGAGGATTTTGCGGAACCGCTCAGTCACCTCGTGAGTGAAGATGTCACCCTGGCGCGCGTTGCGGCGCGCGTCGGCTATTTTCCTGGCCAGCGCGTGCTGGCGTTCGACAATCTGCGCCGCGTCATTGGTTGTCTTCAGGGCCGGCAGCGAAGCTTCCAGGTCCTTCTGCATCTTGACGTATGCCTGGACGCGGTCGGTAAAGGTCTTCAAGTCGCGCGCCTCTTCGCTGTCGCGCGGCGCCCGTGCCTGGCCCGCAAAGCCGGGCGTCACAAACGCAATAAGCGAAAGCCACTGGAGCAAGCGGGTGACACGGATTCGGCACTTCATGGACCCTCCTAGGACTCCTCCAGGGATTCCTTCACCATTTCTTTGACGCGCTCCCGGACCGCTTCCTGCACCGCTTCCTTGACCGTCTCTTTCATGTCTTTCAGATTCAGACTGGCGCTCTCGGTCTCCGACGCCACTTGTTTGACCGCTTCCTTCACGATGGGATTCAGCGGCGACAGCTCCTTGACCAGCGCTTTCACCGCCCTCTTGGAGACTTTGGGTTTGCCTTGGGACCGCTGTTTCTCCTCGGCTTCTGGCCTCTCCCAATCCGCTTCAAAGGTCCGAATCAGACCGTTCACCGCTTTCGGTTCATGAACAATAATGCCGACTTCGCGCCGCGAATCCAGTTCGGTCCTGCGCAGGCTCTGGCTGCCCACAAAGGCCTGCCGGCGGTCGCGGATGATCATGCGCGTATGCAAGCGCAGGCCGGCGAGCTTCCGAACTTCCAAGCCAGGGTTTCGCTTGCTTACGCGACCGATAACTTTGATCTCTACCCCCGCCTTCGCTCGCGCGCTAAGAACGCGCAGCATTTCCGGGTCGGCGATCAGCGGGTCGTAAATGAGTAACTGCTTCTTGGACTTGCGGATAAACGCGGCGAGCAGTTTGCGGGCGTTGGCGGGACTGACAACAAAGCCATCCAGTGTGGGCGTATAGGGTTGTCGCGCGGTATCAGCCTCCAGCAACTTCACCGCTTCGTGGACGAACCTGGCTTTCCTGGTGACGATGCCAAAGCCGCGGCTGTGGTCGATATCAACGTGGGTGAAGTTGAAGGACAGGACGTAGAGCAGCCGGCGGTCGATAATCATCAGCTTGTCGTGATAACGCACCAGATCGTTGGCGGTCCGCGAAACAGCGACGCCCACTTCGAGCAGACGCATCTCGAGCTTGCGCAGTTTCATCTCGCCGCCCCGGTTGGTGTATGCAATCAACGCGCTCACCGAAACGCCGCGGGCGACCGCTGCCTTTAGCGCCGCCTCAATCTCGGCGCGGTCGAAACGGAAGATAGAGATCTCGATGCTCTTCTTGGCGCCTCTGACTGCCGAAAGCAGCGGCGCGATTCCGTCGTCAGGCTGGATCAACAGGTTCACGGGCGCTTCACCAAGTCGCGACGATAGTCCAGAACTTTAGACTAGCAGGTTAAGGACCAGCACAGCAAGGAGCAGACAGAACAGACCAGGGAGTGGCTCGGAAGCACTCAAAATGGCGCTGGGTGTTGCGATGTCTCGCTAAGAACCTCTGACCACACTTGGTGATATATCGTTACCGGCCTGGCCTCACCGTCGGCAGGACGCAGTGGGACGCGAGCAGGTTCCACAGGTCGCGGGGCGGGCTGGAACATCCAGCGAGGCTGCCAGCTCGGCTTGGTCGGAACTCTCTCATAGCACTCGCAACACCTGCTAGAGCGCGGTAACAGCCGCCTGTGCCCGGCCTGACCGCTGCGGTTGAGAGACACGACCGTTTCCACTGCGACCACGTGGTCCGGGAATGGTGCGGCTGGTGCGGCTCGGGCCCAGCAAAGGGGTCACGAAGATTCGTGCTACTCTCAAGAATGGGAGTTGTGTTCTTTGAGGAGGGCCCATGAAAGTCTCCAAGAGGATTGTCACGAGCTTCGTTACCCTTGTTCTGGCGTTGCCTGTCTTCGCCCAGCAGGCCGGGACAGCCGCCGTACTGTGGCGCGACCGGGGTGACGTAGCGGCCCTGAACCTCCTGGACGGGCCGGGAGGGAAAAGTCGCGCGCCGGGGTTCCTTTTCAAATTCATCGAGGAATCCAAGAGCGGGACCGCGCCCAAGTTCGATGTCTCTGATGAAAATGGCGCCAAGTGGAGGGTGAAACTCGGCCCCGAGGCGAAGCCGGAAACCGCTGCCACGCGCCTCGTGTGGGCAGCGGGTTACTTTGCCGACGAGGACTACTACCGGCCGCAAATCCGCGTGCAAGGGATGAAACCGCTCTCGCGTGGGAGGAAGTACGTCTCAGACGGTGGCTTAGTCCGCGGGGCGCGTTTGGAGCGCATCGACGACGGGAAGAAGTTGAAGAACTGGAGCTGGTACGAAACCCGCGGTGCCGGAACGCGGGAGTTCAACGGCCTCAGAGTAATGATGGCGCTCATTAACAACTGGGACCTGAAAGAAATCAATAACGACGTATATGACGAAGGCGGCGCCGGGCAGCGTTACTTTGTCTCCGACTTGGGCGCCAGTCTCGGAAAAACCGGCAGCTGCTTCTCCCGCAGCAAGGGCGTGATGCAGGACTACGTGCAAACCACGTTTGTGAAGAAGGTCACGCCCGATCACGTGGACTTCGTCATGCACAGCCGGCCCTTCTTCCTGCTGCTGATTCTCAATCCCGGCCACTACAGCTTCCGTACGCGGATGGAGCGCGTCACCAAGCACATTCCCCTCGAGGACGCGCGCTGGCTAGGCAACCTGCTGGGCCGGTTTTCCACCGATCAGATCGGCGACTGCTTCCGCGCCGCCGGCTTCTCGCCCGCCGAAGTCGAGGGCTATACCAGGGTTGTGATGCAGCGCATCGACGCGCTGAAGAAGCTATAGCCGGCCGCCCGCGCGCGCGATAGGCCGGCGACTGCCTTCGCGCCGCCGGCTAACTTGTTTGCGTGTCCGCCGTCAGGGGATCTTCCTTGGGAAACTGGATTTCGTAGAGTTCCGCATAGAGGCCGCCCGCCGCCAACAGTTCGTCGTGGGTGCCGCGCTCAGCGAGAGTATTGTCTTTCACCACAAAGATAACGTTGGCGCGCCGGACGGTCGCCAGGTGGTGCGCGATGAGGACGGAAGTTCTGCCTTCCATCAAATGGCCCAGGGCTTCGAACACGGCTTGCTCGGACGCTGCGTCCAGTCCTGAAGTAGGCTCGTCCAGAACAAGAATGGGAGTATTGCGGATCACCGCCCGCGCGATGGCGATGCGCTGGCGCTGGCCTCCGGAAAGCGTCACGCCCCGCTCGCCGATCATCGTGTCATAGCCCTCGGGCATTTCCTCGATGAACTCGTGAGCGTTGGCCAGCTTTGCGGCTTGGATAATCTCCGCGCGGTTGGCTTCCGGGCGGCCATAGGCGATGTTCTGCCAGACGGGTGCGTGGAACAGAAGCGTCTCCTGCAATACAAAACTAATCTGCTGGCGAAGCGATTTCATCGTGTAGTCGCGGATATTGGTCCCGTCGATTTTGACTTCCCCGGAGAGGGGATCGTAGAAGCGCGCAACCAGGCTGATGATGGTCGACTTGCCGCCTCCTGTCGGGCCGACGAATGCCGCGACCTGCCCCGGCTCGATCTGGAAGCTTACATCTTTCAGGATCAATTGGTCTTGGTTGTACCCAAAGGAGACCTTATCAAATTCGATTTTGCCCTTGAAGCGCACGGCGCGGCGCGCCCCCGGCCGGTCACGCATCCCGCCCTCGGTTTCCAGAATTTCACGGATCCGCTCGAAAGACACCGCCGCCTTGGAGATCGTGTCCGTCATCTTGGAAAGGTCACGCATGGGCTTATACATCTTGCCCAGGTAAATCAAAAAGACGACCAGCGCGCCAGCAGTGAGTTGGCCCGCCAGGACTAGGCGCGCGCCATAGCCGAGCACCAGGCAGGTCCCTGTCGCTACGATAATCTCGACGATCGGGGAGAGCCTCATCTTGATGCTTCGCGCCAGCAGGGCCATCTCGACATTCTCCAGGCTCTGGCGCTCGAAGCGGCGCTCCTCGTAGTCCTCGCGGGCAAAGGCCTTGACCACGCGGATCGAGGAGAAGACTTCCTCGACAATCGAAACCAGTTCGCTCTCTTTTTTTCTTACGTCACGCGAGGCTTTTTTGATGCGGCGGGTGAAGAAGTAAACGACCAGGAAGAGCGCGGGCGCAATCGAGAGCGAGATGAGCGTGAAACGCCAGTTCAGGTAAAACATGACCCCGACTATCCCCAGCAAAGTGAGGACACTGGTCAAAATTCCCAACAGCGCCGTGGTGATAAACGTCTGAATGGCCTCGATGTCGCTCGTCACCCGGCTGATGAGGTCGCCGGTTCTTTTCTCGTCGTGCTCGGCCAGCGACAGGCGGTGGATGTGGTGATAGAGCGTGCGCCGCAGGTCGTGCATGACCCATTGGCCCACGCTGGTGGTGAGATGCTTTTCCAGGTAGGAGCTGAGTGCGCCGACGACGGCGATGACCGCCACCGCCAGCACAGCGAAGTTGAGGACCGCCAGTTTGTCCGGCCCCATCCAGCCGACCACGCCGCTCATCCAGCCGGGCAGCTGTTTGGACTGGAGCAGGTAATCAAGAACGATTTTTAAGGGCCAGGGTTCCAGCAGATCGGTTGCGGTTTCGCCCGCAACCGCCAGCAAGGCCAGCGTCAGGGCTTTCCAGTGGGGCCGTAGAAGATCGATGATGCTAGGACCTGTAGGCTTCTTGGCTGCATGCGACGTCATTGACCCGCCCCCTCCTGTTGTGCCGGCTATCCGCTCTTTCTCCCGCGCGGCATAGCAGGCTCGTGGCACAACTGAGTCTCCAGACAAGCAGTTGACGCCAATGAGGCAGTCACTTTCACTATGACAGAGTCTATCTAATTCAGCTTCGGATTTGAAGCCCGTTTACCGTCGTGGTCGAGGTCCTCGTAGTGCACCGCGATGCACGGTGCCCGCGTCTCCGACGGGACCTTGCCGGCCTTGCGAAGCCGGCGCCGCATTCGCATACATTCCCGTAGTATACGCATGGCTGTTGTATACTGCGCCCATCGGAAGGTGCGTGGAGGGGTTCATGGAGATTGATCGCCGGGTTTTCATCGCCAGCTTGGGCGGGGCAGCCGCCGTCGGCCAAATGGACTGCGAAGCCCGCGCCGACGCGCTCGAGCACTACATGGAAGAGCAATTGGACGCGAAGGCTGGTGCTCAGGACCAGCCCAAGAAGTTTCCGACTGCCGCCGAGATTGACGCGCAGATCGAGACGCGTACCTACCGCCGAGGCGTGGGCAGTCTCTTCGCTTCGGCACGGGGCAACGTGAAGCGTCTTGATCCGATGCCGGCGGCGCCTACATTGCTGGACTTTTTCGAACGGCGCTTCGCTCCCGCTAATCACGTGTTGCAGAGCGCCACGCGGGCGCTGAAGACCGGGATGTCCGAGGAAGTCATCCTGGCCTGTCTGCTCCACGACGTGGTCCAGAGCATGGTGAAGCCGGATCATGGTTGGTGGGGCGCGCAGCTGGTGGAGCCCTACGTCCCGGCGAAGACCAGCTTCGCCATCCGCTATCACCAAGCCCTGCGTTTCTACGCCGACTCCGCCGCCGGATACGAGTATCCGGAACTCTACCACCGGATGTACGGCGTGGATTATGTGCCGCCTCCCTATATCGAGGCGACGTACAAATCGGTTCGCAAGCACAAGTGGTACATGGAACCGCGGCTGGTGACGGTGAACGATCTCTACGCCTTTGATCCCAAGGCCGTGGTGACCATCGATCCGTTCCGCGACATCATCGGGCGGCACTTCAAGCAGCCCAAGGAAGGTCTGGGCTACGACAACAGCCCGGTGGCGCACATGTGGCGGACCATCGCCAACCCGGATTCACCACTGTAAGAGCGCGACTGATCAGGACTGCTTTCCGCGGACCATCTCTTCCACGTCGCCGATCTTCTCATCCAGCAGGTTCAGCTTGCGGGCCAGGCCTTGAATGTCGGCGGCCGCGCGGCGGTTGACTTCATAGTCCAGCTCGCCGCGCAGGCGGTCTTTCGCGTCCTGACGGTTCTGGCTCATCATGATCACCGGCGCCTGGATCGCCGCCAGCATCGAGAGGAACAGGTTCAGCAGAATAAACGGGTAGACGTCCCAGGCCCGCTGCTTGAGGAGCACATTGGTCGTCGTGTAGGTGACCAGGATCAGGAAGAAAGTGATAATGAAGGACCACGATCCGCCGAAGCGGGCCACGGCGTCGGCAATGCTCTCACCAAAGGTGGTCTCTTCTTCGATCACGTCGTTGGGGTTGCGCGTGGAGCGCATCCGCACCAGGTTTTGCGAGGCGTGGAACTGCCGGCCCAGCACCGCCAGCATATCCATTCCCGCGAGCGGCTTCCGCTGTAACAGGACGGCGATGTCGTTCCGCTCGACCTCCACGCAGACCGTCTCTTCGAGGGCGATGGCGGAGGTTTGGTGGGGCGTCTGATCGAGCATGGAGGCGAAGCCAAAGAACTCGCCGACCGACGGTTCGTCCACCACCACTTCCTGATTGTCCTCATCCACAGTGGTGATCCTGACCTTGCCGGAGACCAGGATGTAGGCGAGTCCGCCGGCGTCTCCGGCCTTATAGGCGCGCTGGCGGGGCGCGAAGGTTTTGAGCCCTACCTGTCCGGCGAGGACCGCCGTCTCATCGTCGTCAAGCAATGCAAAGAGCGGAACCTGCCGAAGGACTTCCGGATCACACGCCATAGTTCACCTCGCCCAGTGAGAATCGGACACCCGCAAGACTCGCACTCTCATTCTCAGGGAAAGATGTGAAGAAGGCAACAGAGGGCACGTAACATCTTTTTGCAGGAGCCCAGCGCTCGACAGGGTAATCTGCTTGCCATGCGCATCCTGGGTCTCTGCCTCATGAGTGTCTTTGCCTTCGGTGCCGCCGACTGGCCGCGTTTCCGAGGCCCGAACGGAGCCGGAATCTCGACCGAAACCGGTTTGCCGGCCGAGCTTGGCCGCGACCGCAACGTGCTGTGGAAGGCCAAGACGCCGAAGGGTAATTCCTCACCCATCGTCGTGCGCGGCAAGGTTTGGATCACCGGCCACGAAGGCGACGAGCGCGTTGTGCTCTGCTACGACGCCGCATCTGGGTCGCTGCTATGGCGAACGGCGATCAGCAAGGCGCGGACCGAAGTGCCCAACCCGTTGAACGGTCCGACCACGCCGTCACCGGTCAGCGACGGCAGCTCGGTTTTCGTCTTCTTTCCAGAGTTCGGACTGCTGGCTTACGACCTCAACGGCAAGGAGCTCTGGCGCGTCCCCCTCGGACCGTTCGGCGGAATCCAGGGGATGGCTGTCTCGCCGATTTACAGCGACGGCCGAGTGATCCAGTTGATTGACACTCCGGAGGTGGCTTATCTCGCTGCCTTCGACGCCAAGACTGGAAAACAAGTGTGGAAGAAGGACCGGCCCATCGGATTCCTCGGTTCGTACGCCACGCCGTCGCTCTATCAGCCGTCGAGCGGACCGCCGCAGATCGTGGTGGCGGGCGCGGTGGAACTCACTGGCTACGACGCCCGGAACGGTGAGCGGCTATGGTGGGCCCGCGGCGTGACCTATGGTCCAGCGGTGTTGCCGCTGGTTGCCGGCGACGCCGTCTTCACCATGGAACCCTCCGGCGATGCCGCGCCGCCTTTCAACGCCATGCTCACCCAGTTCGACAAGGACAAGAACGGCACGATCGAGATGACCGAAGTCGGCAACGAAAAAATCAACGACCAGATCATGCGGCGGGTTTTCAAGTCCATTGACCAGAACTCCGGGAACGGAGACGGAGTGGTGACCGAGGAAGAGTTCAAACGCGCCTTCAATCCAGGCGGGGCCGGCGGACTGGTGCGGACCCGCCTCGGCGGCAGGGGCGACGTCAGCCAGACGCATGTCGGCTGGAAACACACCAAGGGACTCCCTTATGTCACCGCACCGGTGTTGTACTCCGGCATCTTGTACGTGATTCGCAACGGCGGAATCCTATCCACCTTCAATCCCGAGACCGGCGGGTTGCTGCGCGAAGAACGGCTCAAGGACGCCATCGGCGACTACTACGCGCAACCCGTGGCCGGAGATGGCAAGATCTACCTTGTCAGTCACGAGGGCAAGGTCACCGTGATCCAGGCCGGCGAGAAATGGGAAGTGCTCTCCTCCGGCGAACTGGACGAAAAGGTCATCGCCACACCGGCGATTTCTGGCGGCCACATCTTCGTGCGCACCGACGGGACGCTGTACTGCTTCGGGGTCAAGTCGACTGGGTCGTAGAGATTACCTCGACGTAGGTTGACACCCTGGCAGACGGAACGAGCCGATACGCGTGGTGTAGGTGGACGCGCCGGCCTTGATGTAATCCCCCACGTACCAGATCGTGCAGTCGTCCGTTGGGTCCATCGCAGTTGTCGTGTAATCTTCCCACCGGAAAGCGTTGGTCTGGGATGCTTGTCCTTCGACAAGAACCGTCTCTTGGAACGTCAGCTGACCCTTGGGATCGTTGGCCAGACGTGCGGCAAAACGCTGGCCGGGGAAGTTTGGTGATCCGCCAAACGAATAACCGACGCCAATGTTGCCCATGCGGTCCATCGCGACGCTGGCCATCCAGCGGTAGAATCCGTCGGGCGCGTAGGTGCCTTGCTGGAAAAGCTTCGGGTCCCCCTTACGATCGAGCCGGAACTCGTACCAACGCACTCCGCCACCGCCCGATGCGGTATTCACTGAGTGCGTAGCGACGATGGACTGTCGCCCTCCGACGTTGCGGTAGACCAGCCGGTTCATGATCTTGTCGCCTTGCGCGTCGAGTCGCCGGTCGGTGCCCGGCTGAGGGACGCAATTCGTGAGCTGGCCGCCGCACAGATACTGATATGGGGCTACGGCAATCTTTACCGGACCTGTGAGTTTGGTGTTGGCCGGCGTTTCCCAGTCCACATGAAACTTCCAGGCGTAGATCCCATCGTCTTCGAGCTGTTTTTTGAGTTGGGTCCCGCCGGCAGCCATGACAATGTTTGGTGCGCCGGCCGGTGGCAAGGCTTGCCCTTCCAAGTCGGCGTTGTTCAGGAAGTTCACCCCATCCACGATGACGCATTGCTCGGTAGCGGGCAGTCCGCGCAGCATCTTGGCGCGGTCGACGACGCAGGCATGCTTCTGGATCACGTCGTCGCCGGTGCTGGTGGGAACGTAGTAACCGTCCGGCCACACCGCCGGACGTGGATAGTCGGGGAAGAGCTTGCGCTTGAACTCGTAACGATAGTACGGTCCGAGCGGATCGGCTCCAGTGGTCACCGCGTAACACATCGAGAACGGCTCTTGCGTGTTCGTGGGATCGCGACGGAACAGCGGAATGACGAAGAGCCAGCGTCCGGCCAACTGATCGTAGCGGACTACGGCGTCACCATTGTTCTGGGCTTCACAGCGTCCGCCAAATCCCTGGAAGGTCTTGTTGGTGGGGACGGCACCGTAGAGCACAATGCCGGTGGTGTCGAACATCACGCCCTTCTTGGTGTACACAGCCATCCGCGAGTTCACAATCTCGACGATGTGGTCCGGTCCGACTGCCAGGCTGTTGTCCGACGGGTTGCGGCCGGCTGCGGTTCCTTGCGGACCTGTGAATCCGGCACCCAGGCCGTCAAAGCTTTCTAGAAGGGGAACTGCGGGACGCGATCCTTGGGAGCGCTGCTCGACCGCTGCGCCCTGCGTTGGGGTCTTAGACGGTTTCCTTTGCGAAAGGAGCCACGCTGGCAACTCCGGCTCCGCGAAGGCTTTGAGCCAGGAGTTGTGACCCACGCCGGGATACTCGGTGTACTTCGGGGAGCCTCCGGCCTTGCGGACTGCCGCAACCATGTTGCGGGAGCGTTCCACGCGAACGGTTTCGTCATCGGCCCCATGAAAGGCCCATACGGGAGTCCGGGCCACGCGCGACGCCTGGCTCTCGTCACCGCCGCCGCATACTGGCACGCCCGCAGCAAACTTGTCCGGGTAATCCGCCAATGCGGCCCATGTCCCAAAGCCGCCCAGCGATTGTCCCATCACGTAGACCCACGACGGATCTATGCGAAACTCCTTCATCACGGTGTCGAGCAGGTCGATGGCCAGACGCAACGGCGGTTCGGGGCGTGTTACGGGCAGGGCGCCCGCCCACCCGTCATTCGCGGGACACTGTGGCGCCAACACGAAGCTCAAATGAGCGGCCTGGATGTCGTCCTTTAACCAGAGTGACGTTCCGGCCGCATTGCCGCCGGAGATCTGCGCCAGGTTATCGGCGCCACGTCCCGCCCCGCCATGGAGGTAGAGCACCAGGGGAAACTGGCGATTCTTGTCCTTGGCGTAGTTCTTGGGAATGAAGAGCCGGTAAGGCATCGTCCGGCCGTCGGAAGCCTTGAAAACCCGCGCCTCGAACGCACTCGAGGTGACGCGGTCCTGAGCCGCAGCGCTGACCGCTAAGAGAAGCGTCGCTGTTAGAATTCGCATCATCGCCATCCCTCCGTGATCCTACCCTCCTCACGGGAGAATCCAGGGTAAACCGAGTGGGCCTGGATATATTATGAAATTCCATGAAAACGATCGTCTGCGTTGTGCTCTTGCTCGCCACACTGTTCCCTGGAGTCGCGTCTGCGCAGGCGCCCCCGCAGTATCCGGCCCTGCCGAGCGAGACGCCGGCCAAGTTCACGCCGGTAACCGATAGCTTCGACTACGTCCGTCGCGACGAGATGAT
>Ga0184615_10001977_pt1 | contig 11051 bp, 16 predicted proteins | sample PLM4_65_coex_FD_133134 | JGI IMG/M metagenome (GOLD analysis project Ga0184615, IMG submission 133134) | Groundwater sediment microbial communities from an aquifer in East River, Colorado, USA - PLM4_65_coex | ecosystem: Environmental > Terrestrial > Soil > Riparian zone | place: USA: East... | reverse complement strand
TAGAAGGAACGCCAGTTAATGATTACAAAGAAGATTACCTTGAATTTTTTTCAATAATTCCTAAGAAGAATATTTTTAACGCAAAAATCCATGTCATCGGCAACGACAGCGTTTATGATTTTGGCAAAGTTAGTGATTTGATTTGAATTATTAAACTACAGGATGTTTCTCTAGTTTTGCATAATCATCAAGCCCATAATTCCTATTTAGCCCACGAAATATTTGACGATATCTATCAAAATCAATGTGTTTCCCTTCTACTTTGAAGTTTTTATTTCTTCTGTTAAAGTCTTCTCTAACATTATCCATAAATGGCTTACTTCCCATTCTTCCAACATAATCCATCACCTTTGAATCATAATCTTTTCTTCCTGCATATTTTTCTAGTGCTCGTTCCCAAGAGTGGCTTCTTTCATAATGATCACATACCATTCTTGCAGCAGCATCAATATTCTTTATTGGATGAAATCTATCATCATATTTTATCAAATCTTTCAAGTCTGCGTCAACAGTATCAATAACTCTCTCTATTCTTCTTCCTTGAGAAAAATCTCTTAACTTTTTTGATTTGGTTATCATCTTCAATCCATATTTAGAAGCCATTAGTGGCTGCATATGTATTAAGCCAAGACCTCCATCTTCCAAATCATTCGCTTGTGTTGGATCTCCTTCAGACTCTACACATGACATTCCTAAAAGGATTCTATGAGGCATTTTATACCTCTCACCCACAGCTCTAGTAATATTATCCCATCTTAATGCTCTCTGCACTCTTCCTATATTATTCCCTCTCCTATCAGCTAAACGTACGCCATGGAGATTTGGTTCTCTCACAATTGGTGCATATCCAATTTTAGGAACCGGTATCTTAGAATAATCCCTATGTCTATGCCCTCCTCTTTGAGCATCCAGTAATTCAGGAACTAAAAGTCCAGCTAACCCCAAAGATGTTGCTCTCAAAAAATCTCTTCTGTTAAAATCATTATTTTCTGTCATTTTATTGTTTATGTTTTTTCTCCAGCTCTTTTAAATTTAAACTATCAGAAATTTTTCTTTCAAGTAAAACTCTGCCAATACCACATTCGTAGTATCCTTCTCCTTTAGAATCTGCCCATCCGTCATGATTTCTATCTCTAAAAAAATTAAAATAAAATCCTTCTCTTTTATCAATTATTTCTCCTGTTTTTCTACTTGATCTATAAAATGTAACTTTATTGGTAGTATCTTTAATAACAAGAACAGTTGATCCATCTTTAGCATTGGCATAATGAACACCTTCTGCTCCAATATCAGAAATATCTTCTATTCTTTCCCCGCAAGTATATAAGTTAGAATTTGAATTTCTAAGACACCCACTCAAACCCAAGGCAACCAAACCACTAAGTAAACCCCTTCGTATACCTTTCTTTGTTTTTTGATATAAGTTTGTCATATCTTTTCTTTGAAGGCTTTATTTATAAATCTTACTATATGTCACCACTATAGAATAACATTGAATCTACATCCTTTCCAGTCTCTTTATCCTCTCATCAAGTGGAGGGTGTGTGGCAAAAAGTCCGCTTATCTTCCTCTTAAATGGATCAGAAATAAACAGGGGAGCCATTGCCTTTGAAACCCTGTGGCGTCTTTCACGGTCTGAAACATGTTCATTTTTTATCTTCTTAAGAGCACTCGCCAAACCAGCAGGATAACGTGTGAATTTTACTCCTGTTGCATCTGCCAGATATTCTCTTTTTCTTGAAATAGACAAAGAAACAAGTTGAGCAGCTATTGGCGCAAGAATTGCAAAGACAATTCCCAATAGAATTAAGAAAATCTGAACACGCCCATCCCTATCGTTGCTTCCATTTGAAAACCATAAACTCCTAAGGAACATTTCAGCAATTATTGAAACCATTCCAATGAGAACAGTAGTCACAGTCATGAATCTTATGTCATAGTTGGCTATGTGAGACATTTCATGGGCAATAACGCCTTCTAGTTCCTGTTTGCCAAGTTTTTTTAATGCTCCCGTAGTGATGCAGATAACAGCATTCTTTGGATCTCTTCCCGAAGCAAATGCATTGATTTCTTCTGATTCCATAATATAAAGACGAGGCATTGGCAATCCAGAAGCTATTGACATGCTTTCGGCAGCATGATAAAAAGCTCTATGCTCTGTTTGTGAAGCAGGTTTTGCTCTGACTGAAGCTAGAGAAATTTTATCAGAGTTATAATAGCCAACAAGAACATAAGTAAGAGAAAAGATTATAGAAAAAATCATTACAATGAAAAAATAAGAAGGATCTAGAATCATTGAAATTACATACCCAAAAACCACAAAAAATGTGAATATTACTATAATTAGAACAAACGACTTTATCTTATTTTTCTGTATTTGATCGTCAAATGAGAGTCTTTCCATATTCTTACTATAAGCTTAGCATATAAAAATTTAACAGATTAGCTTTGAAAAATATCAAAAGCTGACTTTTGGAACAGCTCTTTCTTCTTTTGGAATTTCAAGATATTTTTTTGGAGCTTTTCCATATACTGAAGCAAACAAAACTCCTGGAAATCTCTTGGTTAAGTTATTGTAACTCAGTATTGAATCGTTATAATGTTGCCTTGCATATGCAACCTTATCTTCTATTGCAGCCAATTCCTGTTGTAGTTGCAAGAAATTTTCGTTGGCCCTCAGCTGAGGATAGTTTTCTGCAATTGCTAATATTGATTTCAAAGCATGTTGAAGCTCTGCGCCTTTCACAACTTTTTGCTCCAATGTTTTTGCGCCCATAAATGCTTTCCTGGCATTTGTGACATCTTCCATTATTCCTTTCTCATGCTTTGCATATCCTTTAACAGAACTTATAAGATTAGGCACTAAGTCCGCTCTTTTCTTTAGTTGAACATCTATTTGCGAAAGAGAATTTCCTATCCTATTCTCTAAAGTCACAAAGCGATTGTAATAGAGAATAAACGCTAAGACAAGAACAACCAAAGCTATTCCAACAATCCAAAGCCATATCATTATTTTACGTTGCTTATCCTGTTTATAAAGTTTGCGAGAGCTTTAATCTGATCCCACATTTTAGTCATCTGCTCTTAAGAATATTATTCCAAGGACGAAAAAGAGTAATGCTTCTAACCAATTATTTTTCTGAATCGCTTCAATTAAGCCAATCCCAAAAAATATTACAAATATTGTAAAATTTACTCCAATCTTTAATTTTCTCATTTTTTAAAAGTGGGCGCGGAGAGAATCGAACTCCCATCTACTGCTCTGGAGGCAGTTAGTCTACCATTAGCCTACGCACCCTTTATTTTAAAAGAAGACTTCGGTTTTTAAGATTGTCTATTTCAGTCTCTTCATCTCTTCAATTTCTTCTCCGGAAATCGCAGCACCTTTAAACTTCATGGCGTAAAGAAGGGCATCAAGAACATTTTCATTCCTTATTTTTACAAGACCTTTTTTGTAAGCTACATAAGCAAGTTCTGCAGACCTTACTATTTTAAACCCATGAAAAAATTTAAGGCTATCATGATTGATTTTTATTTTTACATGAAGTTTTTTTTCAAGAAATTCTTTCAGGTTTTCATGTTTCTCCACAATCATTCTTGTTGTCCTCTCATCAACTGCAAGGATATTTTTTATTCTTTTTTCTGTTAAAATTCTGCTTAAGGCAAGGCATGAGCTTTCACCTGAATCAAGAAGATGTATTTCTCTTCCGTTTCCTATAAAAAAGGAATTTGCCATGTTTAAAATTTCATTTGTTTTAATTGTAATTTCAGGATCTGCTATTCCTAAAGAAGAAGGCATCTCAAGGACCTTGTCGTCAAGAAGCTGCTTGATTTTTAATGCTTCAAGCTCAAATTTTTTTATTCTTAAAGGGGTATCAATGACTTCTTTTTTTACTTCAGATGTTATCAAGAACTTTCCCTTGAAAATCCCCTTTAATTTTTCTATTAAGTCAGTAGTTCCATTCATCGAAAAGCTAATCAAAGTTCCTGAATCGAAGACAATTGCTTTTTGCGTGTCCTTGCCAGATATTTGGATTTTCATTCAAACATCTCCATAGCAAAATTAACTCTTTGTTTCACACTTATGGTAATTGACTCTGGAATATCTGAGTCTTCTTTTTCACCCGCATATCTGGCAAGCTCGAATAAAGAGACGCCTAAAAGATTGGCTGTTCTTTCCATTGAAATTCCATGTTCGTAGATTCTAGAAGCTTTGTTTATTTCCGCACTTCTGAAAACATCCTGTATGTAATCCTTCAGTTTTCCTGAAAGATTTCTTATGGCATCTCTTATTTCTGATATACTTTGCCCAAAGCCCTCATCATTTCTTCTTTCGAGAGCATCAATACTTTTGTCTATTGATTTCATATAAACTCCGTAAAATTTGTTCCATCCAGGAAGTTTTTTGTAATCTTCCCTTTGAAGGATTTTGCTTAAAGAATAAATAATAACTGCAGAGGCAATATTATCAGGATCGTGTGTTAGAGAAGCCGTATTTGTCGTCTGGTCGCTAAGGTTCTTAATTTTTACCACGTCATCTCTTGAAACGGCTTCCTTTGTTTCTTTAAAAATTCTTAGAAGGTTCTCTCTTTCCTGCATACACAATAACAGAAAATATTCTTAATAAATGTTAAGTTTTTATATCTCTTTTTCTTATTCATGTTATGAGACAGGTAATTCTTGATACGAGCTTTATATTATCCTGTATAAAACAAAAGATAGATTTTTTTGAAAGGCTCGAGCATGAAGGCTTTAAAATAATTATCCCTGAGCAGGCAATTGATGAGCTAATGGGGTTGGGAGCTCAAGTCGCGTTGAAAATACTTGGAAAGCATAAATTCAATCTTATCAAAATTTCGGGAAAAAATGCAGATGCAGCAATAGTAAAGTTCTCAAAAGAAAACCCTGAAGCTATTGTCGCTACACTTGATTCCGGCTTGAAGGGAAAAATCAGAAATCAGAAAATGGTGATTCGTGGAAAGAAGAAAATTGAAATTATATGATAAATAACAGCAATTTTTATATACTATTCTATAATTGAATTTTTATGGATGCTCTAGATGAACTTTTGGAGAGAATGAATATAGAATTTCCTCTTCCTATAACAGCAGAGGAAGTTAAATATGGGCTTATAGATTATTTAAGAAATAATACATTTTGCAACATTTCATATAACTTTAATACTCGAGGAATAAAGGAACAAAAAGTAGTTGGAATGACTCCTTGCGATGAAGAGTATATTTCAGAAATTAGAGGCACATTTGCTAGACCGCAAGCAGTATCTTCAAGTTTCGAAATGCTAGCTATTCATAATTCAGAGCTATCCATTACTTTCTTTAAGACGATAAAATTCCAAATTGTCCCAGGATATGATAGCATAAGTGAATTTGAAAGTTTACCATCTGGAAAAGAACAATTACAAATGGTTGATGAGATTAGGACAGGAGTTGGGGGATATTTCTCCGAAAGACCAAAATAAAGTCATCAACAACCTTTTTAAACCGATTTTTGCTATTTTTATCAAGGTAAAATGTTCTATTTTGCAGAAGTTGATGATCATGTAAGGGTTGAGCCAAAGTTATTTGGACTGCCGACTCTGGAAGCTGTTGAAAAACAACTCCGTGAAACTTACCATGACCATTATGATAAAGAAATGGGAAAAGTTATTTCGGTCATCAACGTAATGGATGTTGGAGAAGGAATTTTAATTCCAGGGGACGGAGCAGCATATTACAAAACAAAATTCATATTATTAATCTGGAAACCGGAAGTTCATGAATTGCTTTATGGAACAATCTCTGAAATAACCAACTTTGGAGCATTCATCAATTTAGGGCCAATGAGAGGAATGATTCACATAAGCCAGACAATGGAAGATTATGTAAGCTTCAGTAAAACAAATTCACTTCTTGGGAAGGCGACAAAAAGAAGCCTGAAGCCAGGAGATTTGTGCATTGCCAGAATTATTGCAATAAGCCACAAAGGAAACGAGCCGAAAATTGGCCTTACGATGAGACAGCCAGGTTTGGGAAAAATAGAATGGATTAAAGAAGATTCTGTTAAAAAAGAAAGAGATATTAAAAAGGCAGAAAGAGCTCAAGAAAAAGCAACAAAGGGAGGAAAAAAGAAAAAAAATGCCTAAAAGTTTAAAATTATATAATAATAGAAAAACAACTCTTCAGTTTGGTAAAGAAGTTTATCATGGAAGAGTTTTAAGGGAGGAGGTTGGTAAAGCGGTAAATAGAGATGGACGCGTTCATAAGACATTTAGTTATTACTTTCAAACAGATGAAGGAAGAGCAATTGAGATTAGTAAAGAAACCGTAATAGGTGCGGGCTTAGGTTTAATTTCAAAATTAAAGGAACCATTTTTCAAAGGAGTACATTAAAAAATGGCAAAACAAAAAGCTTGCAAGTTATGCAACACAATTTATGAAGGAGAAAAATGCCCAAAATGCGGCTCAAAAGACTATAGTGAAAGTTTTAAGGGAAGAATTGTGGTCCTCAATCCAGAGAAGTCAGAAATAGCGAATAAAATCAACATAAAAGACAAAGGAAATTTTGCAATTAAAACAAGATAAAACAAAAAAATCACAATGACAGTAAATCAAAGATTTTCAATCATTCGCTACAGGGGTATCAAATGACAGAAATAAAAGTAATAGAAGAAAAAGAAAATCTTCTTTTCAAAAGAAAAGAAGTTAAAATATTCATTCATTCAGAAAAATCTCCAAGCCGTGAAGAAGCGTCAAATATTCTTTCCAAAAATTTTTCTGTGCCTTCAATGGGTGTAAAAATAAAGAGCATTAGCGGAAACTTCGGCTCAAAAACGTTTAATATTGAAGCAAATCTTTATTCTTCAAAAGAAGAAAAAGATTCTGTAGAGTTAAAAAAGAAAAAAGAAGCGGCAATGGAAAGTAAACCTGTTGGAGCAGCTGCATAAAATAAGAAGAAATGGCAAAGGATGTAAAAAAGGGCAAAAAGAAACATAAGAATAAACCAACAAGCAAAAAGTATTCAAAATATAAGATAGAAGGTAATGTTCTCAAGCGTGAAAGATTCTGCCCTCGGTGCGGCCCAGGCGTTTTTCTAATGAACTCCCAAGGAAGATTCTACTGTGGAAAATGCCATTACTCTGAGTTCACCGGTAAAAAGAAAGAAGAATGATTTTTAGTCAAATTTCTATTAAATCTTCCTCGTTAAAATTGTATAAAAACGATCAAGTTTATCACCTTTCCTATCGAAGGCAGTTGTGCCAACAAAAACTTCTAAACCTACAGAAAGGTATCTTTTTTGTACTGATTCAAGAGATTCATAATTACAATTTTGGACAAAATCATAGCCTAAACTGAACATATCCGCATAACGTGAATGTATTTTCTCCATTCTTTCTGGTTGCCTAATTTCAACTTTCATCTACATTTTTGATTAATACTATATTTAACTATTTGTATTTTAAAAAGTATAAGTCAAGGCTATTAGTAAAATTAATAAATCTGATATTCTAAGGTATAGAATGTTCAACACACTCTGCACAAAAATAGGTGGAATTTGGTGCTATTGGCCAAAAAATAATACTGTCGCGCTATCTGTGGTCTTTGGAGTCATCATAATTCTTTTGTTGATTATATGGCTTTTCGTAAAAAAAATCAGATAAGCTTATAAAAATTTAAAACTAAGAACTTTTGATTAAATTACCAAAAAGTTCTTTTTCTTGATAATCAAATTCCAATTTTCTTAAAATATGATTGCGTGGATACAAACACTAAATAATGTTAATACAACCCACGACTTTTATCTTTCGATTATGAATAATTATAACCCTGGGAGAGTCTTCAGACCGTCAAAAAGATAGCCTGAAGCATCTCCTGGGGAAAAAGAGGTGATAATAACCTGAAAGTCTTAAACTATTTAAATGTTTCGTTTATGTTACTCTTAAAAAATGACAGCTCATAATTCTATGATAGTAGTTAATTTAATTCCCCGAAACTAGTAATTTAGGCACTACTAATATATCAATTAGGCACTACAAACTATTTTTCTCCTGTCTATATCATTTTAAACAGATTTATAAAATATATGATATTTACGTCTATATGAAAGAAAAAAAGAGTATGGGTTCTACAAGTTCCGTAAAGCAAGATCAAATTCAAGGCATTTTATTTAATAGGGAAATAGGATGGCAGGAAATCATTTACGATCTTATCAACACAGAGCAGCTTGATCCTTGGGATGTTGATATTGTGGTTTTAACAGACAAATATCTTGAGCGCATTCAGAAGTTTGAGGAAACAGATTTCTTTATTTCAAGCAAAGTTCTTTTGGCAGCAGCCCTTCTTCTCAGAATTAAGTCGGAAATTCTTCTAAAAAAATACATCAAAAGCATAGATGAAATTCTGTTTGGAGAAAAAAAGGAATCAAAAAAAGTTGGCTTGGAATCAGGACAAGTGTTTAACATTGGGTTTGAAGAAAATGAGACAGCTCCAGAGCTTCTACTAAAAAGCCCAATGCCCAGATTCAAAAAAGTAACAATCCAAGAACTAATGGAGTCGCTTGGAAAGGCAATTACAACAGAAAACAGAAGAATAAAGAAAGAGATAGTAAAAAGAAATGCGGTAATAGAATCCTCTTTATCACTTCCAAAAAAGAATTTCAGCATAAAAGATAAAATAAAGGAAATCTATGATAATCTTTTGAAACACTTAAATGAAAAAGACTCAAAGAAGAAAATTTCTTTTACAGATTTCATAGGAGAAAATAAAGAGGAAAGGATAATTTCTTTCTCGGGTCTTTTGCATCTTGACCATCAGAAAAAAATCTGGCTTGAGCAGGAAAAGCACTTTGAAGAATTTCATATCTGGCTCAAAGAAACTTATTTTGCTCATCACCCCGACCCATTTGCAGACCTTAAAACAGAGGTTGAAGAACAGATAAAGGAGATGGACTCTGAAAAGAAAGAGCGCCTTGAAAAGATAAACAAAGACTTTGAAAACCCGATAAAAATTGATTAATTCTGTAACATATATTATATCATATCTTATTGTATACATTCCATACTAATGTATAAGATAACAAAACACCTTAAAAACCTCGACAGCATATTCTTATCATGAAAATAGGTGTTTTGTTCTCAGGAGGTAAAGACTCAACCTTTGCTACATGGCTTGCAAAAAAACAGGGCCACGAAATTGCCTGCCTCATAAGCATTATTTCTGAAAACCCTGAAAGTTATATGTTTCATACACCATCAATATCCAAAACAAGAAAGCAAGCAGAAGTAATGGGTTTACCTTTGATAGTAAAAGAAACCTCTGGAGTAAAGGAAGAAGAGCTTGAAGACTTGGAAGATGCAATTAAAACGGCTGTCAAGAACCATAAAATAAAAGGAATTGTAACTGGAGCCGTTGAATCTGTTTATCAGGCATCTAGAATTCAGAATATCTGCAATAAACTTGATTTGGAATGCTTTAATCCGCTCTGGCAAAAAGATCAAATGGAGCTTCTTCAGGATTTGTTAAGAGAAAAGTTCAGAGTAATCATTACAGGGGTCTTCGCATATCCTCTAAATGGCTCCTGGCTTGGAAGGGAAATAAATCATGACTTCATAACAGATATTAGAAAACTCAATGAAAAGTATAAGATAAATCCTGCAGGAGAAGGCGGAGAATTCGAAACTTTTGTCCTTGAGTGCCCCCTTTTCAAAAAACCCTTAAAAGTCACCGGCGCGAACTTCTCGGGCGAAGAAAATTCCTGGAGAATGGAACTAGAACTGAAATAAAAACACTTTTAAAGTTCTTTCTTTGAATTACTGCATGAAAAAACTCCTCAAAACTCCTCTGCTGGCTTTTTTGCTGTTTAACGCTTCAACTAATGAAAATCGTAATATAAACCAAAGTCCTACTCAATCAAAATTAGAGATTTTATCTCAAAGCGTTCAAAGAGATGAATCATCCAACCAAAAAAATCTTTCATCGCTAGTAAGTTACATGAAAAGTAAGGGATTTGGAATAGATAGTTTGATTTCAGACAAAAGATTTCAAGTATATGAGGAAATACAAGGCAGATTCACACAATCTGCAGAGAGAAAATCCAGAAGCCTTGAGGAATACAAAAAAATATTTAACTTTGAGGACAAGAAAAAAAAGATTCCTATATTTATGGAAAAAAATTCAAGGCATTTGAAAAAAGCTGAAGAAACTTACGGTGTTCCTAAAGAAATTATTTCAGCAATAATAGGTATTGAATCCAACTTTGGAGCAGGAACAGGAAGATACAATCCATTTAATGCGTATGCTTCTATGTACATCAAAGGCTACAGAAAAGACTTTGCAAAGACACAATTAGAAGAACTTCTAATTTTTTGTAAAAGGAACGGCATTAATGTTTTCGACTTAAAATCTAGTTACGCAGGGGCAATGTCTTACGCTCAATTCATCCCATCTTCACTAAACAGGTGGTTTGTAGGAAGCGATTTATACAGCATGGAAAAAAATATCCTATCTGTGGCAAATTATATTTCTCATTTCAAAAAAAGAACGAAAAGCATGGAAGAATCTGTTTACAGATACAATCCAAGCAAGCTTTATGTCGGAATTGTAATGGCCCTTGCAAAGGAGGCAAAAGATGATTCTAATCGTTAACATCTGCAAACAAAGCCTACACGCGTTTGAATTTGTAAAGCCAATAGAAGATATCTTGAAAAGCCAAAAGATTGATTTCTTCGTTAAACACTATTTAGACATTGATGAAGCCGATATTAAAAAGGCAGACAAAATCATTATTTGCGGAACAAGCTTGGTAGATAACGATTTTTTAAAAAACATAAAAAAATTTCCATGGATTAAATATTATGAAAAGCCTATCTTGGCTATTTGCGGTGGTGCTCATATAATCGGCCTTCAACTAGGTTACAAACTAAAAAAGAACAAACAAATAGGGTTAAAAGAAATTGACATAAAAAAAGAGTTTTTAGGTGTTAAGGGAAAAAGGTCTGTTTATCATCTCCATCAGTTTTATGTTCTTCCGGAATTATTCAGAAAAGACAATGTTTA
>Ga0184615_10001975_pt1 | contig 11060 bp, 10 predicted proteins | sample PLM4_65_coex_FD_133134 | JGI IMG/M metagenome (GOLD analysis project Ga0184615, IMG submission 133134) | Groundwater sediment microbial communities from an aquifer in East River, Colorado, USA - PLM4_65_coex | ecosystem: Environmental > Terrestrial > Soil > Riparian zone | place: USA: East... | reverse complement strand
GTTGTCGAAGTTCACTGGAACCGGCTTGGCCCAGCCAACTGGAGAAAAGATCAGCGCGAGCGTTCCGATGGGGTCCAGGTGGGCCAAGGGGTTAAACGTAAGACGGCCCGACAGCCGCGCGGTCGGATCGCCCAGCTTGTCAGCGACCCAGCCATGCGCGTACTCGTGAAATGTCAAGGCTGCCAGGATGGCCGGCAGCCTCACACTCATGTTGAGAACGAATTGCGTCACATCGAACATGTCATTTCTATTCTTTAGAATCCATACTTGGTTGACCTCCGGTTACCGTAACAGAGGGGCACATCCTTGTCAATCCTGAAGGCCCTCCCTGGCAAACCTCCTTTTGACGAAGGACACCTCATCCTGCTTGGTGCGGAGTGTGCCGTCCAACTTCGCCGATCGTAGCACGGCAAAAATATTCCGGTACACGGGGCCAGGGCGGAACCCCAACCGCCGCAAGTCTTCTCCTTTGAGCAGCGGCGCGACCCTCCAAGAAGTTGTAAGGTATTCGAGGGCTGCCTTCCGCTTCAACCCCCTGTCGAGTGTGGCGAAGACCAAGACCCTGGCTGCACCCGACAGGGGATCGAGAAGTCGGGCAATCCGACTTTGGCGGGGGTCCTCCGCCCGAGTCAATTGGCGCGCAGTCTTTCGGCAAGCGTCCAGGTCAGCGACGAGTGTCTCGGCGATCCTTTGGGGTGGGTTGAGCCTCCTGAGGACCGCCCCTACACTCCTCGGATGCAAAAGGTACAACATCCCCAGGAGATATGCCTCTGCTGGGGAGGGCGCGTGCAGCAAAGGCAGCGAGCGGGGTAGGGCGAGAACCCGTCGCACACGTTCGAGCAGGCCGAAGGCAGCCGGCAGTTCGGCGAGTTTTGGGTGGACAGCCGCAAGAACGCTCAGGTCGCTCAGACGTCTGATGACGCGGGGAGGCGATGGCTCGTGCCCAATCAGGAGCAACTCGGTGAAGATTCTCGAACCGGCGAGATTCCTTATCACCCCCCCTTTCACTGCTTCCTTGATCAACCGAAAGGTGTCCCGAGCGATGACATACCGGAATCGCGCTTCAAACCGAGCGGCCCTGAAGATCCGGGTGGGGTCATCAATGAAGCCCCTACTATGCAAGACCCTGATGCGACCCCGTTGCAGGTCCTCAAATCCTCCCAGGGGATCGATCAGCGGGCCGAACCGGTGACGATTGAGACGCGCCGCCATGGCGTTGATGCTGAAATCGCGCCGGACCAGATCGGTCAGGAGCGGGGCAGGGCGGACCTCGGGAAGGGCGGCAGATGATGGATAGTGCTCGGACCTGGCGGTGGCGACATCAAGAGTGATCCCCTCGGACAGGCGCAGGCGGGCGGTGCCGAAGCGGGGATGCGTTGTCACCGCCGCCTTGAGGGATTGACCAACACTCCGCGCCACAGCGATGGCATCTCCCTCGACCACCAGATCGATATCGACAGCACGCAGGCCGAGGAGCAAGTCCCGAATAAAGCCGCCTACGGCATAAATGGGGGAAGGTGCGGCGGCCCTGCGCGCGGCCTGAAGGGCCCTTCTGGTTACGGGATGAAGCTCCCGAAACTCGGGGAGCTGCCTCAGGCTGACGCGAATCACCTCTCGAAGCCTGGAATCTGTTGGACGGCTATGTGTCAAGCCATCGCTATGCACGAGGGTGGTAACGGTCGTACACCGCCTTCAGATGGGCCCGCGACACGTGGGTATAGATCTGTGTCGTGGAGATATCGGCGTGCCCCAACATCATCTGGACCGCCCGAAGGTCAGCGCCGCGCTCGAGCAGGTGCGTGGCGAAGGAGTGGCGAATGGTGTGGGGGGTCACGCGCCGGTCGATCCCCGCCGCATGTGCATGGGCGCGCAGGATCTTCCAGAAGCCTTGGCGCGTCAGAGGCCGCCCAAAACGATTCAAGAACAGCGCGGAGTTCGACTGCCCCCTTGCGAGAACCGGCCTTGCCGAGGACAGGTAGCAGCGGACCCACTTCTGGGCCTCCGCCCCCAAGGGAACCACGCGCTCCTTGGAGCCCTTTCCTTGGCAACGGACATAGCCCACCTCCAGATCTACATCGGATAAGCGGAGGGTCACCAGCTCCGACACCCGCAGGCCAGCCGCGTACAGCACCTCCAGCATTGCCTTGTCACGGAGGCCTGGATGAGTGCCCGTGGGCGGCGCCGCCAACAGGCGCCCCACCTCGTCCTGGCTCAACACCCCCGGTAATCGGGCCCATGGACTCGAAGCCTCCAGGTGCGCGGTGGGGTCCTCATGAACATGACCCTGTGCCAGCAGGTACCGAAAGAGACCCCGCAGGGAGGCGATATGCCGGGCGACAGTCCGTGGGGCCAGACCCTCCTCTCGAAGCCAGAAGAGCAGACGCGCGACGAGGCCACGGTCTACTTCCGAGAAAGAGCTGGCTCCTGTTTGCTTCAGGTAGCCTGATGTCCGCTGGAGGTCTCTTCGATACGCCGACAGGCTGTTCTCGGCCAGCCCCCGCTCAACCGCCAGGTACGTGAGGTATTCAGCGATCAACTGTTCCATCGAAGCCATTCAGTGCAGCAGGGGCTCAGCAATCACGTTCCGGACAGTGGCTTCCGCTTCTTGTGCGAGAAGCCCCTCGTAGGCCGCGAGCAGCCTCATGGCCGAGGCCTCCGCCGTCATGTGCATTACCCTGGCCCTTCCTTGCTCCGCGTAGCGGGCCCGAATGGCCCCATCGCGAAGTAGCTCCATCAAGCGCCGGATGAAATCGTGCTCGGAATCCTCAGACAGTGCGCCACTCACTCCATCCTCGATGAAGTCCGACGTGCCAATCGACCGGACGGCCAGAACGGGAAGCCCGTGGGCCATCGCCTCGAGAACCACCAGACCCTGAGTCTCGGAGACAGAGGGGAAAACAAAGAGGTCCGCAGCACGATACCACCAGCCCACATTCTGGTGCGGAACCGCGCCCACAAAGCGGATGCGGTCGGCGACCTCCAGGTCGGCAGCAAGCCGTCGCAACCGCCGCTCCTCATCCCCTTCCCCGACGAGCAGGAGGATGACCTCTGGAGCAACCCTGACAGCGGCCCGGAGTGCCCGCAAGAGCAGCCCGAGATTCTTTTCCTTGGCCAGCCGCCCCACGTACAGGAGGACCGGCCCGTCCTCCGGCACACCGAGGCGGCGCCGGATGAGCGATCCCGATTCTTCCGGCTGGGGGGGCGGCTCGACCCCCGTCGGGATCACTTCCACGGGGACGGTGACTCCGTGGGCCAGCAAGCGCCTCGCGACCCCAGAGGTAGGAGCGATGACCAAGTCCGCCCCGTTGGCAAAGGCATAACTCCTGGCCTCTCCTATCCGCGCGGCCAATGGCGAGATGACCGGCAGGTAGTGGGCGTAGTGCTCGTACAGCGTGTGATAGCTAAACACGAAGGGGACTCGCAGCCGCCGCGCAAGCCGGCGTGAGTAGGGTCCGATGAGAAACGGGTGGTGGGCATGAATGATCTCGAGGCCGAGGCGCGGGATCAGACGATGAAGCGCAGTGGCAGCCGTTGGGATCGGCAGCGCATAGCGGTGATGAGTGGGAACCCGAAGCGACGGAAACCTATAGACATCCGGCTCGACCTCCCGGTGTCCCGGATAACGCGGTGCGAAGATAAGGACTCGATGGCCAAGGCGACGCAGGTGAATGGCGAATTGCTGAATGGAGACGGCCAGCCCGTTCAACAGCGGCGATGCGTTGCAGGTGAAAAACCCGATGGTCACGGATATTCTGAGTCTCGGGTTTCGGATTTCGGGTTTCGGGTCCAAGCGTGAGAGCCCGAACCTCTCATTGTCTGTAACCCGAAACAAGAAACTCGGAACCCGCAACAATTCATTTGCGGGTAACTTCCGTGTGGGTGATGGAGATGCCCAGGGCCATCCGGGCCTGCGTGTAGAGCTGCGCGGTGGCCATCAGGAAATAGTTGTGCAGGTTAACCGGCGTGAAGGTGAGGCGAAACCACTCGAAGACCTTACGCATGCGCCGCCACCTGCGCGGCGGCCGCTGGTAGATAATCGGTTTCAGCGTGTGCGGCACCAGGACCATGCCCAAGAGCATCGAGGAGGTCAGCACGATGGTTTGGAATCGGAGATTAAAAGCGGCCAAGCGGCTGACGCACAGGCCCTTCGTCCCCATCCGGAGGGCGAGCACATCGGGTGAGAGAAACACCTGGAAGGGCCACAGTTCCCTGACGCAGGGGCTGATCCAGGAGATCAGAATCAGTTGCGCCGGCAGAAAGACCATCAGAGGGGGCATCGCATTCGCAAACAAGGCCCGTAGCGCCAGGAAAGACTTCCGCTTGACCAGCGGCAGCCTGGAGTAGTCGAATCTTCGGACGTAGTTCACTACGAATTTGACGTCCACTGCGCCTCGAGCCCATCGCGCGATCTGGCTCCACGAGTCCTTCGTTGTGAGGGGCGCCTGTCCCCAGGTGGGCATCTTCACGGGGGCCACACGAAACCCCTCCATGACCACCTTATACCGGAACTGCATATCCTCATTGTGGCGGTTGGGCTCAAAGAAGTCCACAGAGCGAAAATCGCTGAACGGGAGGCTCGTTCCGGGACCCAGGACGAGATAATCGCCAGAGGCCTGCATCTTTCCCATCTGGTACAGGACGAACCCGGAATTGTGGAGACGGGGCAGCATCGGCACCTTCCAGTAGTTCGAGGTATACGTGGTGAGCGACTGGAGGACGACCCCTCGATCGCCCCTGGCGATCGCGCGCTCCGCCTCCGCCCGATGACAATACTCACGGAAGGCAAGATCCTGTGGATGCAGAATGGTGTCGGCATCGATGATCAAAATCTTCAGCTCCTCGCCGCTGAACGCACCATCATCGATCTGATGGGCCAGCCATTTGCCAGCCGTGCTGATCGATGTCGCCTTACACCTGTTCCCGATCCCCTCGGTGGGGTAGACAAACAGCTTGATCTGCAGTGTCTCTTCGAAGTTCGGGAGGACCTCTTTGAGCTTATCGAGTGTCTCCCAGTCTTCTGCCTCCACGATCGGAACCAGGGTGATCTTCTCGAGCGGATAATGCTGTCGCTGAACTGCTAGCATCGTCTGAAAAAGCACGTGGCGGTTGTTTTCCCGCTTCAAGGGCATGAAGATCGCATAGTGGCTGAAGGAGTGGCCCGAGGCCTCAAGCCTGCCGCGCCAGTCAGTCTCCATGTTGGCCAGCAGCTCTTGCCGGGTTTTGTGAGCCCTGACCTGGTTAAAAATCAGATAGCCTATCCAGATGCTGATGACAATGAAACGAAACACCTCGGCCCAGAACGGATCGCCGGGAAGGTATCGGAGGGTCGGGTAGATCGAGAGCAGCAGGAGGGTGGTGAGGATCGGAAGGGTATCCAGGACCCGTTGAGCAAGCCCGAACCCCTGGAAAGAATCAGGCCGGAACGTCATGTCGAACTCCGTGCAGATGATCTAGCAACGTGCGCCCTCGATGAAAAAGGGATTAGCCGGCCTTGCCGAGGGCGATGGTCAAACCTGTGGCTTGTCCTGAGTCAGAGATCCGTATACAACGTCGTGCGACGCTGACAACAATGTCATCCGCCGTTTTGGTCCACACGAACGGCTTGGGCTGTTCGTTGTGGAGCCTGAGGTAGCGGGCGATGGCCACCTCGAGTTTCCACGTGCTGCGATGGACCCCCCGGCGGAGTTGTTTGGTGGTCAGCGTGGCGAACCAGCGCTCCACCAGGTTGATCCACGACGCACCCGAAGGCGTGAAGTATAGCTGGTAGCGGGGCTCGTTCAGCAGACCATCGAGGCGCTATGCGAGGCACCGCCGCCGCCATTTCCCGACCGTCGGCTGGCGCACGCGGAGCGCGGCCACAACCGCCGTGTTCGGGCAACCCTCGGCGCAGGTAAGCACGAGACGCGCCCGTTGGGCCAAGGCTTGGACCGTCTTCGGGCGGCGAGCCCAACGTTCCAGAACCTCACGTTCTTCGCGGGTCAACATCAATGGGGGCACGGGCTTCCAGTCCGAACGGGCGTCCCCCTTTCTCACCGGAGGATACTCCATGCCAATGACTTATTCAATGAATTTCTGACTCAACACGCTGGCGGCGGTCTGCACGGTATGCCCGCTCTCGTCAGAAGCTGGGCTGGTGGCATCAGGAGTAGGTTCTTTTGCTGCACGGGTGTGTAGGATGGCCGTTCGAGAAACCTGTAAGGAGAGGTGCGCTAGGGGAAGACGAAGCCGCCCTCATTGGATTCGGCGGTCGCGAGGCTCGCTTCCGCTATCCCGAGAGGGTCATTCGATCCCGTACTCCTCGATCTTGGTCTTCAATGTCTTGTAGCTGACTTTGAGTCGCTCGGCAGCCTTCTGTTGGTTGCCTCCTACCTTGGCGAGCGCCCGGCGAATACACTCGATTTCAGCCATCCGGCTGGCCCTGGCGCTTACCTCTTGAAGGCTCCCTTCGTCGGTCGCCTCGTCCCCCGCTGGAGTCGTCCCCAACCCCAAAGCGAAATCGGCTGCCTGGAGAACTTCACCAGTGGTTACGATGACTGCCCGCTCCACAAAATTTTCCAGCTCACGGATGTTCCCCGGCCAAGAGTACTGCATCAGCAATTTAAGGGCGTCCTTGCTGACTCCGCGCACGCGCCGGCGCATCTCCGCTGAATACCTCGCGATGCAATGCTCTACCAGGGCCGGGATGTCCTCAGGCCGGTCCCGCAGGGGAGGGAGCGACACCGGGAAGACGTTCAAACGAAAATACAGGTCTTCGCGGAACCGGCGGTCCCGGACCGCCTCCGCCAAGTCGGTATTCGAAGCGGCCACGATCCTGACATCAACCTCAATGCTGCGAGTTCCACCCACCCGCTCGAAGGCCTGCCCCTGCAGCACTCGAAGCAGCTTGGCCTGCACCGCTGGAGCAAGGTCACTGACCTCATCCAGAAAAAGCGTTCCGCCGTTCGCCAGCTCGAACTTGCCCGGCTTGGCCCCGGTGGCTCCGGTGAAGGCTCCCCGCTCGTGCCCGAATAGCTCGCTCTCGATCAGGGTGTCCGGGATAGCGGCGCTGTTGATGGCGACAAACGGACGGCTGCGTCGAGGGCTATAGTGATGAAGCGCACGGGCGAACAGCTCTTTCCCGGTCCCGCTTTCACCCAGGAGCAGGACGGTGGCATTGCTGGGGGCGACCTTCTGGATGAGCGCAGAGACCTCCTGGATTTTCTTGCTGTTGCCGATGATGACCGGGGCTCCAAGCCTCTCAGCGAGCCCTTCCTTCAGGATGATGTTTTCTGCGACCAGCCGGAACTGAGAGATCGCGCGCTCGATCTCAAGGAGCAGGTGATCGCTATCGAACGGTTTGGTAATGAATTGGTAGGCGCCTTCCTTCATCGCCTGCACGGCCAGATCGATCGTCCCGAAGGCGGTCATCATGATGACCGGCATTTGTGGGAAGGATTCTTTCGCCGCTCTCAGAACGGCCATTCCGTCTTGCTTGGACAGCTTCAGATCCGTCAGGACCAGATCATACCGGGCCAGACCCAGTTTCTTCACCGCCTCATCGCCATCGGCGGCCTCGTCCACGCGGTACTTCGCCCTCTCCAGCGTCTGCCGGAGCATCCGACGCATGCTCTCTTTGTCCTCAACCACAAGGATCCGGTTCATCTCCTCGCCACCCTCTAGTAGCCTCGTCCGACCCGACGGCGCTCATGCAGGGGCAACCGGATCGTGAAGCAGGCGCCACCGCCGTCCCGGTTCTCGACGCTCACCCGGCCCCCGTGGGCCACCACGGTCTTCTGGACCAGCGCGAGCCCCAGCCCGGTCCCCCCCTCCTTGCGGGTGAAGAACGGGGCGAAGAGCCGGTCCAGGTCCTCCGGGGGAATCCCGGGGCCGGTGTCCTGGACGCTGAGCTCGACCGCCCGCGTCTGCTCACCCAAGGCCCCCCCGCTAGGCCGCACAGCCACGGCCAGCTCCCCGCCCTGCGGCATCGCCTCCAGGGCGTTCCGGATGAGATTCCCCAGCGCCTGCCGCAGCGCGTAAGGATCGGCCTGCAGCGTCACCTCCTCGGCCGGCAGGTCGGTGCGCAGCTCGACCTGGCCCTCCTCGGCCGCCTGGCGAAAGCCCTCCAGGGTCTCGAGGGTGAGGGCCTTGAGGTCGACCGCCACGGAGGCGAGCTGCAGCGGCTTGGCGAAGGCCAGCAGCGCGGTGAGGGTCGCCTCCAGCGCGCCGACCTCCACCATGATCTCCTGCAGGTAGGTGCGGTCGGTCCCCTCCATGGCGAGGCTCCGCTGCAGCAGCTTCGCGTACCCCATGATCACCCCGAGCGAGTTCCGGACCTCGTGCGCGAGCCCCGCGGCCAGCCGGCCGAGGGCGGCCAAGCTCTCGCCCATGACCGCCTGCTCGCGGAACTGCAGAATCTCGGTCAGATCGGTGAGGAGGAGCGCCAGGCCGAACAGGGTCCCTTCGCTGTCCTTTAGCAGCGACGTGCTCAAGCCCACCCGGCGGCTCGCGCCATCCTTCCGGCACACCGAGAGATCCAGGCGGGAGAAGATCCGCTGCTGGCGCAGGGCTTCGCTGGCCACCGCGGTGATCTCGGCGCCGAACACCTCATGGCAGGGCCGCCCGAGGACCGCCGCCTCGTCGAGCCCGAAGATCTGGCACGCCCGCTGGTTACAGACGGCGACCGCGAGATCCGGCTTGAAGCTGATGACCCCGCTGGAGAGGCTGCCCAGGAGGGTCTGCTGATGGCGCTCGAGGGTGTCGGCCCAGGTCCGCTCCGCCGCGTAGAGGCGGCTAAGCTCGGCCTCTTTCACGCGGAGTTCCTCGGTCGCCTGCTGAAAGGTCGCCATCACGAAGTCGAGGTCCGCGCTCCCCTCGGGGGCGCCCTCCGCCCGGCCAAACTCCTTCGCGGCCGCGGTGAGCCTCACGTAGGGGCGCAGGATCGATCGGATGAAGAGCGCGCTCAGGGCGAGCGCCAGGGTGAGCACCCCCGTGTAGCCGCCCAGGATGACCCAGCGGAGGCGGTGGAGGGCCCCCAGCAGGTCGTGCCGGGCCTCAACCCCAAGGACACGCCGGTCCGGCACCGCCTCCGGGGGCAGGGGCACCAGCAGGGCCCGGTAGTAGCCCTGGTACCGATCGCCGTAGAAATCGGTGAGGCGGCCAGCCCCGGCCCGCGCGGCGTCGATGGCTTCGCCAGAGGGGCGGGCCGGGGGCCCGTCGCCGACGACCGTCTCGCTGCCGGCCGTCCCCCAGAGAAAGACCCGGGAGAGGCCGGTCTCCTTCAGGAGGCCCGGTAGCGCCGCACTCGGGGGGCCGCTGCGCAGCCGCTCGGTCGCGAGGCTGGCCGCGCGCTGCAGCCGCGCCTCCAGCTCCTGCGCGAGCTGCGCCTTTGTCCGGCCGTAGAGGTAGGTGGCGGCCGTCAGCAGCAGGCACAGGCAGAGAACGAGCAGCAGGGAGAAGAGCCGCACCTGGGCGGCGACGTCGTGCCAGGGGCGACGGCGGCTCAGTCCTTCCGGCTTGGGGGCAGGGCGGGGACCACCCTGCTCGGCGGTCATCGGAAGAGCCCCCAATACCAGTTCATTAGCCCATTCCCACAGAACAGGGCGACAATCGCGCCAAGCGCCAAAAACGGCCCGAACGGGATCCGATCTTTCCGTGACAGCACCCGGGCGGCAACCAGAACCAGCGAAAGACAGGCCCCTGCGACGACCGCAAAGAAAAACGAGAGGAGCACCTGCTTCCACCCCAGAAATGCCCCGATCATCGCAAGCAGATTGATATCGCCCCCCCCCATGCTCTCCCTCTGGAGAGCCACTTCCGCGTACACAGCGACGAGGTACACAAGTCCGGCGCCGACCAATGCCCCTGCTGCTGCATCCCGAGGAGAAGGGTCGCGGGTGATGAGGCTCCCGATCAGGCCGAGAGGAATGCCCGGCAGGGTGACCGCATGAGGAATGATTTCGTGATCGAGATCGATAAACGTGATCACGACGAGGCCGCAGATGAAGACAAGAATGAAGATCGACCTGACGCTGAGCCCGAAGCGAAACACCGTCAGCAGGAACAGCGAGCCGGTCAAGGCCTCGACAAGGGGATATCGCCACGAAATCCGACTCCTGCACCCCCGACACCGGCCCTTGAGCAGCAGGAAGCTCACAATCGGGACATTGTCATACCAGCGAATGGGGATGCCGCAGGCGGGGCAGCAGGAGGGAGGCCTCACGATGCTCTCACCCTTGGGGAGGCGATGGATGCAGACGTTCAGGAAGCTGCCGACGACCAGACCGACAAGGGCGCTGACGATCCCCTCTTCAACGCGCACGACGCTACCGGGCCTGTACCTGACCCGCCTTGAGCCGGTTCATCTCTTGGAGGGCGAGCGATCTTACAAAGTCGTTCTGTGCTGTCCGGTAGAGTTCCGACCATAACTCAATCGCCATTTCCGCATGCCCCGTCTGGGCATAGAGCCTGGCAACGAATCTGGGTAGAAACTCTGGCCGAGTCGGCAGCTTGGCGGCACGCTCCCACCATCGAAGGGCCCGAGGATAGTCACGAGCCTCCAAATAGTAATAGCGACCGAGATCATGGGGAAGTTCCCAACGATCGGGGTTCGCCGCCGCGCCCTTTTCGAGGAGCGAGACAGCAGCCTCAGGTTGTCGCGCAAAATAAAGCAGGTAAAGCCCGCCCAACCGGTACGGCTCGAGGAAGTGCGGGTCTAAAGAGGTCGTCAGGTCCAGGGCCTTCGCGAGCTGCGGGAACCTCCTGTCGGTCTCCAGATGGGTCCCGAAATACTGGACGGTCCGAATCCAGAGCAGATCGGCCGCAACCCCGTCAAACCCAAGCAGGATCGGTTTGAGATACCTGGCATCAGGGAGGTACAACGATTCCTCTCCCGCCGTGGCGAGAGGCCCTCGGCCATCAAGCCGTGTTGCCACCAGGACCGCCCCGAGGAGAGAGGCCACGAGGAGAAAAGGGATGGTAAGGCCGTCCCGCTTCATTTAAAATCACGCCGCTCGAAGATCGCCATGGCCGCCAGGACCAGTGCAGCGATGTAGAAGATCGCGTACAAGAACGACAGCCCCATG
>Ga0184615_10001974_pt1 | contig 11063 bp, 9 predicted proteins | sample PLM4_65_coex_FD_133134 | JGI IMG/M metagenome (GOLD analysis project Ga0184615, IMG submission 133134) | Groundwater sediment microbial communities from an aquifer in East River, Colorado, USA - PLM4_65_coex | ecosystem: Environmental > Terrestrial > Soil > Riparian zone | place: USA: East... | reverse complement strand
CGGGCCGGCCTGCGATTCGCCGGAGACGATCAAGGCGCTGATCCGGGCCGGCATGAACGTGGCCCGCCTGAACTTCTCCCACGGCACCCACGAGGAGCACCGCAAGCGCCTCGGCGTGATCCGTCAGGCCTCGGACGAGCTCCACGCGAACATCGCGACGATGCTCGACACCAAGGGGGTCGAGATCCGCACGGGCCGCGTCGCAGGCGGCGGCGTGGAGCTCCGCACCGGAAATCGGTTCACGCTGCATACGGATGACCGCGTGGGCGACGGCCGCGGCGTGTCGGTTTCCTACCGCAATCTCCCGGGGGAGGTCTCGCCAGGCTCGCTGATCCTGATCGACGACGGCGGGATCGAGCTGCGCGTGGTCGACGCCTCGCGCGACGAGATCCGTTGCGAGATCACGCGCGGAGGTAGACTCGGCGATCGCAAGGGCGTGAATCTCCCGGACATCTCGCTCGCGCTCGAGACGATGACACCGGAGAACCGCGACGATCTGTTCTTCGCGATCCAGCACGACGTCACCTACATCGCCGCCTCCTTCGTGCGCAGCGCGGCGGACGTCGTCGAGATCCGCAAGGTGCTCGCCGAGCGCGGCGCTCGCATCCCCATCATCGCCAAGATCGAGAACAAGGAAGGCGTGCGGAACCTGGAGGAGATCGTCGCCACCGCCGACGGCACGATGGTCGCGCGCGGCGATCTCGGGGTGGAGATCCCGTTGCCCGACGTGCCGATCGTCCAGAAGCAGATCATCCGGACCACCGTCATGAATGGCAAGCCGGTGGTGACCGCCACGCAGATGCTCGATTCGATGCAGCGCAATCCCGTTCCGACACGGGCCGAGGTCAGCGACGTCGCGAACGCCATCCTCGACGGTACATCGGCGGTGATGCTCTCGGGCGAGACGGCGGCGGGCGCGTACCCGGTCGAAGCCGTGCGCACGATGGCGGCAGTGGCCCTGCGTGCGGAAGCGGCCCTCGGGCAGTACGGGTACCTGCAGAACATCCGGCCCGAGCCGTCGAACGTGATGACCGAAGCCGTGGCGCAGGCGGCCATCACGATGGCGAATCATTTGAAGGCCGCCGCGATCATCACGCTCACCGAGAGCGGCTTCACCTCGCGCTCGATCTCGAAGTACCGCCCCGACTGCCCGATCCTCGCCATCACCAGCTCGCGGGACGTCGTGCGCAAGCTCGCGATGAATTGGGGCGTGACGGCGCTCTTGTTCGAGGGGGAGCGGATCGACGAGCGGATGATCGCCTTCGGCGTCGAGAGCGGGCGCGAGCAGGGCTTCATTCAGCGCGGCGACGTGATCGTCGCCACGGCCGGGATCTCGCGCGAGGCCGGCAGCACCAACTTGATCCGGGTGATCAGCGTCGACACTTGAGCCGAGCTCGCCGGCTCGCCGAGGGCAGGAGGGAGCATGGACGAGATCCGTCTCACGTCGCTGGTTCCGGCCGGTGGCTGTGCGCGCAAGCTCCCTGCCGAAGACCTCGCTGAGCTGCTCGCCCACCTGGCGCCCTTCCCGCATCCCTGGGTCGACCCGGAAGTGGGCCCGATGGAAGACGCGGCCATACTGTGTCCGCCTTCCGGCCCGCATCTGGTCTTCACGGTCGACTTCATCACTCCCGTGGTCGACGACCCCGAGAGCTTCGGCGCGATCGCCGCCGCCAATGCGATCTCCGACGTGTACGCGATGGGCGGAGAGCCGCAGGTCGCGCTCGCGGTCTGCGGCGTACCCCCGAGCGGACTTCCAGCGGGCGCGATGGCGCGCATCTTCCGCGGCGGACGCGACAAGGCGGCCGAGGCCGGCTGCGCGATCGCGGGCGGCCATACGATCGTCGATCCCGAGCTCAAATACGGTCTCGCCGTGCTCGGCACGCTCGAGGGTGGGCGCTCGTTCGCTCACCTCCACGCGCGGCCCGGCGACCGGCTCGTGCTCACGAAGCCGCTCGGCGTCGGCGTCGCTTCGCAGGCGCTCAAGCAGCGGCGCCTCGCCGCGGCTGAGCTCGCGCAGGCCGTGACGGTGATGACGACGCTCAACCGCGGCGCGAAGGACGCGGCGCTCGCGGGCGATGTGCGGGCGGCGACCGATGTGACGGGCTTCGGCCTGCTGGGGCACCTGCACCACCTGCTGCTCGGCGCGAAGCTCGCTGCGCGCGTCTCCGCCTCGGCCGTGCCACTGCTGCCGTTCGCGCGCCGGCTCGTAGAGCAAGACGCCTGCTCGGGGGGCAGCAAACGCAACCAGGCCGCGGCGGAGAGCTGGACGCGCTTTGCGCCCGGGGTCGACGCCGCACAGCGCCTGCTGCTCTGCGACGCCCAGACCTCCGGAGGCCTGCTGCTCGCCGTGCCCGCAGCCGCCGAGTCGCGCCTGCTCGCCGAGCTCGAGCGCCGCGGCACCCTCTCGCGCGCCGTGATCGGCGAGTTGGTGAGCGGAAGCCCGGGCGAGATCGAGGTCGGGAGCTGAGGGTGGGCCTCCACGCCCGCGACGCGCGCGCGCTCGAGACGCTGGTCGAGGATCTCCGCCGGCTGCACGGCGACGCGTTGCACGGCGTGCTCCTCGTCGGCGAGGCCGCCGGGCCCGAGTACCGGCCGCGCGTCTCGCCGCTCTCGGTGGTCGTGGTGCTCGCCGAGATCGACGTCGCGACGCTGCGCCGCACCCGCTCGCGCGTCGCCGCCTGGCGCCGGCTACGCATCCCGGCGCCGCTCTTGCTGGAGGCAGCGACGATCGAGCGCTCGCTCGACGTCTTCCCGCTCGAGCTGCTCGAGCTGCGGGACCGACACTATCTCCTGTATGGACGCGCCGAAGCGATCGACCGCATCGAAGTCGCACTCCCGTATCTGCGCGTCGAGGTGGAAGAGCAGCTGCGCGGCAAGCTGCTGCATCTGATGTCCGCGTACCTCGAGGCCGGCGAATCGCCGCGCGCGCTGCGCCGGCTGCTGCTCGACTCGACGCCCGGCTTCAGCATGCTGCTCCGCGGGCTGATCCGCCTGCGCGGCGGCGAGGACACGCCACGCCCGGCCGACCCGCAGGATCTGTTCGCCGCGGTCGAAGCAGGTCTTGGCGTCGAGCTGCCGGCGCTGCGCCGCCTCGACCGCGTGCGCCGCGGCCGCGAGGCGCTCCCGCGCGCACAGCTCGAGGCGCTCTTCGAGGCCTACCTCGCCGATGTTCGCCGGCTCGGACAGTGGGTGGACGCGCCGTGAAGCCGCCTGCAATCCCGCTCGCGCTCGCCCTCGCAGCTCTCGCGATCGCTGCGGCGGCCGAGGATCGCGCGCCGATCCCGCCGCTCACGGGACCCGTGGTCGACCTCGCGCACGTGCTCTCGCCGGCGCAGTCCGCCTTCCTCGACGCGCTGTCGCGCGAGCTCCAGAGCAAGACCGGTGCACAGACGGCGGTGCTCACCGTCGAGAGCACCGCGCCCGAAGACCTCTTCGACTACGGCCTGCGCGTCGCGGAGGCCTGGAAGCTCGGCAGCCGGAAGAAGGACGATGGCCTCCTGCTCGTGGTGGCGAGCCGCGACCGCAAAGTGCGTTTCTTCACCGGCTACGGGCTCGAGGGCGTGCTGCCGGACGGCAAGCTCGGCCGGATCCTCGACGCGTACGCCGTCGCCCATTTTCAGCGCGGCGAGCTCGGCGACGGCATCATGGGCGTGATGCAGGTCGCCTCGAGCGCGATCGCGGACGACGCAGGGGTCGAGCTGACAGGTGCGGCGCTGCCGCCCGAGTCGGGGCTCCCACCAATCGACCCGCGCTGGCTGCTGCTTCTCCTCGTCTTGTTCGTTCTGCTCGTTCGGTACTACGGTCCTGCGTCCGGCCTGCGCGGACGGCGCGGCTACCGGCCCGTGCTCTGGGGAGGCGGCCTCGGCTCGGGTGGGTTCGGAGGCGGCTTCGGCGGCGGGGGCGGCTTCGGGGGCGGAGGCGGGGGCTTCGGGGGCGGCGGCGCGGGCCGCGGTTGGTGACGTGCGCGCCCATTGGCGCGCGAGGAGGGACCCAGCGATGCAGGCCATTCGAAACACGGCACGAGGACTCGCGGCCGCGCTGCTCGCGCTGCTGGTGCTCGCGACCAGCGGCTGCGGCTACAACCAGCTCGTCTCGCAGGGCGAAGCGGTCGACGCCGGCTGGAGCGAGGTGCAGAACCAGCTCCAGCGCCGCAACGATCTGATCCCGAACCTGGTAAACACGGTGAAGGGCTTCGCGGCCCAGGAGCAGAACGTGCTCGTGCGCGTCACCGAGGCGCGCAGCCGCGTCGCGGGCGCGGGCACGCCCAAGGAGACGATGGCGGCCTCGAACGAGCTCAGCAGCGCGCTCGCGCGCCTGCTCGTCGTCGTCGAGAAATATCCGGAGCTCAAGTCGGACCGCGGCTTCATCCAGCTCCAGGACGAGCTCGCGGGCACCGAGAACCGCCTCGCCGTGGCGCGCAACCGCTACAACGACGCCGTGCGCGAGTACAACACCACCGCGAAGCGCTTCCCGACGCTCGTGATCGCGCGCCTCTTCGGCTTCCAGGAGAAAGCCTACTTCGAAGCGCCGGAATCCGCGCGCGAAGCACCGAACGTGCAGTTCTGACGGGCCCGGCTGGCTCAGCGCGCGACGCCACGGCTATGCTCCGCCGCCGCACGGAGGCGGCTGTGATGGCCGAGGGACTCGACGAGGTCTCCCTGCGCGAGTACCGGCGGCGGCGGCGCCGGGAGCGCGGCTGGCTGCGCACGCTGCGCCACGAGCTGAGGCCCTGGATCACGCGACCGCTGATGCGCGTGAATCTGGCGCTCTTCCCGACGCTCTACCTCCTCTACATGCGCCTCGTCTGGGCGACGAGCCACATCGTCGACCACGGCCTCACCCGCTTGTTCGAGATCAGCGCCGCGCACAATGGCGCCGTGGGGTTGCTCTGGCACGAGGAGGTGATGACCGTCGCCTGGGGCTATGCGTACATGGGCTTTCGGCCGCACACGCTCGCGAGCCTCTCGAACGATGGCGCCGTGATCACGCGCCTGCTCGAGCGCTGCGGCTTCGTGGTGTTCCGCGGCGGCTCGAGCGACCGGGGCTCCCGCCGCCGCAGCGACGTGACGCGCGAGCTGACCGAGCACATGCAAACGACGGACGGCGTGATCTACGGCCTGACCGTCGATGGCTCGAAGGGTCCGCCCTATCGCCTGAAGCGCGGCGGGATCATCGTCGCTCGCGACTGCGGCCGACCGATCGTGCTGGTGCGCACCTGGTACCAGCGCTGCCTCCGCCTCGACACCTGGGACCGCACGGCGATCCCCCTGCCCTTCAACCGCATCCACTACTACATGGAAGGCCCGTACTTCCCGCCCGAGGACGCCGACACCGAGGCGGGCCTCGAGCGCTTCCGGCTCCGCCTCGAGGAGGATCTGATCGCGCTCGCCGCCCGCAGCTACGACGAGCTCGGACAGCCCCGCCCCGCGAACCTGCTCACCCCCGAACAAGACCGGGCGGCGCGCAGCGGCGCAGTCGCGGAGTCGGCATGAGGCACGCACTGCGCGCTGCGATCCAACTGCTCGTTCTCAGCGCGCTCGCTTGCGGTGGGCCCACGCCCGTCGACGACTCGGGACCCGTCGCCGATTGTCCCGCGTACGGAGGCGACGCAGGCGGCCTGCGCTACTCGCCCCTCACGCAGATCACGCGCGAAAACGTGGACGCGCTCGAGATCGCCTGGGAGCATCACAGCGGCGACGTCTCGGACGGCTCCCAGGGGGATGCCCGCACTTCGTTCAACGTGACGCCCATCGTGGTCGGCGATTCGCTCTTCTACTGCACCGGGATGAATCGCGTCTTCGCGCTCGACGCCGAGACGGGCGCCGAGCGCTGGAGCTTCGATCCGAAGCAGCGCCTCCGCAAGCTCCAGGGTCCCTACCCGAGAACGTGTCGGGGCGTCGCGCATTGGAAGGATCCCTCCGCGTCGCCGGGCGCCGCCTGCGCGCAGCGCATCTTCACGGGGACGCTGGACGCAGAGCTGATCGCGATCGACGCCGAGACGGGTCGCCCGTGCGCGGACTTCGGCGCGCAAGGGCGTGTGCAGCTGCGCGACGACGTCGGCGCCTCGGAGCCCTCCGAGTATTACGTCACGTCGCCGCCGCTGGCGATCCGGAACGTCGTGGTCGTGGGCGCGCTCATCACGGACAACCTGCGCCGCGACGCCGCGAGCGGCGTCGTGCGGGCCTTCGACGCGCGCACGGGCAGATTGCGCTGGAGCTGGGATCCCGTGCCGCCGGGCTGGACTCCCCCCGCCGACTGGAAGAGCGACGGTCGGCGCTACACGGCGGGCACCGCGAACGTCTGGTCGATCCTGTCGGGCGACGAGGCACGCGGCCTGGTCTTCGCGCCGACCGGCAACGCCGCGCCGGACTATTTCGCCGCGAGCCGCCACGGACTCGACTACTTCTCGAGCTCGACCGTCGCGCTCGATGCGCAGACTGGCGCCGTCCGCTGGCGCTTCCAGACCGTCCACCACGACGTCTGGGACTACGACGTGCCGTCGCAGCCGACGCTCGTCGAGCTGCCCATCGCCGGCAAGAACATTCCCGCCGTCGTGCAGGCGACGAAGATGGGGCACGTGTTCCTGCTCGATCGCGACACCGGAGCGCCGCTCTTCCCGGTCGAGGAGCGGCCCGTGCCCGCGACCGACGTCGCGGGCGAGACGCTTTCGCCGACGCAACCCTTCCCGACGCACCCGCCGCCGCTGCATCCGGCGCGACTCGCACCCGAGGACGCTTGGGGCTTCACGCCGTGGGACCGTCGCGCGTGCGCGGAGAAGATCGCGACTCTGCGCTCGGAGGGCATCTTCACTCCGCCGAGCCTGCGAGGAACTGTCGAGTTCCCGGGACCCGCCGGCGGTCCGAACTGGGGCAGCGTCTCGATCGATCCGAACACGCACGTGATGTACGTGAACCAGATGCACGTCGCGATGCTGGTGAAGCTGATTCCGCGCGCCGAGTACGAGTCACTCGACAAGAGCCTCTACGTGTATCCGAACGAGCTGTTTCCGCAGCTCGGAACTCCGTACGCCGTGGCGAGGCTGCCATTGCTCTCCCCGCTCGGTGCCCCCTGCAACCCGCCGCCGTGGGGCACGCTCAGCGCCGTCGATCTCGTCTCGGGTCAGGTGCTGTGGGAGTCGACGCTCGGCACGACGCGCGATGCGGCGCCCTTCCCGATCTGGCTCCCGTGGGGCGCACCGAACCTCGGTGGCTCGATCGTGACGGCGGGCGGCGTGGTCTTCATCGGCGCGACGACCGATAAGTTCTTGCGCGGCTTCGATGCCGCGACGGGCAACGAGATCTGGAGCCGGCGCGTGCCCTTCACGGCCAACGCGACACCCATGACCTACCGCTTGCGCAAGGACTCGCGCCAGTTCCTGGTGGTCGCCTCGGGGGGCCACGGCTGGTCGCAGCCAGGCGATGCCTTGATCGCCTTCGCGCTGCCGCGCTAGCAACTGCTGCGCGCTCCACCAGCAAGCGAAGCGCGCAGCGAGCCGCAGGCGAGCGGAGTCAAGAAACATTCCGCAGGCGAGCGGAGTCCGGAAACGTGCCGCTCAGGCGCCGAGTTTTTTGCGCAACGACGCGATCCCGTTCGTGTAGATGCCGCGAACCAGCTGCTGCATCGCGGCTTCGCTGCCGGGAAGCGGCTCGAAGCGACCCTCCCAAGCGAGCTCGCAGCGGCTCGGCCCCGTCTCGCGGATCTGCACCGTCGACAGATAGTCGCGCAGCGGCAGCGGAGATTTGCCGACGATCGCGTATTGGAAGCGGCGCCCGGCGTCGTCGAAGGACTCGAGGCGCTCCTGGATCCGAAGGCCTCCGGGCATCGTGATCGTGCGCACCGCGCCGATTCCGTCGCCCTCGAGCTGGCAGCTCTCGAGCCCCTCGAGCCACTGCGTCACGTCCCCGAAGGCCCGCATCAGCGCCCAGACCCTGGCGGCCGGCGCCGCGATCTCCTCACACACGCGAACTTCCGTCGGCATGCTCCCTCCCGCGCCGAGGCCCCATCGCCTCGGGGCGAGTTCTACCACATCCGGGCGCGCCGACGGGCTGGAATGCCGCCGATGCGCGGCGCCTCCGGCCGGCCTGCGTGATAGCATCCGGCTCGTCGCAGCCGCGAGGCAGCGACGCAAGGGAGCGCGATGACGCAGTGGAACCTCGCGGAGTGCCTCGACGCGGTCGCGGAGATCCGCGGCGACGCGGTGGCGCTGGTGCAGGGCTCGCGCCGCCTCGGCTGGTCGGAAGTCGAGCGGCGCGCGAGCAACCTCGCTGCCTGGATGCTCGAGCACGGCGCCTCGCACCAGGCCAAGGTCGCCCTCTACACCTACAACCACCCCGCCTACATGGAAGGCGTCTGGGCCGCGATGAAGGCGGCGCTCGCGCCCGTGAACGTGAACTATCGCTACCGCGCGGAGGAGCTGCGCTACCTGCTCGAGAACGCCGACGCGGAGTTCGTAATCGTTCACGAGGAATTCGCGCCGCTGCTCGCGAGCGTGCGCGGCGATCTGCCGAAGCTGCGCGCAGTGCTCGTGGTGCGCGAGCCGGGCTCGAGCGCGTCCGCCGAGGCGCTGGGCGGCGCCGATTACGAGACCGTCGCCCGCACCGATCGCCCCGCACCGGAGGTGACGCGCAGCGGCGAGGATCTGCTGCTGCTCTACACCGGCGGCACCACGGGCATGCCCAAGGGCGTGATGTGGCGACAGCACGACCTCTACTTCCGCTTCGCGGGAGGCGGACTGCTGCCGGCGCCCGCCGACATGCCGGCGCTGCGCGCCTTCGTTCGCGACGCGCCGCTGAGGCTCTCCACGCTCATCGCTCCGCCGTTGATGCACGGCACGGGGTGGTTCACGGCGATGATCGCCTGGTTGACGGGCGGTTCGGTGCTGATGCTCGATGATCCCAAGCGCTTCGACCCGGCGGATCTCTGGGGCGTCGTGACGCGCGAGAGCCCGACCTCGATCACGATCGTCGGCGATTCGTTCGCGAAGCCGATGGTCCGCGAGCTGGAGGCCGCAGGAGCACGCTACGACCTCTCCTCGCTCAAGCTGATCGCGTCTTCCGGCGTGATGTGGAGCGAAGAGACCAAGCAGGCCCTGCTCGCAGCCAACCCGAAGCTGATGCTGATCGACTCCTTCAGCTCGTCGGAGGCCGTGGGCATGGGGATGTCGGTCACCACCGCCGCGGGCGCGGTGCAGACCGCGCGCTTCCAGCTCGGCGTGAACACGCGGCTCTTCGACGAAACGCTGCAACCGCTCGCGACGGCAGCGGGCGTGAAGGGGCTCGTCGGCGTCGGTGGCCCGCAGCCGGTCGGCTACTACAAGGACGAGGCCAAGAGTGCGCGTACCTTCGTGACGGTCGAAGGCGCGCGCTTCTCGATTCCGGGGGACTGGGCGGTCGTGAACGACGACGGCGTCACGCTCACCCTGCTCGGCCGCGGCTCGGTGTGCATCAACACCGGGGGCGAAAAGGTGTTCCCAGAAGAGGTCGAGGAGGCGATCAAGCGCTTCGCGGGCGTGAAGGACGCGGTGGTGGTCGGCGTGCCCGACGAGAAGTGGGGCGAGGCGATCACGGCGGTGGTCTCGGCGCAGCCACCGGGCCTCGACGCCGAAGCGCTGATCGACTTCGTAAAGCAGGAGCTCGCGAGCTACAAGGCGCCCAAGCACGTGGTCTTCGTCGACGAGGTCTACCGTTCCCCCGCCGGCAAGGCCGATTTCAAGCACACGCGCGAGGTCGCGCTCGCCGCGCTCGGACTCGAGCCGTGACGCACGCATGAGCGGGGTGCGCAGCGAGTGCGACGGACCCGTCGCGATCGTGACGCTCGATCGCCCGGCCGTGCGCAACGCCGTCGACGGGCCGACCGCCGCCGCGCTCTGCGACGCCTTTCGCCGCTTCGACGCCGATCCGAACCTCTCGGTCGCCGTGCTCACGGGCGCGGGCGGCAGCTTCTGCGCGGGGGCCGACCTGCGCGCGCTGGCCGAGGGACGCGGCAACCGCGTCGATGAGACGGGCGATGGGCCGATGGGGCCGACGCGCCTGTTCCTCGCGAAACCCGTGATCGCGGCGATCGAGGGCCACGCCGTGGCAGGCGGCCTCGAGCTCGCGCTCTGGTGTGACCTGCGCGTGGCGGCGCAGGATGCCGTCTTCGGCGTCTTCTGCCGACGCTGGGGCGTGCCGCTCGTCGATGGTGGGACCGTCCGCCTCTCGCGTCTGGTCGGTCACAGCCACGCCCTCGATCTGATCCTCACCGGACGCGGCATCTGCGGCGAGGAAGCGCGCACGCTCGGACTCGCGAACCGACTGGTCCCGAAGGGCCGGGCGCTCGCGGAAGCCGTCGCCCTCGCTCACACGCTCGCCCGCTTCCCGCAGCGCTGTCTGCGCAGCGACCGCCGCTCCGCGTACGAGCAATGGGATCTCGATTTCGAAGCCGCCCTGCGCCACGAGACGCGGCTCGGCCTCGAAGTGATCCGTTCGGGCGAGTCGCACGAGGGCGCCGCCCGCTTCGCGGCCGGCGCCGGGCGGCATGGGGCTCCAGAGTAAGGGGGCGTGTAGGCGTAGAGCCGAAGCACGCGCCGTCTTCCTCGCTGCAGGCTTGCGGAACCTATCCAACCGGACGCGACCTCGCGCGGCGGGATGGCTCCACGACGGGCTGCCGGTCAAGAGAGGCCGCGCCGCTGCCGATGCGCAAAGACGATGGAGATGGCCAAGGGCTCGATCATCCTCGCCGCCCGGCAGAGCCTGGAGCTCACGCTCTCGGCGGCGGAGTTCCAGCGCGTGCTCGCCTGCATGCCCAGCGCCGCCCGCGAGCTGATCGACAGCGCATCGCTCGTTCCCTCCGGCCGCTATCCGATGGAGCGCGTGGGAGAGATGCTGGAAGCCCTGGGGCGGCACTGGGGTCCGACCCGCATCGCGCGCCTCGAAGAACTCGGCGGCTTCATCGCCGTCAAGCACCTGAACGGCATGCTCAAGTTCCTGGTGCGGATCGGCACGGTGGGCGCCACGGTGGCGATGCTGCCCAAGGCCTGGGATCTGTTCTTCCAGGGCAGCAGCGCGCGCGTCGTCGACCGCGCG
>Ga0184615_10001971_pt1 | contig 11072 bp, 10 predicted proteins | sample PLM4_65_coex_FD_133134 | JGI IMG/M metagenome (GOLD analysis project Ga0184615, IMG submission 133134) | Groundwater sediment microbial communities from an aquifer in East River, Colorado, USA - PLM4_65_coex | ecosystem: Environmental > Terrestrial > Soil > Riparian zone | place: USA: East... | reverse complement strand
TGAGGTCCGCTTCCGCGAGCAGGGAAAGGTGCATGACATAATCCATGAGGCTGTTACGTCTGTATTGGGCGCCACGCCGTGGCTGCGCACCGGGGCAAAGGCCAAGCTCCCATCCACGCCGCATCCTCAAATGTCCGAAATCAGCGAATCGAGAATAGCCGAGGTTCGGGAGGCCCTGGCACGCTACCGGCCGGAGCCGGAAAGGCAATGGATTCCGCCCGGAACCAGAGAACCGGGGACAGGGGTCCGGGACCAGCGACCAGCGACCAGTGACCAGCGACCAGCGACTAGGGGACAGGGGACAGGGGACAACGAGTTCCACACTCCCGAACCGGCCGGTTTCTTTTCAACGCTAATGGTGATCGGCCAGTTCAATGCCGCCTATATCCTCTGCCAGGATGGCACCGATTTGCTGCTGATCGACCAGCACGCGGCCCATGAACGGGTGGCGTTCGAACTTCTCAAGACGCAGTTTTACTCAGGCGGGGTAGAGACACAGGGCCTCCTGTTTCCCGAAACAATGGAAATCTCCTTCAGAGAAAGCGCGGCCCTCAAAGAGCACCTCGACAACTTCACGCGGCTTGGCTTTGCCCTGGAGCCTTTCGGCGGTTCCACCTGGCTGCTGAAGGGGGCTCCGGGAATGCTTGCCGGAGGGGATTTCCTGCGGACATTCAGGGACATCCTTGAGGAGCTTATAACTCTCGGCAGGAGTCGCTCCTTTGCCGACGCAGTGGAAGAGATCTTGGCGCGGATCGCCTGTCACAGTGTAGTGCGGGGAGCACATCCACTCAACACTGCTGAAATACGTGCCCTATTCGCCAGCATGGACGCAGTCGATTTTGCCAGCAACTGCCCCCACGGCCGGCCGGTGTTGCAAAGAATTACCCTTGGCGAGATCGAGAAGATGTTCAAAAGGGGTTGAATCTTGATATTTTCCCTTTCTCTTGGTCGACAAATAGGCCTCGTTTACCTTTTTTTGTCATCCAACGGTTGGTCAATGCGACAATTTTTGTCAACCATCACCCCCCTGCATTCAATAACTATATAGGTTTCAGGCTAAATAAGTTTGGCATGATAAATGTTTAAGGAATAGGAGTGCTATTCTTCAAACGTATTCATTTTAAAAAGCCATCATTCAAATCATTTTGTCAGTAATTTAACAAAATCAGATAGCTGAAACATTTTTTTAATGACATTCATGATAATTTGCAATATATATATTTATCATTTTCCTAAATGGATACCTACCCATGAAGACACAAGTGAAAGCTGACATGATTTACGGAAGAGGATGGACAGAAAGTGAAATCACCGTGAATGCTAACAAATTTGGCAGGTTCGCCTTCGACAAACGAGGTTTTACCTTGGTAGAACTTATCGTTGTCTGTGCCGTCCTGGGTGTATTAGCTACCATGGCGCTTCCTGCTTTTTCTGAATTAAAGAATAGCGCTAATATTAGCAAATGTGTTGCTGAGATTCGTGGATTGGAGAAGGATATAATCGCTTTCTCCACTGACGCAGCCAGATATCCCAACGGCTTGGCCGAAGTCAAACGCGATACTCAAAGGGACTCGTGGGGAAATCTTTATGTCTACTATCCAATTCCCGATGCCGACCACACCGGGGCTTATAAAGAGTATGGCGGTACCGGTTTTCTCAATGATGACTTTGATCTATACAGTTTGGGCGTGGACGGTTTAACTTCGAAGGAAATAGTTTTGGAACCGGATAAGAATGACAGCACCGACGACATAGTCCGTGGCGGTAGTGGGAGTGCTGTCGAACTGGGAAGTCAATGGTAGACTTTTTTTAGAATATGAGTTTCCGGTAAAATTAATTTGCACTTTCAAACTTAGTAAAATCAGACTTGAATCATAGTCACATGTGAAAAGGTGATAGATTTATGACATGCTCATGTCCAAAATGCCACGCCCAGATAGAGGTTGATCTCTCTCGAATTCCGGAAAATGGATCTTTCACACCCTGTCCGGAATGCAAAAGCCGTTTCTGGATCAGTAAGGAATCATACGCAAGGCGAGCTTTAACAAAAGAGGGTAAAATATATTGCGATCAATGCGGCAAAGATCTTGAACACGTTATTGTGTGTACTGCATGCGGAGTCATGTACCCCGACTATTATCTGGTGCAGTCGGCAAAACCTCCCCGCAGGCAGGTTGAAAAGCCTGACTTATTCTCGTTAAGCTTTTCCCTGAAACCGGCCAAGCAAACCTATACATACACCCCTACCTATACATCTACAAAAGGTTCCCAAGTTGGGTCGGCAATACCCTTCCAGAAGATAGCGGCTCTGGTGGTTGTGATCCTGCTTGCGATCGGCATAGGTTTCTTCTATCAAATGAAGAAAAAAGAACAGCAGTTTTCTAAGAATTACATTCGGGCGCTTTACGTAATAAAGTCGGCAACAGATATAAGTTTCAATACCTGCGCCAAAATTTCCGCCGACTGGAAGGCAAAAAATGACGCCGGGCAAAACTTCACTCCACATATAAAAGCAGAAGATGAGGAACGCTTAAACAGGGTTAAAGAGACTTCCGATAATATAATGAAGTTGTTAAATGAGCCGCCTGAGAAGCTGGTCAATTCCAAGGAAAAACTTGACGCGCTTTACAATGAGTTTAACAAGGCGCATTCGTTGGCTCTAGCACCTGCAGGCTCTTATTCGAACTTCACAATTGCTACGGCGAAATTGCAAAACGATTTCAATGCAGAATTAAAAGATCTGAAGGCAAACCTGCCTGTTAACCTCACGGAAGAGCTTAATAAAGCGAAAATTAAGTATAAGAACTTAAAGGATATTTGATCTTAAGCAGTACATTAAAAAAGAAAAGGGTCAGCCTAAAAAAAGGCTGACCCTTTTCTTTTTCTGGAGGCGGCGAGCGGATTTGAACCGCTGAATCGAGGTTTTGCAGACCTCTGCCTTACCACTTGGCTACGCCGCCGGAAAATGAATTATATCTGTCGCAAGAATTTGTTTTTATACTATTTCCCGTAGCTGTTGTCAATGGAGAAAAAGCCTTCCCAATAAATAGCCATTGTTTAGCTAATCGCTTAACCTATCTTCCGATTTTACCATCAGCAAGTTCTCCACTGCAACAGCCACCTCTGAAACTGTTATGTCAACCATGCACTTTGCATTGATCGGGCATATGGGTGTATAACCGAACTTTGCGCATGGAGAGCATGGAAGATTTTTACAAATAACAATATTTTTTTCACCTATTGGCGCCCATTTTCTTATATTACTCGGGCCAAAAAGAGAAACGGTTGGCTTGCCCAGTCCCACTCCAATATGGAGGACGCCGGAATCACCACTTAACAGCACTGTAGACTTCTCGATAATAGCAGCAGTTTCAATAAGAGAAGTTTTACCGGCAAAATTCAGACCTCGTCCTCCATCAGTTATCCTGTCGCCATCGGTCTTCTCTCCCTTCCCTCCCACAACTACAATAGCGATGCCTTTTGCACTGAGTCTTTGTGCCACGGCTGCAAAATTTTCCATTCCCCAGCGGCGCTCGGGGATACTTGCGCCGGGGAAAACGGATACGAAAGGTCGACACGCCAAACTTTCCAGCAGCTTTTCCGCTTTAATTTTTGATATTTCCGGAACGACAAGAAATGGCGTCCGTATTCCACAAGTTTCCGCGATACCCAGCGGAGTGAGCAGATTTAAAAAGCTGTCAGCCTCATAATCATCATGGGAATAATGGATTGAGTGGGCAAACATTTTTTCTCTCTCATTCGTACCGAATCCGATTGAAACAGGCGCCCCCGTGAACCTGGCAACCAAAGCCGAAAGCCGATGCCACTGCTCGGTATCAATAACAACACTGTAATTCCCCCTCAGAGCCTTAAATAGTTCCTTTGGCTTATTGTAATGGAGAACTTCGTCAATATACGGGCAAAGTTTGAATGCAGAAGCATTGCGCTTCTCAGCCAGGACGGTTATATGGATGTCAGTAAATTTTTCCCTCAATACATTTAAGGCAGGAATCAGCAGTACGGCATCACCAATACCGCCGGGACGGATAAAGAGAAATGAATGCGGTAATACATCGTTACCGACTATTGCAGCAGACATGATTTTGACAAGCAACGTACCAAAGAACCTGTCAATAGTTTTCATCAGTCCAATCTTCACACTATTTTACCCTGGAACTTACTGCCTTCAAAAAATGCATAAATTTCTTTTGATATATATTCTACCTGTTCCAGGGTCAACTCGAAATACATCGGCAATCGCAACAGGCAATCGGAAAAGCGATCCGCGTTAGGCAGATGCCTTCCATCATGTTTTTCTAGATAATAGGGACTCTTATGCAGTGAAATATAATGAGAAACCGCCAGAATATTGCTTTTGAGGAGATGTTCAATCAGGCAAGTTCGTGTTTTCAAGTCATCGCATAGAATATAAAACATATGAGAGTTGTTGGTGGCGTAATCGGGGAAGAAGGGTAACCGAAGCACTCCTTTTCTATCAAGCGATTTCAAATGCTCATGATAGGCGTTCCATATCTGCTTCCGTCTTGATTGAATTTTATCAAGTTGCTCTATCTGCGCATAAAGAAAAGCGGCAATGATCTCTGAAGGCAGAAACGAAGATCCGATATCCACCCATCCGTATTTATCGACTTCTCCACGGAAAAAGGCCGAACGGTTTGTACCTTTTTCCCATATTATCTCGGAGCGTTTAACGAAGGAGTCGTCATTTATTGCAAGCATGCCGCCTTCGCCGGAGATGATGTTCTTTGTTTCGTGAAAAGAAAAAGCTCCGAAATGCCCCAGTGAACCGAGAGGTATACCTTTGTAGGATGATTCGATGGCTTGGGCAGCATCTTCGACTACAAACAATCCGTGACGCCGAGCAATATCTAATATTGCTTCCATGTTGCAGGCTATGCCAGCATAATGCACCGGGACAATGGCTTTAGTTTTGGTGGTTACAAGCGCCTCAAGGTGCGTCGCGTCGATATTAGGCGTCACTGTTTCGCTGTCGGCGAATACTATTTTTGCCCCGCGCAGCACAAAGGCATTTACCGTAGACACGAACGTATAGCTGGGAGCGATTATTTCATCCCCTGGCTGTATATCGCAAAGAATAGCGGCCATCTCAAGCGCGTCGGTGCATGACGTGGTCAGGAGCGTTTTTTTAAAACCGTAACGCTGCTCGAAAAATTGATGACAACGATTCGTGAAGATCCCATCGCCGGAGATCTTGCCAGAGGCAACAGCCTTGGTGATATATTCAGTTTCCTTTCCGGTAAGATATGGTTTATTAAAGGGGATCATGCGGATTTGAGCCAGAAATGATAGTAGTTGTGGATTCGTTCAACGGTGTAGCCGCATCTTTCGTATAATTTGCAGGCGACATGGTTCTTCCCCTGTGTTGTAACGAGTCCTCTTGTGCACCCCTTTGCCAGATACCAGATATGTGCCATGGTTATCAAATCCTTGCCCATATTATTTCCCCTCATTCTCTCGTCCACGGCGATTAGCCCGATAACTCCAATTTGTTCTCTACTTGAAACGGTAATCATGGCAACGATCCGACCGTTGTTGCGCGCTACAAAAACGGTATCGGCAAAAGTTTTATTAACAGACCTAGTTATCCAGATTTTGTATAAATCTTCGATCTTTTTTGGGGAAAAGCGCGTATCCACCTTGAATCTAGAAAAAGCACCACTTACAATCGCCAAATCAACTAAATCCGGGCTGACAATAGTTTCACTAAATTCTTCAATACAATTTTTTGTTTTCAGTGTCAGCACATCAGATGAATTTTTCAGTTCAATTGAATATAATGTTTTCTTATCCGCCAGGAAACCTTCAAACAAAATTGCTGCATTCTGGGATTCTTCATCAGAAGGATCCGACGGCCAATACACGAGGGAGACATCCTGTTGCCGAAGCAATTCCAGTATCTGCCCAAGGTTAGCAGGTGACAATCTGTTCGGTATTATTTTTGCGACTTTAAAGCCGAAGAATCCCGTATCCCATGGAAGTATTTGGTAATCAGGGTTCATATTGATGCTATCCTTGTATCATCTTGTTTAATTTTTGATCCAATACTTCGCTTCACTATCAATATAATTAAGAAAAGCTGAAACCCCTCGCTCCAGCATGAACTCATCTACCGCTTTCCTGCATCCTTCATACGCTCCATAGTCGTCAATTATTATAAACCCTCCTGCCACAACTTTGTCATATAAATATTCCAAGCATATTTTTGTAGACGCATACCAATCGCCGTCAAGTCTTAATATTGCAATTTCACCAATACCATTGATGTCACGAGGCAAGGTTTCCTGAAACCACCCCTTGTGATAATGCAAAAACATGGGGTTGTATCCGATATTTTTTTCCATCAACTCCCTATTCTCCTCTAATGATCCCGGTCCGCCAAATAGATCATACACTCCTTGAATCGGCTCCAACTTTCCAGTTGAACCACCTTTTGCCCATTTTGCAACTTCGCTTACGGCTCTTTCACCGTCAACAGAGGCATCCGGCTCGCATATTTCCTGAAAAATATCAAACAGATGAATAATCCTTGGCGTTTTACTGTTTTTCATATTAGCAAGCGCCATTAATGCGACTGCCCCGCCTTTCCATACACCGCACTCTATAAAACAACCCGGAATATTATGTTTCTCACAAAAAAACACTTGTTGATACAGCGATATCAATCTTTGCCTTGAGAGCATCGTGTATGGTCGAATTTTATGGATTAGTTCATCTGCTTCCTTTTCCAGGTCATATCCAAGAAATGCGTATTCATCAATCTTCCTGATTTCCAGGCCGATAGTGCCAAGTAATGATTGGATGCATTGTTTTATCAAGGAGTTTCCTTTACAAGGGATTCAAAAAGCGTCTGAAAAGATTTAGCCTGCACTTTTGGATGGCAAAGCCGTAAACCCAGCTTTCTGCATTCATCGGATATCTTTTCAGCCCGGTCCGGCTCAAGATTCAGAACATAGTTGATGCCCTTCGCCAGATCAAAGCTGTTCTTCAGCTCCGCACGATAACCCGTGATTCCGGTATGTACAAGGTCTCGCGCCACACCCATATCAAAAGATACAACCGGAGTGCCGCAAAGAATGGCTTCATTTATCATCATCGGACCTGAATCTTCTACCGAAGGACAAACAAATAGATCTGCCGATTGATATGCCGATGCAAGATGTGAATCAGAATTAATAAAACCGAGAGGCTTGCAGTTGAAAAGCTTGCGAACCTCCGATTCAACCTCGGAAGAGTTTCCGGCAATTGAAACAACAATATTGTCGTGAGAGCCTGCATAATAATTCTTCAGGATCTTCAATGCTTCAAGCAGATATCCCATACCTTTCCGCTTGTCCCAGAAATAGAGTGCCCCGAAAAATATTACTTTCTTATCAGGCGGCAAACCCAGCGAGGCGCGGGCGACGCTCCTCACTTCCTGTTTAAATATGATAGAATCGATGCCCAGCATAATTTTTTCTATTCTTTTGCCCTTAAATGCAGCGGCGCTTCTTGCCTGCTCCACAAGCCGCGAAGAGCCGGCTACAATGGTAATGTTGCTGTCCTTGATGCACCTGATTTTGTTTTGAAGCTGAACATAGGAGTCATCGTTTGGGTTATCCGACCGCAGCGCGGGACATTTACCGCATTCTTCAGTATATCCCTTGCAGTCCCAAGCATAGTGGCATCCGCCGGTAAGTGGAGCCATGTCCAACAGGTACCAGATTAGCGGCGCTTTGCATAACTTGCCAAGTTCACAGAGTGTTTGCACGGAAATAAAATCAGAAATCCAGTGTGCCACTATAATATCAGGCTTGAAATGTAATTTATTGTAAAAGCCTTCGGGGTTTGAAACGTCAACCTGTTTGTCGGATTTAAACAGATAGTCCGGATCGGTGTGAACATTGTTAAGTGAATTTCTGAGAATCCTTATTTTTTGCCTGACCTGAAGCAGAAAGAAGTTTCTACGAAATGAAAGCGACTTTGTTTCCTTGTTTATTTTCGCCAGAACAAACATCTCTGAATTCAACCCGGATTCAAGTAGGTTCATATGAAGCCTGAAAGCACCTTTTGGAGCGCCTCCAATATCGTAGCTGTTGATATGTAGTATGTTCATGCAATCAACGCCTATAATAAGCAATTATTTGAAATGATTTGCAATTCCGGTTTTAATTCTGGTCATCAAAGACTTTTTCCGACTCCTGAAATAATTTCCCATCATTTTGGCCACATATTCATTTGGCGATATTTCTGTTTTTTGTATTTTTCTGTAATGATCTGGCATGTAATTAGTAATAGTGTCTGTATGACAGTGAGTTCCGCTTCCGTCGAGCCCAATATTGCAGGTGAAGGATTTTTTATAATGGAGCGTCAGTTTGTCTTTCAAGAAGCCTGAGGCATACCATCTCACTGCCCAAGAATCATTCTTGCCACTGATTTGATCCTTGAGCATTTGTGTATACGGATAAGCTCCATTTAAATCGAATTCGTTCTCAAGATGCCCTGCGTTGATTTTTTCAAGCAATTTATGCCCGTCCGGTTCAAATATCATCCATCCTCTTTTCCACGTTGCCCACCCCCAACACCCTGTTCCCTTCAAAAAGAATGTTTCTGGCAAAGCGCCATTTAGCGGGAAAGCATAGGCATGAATGCTGATAACCCGCTCCTCATTATCGTAGAGATCCAGCGCGTCATTCATGTATCTAAGAAAGAACGGTGACGTCAGCAGATCATCTTCCAGAACTATGATCCTGCCAATTCTGTTCACGACTTCTGTTACGCCGGAGATGATCGAGCGTGCCAGACCCCAGTTTCCCTCGCGTTCAATGATAGTTACTGATTTGAAACCATCGACGCCGCGAATAAAATCCCTAACCTCATCTACCGCGCCCGCATGCTCCGCCTTTTTGGGGCCATCTGCATATATGAAGAGATCACTCTCTGTGGCATGGTCGTTCTTTTGCAGCGCCTCAATTGTCTGACGGGTATGCCAGGGGCGGTTATAGACAAAAAGAGTTATGGGGGCTAGGTTCACTGGTATTTGCCTGATATGATGGATTCAATAAGGTCTAGCTTTATCTCGATATATGCCTTTTTATCTAATCATCCACAATTCTGGTTGCAATGTCATGTAGTTAGCAAGGCATTCTGTTGCAAGACAAAAATTACGTTCTTTACAAGAGTTACAGTTCAAGGTTCTTATTATGATCTCTTACGAAGCACGGGATACTGTAAAACTTGCCTCCACTATTCAACAACGGGACCACATGGAATCTATAGTTGTTAACGTATTGATATTTTTACAAGATAGTTTTTGATTTCCCCTTCCCGATAGAGAATGGCAGGGTTTTAACTAAATTCATTAGTTTACTTATTAACCCTATGATAATAATACGATATAGAAGGAATCTCCCAATATTTTTGTGTAAATACATTTCATCGCAAGCAACGTTTGTTATTAGCTTATACCCATTATCAAGAAGTAGCTTACAAAGCTCTTTTGGTGGACGTTCAATTCCAATGCACAAAAACGTATAATCTTGAAACGGGAAATTCTTTAGAATGTCATATTCATATCCTTCGACATCAAGACTAAAATAATCAATTACTTTAGGCGCGTTACACTTATTCAATATTTCAGAGAGCGGAAATGCCTCTTGTTGATATGCGCGTTCAAAAACGCCCCATTCACTGTTTACTTCTACACCATTCTGAATATCAAGATCTTCTCTTACAGTGGATAGCAATAAATTATCCCCGATTTGACCCCTATCATAGACTTCAAATAGGTTAACAATTTTTCTTTCGCTCGCTATACAGACGTTTACAGTAATACAATCCGGTCTATTTATTTTAAGTTTTTCAAATATTCTAGTAGGTTCAATCAAAATACCGGTCCAATGATACTTTTTCTCGAGCATGAAAGTATTGGACAAATTAATACCGTCCCCTGCACCAAGTTCAATAAAAAATCCTCTTTGTTTACCCCGGAATAACCGAATAACCCAATTATCTTGCCCGAATTGGCTGTAAGATGTTTTCATAATTTATCCTTTAGGAAATCATTAGGGACAGACCTGAATGGCACTAGTTTAAGGATATTTGCTCTTGGTTGCAATGTCATGTAGTTAACAAGGCATTCTGTAGCAAGACAAATATTACGTTCTTGCCACGATTTACAGTTCAAGGCTCATATTATGGTCTCATTTGAAGCACGGGATACTGTAAAGCTTAATCATTTCCCTTTTTGATGGCAGTCCACACTGTCTGGCGAAATCCTGCAACCGTGTCAAGCCTTTTGACTATCTCGAATGGAGCAAGAATGCGACTCACAAAAATGTCACAATGATAGGCAGAGAAATCTTTCTTGCCCTCACGAATTTTGTCTCTAATGACCAACTCTCCACTATCGAACCTCCGCTGTTCATCATTAGTTAAATTATCTCGAAACGCATTCCCATGGAATGTTCCGATGAAAAGACCCCCTGGTTTAAGCAGACGACATATTTCGGTAATCCATTGATAATGGCGCACTTCTGAAAGGTGGGTAAAAACCGAAATGCAATAAATGACGTCGAAGAACTCAGTTTTTACAGGGATAGGAGGTTCAAGCCCATTGTGTACGAAGTGAATTCCAGGCCAATTTTGCTGACACCACGAGATGGACTTTGGGTTATAGTCTGATCCCCAAAGTTCCCAAATGCTGCCGTTAGGAGAATTCAGATGCTGAAGGACGCGCGCCGGACCGCATCCCCACTCTAGAATTTTAAGAGTTCGTCCGGGGCGCTCTGCGGCAATGATCCTGGAAATCTCATGCGCATGCTCCTGCCCACTTGTATAAAACCCGGACAAATCACAGTTACCTTGAATATCATACAACATCGTTTGAGGAGGGACAGGAACATTTGGATGCTTATTCCTGAATCGATTATTGGCTTTGCGACTCGACAAGTAAAGTCGAAGAAACCAGCATAAGTCTGCCAGCTGCAATAAACGCATTTTTCGCAGGACATATGCTAGACGCTGTATACGCGTTAAACTCATTAAACACTCCC
>Ga0184615_10001969_pt1 | contig 11075 bp, 11 predicted proteins | sample PLM4_65_coex_FD_133134 | JGI IMG/M metagenome (GOLD analysis project Ga0184615, IMG submission 133134) | Groundwater sediment microbial communities from an aquifer in East River, Colorado, USA - PLM4_65_coex | ecosystem: Environmental > Terrestrial > Soil > Riparian zone | place: USA: East... | reverse complement strand
TGTGATCAAGAATCAGGGGAATGTGGATGCCGGAACATTTGAGGTGAGATACTACCTGTCAAATGGGGATACGTTCCTGTTTGTACCGCCGGACGCATTGATCTGCACGCGGACCGTGACGGGGCTGGCGGCGGGTCTGAGTGAGCCGGCGACCACCACCTGTCCGCGGCCAGTGGTGGCACCGGGCACCTACTACGTCATCTCGGTGGTGGATTCGGGAGGCACGGTCGCCGAAACGAATGAAGGGAATAATCAACGCGGCTCCAGCAACGGTGTGGTCATCGGGCCAGACCTGATCCCGACCAGCCTCAGTGCTGCCCTCTCCGGAACAAATATCGTAATCGACGACGCGCTAAAGAATCAGGGGAATGTGGACGTGAGCGCGCTCTTCGATGTCAGCTACTATCTCTCCGGAGATGTGATTTATAACAGTGGCGATACGCTGATCTGCAAGCGATCTCTGTCCGGGCTGGCGGCGGGAGTCTCGAATCCCACAACCGGAACAGTGACGACGACCTGCTCTCGGCCATCGGTATCACCAGGCTCCTATTATGTTATTGCCGTGGTAGACTCGGGCGGCACTGTCGCGGAGCTTGATGAAGGCAATAACCGTTTGGTGACAACCAACACGCTCCTGATCGTGTCTTTGGTGGAGTCGCTCGATCCGAACTGCGGTAAGGTTGGGGATGTCGTCAAGATCTTCGGATCGGCGTTTGGGGCGACCCAAGGAAGCAGCAGTGTCACGTTCAATGGAGTGACAGCAATAATTAGAACGTGGTCAAACACCGAGATCCAGGCCTACGTTCCAACCGGTGCGACGACCGGCCCAGTACGCGTGACCGTGAACGGCGTGGCTAGTAGTGGTGAAGAGTTCACCGTTTCGGACACGTGCCGCCCGACAAATTCTGGGCCAACCGATTACGACATTACCTCCTTCCACGTAAAGGGTGAGGTCGAGGACGGCGAGAGCTTTGGCATTGAGCTGTCCGTCTTCAACGTCAACGATCGGTCAGATCCGGGATTCACCTATGAAGTGATTGGGAAGGTCAAGGGTTCAGAGTTCTTCAGAATCTCTGGCACTGCCCATGACCTGTTAGATAACGTCTCAACGACCATCCCGATTCCGCTGACGGCTCCCTCACCTCTAGACGAGGACGACTGTATCGAGTTTATTGCAACGGTTACGGATGCGGATCCGGATGTTGATGAGGTCAAGGCTGCCGGTACGGGCGACGATGATGACGAGGCCAAGACCTGTAAGAACAAGGACAGATTTAGGTTCACATCACCAAACAATGCGGAGTCCATCAGGATCGGGACGATTGTCCCCATCAAGTTCCGATTAGAGGACAAAGCTACCGGCTTGCCAATTAGCGATGCCACGGCGTATCTCTGGATCGCGAAGGTGAGCGACCATCAACTGCCAGAGGTTCCGGCAACTTCGGGAGAAGGATCGGTGGGCGATACAGGGAACCAATTCCGATTCGATCCGGGCGATCCCGGTATTTTGACGGACGATGTTTATGTCTTTAACTGGGATACGGCGGGGCTGACAACTGGTACGTGGAGGCTCAGGGTCGATCTCGGCGATGGCAAGCCGCATCGCCTTATTATCAAGCTCAAAAGGTAGCTTAGGACTTTCAAAAAGGCTCCGGGAACAAATCCCGGAGCCTTTTTGTTTGATGCGGGAATTAAATTTTCTCGACATCCGACCTTGCCCGTGCGAACTGTCGTCCTTAGAAGATGAAATCGCCAAATATACGGGCACAAATAGTGTGTATCCCCTTTGATACGAGCGGCCCGGGCACTTCCGCGCTTGGTCGTGTTCTTCTGATGCGGCACTTGATCATTGCCCTGGCTGGGTTCTTGGTTGTCCTTCTAGCTTGTTCTGCCACGTCGGCGTATGCCGGTGCCGTAGCGAAGTGGGATTTCCGTGACGGAACGACCACCGCTTGGCAAGTTGGTGGTGACGTCGCAGAGCTTCTGCGGACAGCGGAGGGGTTGGTGGTTATCCCTTCGGGTGTTGCGCCGACCATCGTTATTTCAGGATTAGCGGTTTCCGCTGCAGACGTTGCTTACGCCCGCCTGCAAATTCGATCGCCGATCGCAATCGACGAAGCCTACCTCGGCTGGGCTGCCGCGAGACGCGGGCAACCGGACGCCCGGTCCAACCGTCGTTTCGCAATCCCGAGGGAGCTCCGCGGCGGGTTTCCTCGATCGGTCTGGATTCGTCTCGACGAGGCACCCGAATGGTCCGGCACCGTCCAAAACCTCGGGCTGCTCATAGTCGTCGGAGAAAGCGGACAACCGGTCGTGATCGAATCCATCGCCTTGTTCCCGGCCGGTCTGTTAACCCAATCTCGCGCTTGGTGGGAGGCGCTGGCGCTCGATGATGTCGCGGAAGACCTGGCGTTTCCCCTCTGGAGTCTCAACACGGTCCGACCGGTGATGGTGGGAGCGCGCACTCTCGGCAGCATTGCCACGGGGGTGGTGTGTGTTGGGCTCGTCCTCCTGGTTCTCACGAGGCTCAAACCGGTTCGGCCCACGCTGTCTCGGGCGCTGGCTGGGACTGCAATCGGCCTCATCGTGTGCGTCGCGATGGGTTTGGTTGCGGTGGCAGCGTATCTCGAAACCCGAGCCTTTCGAGTCGAATGGGCCGTCTTCGGCGCGCGCAGCTCCGCTGACGACTATCGGTACATGGACGGATTCGATCTCGTTGGGACGGCCGCAGACCTCAACCGCGCGCTTCCCGCGGGAACAGAGCTGGCGGCGTGTCTCTGGGGGAACCCCCGTGCACGGGATCTCTTGTCGCGCCGCGTGCGGTACGAGCTGTATCCGCTGCGCCTGACACCCGACGCGACGTTACTTCTTGAGTTCGACGAAGGCAAAACAACGTGTCGCACCCCCGACGATCAGTTGATCCTGTCGGGCCTAGGCTATCACGTGTACCAACGCCAATGACCTACGCCTGGGGCCTCTTGGCAAGTGCGATCCCGGTTGGGGTGGGAGCGGTACTGCTTTTTCGAGCCGGTCTTTATGGACACATGCACGTCGCGCTCTTTGTCGGCGTGGCGTATGGCCTCGGGCTGGCCCTGATCAGCTTCGTGCTCGTGATCCTTCCCGTGTTGGGCATTCCCCTCACGCTGCTGTGGGCGCTGCCTTCCGTTGGACTCGCGTGGGGTGCACTGTGGTTCGCGACCGGGCGATTCAGCAAGCACGTGGAATCGGTTCCCGCGTCGACACCGGCGTCGGCTCGCGGCCTTTGGATGCGGGCCGTGTGGGCGGTCGGTCTCGCGCTACTCGTCGCAAAGCTTGGCCTCATCGGCGTCCGGGCAATGGACAAGCCCGTGATCGGCTGGGACGCCGTCACAACGCACTCACTCCGGGCTAAGGCGATGTATTACGACCAAACGATCGCGCGGTCGAGTCTGGACTGGATCGGTAGTGCCGATTACCCTCTGGGATTGCCGCTGCTCGAACTGTGGGTCAACTGGTTCCAAGGCCGATGGGACGACACGGCCTTCAAGATCCTGTTCCCGGGTTTTCTCGCCGCGCTCCTCGCCATGCTCTATGGGGCGCTGCGTGAGGTCGTACGACCGCTTGGATCGCTCTTCGGTGCGTGGTTTGCGGCGAGCCTTCCGCTTCTGGTTGAGCACGCCACGGACGCGTATTTGGATCTGCCGTTGGCGTACACGACGCTGGGGACGTCGATCTTTCTGTGGCGGCACGCACGAACCCGCGAGGCCCACGATCTGCTCCTTGCGTCCGCGATGGCCGCGTTTGGCGTGTGGATTAAACGGGAGGGCGCAGTCGCGTTCGGCATCGCCCTTGCGCTATTGGCGCTGTGGAGCGTAATAGCCAGAGCGCCGGTGCGAGCGAAGCCGGTGTCGACGCTCGCGGCCTTCGCCGCGATGCCCGCACTGGTGTGGGTGGCATGGGCGGTCTTCCGGTGGACGGCCCTCGAGTCGGCGCCCCTTTCGTTCCAACCGTCGTCGGTCTCCGATTTCTTCTCTCGCGCGCTTGCGGTCGCTGCGTACGCCAGCGGGGAGTTGTGGAGATCGAGCAACTGGAACGTGTTGTGGCCGCTCTTCTTCGGGGTGTGGCTGTTCCATGCACGCCGCAGCCTCGACCCGGATATTCTATTCTTCACCTGGCCGGTGGTGCTGACGCTGGCCGCGTTCCTCGCCACGTCGGCCGGGACCGTGATGTTCGACTTCCTGATGCAAGGTTCCACGCTCCACCGCATGGTCTTGCACGTGGCGCCCCTTGCCGCGTTCTCCGTCGGGCTCATGGTCGGGCGTCATTGGGAGACCATTCGCGCGCGCGCGCCTCGGGCTAGAGGATGAAGACGCGTCCACTGCCTGTCGCCGCGCCAGCGCATTGATCTTCCCACGTTTTTGCGGACACCGACCTGTCACTGGCGAATTTGTTCGTCGCCGCTAAAAATGCCGTCGAGTCCAGATGTTAAGTTGGCCCCAACAAGGTGCTCCTAGCCGTCGTACCGGCACGGCCTCCCGGGTTCACTTCACCAAAATGGACTTCACCCCAGGAGATGGTGCCAAGCGTGGTGCCAAACTACCCTGGGTCTACCAGACCAGCATGACCGATCATCCGGGCGGACCTCGTGTTTTTGTTGAGGATGCATCAGAATCGGTCGGGATAGTCTGGTCCGGATTTTGTTCGTAATCAGCAGGTCGTCGGTTCAATCCCGACCGCCGGCTCCACTCTTCTTCCTCAAGAAATTCAGTCCCTTGCAGAAAGGCCGTTCCCCACGGCGGCACCTCAGGTTCTGCATTTGGCGCCAACTTGGTGCCAACTTTTCCGAGATCAAGTTGATTGACGAACTGTGGGCGGGGCGCGTTGGTCTCATGGGGGGTCGTGACGGCCAGAGACCTTACGACCATGAAAGATGGGCGGCGCGTCGTATCAGCTGGAATGGTCATCGTTCGGCAAAGACCCAGTACGGCTAAAGGGTTCTTCTTTGCGAGCCTGGAAGACGAGACCGGTATTGTGAACCTGATCGTGACGCCTCTGATATTCGAGCGCGATCGTGTGCCCCTCGTGACCGCTCCATTCCTCTGGGTGGAGGGCCTCCTCCAAAATCAAGATGGGGTAGCGGCGATCAAGGTCCGACGGGTGCGACCACTAGCAATGGACATGGGAAGGGTCCCGTCGTACGACTTCCGGTAGACGTTAGGACCAGTCTGTCCCGAAAATTCGTAGTCCTCCCAAGAACAGCGATAGAGGTTAGCGCTGGATACGCCCATACCGCGTCCGGTACAGCCTCCGGAGCTTGGAGTCGTCACCGAAGTGGTCGAAGTCGGCGGTCTCCACCCTCACGACGAGCGCCTGGCGGCATGATCGCCGGTGCCCCGAACCGCGGGTTCCAGGCGGGCGATGGATATTCGGGACCCACAGGTCGATATGGTCGGTCTGGAGGCGCCGCAGGCTGTCCTCGCACGCGCGACAAATGTGGAGGGCCGAGAGGCCCTGGTCGTTGACCCCGTTGCCAATCCGGCTGAACACTTTGGTCGCCAACACGATCCACTCACGCCGGCCGCTCTCATGGGCAAGCCACCGGCCGATGATCTCCTCGGTCCATCCTGCGCCCGTGCCCTGTGCCTTTCGGTATCCGTAGATGTCAGCGGTATCGACGAGATTGATGCCCATGTCCATGGCGCGGTCGAGGATCGCGTGGCTCTCTTCCTCGCTCGTCTTCGGGCCGAAATTCATCGTGCCGAGTGCCAAGCGACTCACCTTCAAGCCGGTGCGTCCGAGGTTGGTGTACTTCATGGCGTGGGCCAGTTCTTGGGCGGCGGCCCAACACGGGCCATGCGTGGGATGTAGCGCGAACAGTTGGGGAAAGCCTGATCGACGGTGACCTTGACGACCCGCTCGGCGCCGGGGAACGCGGAGACCGCGTCGGGAGTGTTGATGATTTCGGCGGTGCCGTTCACGCGGATCCGGCGCTGTGTCTCAAAGTCGATAAAGAGCATCCCGACGCTCGGATTGGTGAGCAGGTTTCCCAGGCTCATGAATGCGCCGTTGCCGTTGTAGTCCGGAAACAGGAGCGTCCGGTCGTCGACCACCCGAACGAACCCTGGAGGGCCGCCTCGGAAGTTACAATCGAGGCGGCCTTGGTCGTCCGATGTCGCCAGAAAGAACATGCACTGGGCCTCGATGAATTCTTTAAACCCCACGCCCAGGACGTCCCGGATGTGCTCGATGATCCTCTGACCGATCAGCCGGCTGCCCGCGAGCGTGTGCATTTCATGCTCGCCGGGGTGCACCTCGTTGTGTCGTCGTGTCGGCATGGGGGCCTCCCTTTCTATGTCCTACCGGTAGGGGCTGGTTTGAAACCCGCCCCTACGAAGGTGTGGCAGATCAATCCGGCAAGAAGCACGACGGCCCGTGCCGCACGGGCGCGTCCTCGCCTTCACCGCCTTGCGCGCTGAACAGCTCGACCCTGATCCCGTCCGGATCATAGAAGTACAGTTCCGCCTCCTTGGCCCCCTCCATGGCGGGCACGATGCGGTCGTAGTGAATGCGAATGCCCTTTTTCCTCAAGGTTTGCTCCGCACGTACGAGGTCGTCGGAGCTACCCACGGTGAGTGCGAAGTGGTGCAGGCCGGCGTACGCTTTGTCGTAGGCGCTTTGGCTCTGTTGCCAGAGCGTGATCATCGTCTTGCCGTCGGTGAGGAATGCGTACCCCATCTTCGGATCGGCGCCCAACTCCTTCCAGCCAAACAGATCTTGGTAGAACTGTTTCGACCGATCGAGGTTCGTCACGGTCAATCCCAGATGGTGCACGCCTGCGGTTTGAATACTCATGGCCCGTCCCCTTTCTGGTGAGATCAACCCCGGCATGGGGCTGAAAGTTATATAACCATCTAATAAACTATTAGACAGTTAATCACGACCCATATTCCTCGTCAAGGGCAGAGGTGAAGTTTTTTTCACTTATTCGCCTTTCTTTTCTATTGCAGCGGTTTCGCGACAATCGGCAGGGAATACGCGGCAGAGCGTAACCTGTTATATTGCTGTATGAACGTTATAGGTGATCCTGAATAAGAAGAGGTGGCGATGGCTCAGTCACGATCGGCTCCGTGGTTTCCGTTCATCGGCAATCATCGATGCGTCGATTTTGTGAACACGGAGGTCAACGTGAAGGGGCAGCGCCGGGATTTGTTGACGGATTTCGGAGCGTGGCTGGCATGGCTCGTTCAGGCTCGGGTGATCGACGATGCAACCGCGCGAACGCTTGGCGATCGTTGGGCGGGCAAGCCGGCGGCCGAACGCGCGCTTGACGAGGTCTGGGACTTCCGCCGCATCCTACGCGAGACGCTCGAACGGATTACTCAGGGCAAGTCGATTCCACGTGAGGTGGTCGAGGCCGTCAATCGACTACTCCGAGCCCGAACCGGGTACGTCGAGGTGACGAAGGTCCGGGGCGGATTTGCGAAGCGGGTCCATGCCGAGTTTGCTGCGCCCGGGGACCTCCTCTTCACGATGGCGGAAGCGGCCGGCGATCTGCTTTGTGACGCCGACTTCTCGTTGATTCGGCGGTGTGAGAACCATCGGTGCATCCTGTTTTTTTACGATCAGACCAAGAACCACAGCCGGCGATGGTGCAGCATGCAGTGGTGTGGGAACCGGATGAAGGTGGCGGCATTTTACCAGCGCAGGCGGGAACAGGACGCGAAGGCCAAATCCCCCAGGAGATCGAGTTGATCCTGTGCCTGGCGACTTGTTAATCAGCGCTAACACTGAAAGTCTCGGTCTGTCGGTATCGATATGTTCCGACGCCCGGGCGGCCTCGGGCGATGGACAATCCTGTGGCGTGCCGCTCCCGATGGCCGCGTGGCGAGACACCAGGGAACCCCTATATGGTATATTTTTGGTGCCAAGCTGGTGCCAAACCACCCTGGGTCTGCCAGACCAGCGCGACCGATCGTCATGCTGGATCCGTTGGTTTTGTTGCGGATGCATCAGGATCGGTCGGGCTGGTCTGGTCGGGAGGTGGTTCGTAATCAGCAGGTCGTCGGTTCAATCCCGACCGCCGGCTCCAATAAAATCAGCGGCTTCAGCACAGAGCTATTTTCTTGAGGGATAATCTGTAACGGTTGGTTGCGGATAGTTGCGTCTTCCGCCCCGGTTGTTGATTTATCCACAGGCTCATCCAACCGGTCGACGGCCTGCTTGTTGCTGCCTGGGACCAGGTGCCCGTAGATATCCACGGTGACCTGGATTGAGGAGTGACCGGCTTGATCGCGCACGTAGGCAAGACTTTCGCCGTTGGCGATCAGTCGGCTGCAGAAGGTGTGACGCAGGTCGTGAATGCGGATCCGACGAAGCGCGGCCTTCTCCAGCACGCGGTAAAACACCCGGTGCCGAAGGTTGTCCGGATCGAGGATCCGGCCGTGCTCGTTGCAAAAGACCCACTCGGGCCGTGTCGTGTTCTTGGTAACTGCTTCGAGCTCCTGGGTCGCCAGGTGGGCTCTGAGCGCGTCCGCAAGGCCCTTGGACATGTCCACCCGGCGGGACCGGTGGTTCTTGGGCGTGGTCATGCGGCCGTTGGTCCAGTTCCGTCGGATTTCGATGAACCGGCCGCGAAAATCCAGATCCCCGGGCTGCAAAGCGACCGCCTCGCCGATCCGGCAACCGGTTCGCAGGAGCAGCAGGAACAGCGGGTAGTACGGCAGCGCGTGTTTCTTGACCGCTTCGAGGAACGCGACTTCCTCCTCGTGCGTCAAGGGAGTGACCTCGCTCTTCCGGTCCCGCATTTTCATGAACCGGCCCGGACGGAGGGCGGGGTTCTGTTGCACGATCCCGTCCTCGATCGCCGAGGAGAAGAGCGCGGACAGCGTGCAGAGCATGATCCGCACGGTGTTCGCTGACGCGCCCCCGGTCCGCTTCGCGAGCGCCAACGCCTTCACCGCGCGCCGGTCGATGTGACCGAGCGGTGTGGTGCCGAACGCGGGGAGCAAGTGTGTGTTCAGCACGCCGTCGTAGCTCCGGCGTGTGGTGTATTTGAGCCCCCGAGCCTCGCAGCCCTCAAGGAACGTTTTTGAATACTCCTTGAGCGTGGGCCCTGATAGAGCCGGCTCGGGGGCGTGGCCGTTTGTGGCGAGTGACCACACCGACAGCGGAATGCCCTGTTCGTTGGCGGCGCGAAGCAGCCCCAGCTTCTCGTTCAGGACTGCGGCGGCGCGTTCGGCTGCGCGTTTGCCTTGCGGGATCAGGTGGGCGCACCGCTTCCCTTGGTAGTCCACAAACACCCACCATTTCCCGCTCCCTGGTGGGCGCTCCCGGACCTTTACGGCCATAGGCAGGCTCCCCCTTTCTCGGTTGCGCTCGACGATCGAGTCGCGACGTGCCTGTGCAGCCCGGATCCCGAGGGACGGATCGAGAAATGCGCCAGGCCTGGCCAGGACGTTTGTCGTGGATTGTCTGCGGCTGATCGCGAGCATGGGTGAGGCGCAATCAAAAACACGCCTGCCGGGCTAATGTCAAGCCGAGCGCCGACAGAGCTAAGAGAGGACGTCATCGATGATCGCTTTCAGCTGTTCCGGACGTGGGCGCGCGCGGTAGGCGGACATCCAGCGTTCGAACTCGTCGACCCTGATGAGAAACTTGCCGGTGACGCGGTAATGCGGCAGCGGGTTGATCGGGTCGTTGAGCCGACTGCGAAGCCAGCGGACGGAGCAGGAGGCGTGGCTCGCCAAGGACTTGAGATCCATGTATCCGGGGGGAAGTGACTGGCATGCCCGCATCGGCGGCGTCGCAATCCTCCGCAGGCGAGCATAGTCCGAATTGGGTCCCCCCGGCATGGCGCGAAGCCGCCAATGTGGAGCCGGTTCTGTCCCGATTGCGAACAGGCAATGAGGGCGTGGTGGTAGGAAACCGGGAGCAGAAATCTCCCGCTTCGCGTCCCTGCTCGTCAGTGCATTGAACCTCGGGGCCTGTCTAGGAGTCGACGCCAAGCGAACCGGCCGAGCCGGCGAAAAGGAGCGCCTACCATGATCGTCTTCACGGTTATGTTAGTCGGACTAGCCTTGTTGATAAGCGTGTTAGGGGGACTGTTGTTGAGTCAGGCCACCACGGGGGGCGGTCTGCTCTGTGCTGCCTTTTTCTTGGGTATCCTCGCTCGGATCGCCCAAGCCAGCGAACATCATCAAGAGATATGCGAACTGTTGAAACAACCGGATGCGGCTCCTGGACCGGAGAGCGGGGGAAAGGCTTCTCTTCTGACAAAGCTGAAAGAGCGGTGGTAAGGGGGCCGCTAGGCCGCTATCCGCGCCACGCCCGAAAACGGCACCCGGAGGCCCCGATATGGCGGCTCCGCCCCGTTGGGGACACCAGACTCTTCGCTCACCGAAACACCCCATTCGGGGTGTAGTCTTTCGACCCCGTTTCGGTCAGACTCAAATCTGCGGAGGTTCAGAAGTTTCAGCCGACGTGACGGCGTTTGCCAGGATGGTGGAAACTACTGCGGAGCGGGTGTGAGCGCCCATTTTTTGGTAGATATTCTTGAGGTGTCCCTTTGGGGACACCTCACCTGTTAAGCACGGGTCGAGCAGCTGCCCGACGGTGAGCTCGGCGCGGAAGGCGTAGGTCGTCCGGCCGTTGCCGACCGTAAGGATGAACGGCACCCGCCCGACCAGGACTTGTTGGAGGACCTTCCGCGCTGCTTGCGCGTCGGAATAGAGCGCGGCACGGAGATCACTGGCTCGCTCAATGGCAAGCTTCCGGATACGCGCCACATCGAACCCCGCCGAACGGGTCTGGGCCGGTACCTCGCGCTCGGCATCGAGTTCCTGGAGGAACCCTTTGCGTGCCGTTGTTGCTGGAAAGTCTCGAGGACGGACGCGCCAAGCTCTACATCACGCGCCGGGCGCTAGCCGCACGCCGCGAAGTGACGCCCGGGTCGCGGGCGAGCGGGGCTTTCAGCGCTCGCGGTCACGTCAGGTAGAGTCCTCCGGTGCGCTCAAGCCAGTCGGCGATCTGCTCGACGGCACGTGCCACGTTGCCGTCCGACACGTCCACGGTCAGTGCCGGCAGGCGCGACGCGGCGA
>Ga0184615_10001968_pt1 | contig 11078 bp, 8 predicted proteins | sample PLM4_65_coex_FD_133134 | JGI IMG/M metagenome (GOLD analysis project Ga0184615, IMG submission 133134) | Groundwater sediment microbial communities from an aquifer in East River, Colorado, USA - PLM4_65_coex | ecosystem: Environmental > Terrestrial > Soil > Riparian zone | place: USA: East... | reverse complement strand
GCCGACGCAGCCGACACCGGGGTCGGAGAAGTGGCGGACATGCCGGCGCAGCGATGCCGGCCGCAGCAGTGTCGACGCATCGGTGAACAGCACGAGGTCGGTGGACACCATCTCGACGGCGTGGTTGAGCAGCGCCGTCTTGCCCGAGCGCGTCGGCTGGACCAGGGCGCGCAGCACGCCCTGGCCTTCGAGTTCATGCAGGCGCTCGGCCGACCCGTCGGTCGATCCATCGGAGGCGGCGAGGATGGTCAGGCGATCCTTCGGATAGTTAATCGCCCGGCAGTTGTCGATCTTGGCATCGAGGATCGCCTGTTCGTTGTGGACGCAGAAGATCAACGTGACCGTCGGCAGTGGCGAAGGCTCCGCGGGTGGGGCCACCCGCCTGGTTCTCGCCAGAGCGACCACCAGAAGCGGATACCCCGCGTAGACATAGACCACCAGCCCACACAGTATCCAGAAGAGTGTTTCCACTGCGGATGAATTTACCGGCGCCCCTGTGTGTTGTCAAGAACGCATTTCTTATCAACAGGTTGGGGCTCGGATGAGGGACGAAAATTGACACCGCCAGGAGGGTGATGTACGGTCGGCGGCCCATGCTCCGTCGACGGCGGTTCCTCCTCTTCTCGAGTGCGCTCCTGGTTGTGACCCCGTGCCTTGCCGGCGCGGGCGCGGCGGCCCCCGCCATGGGCCTCGGTCACGACTACGACCTGAGCGGCGCCGTCGAGGAGTTCCTTCTTGCCGATCCGCTCACTGACCCATCGATCACAAAGGAGCACCCGCTGTACGTCCGCATCCGCGCCCCCCGGGAACGGTTCGAACCGACAGAGGGGCAGTACGACTGGAGCGAGGCTGACCGCGTCGTCGATCCCTACCGGGCGGCGGGGTACCAGGTCATCCTGGCGCTCTATGGAGCGACCCTCCCGACCTCGCAGGATGCCGCTGTTCTGAAGGGCTGGCTCGATTTCGTGCGGGCGGCGGCGTTGCATTTCAAGGGGCGGGTGCTGGCCTACGAGATCGGATCGGAGCCGAACCGGGTGGCGAGCTGGTCCGGTCCCTTCGTCTCCGAGTACGCCTACGTGCTGAAACAGTCGTCGGTTACGGTGCGGTCGGCCGACCCCGAGGCGCTGGTGGCCCAGGGGGCGCTCGGCATCGGCGGCACAGGCGCCGGGCCCGCCGGGAATGCGGCCGACGCCGCGCTCGACTGGCAGGCGGCGCTCTACGGCCAGGAGATCGCCACCTATGTCGATGCCCTGCCGATCCTGCCGGGCGAGGGCGTCAATGTCGCGAAGACAGTGGCGAGGGTCTACGACCTCCTGCTTGCGAACGACCCATCGGCGCAGGTCTGGGCCGTCGGGCTGAAGCCCGAAGGCGAGACCGACCGGGCGCGCGCGGCCGACCTGCTGCGGCGATTCGCGGCGGCGCAGGGGGAGGGGGCGGCGCTGGTCACCTTCGACCTCGAGGCCGATGTCGAAGCGCGGCCGGAGTTCCCGGGGCTGTTGCTCGACATCCACCGGCTGTTCCAGCCTGGGTACGGGCGGCGGCCGGGCGGCGGCACGCTGTTCGAAGCGCCCGACGGGTTGCCCCACCCGGCGACCGACCTGAGCGCCTGGCGCTTCTTCGACGGCACGACCTACCAGGGACTGGTGGTCTTCGAGGCCGGCTCCCGCCCGGCCGAACCGGCGGCGTCGTTCGTGCTCGACACGGCGGCGGTGCGCGGGGCGGCGATCTATGACCTGGTGGGCGGCACGGCGGCGCCCGCCGAGGGGGCGCGCGCCGACTTCGCGAGCAACACGACGCACGTGCCGGTGACGCTCCGGACGCGACCTCAAGTTCTGCTCTTCGCCCGGGTTCCGATCGAGGGCTTCGAAGTCGGCAAGGAGCAGGTGGAGGTCACCGACACCGGGCTCATCACCGTCGAGGAGATCGTCGCCGGGCACCAGCGCTTCATGGCCGACCAGAACTTCCGGCTCAAGACCTATCGGGCGCAGGCACGGGTCGAATACCACTACAAGATCAGCGGCAGCAATACGATCGATGTGGCCTACGACAACCAGTTCTTCCGCGGCGAGGATGGCGCCGCCGAGTGGGAGCAGACGGCGCTCTACATCAACGGGGTGCGCTGGAAAGGGAAGTTCCCCGACATCCCGTTCATCCAGCCCGACAAGGTCCTGACCCTGCCGCTCGACATCAACCTGAACCGCGACTACGACTACGAGTACCTCGGCCGCGACACCAACGACGACTACGACTGTTACGTGGTCGGCTTCAAGCCGCGCGAGCGCGGGCGCACGCTCTACGAGGGCAAGGCCTGGATCGAGACTCGCACCTTCGCGCTGGTGCGCACGGCGGTGGTGCAGCACGGTCTCGAGCCGCCGGTGACCTCGAACGAGGAGAACGACCATTACGCGCCGGTGGCCGGGCCCGACGGGACAACCTACTGGCTGCTGGCGCGGGTCGACGGGCAACAGGTGTACATCACCGCGGGGCGCAACCTGGTCGTGTTGCGCAACCTCGACTTCTCCGGGTTCCAGATCAACGACACGGAGTTCGCGGTGGCGAAGCAGGCGGCGTACGCCTCCGAGGCGCCGATCCTGCGCGACACCGAGGAGGGGTTGCGCTACCTCGAGCCGTCGGGGGACGGCACGCGCACGCTGGCCGACGGGCCGACAGGCAAGACGCTGTTCGCCATCGGCGGCATCGCCTGGCAGCCCGGCTTCGACTACCCGGTGCCGCTCATCGGCGTCAACTACTTCAACTACAACGTCCGGGGGAGCGAGGCGCAGATCAACGCCTTCCTCGCCGGCGCCATCAACAGCTTCACGGTGACCGACCCGCACCTGTTCGGCCGGTTCGACGGCACCGTCGAGGCGTTTCTGCTGGCGATCGGGATCACCGACAACTACTACGTCGGCGGCGAGGAACTCACGGTGAGCGCGGTCGATGTCCGACCTCAGGACATAGCCGCCTGGCTCGGGCTGCCGCTGGGCTCGTTCTTCAGGCTGCGCGGTGGTTTCGACTACCTGTACCAGCGCTACAACCGCAACCAGGAGACCAACACCTTCGTGGTCCCCTCCGACACTTCGGTCGCCGCGATCCAACTCGCGGGTGAGTTCAACCGGGCCGGCTGGACAGTGACCGCGACCGGCGGTCGCAGTTCCCGATCGCGCTGGGAGGCGTGGGGTGACGAGACGCTGCCCACGATGGAGACGCTCGCCGCCTTTCCCGGCACCGCCTGCGACTCGCCGGGTTCGTGTCTCGCCGAGTTCGACCCCGGCCAGAAAAGCTTCAAGACGTGGGAGGTGGACGTCTCCAAGCAGTTCTTCCTGTCGAAGTTCCAGAAAGTCCGCCTGGAGGGGTCGATGCTCGGCGGCTCGAACCTGGACCGCTTCAGCCAGTTCTCGATCCAGTCCTTCGGCACGCGGGTGCGCGGGTTCTCGGGGGCGGGGGTGCGCTTCGAGCGCGGCGCCATCGGGCGGGCGCAGTACTCCTTCAACATAGGCGACGTGATCCGCTTCGACGCCAGCCTCGACTACGCCCGCATCCGCGACCCGCTCCTGACCGGCGAGACTGCCGCTTTCACCGGATTCGGCGTGTCGGGGACCATGCTGGGACCGTGGCAGACGCTGGTGACGTTCGATATCGGCGTGGCCCTGACATCTGACTACGAGAATCTCGCCGGGAGCACCGAGGCGCAGATCGTCTTCTTCAAGTTTTTCTAAGTTGGTCTTCGATCGCGCTCCGGACCCGCGCGATGAGCACCTCGCGGCTCTCGTAGGTGTAGTCGCGGGTTTCGATCGGTGCGCCGAAATGGACCTCGATCGTCCCGGGCCGGATCCGCAGCCGCCCCTTCGGCATGACCCCGCGCCCGCCGGTGATCGTCACCGGGACGACCGGCACCCCTGCCTGGATCGCCAGGACGAAGCCGCCGCGCTTGAAGGGGAGCAGCGTGCCGTCGGGGCTGCGGGTGCCTTCGGCGAAAATGGCGACCGAGGTGCCACGCCGCAGCCGCCCGGCCGCCCGATCAAGACCCTTGATCGCCTGCTCGCGGTTCGAGCGGTCAATGAAGATGAACCCCGCGAGCCACAGCGCCCAGCCGAAGACCGGCACATGAAGGAGCGAGCGTTTGGCGACGACGCGGAAGTCGACCGGCATGGCCAGTACCAGGGCCGGTATATCGAACTGGCTCTGGTGATTGGCGGCGTAGACGGCCGCATTGCGGGCGTCGAACGCGGGGTCGTAGGTGGCCTTCCAGCGCACTCGCGCCGTCTTCATGACCAGCCACGACCAGACGCGGGCGAGCGGCATCAGCGCGGCGCCGCCTGGAACAAAAAGGCACAGGAGCATGCCGGGGATTCCGAGGAGGAGGGTGTAGATGATGACCAGGGGGATGACGAAGATTGCCACGGGCCGGATTCTACACATGGTGGCGCGAAGCTTGTTGTGTTCGCGGGCGGATGACGAGGTGGGGCTGGTGACCGGGGGTGGACGGGGGCTGGAGGTAAGCATCTGATTTCGCTTTCATTTCGGCGGCGCGCAGGGTGGCACGCGGCGTGATTCCCTGGGGGCCATGGACTGGCCACGGACCCCGGTTGAGCGCGTGCAACTGTTCCGGCCGCCCTTTTGTCCGTGGCCGGCCTGCCCCGAGCACCTCCGCCGTCGCCCCGGATTCCGCTTCCGCCACCACGGCACCTACGCGACCCGGCGTCGTTGCGTGCCGCGTTTCCTGTGTCTGACCTGCCGCCGCACCTTCTCGCGGCAGACCTTTTCCACGTCCTACTACCTCAAGCGACCCGAGTTAGTCACCACGCTCGCCGCGGGGCTCAACGCCGGGTCCGCCCTGCGGCAGGTTGCCCGCTCCGTGGCGTGCGCCCACTCCACACCGGCGCGTCTCGCCGCAAGGCTTGGGCGGCACACACTTCTCCTGCACGCGCGGTCACTGGCGTTTCTTCGTGGGCGCCTCGACGAGCCGGTCGTCCTCGACCATTTCGAGACGTTTGAGTTCACCCAGGACTACCCGTTCGGCGTTGCCACTCCGGTGGGGGCTCGCTCCTGGTTCGCCTATGGTGTCGACCCTGTCCCGCACGCGCGGACAGGCCGACGGTCTTCGGCGCAGCAGGCGCGGGTCCTCTCAAGGCCGCGCCGGCCGTCGCGCGGCGGATACGCCGGGTCCACCCGCCGGGTGCTGGACACCCTTCTGCCGCTGGTCCCGGAAGGCGGCCGCCTTCACCTCGTCAGCGATGGCCACCCCGCCTACGCCCGCGCCGCGGCAAGCCACCCACGCGTCCGGCTGCAGAGCTTCCCGAATCCCCGGCGCGGGCCGCGGGGAACCCCGCGCTCCGCCGCCGCCCGTGCCCGCGACGAGGCCATGTTCCCCGCCGACCTCCTGCACGCGCTGCTGCGCCACACCCAGGCACACCATCGTCGGGAGACCATCGCCTTCGGGAGGCGCCTCAATGCGCTGATCGAGCGTCTCTTCCTGTTCACGGTGTGGCGCAACTTCGTGAAGCTCCGGTCGGAGCGCCGCCCGGAGCCGGTGACCCCGGCGATGCGCCTCGGCCTGGCCACCGAGCCCTGGTCATGGAGGAGGGTCCTGTCGCGCCGGCTGTTTCCGGCGCGCTTGTCCCTGACCTCGGTGGAGCAGCAGATCTATCAGAGACGCTGGACCACCCCTCTTCTACCCCGGAATGCCATCCACGCCCTCAAACACGCCTACTGAATCAGCACGGGATTCACAGGAAGACCTGAGGATGCACGCCCCCGGGGACCTCACCGGACTCTCTCCGCATTCCCGCGAAGCAACAAGCTCCGCTCCACCATGTTGACGACGGAAGATCGTATTCGATAGACTCCCTGAGACTTATGCCGCTCTCGAGCGCCAATCCGGGCCAGTTTAATAAGGGTAAGGTCGACGCCTCATGACCGGGGTCGCCGTACAGGCTGTCCAGCAACTCGGCGGCTTCTCGATGCTGGTGGCCGAGACCGCCCGCGAGACCCTGCGCCGCCGTCCCGAGGGGCGGGTGCTGATGGAGCAGCTGTACCAGATCGGGGTCCTGTCGGTGGGGATCTCGACGGTCACCGCGCTGTTCACCGGCATGGTGCTGGCGCTGCAGACCTCCTATTCGCTCGCCGCCTACGGGGCCAAGCTGTTCGTCGGGGACGTGGTGTCCCTGTCGCTGGTGCGCGAGCTTGGGCCGGTGCTGACGGCGCTGATGGTCGGGGGACGGGTGGGGGCGGGCATCACGGCGGAAGTCGGCACGATGAACGTGACCGAGCAGATCGACGCCATCCGGGCGATGGCGGCCAACCCCGTGCGCAAGCTGGTGGTCCCCAAGGTGCTGGCGATGCTGATCATGCTGCCGATTCTCGTCATCCTGTCGGATTTCCTCGGCATCATGGGGGGCATGGTGATGGCGGTGACCACCCTCGGCCAGCCGGCGGCCTTCTACATGCAGCACGTCGTCCAGGCAGTGAGCCTGCACGATGTCATGAGCGGTCTCGGCAAGACCGTGGTCTTTGCCCTGATCATCGCATTCATCGCCTGCTACAAGGGGCTGACCGCCACGGGCGGCGCCGACGGGGTGGGGCGGGCGACGACCGAAACCGTGGTGGCGTCGTCGCTGAGCGTGCTCATCAGCGACTTTTTCCTGACCAAGCTGTTCTTGACATTTTAGCCGCGCCCCATGGACTCAGCGTTCATCCGATTCGACGGCATCCACAAGGCATTCGGCCCGAAGAAGGTCCTGCAGGGGATCACGTTCGATATCCGCCACGGCGAGACCATGGTGGTGCTCGGCGGCAGCGGCAGCGGCAAGTCGGTCCTGCTGCGGCACATCATCGGGCTGCATCGGCCCGACCTGGGGCGGGTGGTCGTGGACGGCGAGGACATCACCGGTTACGACGAGGACGAGCTGGTGCATGTGCGGCAGAAGGTCGCGATGCTGTTCCAGGGAGGCGCCCTGTTCGACTCGATGACGGTGGCCGAGAACATCGGCTACGGCCTGCGCGAGCACACCCGCAAGAGCGACAAGGAGATCGACGAGATCGTCCGCCACAAGCTGTCGCTCGTCGAGCTCGAGGGGGTCGGTGACCTGATGCCCTCGGAGCTGTCGGGGGGTATGCGCAAGCGGGTGGCGCTGGCGCGGTCCATTGCCATGGACCCGCAGTGCATCCTGTACGATGAGCCGACCACCGGGCTGGACCCGGTGACCGCGACGACCATCAACGACCTGATCCGCAACATGCAGGCGCGTCTGAACGTCACCTCGGTGGTGGTGACGCACGACATCGAGAGCGCCTTCTTCGTCGGGGATCGGATTGCATTCTTGTACGAAGGGCTCACCCGCTTCGTCGGCACCGTGACCGACGCGCGACAGAGCCCCGAGCCGGCGCTGCGGCATTTCCTGACCGGGGGGAGGGAGGACCGCCATGCCTCGTAGGGTCTCGCGGGAACTGTGGGTCGGGCTGGTGGTGGCCGTGTCGCTGGTCCTGTTCGCCCTCGGGGTCCTGGCGATCAGCAAGGAATCGCGCATGTTCGTGCCCAAGAACACCTACTGGACACGGTTCGACAACACCAGCGGGCTGGTCGCGGGCTCGCCGGTGCGCCTCGTCGGAGTCCAGATCGGCACCGTGGATGAGGTCACCTTCCCCACCGATCTGGCGGAAATCCGCATCAAGGTGACATTCAAGGTCGACCGGGCCTTCGCGCCGCGGATCCGCTCCGGAACGGTGGCTTACCTCAAGTCGCTGAGTTATCTTTCGCAGGACAAGTACATCGAGCTGACTCCGGGCGATCCGGCGCAGCCGGTCCTGCCGCCGGGCGACTACATCGCCTCAGGCCGGTCGTCCTGGGAGGAGACCCTGGAGCAGAGCCAGAACATCGCCGACGACGTCAAGGAGATTACCTCGTCGTTGCGCGACGTCCTGGTGGCGATGAACACGGGGCAGGGGGTCGTGCACGACATGATCCACAACCCCGAGTTCGGCCGGCAGGGGGTGGCTGATCTCGAAAGCAGCCTGACGTCGCTGCGGCGGATCCTCGAGCGGCTCGACAAGGGGGAGGGGCTGGCCGGGGCGATGCTGTCGGACCGGGTGTACGCGCGCCGCCAGATGGAGAACCTGGACGCCTCGCTCGGCCACCTGCGTTCGCTGCTCGAGCGGTTCGACAACCCCGAGGGCATGGTGGCGCAGCTGACCGACCCGCAGGGGAAGGCCAGCCGCATCCTCGATCGCGTCGACCAGGGTGTCGAGGCGATGAGCAACGCGGCGAAGCAGGTGGGGGAGGGTGACGGCGTCGTCGGGCGGTTGGTGAACGACAAGGAGTACGCCGACAGTCTATTGAAGAAGGTGGACGAGGCCGCCGGTCACATCGGCTCGATTCTGCGCAAGATCGACGAAGGTGAAGGCTCGATCGGCGGGCTGGTCAACAACCCCGAGGTGTACGAGGGACTGCGGGACATCGTCGCGGGCATCCAGAAGAGCAAGGTCGGCAAGGGGATGCTGCGGCACTACGGCAAGAAGGGCGCGCAGGAGCGCGACGAGGCGGCGGCGGAAGAGCCGCCGCCCTCCCCGGGGCCGACGCCATGAGCAGCATCCTGGTGACCGGTGGGGCGGGCTTCATCGGCTCGCATCTCGTCGAGGCGCTGCTGCGCGACGGGCGCGATGTCGTCGTCCTCGACAGCTTTGACAACTTCTACGACCCGGCGGTGAAGCGGCGCAACCTGGCGGGGTTCGCCGGCGGTCCGGGCTTCACCCTGATCGAGGGGGACATCCGCGACGAGAAGCGGGTCGAGGCGGTCTTCGGCAGCCACCCGATCGGCGTGGTCGTCCACCTGGCGGCGCGCGCCGGGGTGCGGCCGTCGATCGAGCAGCCGCTGCTGTACAGCGACGTCAACCTGAACGGGACGGTGGTGCTGCTCGAGGCCTGCCGCCGGCACAACGTCGGCAAGTTCGTGTTCGGCTCGTCGTCGTCGGTCTACGGCAACAACCCGAAGGTGCCGTTTGCCGAAAAGGATGATGTCGAGATGCCGATCTCGCCCTACGCCGCCACCAAGCGGGCGGGGGAGCTGCTGTGCGCGACCTACCACGCGCTGTACCGCCTCAATGTCTTCTGTCTGCGGTTCTTCACCGTCTACGGGCCGCGCCAGCGGCCGGAAATGGCGATTCAGAAGTTCACCCGCTTCATCGACCGCGGCCTGCCCGTGCCGCGGTTCGGTGACGGCTCGACGCGGCGGGACTACACCTTCGTCAGCGACATCGTCGCGGGGGTCCTGCGCGCCGTCGAGCGGGTGCAGGGGTACGAGATCATCAACCTGGGCGGGTCGCGGACGACCCGCCTGACGGACCTGATCGCCCTTCTCGAGACGCGGCTGGGCCGCAAGGCGATCGTCGAAGGCCAGCCGGACCAGCCGGGGGATGTTGTGGCCACCTGGGCCGACGTCGACAAGGCGCACCGGCTCCTCGGCTATGACCCGAAGGTCACGATCGAAGATGGCCTGACCCGGTTCGTCGAATGGTATCGAAGCGCGGGCGAAGGCGCCCCGGCCGCGGCCGGGGTCCCGCCCACGGGGGCTCGGAAATGAACATCGCGGTGGTTGGAACCGGGTACGTCGGGCTGGTCACGGGGGCCTGTTTCGCCGAGTTCGGCGTCAACGTCATGGGCGTCGACAAAGACGAGGCGAAGATCGCGATGCTGCAGAAGGGGAAGGTCCCCTTCTTCGAGCCGGGGCTCGAGGAGCTGGTCGGCCGCAACATGCGCGAGGGGCGACTGTCATTCACGAGCGACATCAAGGCGGCGATCGAAAAGTCGCTGGTCGTGCTCATCGCCGTCGGGACGCCGCAGGGTGCCGACGGGGGGGCCGACCTCAGCTTCGTGCGCGAGGTCGCCATGAGCGTCGCGCGCCACATGAACGGCTACAAGGTGGTGGTCACCAAGAGCACGGTGCCGATGGGCACCGGCGCCATGATCCGCAAGCTCATCGCCGAGAACCAGGCCCACGCGGCGCCGTTCAGCGTCGCCAGCAACCCGGAGTTCCTGCGCGAAGGGGCCGCCATCGAGGACTTCATGCGCCCCAATCGCATCGTCGTCGGCGCCGAGGATCCGCAGGCGATCGCCATCCTCAAGGATCTCTACAACCCGCTGTACCTCATCGAGACGCCGTTCGTGGTGACCAACGTCGTCAGCGCCGAGATGATCAAGTACGCCAGCAACGCCTTCCTGGCGACCAAAATTTCGTTCATCAATGAGATGTCGCTGCTGTGCGACGCCGTCGGCGCGGACGTTCACGAGGTGGCCCGCGGCATGGGGCTCGACAACCGCATCGGCAAGAAGTTCCTGCATCCCGGCCCGGGCTACGGCGGATCCTGTTTCCCGAAGGACACCCTCGCGGTGCTGCGGATGGCGAAGGAGAACGGGCTGCCGGGGCGGCTGGTCTCCGCGGTGGTCGAGGTGAACGACGAGCAGATCCCGCGCATGGTTGATAAAATCAGCCGGGCCGCCGATGGGCTCAAGGGGAAGCGGCTCTGCGTCCTCGGCCTGGCGTTCAAGCCGAACACCAGCGACACGCGCGAGTCGCCCGCGGTTCGAATCATCCAGGAACTGGTCAAGGCCGGCTCAAAAGTGCGCGCCTACGACCCCGCCGCGATGGACGAGGCCCGGCACATGCTGCCCGGTATCGAATACGCCGAGGACGCCTACGACGCAGCCACGGGGTGCGATGCGCTGGTGATCGCCACCGAGTGGAACCAGTTCCGCAACCTCGACTGGGACAGGATGAAGACCGCCCTCAAGACGCCCATCGTGATCGACCTGCGCAATGTCTACGACCCGCGCCACATGCGCGAGCTGGGATTCCGCTACACCGCCGTCGGCCGTCCGTCATGAGCGCCGGCCGCTACCTGGTCACAGGAGGAGCCGGGTTCATCGGCTCGCACCTCGTCGAGGCGCTGCTGCGCCGGGGCGAGGCGGTGGTCGTCCTCGACAACCTGGCCAGCGGCAAGCGCGAGAACATCGCCGTGGCGTTTGGCGCCCGCGCCGCGGGCGCGCCGGAGCCGCTGTTCATCGAAGGCGATATCCGCGACCG
>Ga0184615_10001967_pt1 | contig 11078 bp, 6 predicted proteins | sample PLM4_65_coex_FD_133134 | JGI IMG/M metagenome (GOLD analysis project Ga0184615, IMG submission 133134) | Groundwater sediment microbial communities from an aquifer in East River, Colorado, USA - PLM4_65_coex | ecosystem: Environmental > Terrestrial > Soil > Riparian zone | place: USA: East... | reverse complement strand
CGCCATAGGGTATCCTTTCGCTGGAGGAAGCGAGCCACTGGAGGCTGGCACTCAGACGCTCGCCAGACGCATCCGCCCAGCTGAAGGCGGCTACAGCGTGGGGCACTTTAAGATCACGGCTGGTACTATCGCCACCTGCGTCTATGACATTCTGCCTGGTGGCACGGTTAGCCCGCCGGCCCATGGGATCGGCAGCCCGCCCCGGTACTACATTCTCAGCAACAACCACGTCCTCGCTAACAGTAACGCTGCCGCCCTCGGCGACCCAATCCTACAACCAGGACCGTTCGATGGAGGAGTAGACCCGGCAGACCGTATCGCCCGTCTGAGCCGGTTCATCCCAATCACCTTTGAGCCACCGGTACCCCGGGCCCTGCACAACAACCTCGTCGATGCGGCTGTTGCCGAAGGACAGTTTCACGACCTGGATCGGGAAATCTACTGCATTGGCTATGTACGAGGTTGGCGGCAGAAGGCGAGGGTGGCGGTGGGGACGATTGTGCAAAAGACCGGGCGCACCACGAACTACACGACCGGCCGAATCACGGCGATTAGCGCAACAGTCGATGTCAACTATGGTGGTGGAAGGGTAGCCCGACTCAAAGACCAAATCGTGACCACCAACATCTCTGCTGGCGGCGACTCCGGTTCGCTGGTGACCACGCTGGATGATGTCGCAGTGGGGCTGCTCTTTGCCGGTTCCTCTATCGCTACCATTGTTAACCAGATTGAAAACGTACGTTCGTTACTACGGGTGGAGGTGGCAGAACAGATACTGTAAGAAGAAGCCGCCAAGCAAAACAGTCGCCTAACAAAGGCTTGCAGCCGACGCCGCGAAACGCGCGGCGCGGCTGAAGTCTGGCGTTCGGTCTCTGGCGTATTGGGGAGAATCGGAGAGGGGTTCACCCCACCGAATTGTGCTCGTTCTGTGCTCACCTCCACAACTCTCCAGCCTATTCAGGCCTACTCAGGCCAATTTAGGCTGAACGCGAATCTCTTGGCTGGAGTGGGGTTTAGTGAGGTGGAGTGAGTTGGAAGAGGGAGCCCTTACTGAGTGAGAGGCCAGCGTCCTAGGCCCCCTGCGGCTACGATGCGCGAGGCAACTCGCGGCCGACTTTGACGACGGATTCGGTAAACAGCGCGACGGCGCGGTCGATCTGCTGGTCGGTGGCGACCAGGGGGGAGGAAGCGCACAACGTGTTGTCCGGCTCCAACAATGAGCAGCCCCTTCTCGAAGCAGCGGTGATGGTGGAAATCAACTTTCAGGAGGGGAAAGTTTTTGTCTGCCAGACGCCGGACTTCTTCCGGTAGAGCGTGATCCGCCGATCAGAACTTGGAAGCGGCGAAATGCCTCAAAGCTCGCGAGCTTTCCCAGATTTATACTCGGCAAGTGCGTCGGCGATCAGTCCATTGAGTTTACCGGCTCGGAGATCCGCTTCGATTTGTTGATCCCACACGCGGGCGTCGAACTCGAAAAACCACGCACGGAACTTGGCAAGGTCTTGAGGAGAAAGGTGTTGAATCCGGGCTTCAAGTTGTTCGACTTCACTCATAGGGCACCTCGTGCCAATTATTGTAGAACCATTCTACCGATCTGCGCCGGGACGATCAAGGACAAGACCCAAAACCGACGGCGGCGTGATCAGTCGCGGCTAAGCCGCGCGGGGGAGTTCACGGTCGATTTCCATGACTGCTTCGGCGAAGATCGAGACTGCTCGGTCGATCTCGTCGTGGCTCACGACCAGGGCTGGCAGGAACCGGACGACGCTGCGGCCTGCGCCGACGAGCAACAGTCCCTTTTCGAAGCAGCGCTGGATGATCCGGTTGCGCGCGTCGGGGGCTGACAGCTTCGAGGCCTGATCCTTGACGATCTCCACGCCGACCATCAGGCCCTTTCCCCGAACGTCGCCCACCAGGCGGGAGCGATCGACCAGAGGCTGAAGGGCGGCGATGAGACGAGCGCCGGCCTCGGCGGCGTGCGCGATCAGCCCTCCGTCCAGATGCTTGAGCGCCACCAGCGCGGTTTCGCACGAAATCGGGTGACCGCCGAACGTGTTCGCGTGAGAACCGGGCGGCCAGTCCATGATGCGAGCCGGGGCGATCGTCGCGCCAAGGGGCATCCCCGCGGCGAGTCCTTTGGAGAGCACGACGATGTCGGGGACCACGCCGTCGTGTTCGGAGGCCAAGAACTTGCCGGTTCGCCCCATCCCGCTCTGGATTTCATCGGCGACGTACAGAATTCCGTGTCGGCGGCACAATTCCGAGAGTTCGCGGCAGAAGCCGGGGGGAGGGAGGACGTAGCCGCCCTCGCCTTGGATCGGTTCGACGACGATCGCGGCCACTTCCTCCGGCGGAACCGTCGTGGCGAAGAGCGCCTCGATTCCGTCGATCGAGCCGTACGGCGCGTGGCTGACGCTTGGCAGCAAGGGCCCGAAACCCCGGCGGTGGACCGTCTTGCTCGCGGAGAGCGAGAGCGCGCCGAGGGTCCTGCCGTGGAATCCGCCGTAAAACGAAATCAGGTGCGGGCGTTTGGTGTGATACCGAGCTAGTTTGATCGCGGCCTCGATCGCCTCGGCGCCCGAATTGGAGAAGAAGACGTGCTTTGGTTCATCCCCCGGGCAGCGCTTCGCCAATTCCTCGGCGAGCTTGATCTGGGAGGGGTAGTAAAAGTCCGTGCCCGACATGTGGATGAACGCGGTCGCCTGGTCCTGGATGGCCTTGACGATGTCGGGATGGCAATGGCCGAGGAGGTTTGTCCCGAGCCCCGAGGTGAAGTCCAGATAGCGGTGGCCGTCGATATCCTCGACCATGAGCCCGTACGCGCGCTGGACGACGAGCGGGTAGGTACGGGTGTAGGAGTGGGACACGACTTTCGCATCGCGTTCGACCCACGCGCGAGCATTCGGTCCGGGACGTGACGGAGGTGTCTGAGACATGGCATGAATTATAGCATGCAGCTCATAGCTCATAGCTCATAGCTCATAGCAAGAGAAGGAGTTCCTGTGAGCTGATAGCTATGAGCTGTGAGCTATCACGCATCAGTGGGGCCGAGGTGTTCCTTTTCAAGCTTGCGCAGCCAGCGATAGCTGCGCTTGAGCGTGCGGGCGGCGTGACTCTTGTTGCCTTCGTGTGCTTCGACGGCCCGCTTGGTGATCTCCCACTCGATGCGGCCGAGGAGGTCGTCGAACGATCCTCCCTCGTCGAAGAAGCGCGAGAACGCGGACCAGTCCATTCCGGTGAAAACGGTCCATGGTTCTCCCGCCGCCGAGGTCGAAGCCCCGGCGAACCATTCGGGAGGCAGGTGCGACGGCGTCAACACGGAGTCTTGCCCCGCCAAGATCAACGCCCGTTCGATCACGTTCTCGAGCTCGCGGACGTTGCCGGGCCAGGCGTATTCGAGGAGAATGCGAAGCGCGTCGGGGGCAAACCGCTCTGCGGGTTTCCCGAGCCGGCGCCGGAGACGATCCAAGAGCGTGTGCGCGAGCAGCGGGATATCGGGCTTTCGTTCGCGCAATGGGGGGATGACCAATGGGATCACGTGGAGGCGGTAATAGAGGTCTTGGCGGAATCGCCCCGCGGTGATCATCTCCTTGAGGTTGCGGTGGGTCGCGGCGATGATCCGGACGTTCACGGGGATGTCTTCGTCGCCACCCACCCGTTGGACGACGCGCTCCTGGAGCACCCGCAGGAGCTTGACCTGGAGGGTCGGAGACAGCTCGCCGATTTCGTCTAGAAACAATGTCCCCCCATCGGCCGCCTCGAACTTCCCGGCTCGGCGTTGCACCGCGCCGGTGAAGGCGCCGCGCTCGTGTCCGAACAGCTCGCTCTCCAGCAGATTTTCGTGCAACGCCCCGCAGTTCACGGCGAGAAACCGCCCGTCTTTGCGCGGACCGTTGTAATGGAGCGCCCGCGCGACGATCTCTTTGCCTGTCCCGGTTTCTCCGCTGAGCAACACGGTGGAATCGGTGTCCGCGACGAGCTCCATCTGACGGCAGAGCTCGCGCATCGCGGGGCTGGCCGCCGCCAAATCGGCGAACCGATGCTGCGCGGCCAGTTCGCGGCGCAACTGCACGTTCTCGGTGAGCAACGTGGCATTGGTCCGCTCGGACCGCAACAAGCTGTGCTGGGTCCGTTTGAGTTCCTGCAGGTGGCGAAACAGCAGGCGCGAGGCCTCCCGCAGGCGATCCTCGGCCGGGATGACGTGCGTACGGCGATCCGTCCACTCGAATCGGTACCGAGAATAGGGTGCGCCAAAGATCGCACCGGGCTCCAACTGGACGCCGACGCGGCCGCGACGTAGCCACCCGCCCTGTGTGATCCTCGCCGCGTTCGCGGTGGCCTGGTCGGCCGGGGTCGCCCCGTCGGCCGCATACACTGGAAACGACGCGCCCTGGAGCGGGACGATCGACACTTCGGCAGGATGGGGTTCGGTGTTCGGCAGGTGCTCAACGCGAAGCGCGACGGGCTCGGCTTCGGCCGTGACCGCGCCGCTTCGGCGGTCGATCACCCGGATGTGTCCGTTGGACTCGACGACTTCATATGCGTCGAAATCGTGGACGAGCTGGCGGAGCGTCAACTGCGTGAATTCCTCCCGGCACCCGGTGGTGGCGACACCGTCGTACAACCGAGGAAACCCCTCGCACTGTCCGCGGAAAAACAGCCCAGGCGTGCGCGTGATCCGTGCGCGGGTCGCAATGTGCGTCAACAGCGTGGCCTCCGGCCGTTCAGCGTGGACGATGGCTTGGAGCGTCATGTTATTGGTGAAGGCGCCGCCCCAGCGGCTGGAGGACGACACGACGTGGCGTACGTCGTTGAGCAACGTGGCGATGATCTCGAAGATGGATGGACCGCGGCGGTCTGGCCGAGAAAAGTGGGCCACGGTCGCTCGGTAGGCGACGTCGGCTTCGCCGGTCATGTCCTCGGCGAGGGTGACCAGGCGCGTCAAGACGTCTTGCGGGAGCCACTGGTTGGGATCTTTCAGGAGGACGAGGGGATCTCCCGGATGATCCGCGAAGTCGGATCCCGCGAACAGCGTGCCGTACGGGAGCTGTTGCGCCGCCTGGGGGCAGCGTTCGTCCAAATACTCGATGAGGATGCTGGTGAGAAACCCGGTGACCCACGTGGCCTCACGCGCCATCGACCGTCCCCTGCGCCAGCACGTCGCGCGCGATCCGGCGGCTCTCGTCGGGCCCCGCCAGCAATTCGACCAGCGCCAGCGCGAATTCGAGCGCGGTGCCCGGCGATCGACTGGTCACGAGGCGGCCGTCGACGACGACGCGGTCGGTTCGATACTCGCCAGCCGCGATCTCAGACTGATAGGAGGGATAACTGGTGACGCGCTTATGCGCGAGCAGGCCGGCGTCGGCGAGCACCGTCGGGGCCGCGCAGATCGCGGCGAGGAACCCACCGCGGTCCGCCTGCCGCTTGACGAGGGCCGCGATCCGCGGATCGCGTCGGAGATTGGCCGTGCCCTCGCCTCCGCCCGGGAGGACCACCATGTCGAACAATGCGCTGGCGACGGCGTCGATCGTGGTATCGGGGACCACCGGCACCCCGTGGCTCCCTGTGACGGGACCGGCGATCGTTCCGGCCACGGCGACCTCGACCCCGGCGCGACGCAGGATATCGACGATCGTCACCGCCTCGATTTCTTCAAACCCTGGGGCCAGTGGAACGAGCACGCGCGCCATCGGGGACCTCGGAGCCACTTCCACGTTTCGCGCCCCCACGCTCGTCCTTTCATGCCGCAAGGGGGCTGTGATAGGATGCGACCCTTACGGAACCGCGTGAGGGCGAAGCAACCTAGCACATTTTTTCGGAGAGGGTCAAGGGTGGTGATACCGAAAGGGCTTCGGGCCGTGTTCTTCGATTTCGACGGGATCATCGTGGACAGCGAACCCCTGCACTTTGCTCTGTTCCGCCGGCTGTTGGCGGAGGAGGGGATCGATCTGACGCGCGAGGCCTATGATGCCCACTATCTTGGCATGGACGACCGCGAATGTTTCACCGCGGTGCTCGAGGTCCATGGGAAGACCGCGGCGCTCCCCAAGGTCCCCGAGTTGATCGAGCGTAAATCGGCCCTGCTCATGAGCGAGCTCAATCACCGCGTACCGCTTCTTCCGGGCGCCGCCGACCTCGTCCGCGCGCTCGCCGGATCGGTTCCGCTCGCCGTGTGCTCCGGCGCTTTGCGGCGCGAAATCGAAGCCATGCTCCGGCACGCCGATCTGCTCTCGGCCTTCGTCGGCATCGTGAGCGCCGAAGATGTGACCCACGGCAAGCCCGATCCACAGGGATACCGGGCGGCCTTGGCATTGATCAACCGATCCCTCGCGCCTGCCGAGCCGATCGTCCCCACGTCGTCTTTGGTCATCGAAGATTCCATCGCGGGCATCGAAGCGGCTCGCGCTGCCGGCATGCGCTGCTTGGCGGTCGCCAATTCCTATCCCGCCCCGGCCCTCGAGCGCGCGAGGGCGGATGCCGTGGTGGCGTCCCTTGAAGGGGACCCGCTTAAAGAGATCCAATCGTTGTTTGCTGGTCATTGGAACCCGCGTGGTGGGAAGGGAGAACCTTGAAGATAGGCGCCATCTTTTGGCGAAAAGAATCCACTTTTCTTCCGATCGGTTTGCCCTGCACGAGGCTGCCACGGGGCACTGACATGAGCGAACAGATTGAAACTATTGAAAAATATATTTAGATCCCTCCCTGGAACGATACTTGCTCGACGGATACGTTTCATAACCAGATAAGGACAACCACCTTCCATCAGGGTAAACCACCGGTGACGGTGGGGCGCAAAGCGACGGGTCTTCGCCACAGACGAAGATAGCCGGGCTGCCGAGGTGACAGTCACAATCCGGAGCAGGAGTGACTCTCGGTGGCCATCGTTTCCGTTTCAGCTTCAATTATCGATTCAGTCCCCCCTATTCAAACCCGCTACCCGCGAGGCTTGGGACGATGTCGATCGTCCGCTCCAAGTCCCGCGCGTGTTTCTCCGTGTTGGTAGGGCGCACCGGATGAAAACCGTGCTGATCGTCGGGGACAACACGTCGGTCCCCAAAGCCCTGGGTGAGCTGGTGGAACGGGTATTCATCGAAGCCGACCGAGGGCCGACGACGATCCTGACGGCATCGTCAGATGACGAGGTGCTTCGAGTCGTGAACCGGGATCGGATCGATCTGGTGATGGCCGATTACAGCTGTGTCGATCGCAGCTACGACTTGATCGGTTGGCTCGACCGGGGAAAGTTTCCCATGAAGAAGCTGCTGGTGGCCGCCGAAGGGCAGTTGCCAAAGAAGACGACGGAGCTGCGGGCAAAGGGTCTTGACGCCGCCATGAGGCGGCCGGTGCGGAAGGATGAGCTTCGGGCGCTGATTCAAGGGTGGTTTCAGTGAAAGCCTCACCGCCGGGCCGAGACGGACGGCGGACGTCGTGCTCTGCGCATAAATTTCGCTTGACCCCATGGGTGCTCCAGGGCTAGACTGCCCCCCATCTTGCCTGGGCGGGTTCCCTCCGACGCGCCCTTAAGCCCGGATTATTCGTGACGGTTCGTCACGAAACCGTGCAGACGCACAGCGAAATGGGCGCTTGGAGCCGCGAAGAAGGGAGGCGTATTCCCTGCAATACGCTGACCGACTGAACGGCGAGACCGCCCATTGCAGCGGCGTATCCACGGTTGCAGTAGAAGCGTTCATAAATAGTCCGGGCGAACACCACGATCCACGGGTTTCATCAAGAGGCGATGAGTGTGCAGTGCATCACTCGGCCGGTCCATCTGTTACAGACCATCCAAAGACAAGACCGTTGTGGCGTAACGATGTTGAGGCAATCAGCACTCTGGTCGGGAACCATCCTTCCCACTGCGGAGGCGAGCAACGTTACGAGCTAAGCCGCTAAGACGCTGAAAAAGTATCCACCTTCCATCAGAGCAAACCACCGGTGACGGTGGGGTGCAAAGCCGCGGATCTTCCGCCTCCGGAGATCGCCCGGCGGTGTCCATCGGCCTCGTCTTCACACCCGTTCCTCCAGAGTCCCCACACGAATTTTAGCGGAGGGAGTTCGCCATGAACGCACGCCAGACTCAGTTCCGGGACCGTTTAGGGAGGGTACTCGCCCTGTTCACCATCCTCGGGACGCTGCTCTCGCCATGGCCGTCCGCCGCGGTCAACCCGAGTCCAGGGACCGGCGCCCCTTCCGCCCCGGTTCCCGCTGGGGAGAAGCACGCCCAGGTGGCCAGCGGCTACGGCAAGCTCCCGCTGTCCTTTATCCAGAACGACGGGCAGGTGGACAAGAAGGTCAAATTCTACGAGAAGGGCAGTGGCCACACCACGTATTTCACGAAGGACGGCGTGTATCTCTCCCTCGTCGGGGGGGCTGGCGAAACGCCGAGCCCCGTCTCGGTGATCAACGGCCCGAACGATGCGGCCGAACAAAAGCCCCAGAAACCAGGCGCCCAGAACCCTCAAGCCGTCCTGATCAAGCTCATGCCTCTTGGTGCGAACAAGAACCCGAAGATCGTGGCGGAAGGCGTGCAGGAGGGCAAGGTCAACTACTTCATCGGTAATGATCCGACGCAATGGAAGACCAATGTTCCCACGTACCAGGCCGTGGTCTACAAAGACATCTACCCTGGAATTGATCTGAAATTCTACGGGAACAATCAGCAACTGGAGTACGACATCGTCGTAAAGCCGGGGGCGGACCCATCACGGGTAAAGCTGGCGTATGAAGGAATCCAAGGACTCCAGGTTAATGAGAACGGCGATCTGGAGCTGATCTTGGTGGGCGGCACGATCCTCCAGAAGAAGCCCATCCTTTTTCAGGATATCGATGGAAAACGCGTAGATGTGCCGGGAAGGTTCAAGATCGCGCCGCAAACACGTCATTCTGAAACAGTGTCCTATGGCTTCGAGGTGGCTGGCTTCAGCAAGAGCCACGCGTTGGTAATCGACCCCGTTCTTGTCTACTCCACTTATTTGGGAGGAAGCGCGGATCATGACCGCGGTGTAGCCATAGCGGCTGATTCGACCGGGAACGCCTACGTGACTGGCTACACGACCTCGACCAACTTTCCCACGGCCTCGGCATTGTTTGGGAGCCATAGGCCAGGGTCGCTCTTTGATACCTTTGTTACCAAGTTGAGTGCGTCTGGCGCCCTGGTGTACTCGACCTACCTGGGCGGCAGCGGCACGGAGTTTGGGTGGGGTGTCGCGGTGGACAGCGCGGGCAACGCCTACGTCACAGGGTATACCAGCTCAACAGACTTTCCCACGGCGTCGGCACTATATGGATCAAGTTCAGGAACACCTGATGCATATGTCGCGAAGCTGAATGCATCGGGCAACGCCCTGATCTACTCGACGTACCTGGGAGGCAGCACAAGCGATACGGGGCTAAGCATTGCAGTGGATCGCGCGGGGAACGCCTACGTGACGGGGGACACGGATTCCAGCGATTTTCCCACTGCCGCCGCGTTATACGGGAGCTATGCAGGCGGAAGCCTTGATAGTTTCGTGACGAAGCTGAATGCGTCGGGTAGCGCCCTGGTTTACTCCACCTACTTGGGGGGCAGCGAACACGAACGTGGATGGGGTATTGCAGTGGACAACGAAGGCAATGCCTACGTGGCGGGGTACACTGTCTCCGACGATTTTCCGACCGCATCGGCGCTGTATGGAAGCCGCGCCAGTGGAGACCGGGATGGCTTCGTGACCAAGTTGGATGCCTCAGGTAGCGCCATGATCTACTCCACGTACCTAGGCGGTAGTAGATCTGAAGAGGCTTACGGGATTGCCGTCGACAACGCGGGCAATACCTACGTAACGGGGGATACTGGTTCCGACGATTTTCCGACTGCGGCGGCGTTGTATGGTAGCTATGCAGGCGGAAGCGACCTCTTCGTCACCAAGTTGAATGCGTCGGGGAGTGCCTTTATCTACTCGACCTATCTAGGCGGCAGCGGCAGCGAGTTTCGGGGGGCCATCGCGGCGGACCGCGCGGGCAATGCCTATGTGACAGGTCTTACGACCTCTACCAACTTTCCCACGGCGGCGGCGTTATCTGGGTCACTTTCGGGCGGAACGGATGTCTTTGTCACCAAGCTGAATGCGTCGGGCAGCGCCCTAAGCTACTCGACCTACTTGGGAGGCAGCGGATTAGATTCGGAGTCCGGACTCGGCATTGCCGTCGACAAGGCGGGTAATGCTTATGTGACAGGAGAAACCGGTTCAGTCGATTTCCCCAAGGTGAACCCCGCGCAGCCAGTATTCGGTGGCGGGGAGCATGACGCGTTCGTTACGAAAATCGCCGCAACTGCTGTTTTCCCCCTACCTGCCTTTGGCCCGGCCACGTCCTTCCCAGGTGGAGACGGCCCGATCTCCGTGGCGATCGGAGATTTCAATCTCGACGGCCAGCCCGACCTCGTCGTCGCGAATATCAACGGCCCGGGGGTCTCGATCCTACTCGGCACCGGCACCGGCACGTTTGGCCCCCCGACGTCGTTCGACGCGGGCGAGAGCACCATATATGGACTGGCGATCGGCGATCTCAACGGCGACGGCAAGCCCGATCTCGCCCTGACGGGTCTACTCCACAGCACAGTGTCGATCTTGCTTGGCACCGGCACCGGCGGTTTCGGCCCCCCAACGGTCATCGCGACCAATCTGAACCCGGAAAACGACCCCGGGGGAGAGCCGTACTCGGTCGCGATAGGGGACCTGAACGGCGACGGCAAGCTTGACCTAGCCGTAGGGAATTTCGACGCCAGTGATGTTTCGATCTTCCTAGGTGATGGCACCGGAGCATTCGGCGCCGCCACCAACTTCTCGGCTGACGGAGGGAGATCCGTGGCGGTAGGGGACCTCAATGGCGACGGCAAGCTTGACGTGGCCGCAGCGAATGGGGAAGGCTCCAACACTGTGTCGATCCTGCTTGGGACCGGTACTGGCGCGTTCAGCGCCGCGACGGCCGTCGCGGTCGGCGAAAATCCCACCTCCGTGGCGATCGGCGACCTCGATGGCGACGGCAAGCCCGACTTGGCGGTGGCGAATACGAACGACAACACCGTGTCGATCTTACTTGGG
>Ga0184615_10001966_pt1 | contig 11079 bp, 9 predicted proteins | sample PLM4_65_coex_FD_133134 | JGI IMG/M metagenome (GOLD analysis project Ga0184615, IMG submission 133134) | Groundwater sediment microbial communities from an aquifer in East River, Colorado, USA - PLM4_65_coex | ecosystem: Environmental > Terrestrial > Soil > Riparian zone | place: USA: East... | reverse complement strand
TCGCGCTCGACGAGCCGCCTGCCGTTCTCGCCCATGCGCCGCCGCCGGCTCTCGCTCGCGAGGAGCTCCAGGAGGCGGCGCGCGAGCAGGGCGGGTGCTCCGGGTGATACGAGGCGGCCGTTGAATCCGTCCCGGACCAGCTCCGGCGACCCTCCGACGGCGGTCGCGACCACCGGCAGCCGAGCCGCCATCCCCTCCAGGATCGCGTTCGAGATGCCCTCGGCGTACGAGGCGGAGACCGCGATGGCGGCGCGCGCCAGGATCGCCGGGCCGTCGAGCCGGTGTCCGAGGAAGTGGCAGCGCTCCGCGATCCCGAGCTGCCGGGCGGAGCGCTCGAGGTGCGGCCGGCGCACGCCGTCTCCGACGAGCACGAGGTGCGCGTCCGTGCGCTCGCGCAGGACTTCCTTCATCGCGAGCAGGAGATCGGTCTGCCCCTTCACGGGATGGTGCATGTTCGCGATGCAGACGATGCCGCCCGGCTCCGGCACGGGAGGCTCGGGCTCGCGGCCCGCGGCCGCGTCGAAGACACCGGGATCGAGGCCGTTCCGGACGACGACGATCCGGTCCGGCTCGACCCCCTCGCGGATCGCCATGTCGCGAATGCAGAGCGCGTTCACGAGCACCCGGTCGGCGAGGCGCGACACGAAGCCGAGCACCGGCCGCTTGTAGCCGAGGACGCTGTGGTTCAGATCCACGCGGGTCACGATCGAAGGGACGCCGGCGAGCCGCGCCGCGAGCGCGCCGAGCGTGTTGGTGTACAGGTCCTGCGCGTGCACCAGCGCGATGCCGTTCGTGCGGATGAAGCGGGCGATGCGCGCGACGACGACGGCGGTCCCCGGCCGGAGCATCGACGCGCCCACGTCGAAGACCACCGGTCGAACGCCCGCCTCGGCGAGATCGGCGAGCAGCTCGCCGTCGAGCCGCAGGCACGCGACCACCGGCTCGAACCGGGTCCGGTCCATGGTCCGGACGTTCATCACGGTCTGGCGCTCCTGGCCCCCGAGCAGGAACCGGTTCTGGAACACGAGGACCTTGATCGGGCGGGTCACGGGGCCTCCCCGGCGAGCGCCGCGCGCGCGCCGGACATGCGCAGGAGCGCGGCCGCACACGCGAACAGGAAGTAGAGGAACCACGAGAGCGAGTAGCCGTTGGCCATCTCGCACACGAGGTATGCGGCGAGCGCGGCGAACACCGCGCGCGCCTCGACCCCCAGGAGCGGGTCCCTCCCCGCCCGCCAGAGCCGCGCGAGAAGCGCCGCGCAGTATGCGCAGAAGAGGAGGAACGCGACGACGCCGAGCTCGCCGACGATCTCCAGCAGCACGTTGTGCGCGATGTAGCGATGCGCGCCCGCCTCGAGCGGCGCGAAGCGCCCCCAGGCCTGGATGAACGCGCCCGCCCCCACCCCGGTGAGCGGCTGCTCGTCCACGATGACGCCGAGCACCTTCCACGCGTTCTCGCGGCCTTGCACCGACTCGTCCTCCTCCAGGTTCGCGAGCGTGGACGAGCGCTGCCAGAACGTCTCGGGGGCGAACGCGGCGAGCCCGATGGAGAGCGCGATCGCCGTCACGACGCCGCGCGCCACCCCGCCGCGGCCGCGCCCCATGAACAGCAGCACGGCGACGGCCGCCGCGATGGACCCCGACCGCGAGTGGGTGAGGACGATGGCCCCGAGCTGGGCGGCCGCGATGCCGTAGAACAGCGCGCGCATGCGGCGCTGCTGCGCCGTGACCGCGCCGTACAGCGCGAACGGGAGGACGGCGATGATCGCCATCGCGAGACGGTTCGGATCGGCGTACGCACCGCGCCAGTGCGTGCGGAACCCGTCGACGAGCGCGTCGCCGGTCCGCCACACCTCGATGGCGCCGAGCGCCGGGCCGAGCGACGCGAGCGCGCCGACGAGCAGGAACCGGCGCAGCCGCGTGCGGGTGTCGACCACGTTCTGCACCGCCGCGTAGATGACGGCCATCTTCCAGCCCTCGCCGATGGCGAACCAGGTGTCGTTCGGCGAGAGCGTCCAGGCGAGCGACGCCGGGATGAAGGCGAGATAGGCCCACAGCGGGGCGGCGCCCCAGCCCCCGAGCCGGATCCGCTCGCCGGAGACGAGCCGGTGCACGACGACCGCGCCGGCGCACACGCCGGCGCTGACGAAGGCGAGCCGGAGCTGCTCGAACCACGACCACCAGAACTGCGGGTTCGAGTAGAGCATCAGGAGGAACGCGAGCGCGGCGGCATGCGCGAGCGCGCTCCAGCGCCGGCTCGCGCGATCGAGCCACGCCTCGCGCGCGAGGAGGGCGCCCTCGATCGCGGCGGGATCCGGACCCCCGATGGTGACCCCCCCGCTCACGACGCGGCCCGCTGCTCGGCCGGGATCCCCGCCGCCTCCGCCGCGGCGCCCGCCTCGGCCGCGTCCGGACGGTCGCCCCGCACCGCGCGCGAGAGGCGCAGGGCCGAGAACACCCCCTCGAAGGTGCACGTCGCGAGAGCCGCGCTGTACCCGAGCGGCCCCAGGGTCGAGCTCTCCCAGAGCACCTTGCGTCGCAGCGCGAACAGATCGCAGCCGCGCAGGTTCTCGCGATCCTCGGTGGTCGAGCCCGTCTCGAACCCGGACCGGGCCACGGCGCGGCGGATCGCCGGACAGTGGACGCCGTTGGGGTACGCGAAGTGGCGCGGCGGCCTTCCGAGGCGCTCGGCGATCGCGTCGCGGCAGCCCTCGATCTCCTTCCGCGCCTCCGCGAGCGGCAGGTTCGGCAGGACGGCGTGGCTCGCGCTGTGGCCACCGATGTCGATGCCCGCCGCGGACAGCTCCCGGACCTCGTCCCAGTCGAGCAGGCGCAACCCGGTCGGCAGGTCCGCGGGCGAGATCCCGGTGCGCGCCTCCAGCGCCGCCGCGATCGCGAGCAGGACCGGGTGCGACACGCGCGCGATGAGGCGGTCGAGCGTCGTCGCGGGCGTGCGTGCCGCGCACGCGCCGAGGACCGCCTGGAGGGGCGCCTCGAGCCCGGCACGCTCGGGCGCGACCCCGCGTCGGGCGAGCTCCCGCAGCGTGGCGAACAGCCGGTCGTGAGGGAGGCGCTCGGCGGTCCCGGTGAACGCCGTCGCGATGTACACGGTGGCCGGGACGTGCAGCGCGGCGAGGACGGGCAGCGCCACCGCGTGATTGTCGGAGTACCCGTCGTCGAACGTCACGGCGGCGAACGCGCGACGGGGCCCGCGCGCCCCCTCGGCGAGGACCCGCGCCGCCTCCGACATCGAGACGATCTCCCACGTCCGCCCGAGCTGCTCCAGCTGGCGCCGTAGCGTCGTGGCCGACACGAGCATGGAGGGGAGCCCCTCGCGGGCGCTCTCCGAGAAGTCGAGCGTCGCGCGGTGGTAGGACAGCAGCAGCACGCGCGCGCCACCCGCCTGGTGCTCGCGGATCGCCCGCAGGGCGCGGTGCGCTCCCGCGGCGAGCAGGACGCCCGCGGCCGCGACCTTCGCGGCGCGCCGGACGATCCACTTCGGGCTCAGGTCGGTGGGAACGCGCATCGATCCTCCTGGTTCACGTCCGCGCTGCCTCGAGCGCGCGGGCGGCCAGCCCGCGGCGGACGCCGTCGCTGCGCTCGAGCGGGCCCAAGGGCGCGGCGTGGGCCCGGACCACGGTCGAGCGCGGCTCGCCGGCCGACCACTCGGCGCGCAGCTCCGCGAGCCGGCGCGGCTCGCGCGACGAGCGCACCGAGAGACTGCTCGCGCCCGGCATCACTCGAGCGCCTCCTCCACCTCGCGCGCGATGCTGGCCATGTCCTCGGGCGCGAGGTCCTGGTGGACGGGGATCTCGAGCACGCGCCGGCGCAGCGCCGCGCTCTCGGGGAACTCGTCGGATCGGCACAGCGGGTGCCCCTCGCGCCAGAAGTCCACGGTCTCGATCCCGCGGGCGAGGAGCCTCGCCGCGATCGCGGCCTTGTCCTGGCAGAGGAGCGGGTAGAACAGCGGGGACGCGCCGGCCGGCACCTCACCGAACACCGGCGGCACGCGATCGCGGAGCCGGCCGAGCAGGAGGAAGTAGTTTCGCCTGCGGGCCGCGACGATCTCCTGCGCGTCGAGCCTCCGCGCGACGAGCGCGGAGAGCGGGCTCATGCCGAGGTCCTTGCGCGCGGGGTCGAACGTCATCGTGCCGGTGGAGACGGGCCCGAGCCCCGAGGCCCCGCGCGCGAGCGCGTACGCGTGCCGGACGCCGGCGCGAAGCGCCTCGCCCGCGTCGCCGAACCGGAAGGCGAGGTTCGCGAGGAGCGAGCCCGCCGCGTGGGAGAGCGTCGAGGCGAGCGGGGCCGACCGCGGCACGGCGGGCGCGCCGCAGACCGCCGGGTCGTTCACCACGAGGGCGCCGCCGTTCGGGACCGGGAGCGCCTTGTAGAAGCAGAAGATGCCCAGGTGCCCGGTCGAGCCGAGCGGGCGCGAACCCTCGGCGGCGAGCAGCGACAGCGCGCAGTCCTCCACGACGAGGAGCCCGCGCCGGCGCGCGAGCGCGTTCACCTCGTCCATCGGCTGCGCGAACCCCGCGTAGTGGATGACGTAGAGGGCGCGCGTGCGCGGGCCGATGCGACGCTCCGCATCCTCGAGGTCGAGCCGCATCCGCGCGTCCACGCGCACGAAGCGCGGGATGGCGCCCGCTGCGACGAGGGCCCCCACCTCGACGCCGTGGTGGTACGCGGGCACCAGCACCTCGCGTCCCGCGAGCCCGAGCAGCCGCGCGCCGTGGTACACGGCGTTGCGCGCGAAGTAGTACAGCGTGGTCCGCGGCGCACCCATCGGGAACGCGGGCGGCCGCGCCCGCCCGAGCGGTGACAGCATCCCCGGCCAGAGCGTGGGCAGCGCCGGGATGAAGCGGCGTCGCGGCTCCCGCGCCGCCGACCACCTCCCCACCGCGATCGCGCCACTCATCGCAGCCACGAGAGCACCTCCTTCACGGCCGGGCGCGCCCGGTGCTTCAACGTGTGCATGACGCGGCCGGCGAGAGAGGGGCGGTACACGTACAGCCAATCGTGCGGGGCGTGCTCGGGCGCCCAGTCGCGCTTCCACGGCATGTCCGGGCCGAGGAAGTCGAAGCCCCGGAGCCCGCGCGCCTCGCACTCGGCCAGCACCTCCCGCTGGAGCAGCTGGCCCGGCGAGACGCTCCCGAGCCGCTCGTCGTACGCCGTCTTCGGGAGGTGGTAGACCCCGCGGTGGATGATCCCCAGGTGGACCGCGATCGGGCGGCCGTCGAGCGTGAGGGTGCGGATCGCGAGCGTGCCGCGCGCGGCGGCGTCCCGGACGATGCCCCCGTAGAAGCGGACCAGGGCGGGGTCGAGCGCGATGGCGGTGCCGCCCTCCCCCTTCCAGCCCGCGGCCTCCAGCGCGAGGAACTCGCCGAGCGCGTCGTCCGCCTCGCCGGGCGAGCCCGCCCGCCGGAGCGCGACCGTCCCCATCTCGTGCAGCCGTCTCGCGCGGCGCCGGAGGTTCGCGCGGAACCGGGCGCTCGTCCGCTCCTCGGCAGGGATCCCGCCGAGCCGGAGGCGCGGACTCGACACCGACGCCCAGCGCCCCGTCCGGTGGCGGTCGGCGCGCGCGAGCGGCTCGAGGAGCGCCGACGTCGGCCCGTCGCGCGGCACGTCGCGCAGCACGAGCACGTCCCATCGCAGCGCGTCGCGCAGGTGCCGCCAGAGCGTCGCGACGGCGGAGCCGGGATCTTGTCCGAGCACCCACTCGAACCGGCAGGAGTGGTCGTTCGCGGGCGAGGCGATCCGCACGATCCCGCGCGACCGCTCCTCGAGGAAGGGCGCCATCCCGAGCGGCTCCCCGGTGGGACCCCGGGCGACGAGCACGAGCAGGGGGGCGTCCGGTGCGAACGCGTCGAGCCAGGCGGACATCCAGCCGTGCGCGACGAACGGCAGGTCGACCGGGCCTCGCGCGGCGAGCGCGTCCCACTCCTCGCGCAGCGCGTCGAAGCCGGGGCGGCCGCGGATCTCCTCGACGGTCCCGCGCGTCGCGGCCACGCTGCCGGCTCCTGCGTCGGCCGTGCGCAGCAACGCGCCTCCTCACCGTGCGCGCGCGATCGCGAGGAGCGCGCGTGCGAGCTTCTGGGGATCGTGGCGTGCGACATGGCCGGGAGCGAGGAGATCCAGCACTACCGGCACCGCCCCGAGGGCCTCCACCTCCCCCCGATCCATCTCGACCGGCGCGGCGCCCTCCGCTGCGTGAGCAGCGGTGAGCGCGGGCGGCAGCGGAGGCCGGTGCACGAGCGCGACGTCCACCACGTCCCCGAGGTGTTGCTGCACGGCCCGCACGTGATCCGCCGCAGAGCAGCCCTCCGTCTCGCCGGGCTGGGTGAGGAGGTTCACGACGAGGACGCGGGTCGCGGCGGTCGCGCGGAGCGCCTCCGGCATGCCGCGCGCCAGGACGCTCGCGAGGACGCTCGAGTAGAGGCTCCCGGGGCCCAGCACGACCACGTCGGCCGCGAGGATCGCCTCGACCGCCTCGCGTGGCGCTTTGGCCGCGCGCGCCAGCCGGAGCTCCTCGATGCGCCCGCCCGACCGGGCGATGCTCGTCTCGCCGCGGACGATCCGACCGTCCTCGAGGCGCGCCACGAGCTCCACGGGGCGATCCGAGGCCGGCAGCACCCGCCCGCGCACCCCGAGGAGCAGCCCCGCCGCCTCGACCGCCCGGCTGAAGTCGCCGAGCCGCTGCGCGAGCGCGGTGAGCACCACGTTGCCCACGGTGTGGCCGGCGAGGCCGCCGCCCCCGTCGAACCGGTGCTGGAACACCGCCGCGAGCGGGTTCGCTCCCGCCGACAGCGCGACGAGGCAGTTGCGCACGTCCCCGGCCGCCGGGACCCCGTACGCGCGTCGGAGGGCGCCAGAGCTGCCTCCGTCATCCGCCGTGGTGACGACCGCGGTCACCTCGACGGGACGGTCCTCCTCCGGCTCGACGCCTGCGGCCAGCCCCACGAGCACGCGCGGCAGCCCCGTGCCGCCTCCGGCCGCGACGATGCGGAGCGGCCGCACCTCGGCGACGGGTGCGAACGCGGGGAGAGCAGCGTCGTCGAGCGACCTCATCGCGCTCCCCTCCCGAGCAAGACGACCTTCGCCGTCGCCAGAAGGCAGACGAGGTCGAGGAAGAGCGAGATGTTCTTGATGTAGTAGAGGTCGTACTCGAGCTTGCGCCCCTGCTCCTCGATCGTCGATCCGTACCCGTACTTCAGCTGCGCCCAGCCCGAGAGTCCCGGCTTCGCCAGCTCGCGCAGCGCGAAGAGCGGCCAGCGCGCCTTGAGCTCCCGCAGGAACACGTCGCGCTCCGGCCGCGGGCCTACGAGGCTCATGTCGCCGCGCAGCACGTTCCAGAGCTGCGGCAGCTCGTCGAGCCGCGACCGCCGGAGGAAGCGGCCCACCGGCAGGACGCGCGGATCGCGATCCGTCGCCCACGCGGCTCCGAGCTCCTCGGCGTCGCGCCGCATGGTCCGGAACTTGCGAATGCGGTACGGGCGCCCGCCCTGCCCCGTCCGCTCCTGCACGTACAGGATGGGGCGACCATCGGTGACGAGGACGAGGAGGGCCGCGAACACCATCACCGGCGCGAGGACCACGAGCATCGTCGCCGCGACGATGACGTCCGTGAGCCGCTTCCCTGCGCGCGTGACGCGCGAGAGGCGGAACCCCTCCTCGAAGATGAGGGCGCTCGGCCGGATGAGCGCGAGCGGGATCCGCTGCAGCGCGGCCTCCGCGAACCCCACGTCGTCGACGACGCGCCCGCCGCGGGTCCGAATGGCGAGGAGCGCCTCCACCGGAAGCCCGTCGCGACGATCCTCCATCGCGACGACGACCACCTGCGCGCGCACGCGGCGCGCGACCTCGTCGATGGGCCCGGTCCGTACGAGGTGCTCGGGCACGGCCGTGGGCTCGGCGCGCGCGTCCGGCGGCAGCGCGAACCCGACCACCTCGAAGAGCCCGTCGGCCTCGCGCTCGACGGCGCGCGCGAGATCGCGCGCGCGCGGGCCGGCGCCGATCATCAGGACGCGGGTCGGGGAGCCGACGACCGCAGGCATGAGCGCGCGCGCCGCGATCACGCCGAAAGCGCCGCCCGCGGCCGCGAGCACGAGCGAGCGGTGGAGCATCCAGCCGGGCAGCACCAGCGCGAGCACGGCGTCGGCGAGGGCGAGAGCGATGGCGGCGACGCCGAGCGCGCGGAGCAGCCTCCGTCCGTCGGCGCGATCGCGGACCGCGGCGTGCAGGTCGTAGAGATCGCCGAGGTACAGCGCGCCGGCGAAGAACAGCGAGGCGAGCGCGGCGCGCGACACGGCCGCTGCCACCGGCGCCGTCGCGGCGCCGCCTTGCGCCGCAACCGGGCCGAAGGCCGCACCCGCGAGCAGCGCCACCACGAGCACGGCCTCCTCCGCCAGGAAGTAGGCGGCCTTGCGCGGCGAGAACCAGTGATTGAAGACCCGGACCAAGGCTCCTCCGCGCCCGCCCGCTCATCCGGCGCTCGGCGGCGCCTCTCCCGGGTACATCCAGCGGCCATGCGCGACCGCGTCCGGGTCCACGTCGTTCAGCACGATCCCCGCCGCCCTCTCGCCGAGCGCGTCGATCGCGAGGCGCACGACCTGCCTCGGAGTCGCACCCGCCCGCACCACCAGGATGGCCGCGTCGGCGTCGCCCGAGAGCCGGTCGCCGTCCGCGAACGCCAGCGCCGGGGGCGCGTCCAGGACCACGAGCTCATGGGTGGCGCGCAGCTGGTCGAGGAGCGCCGCCGCCGCCGGGCTCCGGAGCAGCGCCACCGCATCGCGGTCCTCGCCCGCGCCGAGCACGGCGAGCGGCCCGAGCCGGGTCATCGCCTGTGCGAGCTCGGCGCGGCCGGCGAGAACGTCGGCCACGCCCGGGCGGGGAGCGAGGCCGAGGAGCCGCGCGATGGACGGCCGGCGCAGGTCGGCGTCGACGAGCACGGTCGCGCGTCCCTCCTGCGCCGCGGTGAGCGCGAGGTTCGCGGCCGTCGTGGTGCGCCCCTCGTGGCGTCCGGCGGACGTGACCGCCACGACGCGCATCGGGCGGCGCACCGCGAGCTTCAGGATGCGCTGGTACAGGACGCGGTACTGCTCGGCCGCCGGTGAGTCCGGCGCGGCGAGCGCGACGAGCCGCGCCTCCGGAGCGATCGCCGCGTGGCTGGCCTGCAGGGTCTCGGCTGGCATCATGGTCGTTCCCTCCCTCGTCACGCGCGTCCGCTCGGCCCGATCCGCGGGATCGCCGCGAGCACGGGCACCCCCAGCGCCCCGGCGTCCTCCGGCCCGCGCACCGATGCGTCGAGCCATTCGGCCGCGCCCGCCGCCCCGAGGCCCAGGCCGACCGCGGCGAACACCGCCAGCCACAGCAGCCTCGGGCGATCCGGCGCCACCGGGCGCGACGGCACCGCCGGGGCCTCCACCACCCGGAACATCACCTGCTCGTCTGCGGCGAGCAGCGCCTCCGCAGCCGCGGCGTCCGATCGGCGCGACACCGCCGCGGTGTAGCGGCCGCGCAGCACGTCGTAATCGCGGGACAGCGCGGCGAGCTCCTGCCCCCAGCGCGGCGCCGCGTCGACGCGCCGCTGGAGCGCCTGCCGCTCCTCCTCGAGCGACGCGAGCGCGGCGCGGTCGTCGCGGACGTCCGCGTCGATGCGCGAGAGCTGCTGCTGGATCCGCTCGCTCCTGAACCGCGCGAGCTCCTCGTCGCGCCGCGCCTGCGCCTCCTCCCACTCGCGGCGCGCGCGCCGCAGGTCGGGATGGTCCGAGCCGTAGGCCGCCTCGAGCGACTGGAGCCGGCGCACCGCGGCATCGAGCCCAGCCTCCGCCATTCCGCTGACGCTCGGCCCCTCCGGGATCGCCGCGAGGAGGTCGCTCCTGCGCCGGCGCGCGTCGCCGATGGCGCCGAGCCGCATGTCCATGAGCGCCTGGACGCGCGCCATGGCGCGCGCGTTCGTCTCGACCATCTCGGGCAGCTCGTTCAGGTGCTGGAGCTTGAACGCGAGGATCCGCCCCTCGTGTTCGCCCATGGCCTTGCCGAGCTGCGCCGCCTGCACGTCGAGCGTCTCGCGCAGCGTGCGCGCCTGGGCCACGAGGATCTGCCGCGTCAGCTCGGCGTACACCTTCGGCAGCAGCTCGGCCGCGCGCGCCACCTTCTCGCGATCCTTCCCGCGCACCTCGACCACGAACAGGAGCGCGGGCGGGCCGCCCGCGACCTCGCCCTCGAGCCGGACCTCGACCGCGCGCCGCAGCCGCGAGATCGCCTCGTCCATGTCCTCGCGCAGGTCGGGGTAGAAGTCCGTCTCGCGGACGACGCGCTCCAGCACGGGCCGCGCGAGCACGCCGTGCTTCACCGTCCGCATCCGGTCCTCGAACGACGCCCCGTACTGGGCCGGGAAGAAGTCCGCCGGGAGCCGCCGCGGCTCGATCTGGACGACGCTCGCCGCCGCGTACTCCGACGGGACCGCGAGCGCCGCGACGACGCCGATCACGAGCGCGGCGCCCGCGACGGCGAGGGCCAGCATCCTGCGGCGCTTCAGCACGGCGACCACGTCGTGCAGCGTGTACCTCCGTTCCATGCTTCCCCCTCCGCCCCGGCCTCAGCGGCGAAGCCGCAGCTCCCACCCGAGCCGGACGCCCACCGTGGTCCGGTCGAACTCCCCCGAAGAATCGTCGGTACGGCCGTACCGCGCGCCCGCGAGCGACAGCCGCACGCCGTTCTCGAAGCGCATCCCGCCCTCGCCTCCCACGGCGTACCCGACCACCGCGTCACTGCCGCTCGGCACCGTCCCCGATCGCCACATCCCTCCGTCCCCGCGGACGAACCAGCGGCGCCCGTAGCGCCGCTCCGCCCCGAACTCGAGCGAGTCCACGAGCCCCGGGCGCGCCGTGGCGCCGATCCCGAGCCCGTGGCCCACGGTCACGCGCACGTCGAGCCCGCGCGTGGCGAGCAGCGCCTCGGCGAACGCCTCCGGCACGATGGAGCTGCCCTCGGCCGGAAGCCACAGCGCCGGACCTCCCCAGGCGTTCAGCGAGACGTGGCGCGTCGCCTGCCACCGGATGCGCGCGCGGACCGCGTG
>Ga0184615_10001964_pt1 | contig 11088 bp, 11 predicted proteins | sample PLM4_65_coex_FD_133134 | JGI IMG/M metagenome (GOLD analysis project Ga0184615, IMG submission 133134) | Groundwater sediment microbial communities from an aquifer in East River, Colorado, USA - PLM4_65_coex | ecosystem: Environmental > Terrestrial > Soil > Riparian zone | place: USA: East... | reverse complement strand
TCGCCGGACGGCTCTTGCGGCTCGTCGGCCGCACCTTGCGCGTTCGCCACGAGGGCGAGGCGCGGATGCGGGAGCTGCTCGCCGAGGGCCGACCCGTGATCCTCTATGGACTCCACGGTCATCTTCTCGTCGGTGCGGCCGATCTCGGACGCCACCGGCCTTTTGTGATGATCAGCCAGAGCCGCGACGGCGAGCGCATCGCGCGCACCGTCGAGCACGTCGGCTTTCGTCCCGTGCGAGGATCGAGCTCGCGCGGGGGCATGCGCGCGCTGCTGCAGACCGTGCGCCTGCTGCGCGGCCCGGTGGTCTGCTGTCACCTCGTCGACGGCCCGCGCGGACCGCGCGGTCTGGTGAAGCCCGGCCTGATTCTGCTGGCGCAGCGATCGGGCGCGGCACTGATCCCGATCCTCTACGGCGTCCGGTGGAAGTGGGTCGCCGGGAGCTGGGACCGCATGCAGGTTCCATTGCCGTTCGCGCGCGTCATCGCGCGCCAGCTTCCCGCGCGCGACGTTCCGCGCGATCTCACGCCCGAAGGCGCGGAGAGGCTGCGACTCGAGATCGAACGTGAGCTGGCTCACGAAGAGGCGCGGCTCGAAGCCGACGTCACCGGTCAACCCGGCGCTCGCGACAGCCGAAGCGAGTCGGAAGCTCCGCGCGGAGATCAGGCTCCGCGCCGAGATGTCGGGGAGGCCGGCCCTTGAAGCAGTGCTCGCTCGGAATCCGGCTGGCGGCGTGCCTGGCCGCGGCGGCGCTCGTGGCCTGCGAAATACCCGCGCAAGAGGCGTCCGCGCTCGAGACCGGCGAGGGGTCGGAGCAAGCGGCCGAGCCGGCCGAGTCCAAAGCGACCGAGCCGAGTCCCGCTCCGCGGCGCGAGCGGCGTCCGGGAGCCGCGCCGTCGGCGCCGACCGCCTACCGGTACATCGACGAGACCGGGCGGGTCCAGGTCGCGAATGCGCTCGCGGACATTCCCGAGCGCCAGCGGGACACCGCGGTTCCGATCCCCGGCGCGGGCTCGCGGCCCGGCGCGCTTCGCGAGTCGCGCACCCTGGCCGAGGCGACGCGGCCGCTGAACTCCGTCGACGTCACGATCTACTCCACCCGCTCCTGCCCCTATTGCCGCGCGGCGATCGCCTACTTCGAGAAGCAGGGCGTCGACTACGTGAACCGCGACGTCCAGGAGGACCCGGACGCCCGCGAGGACTACGTCGCGATCACGAACGGCCGCCTGGGCGTACCGGTGATCGTGGTCGGGAACGAGTGGATGCAGGGCTGGGACCGCCAGACGTTCGACCGGCTGCTGAAGGCCTCACAGTAGCGTCCGTTCCGGGCCCGCTCGATTTCCCTGCTTGACGACCTCTTGCCCGTGTGGGACTGTACCGACCGGTACATACACGGAGCCGAGAGATGACCGCGACCACCCCGCAAGGCGAAGCCAGCCGCGAGCGCATCCTCGCCACGGCGATCTCGCTGTTCTCGGAGCGCGGCTTTGCCGGGACGTCGGTCGCCGACGTCTGCGAGCGGGCGGGCGTCGTGAAGACCGCCATCTACTGGCACTTCGACAACAAGGAAGGCCTGCTCGAGGCCGCGCTCGAACGTGTGGCCGCGACCTGGATCGAGGAGATCCGGGCCAGCGTCGAGCAGGTCGGCGGGATCGACGCACGGCTCGATCGCTTCATCTCCGGCCTGCGCTGGCTCGTGCTCGAGCGCGGCGAGACGTTCGCGCTGATCCTCGGCGCGATCCTCGAGCGCGCCGAGGTCGACGACGCGCGGCGCGAGAGCTTGCGCCGCATCGTGGTCCAGGCGCGCGACGCGATCGCGCAGGGCATCCGCGACACGGTCGGCCGCGACCTGCCCGACCTCGACCTGGTCGCCGACGTCGCGCTGTCGCTCGTGAACGGGATCGTCGTCTCTCACAAGCTCGAGCGCGATCCGGTGCGGCTCGAGCGCCAGTTCCGCCAGCTCCGCGAAACGTTCGCACTGGCCGTGCTTGCCGCGGTCCAGAAAGGAGACAAGCGATGAGCCTCGAAGCCACGCACACCCCCGCCCTTGCCGGCCGCGCGGCCGACGACCTGCCCGACGAAGAGCGCCTCGCCGCCGCCGACGAGCGCGCCTGGCTGGACCTGCTCGCGCGCATCTCGCGCCAGTCGGTGACCAAACACTTCCAAGCGTACGTCGACGTGGCCTGGGACGATCCCGACTTCGCGATCGATCCCGCCGACCCGCGCTTCGCGCTGCCCGAGTCCGACCCGCTCGGCGCGACGGCCTGGTACCGCACTCAGCCCGAGGCCGTGCGGGCGCGCATCGGTCTGCACATGCTCGCCACGTTCATGAAGATCGGGGTCGAGTTCGAGAGCACGCTGAAGCGCGGTCTGCTCGAGTACGCGGCGGGACTCCCGAACGGCTCGCCCGAGTTCCGCTACGTCTACCACGAGGTCATCGAGGAGGCGCAGCACTCGCTGATGTTCCAGGAGTTCGTGAACCGCTCGGGCATGGTCGTCGACGGCCTGCCCGGCTACGCGCGCTTCTTCGCGCGCGGCCTGCCGCGGCTGGCTCGCCGCTTCCCGGAGCTGTTCTTCATCTTCGTGCTCGGCGGCGAGGACCCGATCGATCACGTCCAGCGCGCGGAGCTGCACCGCGGCGACCGCTGGGCGCACCCGCTGGTCCAGCGCATCAGCCAGATCCACGTGATCGAGGAGGCGCGCCACCTGTCGTTCGCGCGCGCCTACCTGCGCCGCAACGTGCCGAAGCTCGGCCTCATCAAGCGACATCTGCTGCGGCTGCGGACGCCGCTCATCCTGGGCAACATGGCCGGGCTGATGATGCAGCCCTCGGCGCAGATCGTGCGCGAGTACGGCATCCCGAAGGCGACCTTGCGCGAGGCCTACCGCGGGAACCGCGCCTATGCGACCGCGCGCTACGAAGCGCTGAGCAAGACGCGCGCCCTTTGTGCCGAGCTGGGCGTGATCGCGCCGCCGTACTCGGCGCTGTGGCGGAGGTTCGGGATCCTTCGGTCCTAGGCGCCAGAGGCCGATACGGTGCCCGATGAGCGCACCGTCGAAGCCTGCCGGGAAGCTGCCTGGTAACGGACCCTCGCCCTCCGAGCCGCGCCCGCCGCTGAACCTCGCCGAGCTCGCCGAGATCCTGGTGCGCGGGAAGGTGATCACCGCACAGCAGGCGAAGGATCTCGAGGCGCGCGCCACGACCCTCCGCAGCCGGGTGTTGAAGGACCGCGTCGGGTCGGTGCGCTCGCAAGCCGCGGCGAGCTACGACGTGTCGGCCGCCGAGATCGTCGCTTCCGCCGCCCTGACCCACGCCAGCAAGGAGCACCGCAAGGTCGACGAGGACTCGATCGCGCAGGCGATCGCGGCCGAGGCCGGGCTTCGCTACGTGAAGATCGACCCGCTGAAGCTCGACAACGCGCTGATCTCCAAGACCTTCTCGCGCCCGTTCGTGCGCCGTCACGTGGTGATCCCGTTCGCGGTGGAAGGCGACGCGCTGGTCATCCTGGCCGCCGACCCGTTCGACACCAACCTGCGCGAGACGCTGCAGGACGCGCTGCACCGCCCGTTCGTCTTCGCGGTCACGTCCAAGCGCGACATCCTCGCGGTCGCCGATCGCGTCTTCGGTCTGCGCTCGAGCATCAAGCAGGCCTCGTCGGAGCTCGGCGGAGTCAGCCCCACGCAGGCGCTCGTGCAGATCGTGCAGCTCCGCTCGAACGAGGAGCTCGCGAGCTCGAACGACGAGCACGTCGTGGCGGCGGTCGACTTCCTGCTGAACTACGCCTTCGAGCAGCGCGCGTCCGACCTGCATCTCGAGCCGCGCCAGAACGACGCCGTCGTGCGCTTCCGCATCGACGGCATTCTGCACGAGATCGAGGCGTATCCGCCCGCGGTCCACGCGGCGATCGTCTCGCGCGTGAAGGTGATGGCACGGATGGACATCGCCGAGCGCCGCCGCCCGCAGGACGGACGCATCAAGACGCAGCGCGGCAAGAGCGAAGTCGAGATGCGCGTGTCGAGCCTGCCGACCGCGTTCGGCGAGAAGGTCGTCGTGCGCGTGATGGACCCGAGCATCCTCCTCGCGGACCTGCAGGACCTCGGCTTCGCACCGCACGAGCGCGAGATCTACGAGAAGTGGATCACTTCGCCCTCGGGCCTGATCCTCGTCACCGGCCCGACGGGCTCGGGCAAGACGACGACGCTCTACTCGACCTTGCGCTATCTCGCCGGTCCCGAGGTGAACATCACCACCGTCGAGGAACCGATCGAGATGGTGGACCCGCGCTTCATGCAGGTGCAGGTGCAGCGCAAGATCGACGTCACCTTCGCCTCGGCGCTGCGCGCGATCCTGCGCCAGGACCCCGACATCATCATGGTCGGCGAGATCCGCGACGCCGAGACCGCGGCGATGGCAGTACAGGCCGCGCTCACCGGGCACCTGGTGCTCTCGACGGTGCACACGCGCGATGCGGCGGGCGCCGTGACGCGCCTCGTGGAGCTCGGCGTCGAGCGCTTTCTCCTGTCGAGCGTGCTGCGCGGCGTGCTGGCGCAGCGGCTGCTGCGGCGCATCTGCTCGCACTGCGCGGTCGAGGGCAATCTCACGCCCGATCAGGTCGCTGCGCTCGGCATCAAGGTGCCGGTCGAACGGCGCGAACGGCTGGCAGTGCGCTGGGGCGAGGGCTGCGTCGAGTGCCGCAACACGGGGCTTTTCGGACGCACGGGCGTCTTCGAGCTCTTGAACGTGGGACGGCGCGTGCGCGACCTGATCAAGAAGGGCGAGGACGCCGCGGAGATCGGCCGCGGCGCCAAGGTCGAGGGCATGGAGTCGCTGCGCGAGAGCGCGCTGCGCCGACTGGCCGAGGGACAGACGACCTACGAAGAGGTCGTTCGAGTCACCTCCGACATGGACTGACTGAACCGATGAGTCGCGAATGCGCCAAGGAGATCGGGCTGCTCGTCAAGGCGGGCTGGCGCCTGATCCTGGTCGAGACGTTCGAGGAGGAGCGCGCGCTCGCGACCCTGCGCCTGGCCGCGCAGGCGTGCCGGCGCGAGCTGATCCCGTGGTCGGTCGCGTCGGGTCTCGGCGCGACGGGCGCCGGCGCCGGGTCGCTCGACGACGGGCTGCGCGCGATCTCGACGGTAGCCGAGCCTGCCCTCTTCGCGATCCTCGACGCGCATCGCCAGCTCTCGGATCCGATCGCGCTGCGCCGCCTGCGCGATCTGCTCGAGCTACTCGCCGAGCGCATGCAGGCGATCGTGCTGATCGCGCCCGCGCTCGACCTGCCGGCCGAGTTCGTGCACGAGGCGGCGGTCGTCGAGCTGCCGCTGCCGCGCGCCGCCGAGCTCGACGCGATCTTCAAGGGCGCGATCGAGTCGCCCGATCCGGCCTTGCTCGAGGGCGCGGTGAAGGCCGCGCTCGGCCTCACCGCGGACGAGGCGCTGCGCGTCTTCCGCAAGGCGTGCGCGCTCGCGGGCGGTCTCAACGAGAAGGCGGTCGCGGGCATCGTGCACGAGAAGCGGCAGGCGTTGCGGCGCACGCCGGCCCTCTCCTTCCACCAGCCCAGTGCGGGGCTCGACGACGTCGGCGGCCTCGGCGAGCTGAAGCGCTGGCTGCGCGAACGCCGCCGCGCCTTCACCGACGAGGCGCGGCGCTACGGACTGCCGCTGCCGCGCGGGCTGCTCCTGCTCGGTGTACAGGGCTGCGGCAAGTCGCTCTCCGCGAAGGCGGTCGCGCGCGAGTGGAACTTCCCGCTGCTCCGGCTGGATCTCGCCGCAGCGTTCGGCGCCGGGGACCAGACGCCCGAAGCGACGATCCGCGAGGCGACCGCGGTCGCCGAGTCGATCGCGCCGTGCGTGCTCTGGATCGACGAGATCGAGAAGGGCTTCGCCGCCGCGAGCGAGGGCGGCGCCTCGAGCCGCGTGTTCGGCGCGTTCCTGACCTGGCTCTCGGAGAAGCAGGCGCCCGTCTTCGTGGTCGCGACCGCGAACGACGTGTCGCGGCTTCCGCCCGAGCTGCTCCGCCGCGGGCGCTTCGACGACCTGTTCTTCGTCGACCTGCCCACGCAGTCGGAGCGCGTCGAGATCCTCACCATCCATCTGCGCAGCCACAACCGAGACCCGCTGCAGTTCGACCTCGAGGACCTCGCGGCGCAGGCTGCGCGGCTCTCGGGCAGCGAGCTCGAGCAGGTGGTGAGCGCCGCGCTCTACAACTCTTTCACCGAGAGCCGCGACCTCGGCTACAACGACCTCGCGAACGCGATCACCGAGACGGTGCCGATCTACGAGACCTACGAGGAGCGGATCAAGGAGCTGCGGGACTGGGCGCGCACGCGCGCGCGGCCCGCGACCCTCGACGCCAGGGCCGCGGACCTCTTCAGGGGCCGCTGACCTCGACGCCGTTCACCCCGAACCGAGCGAAGAGCGCGGGGTGATCACTCTGCGGTGTCGGCCCGTCGTAGAACTCGCGCGCCTCGCCGACCTCGAGCGGCTCGAGCGCGAGGCCCGCGCCGCCGCGATACAAGATGAAGTCGATGCGCTTGCCCGCGAACGCGCCGTCGGCGGACGCGCGCGCACCGCTGTCGACCAGCGCGAGCCCGCTCGCGAAGCGCGCGAGCAGCGCCCGGTCGGGCGCGTTCGACTCGTGCAGGTTGAAGTCGCCCGCGATCACGAGCGCGCCGTCGCGAGAGATCTCGCGCACCTTCGCGGCCAGGCGATCGAGCTGTACCGCGCGCGCGGCGCGGTCGCTCTCGTCGCCACCCGCGTCGAGGTGCAGGTTCCAGAAGTCGACCTCGACGCCGCTCGCGAGCTCGAGTCGGACGCGCAGGAATCCCTTGCTCGCGAGGCAGTCGTTCGCGCCGCCGAGCCAGCCGGCGCACGCGCCGAGCGGAGCGCGCGTGACCGCGCGCAGGCGCGGCCGCGCGAACGTTGCGAGCCCCGATTGGAAGAGCATCCCCGGGCTGGCGCTGCCGCTGCGCTCCTTCACCGGGTGGGTCGCGAGCGAGGCGAGCCCCTCGGCGTACGTCCAACTCTCCTGCAAGAGCGCCACGTCGTAGGCGTTCAGGCGCGACGAGATTCGCGGCATGCGGGCCTCGGGGTCGTCGTCGACGAGGATGCTCGCGAGCCCGTGCACGTTGTAGGAGAGCACGGTGAACGAGGCCGCGGCCGCCCGCGGACTCGTTCCGCAAGCGACGCAAGGCGGCGCGCGCAGCGAGCCGAAGGCGAGCGTAGTCAACGAGACGAAGACCAGCGCCGCGAGCTTCACGCGCGGATCTCGTTGGCGAGCGGCTCGCCGCGGCCGTAGCGGACGAGGTTGCGCAGGAAGATCTGCGCCGCGCGCTGCTCGTTCCCGGTCGATGCCGCGGAGTTGTGCGGGGTCACGATCACGTTCGGAAGCGTCCACAGCGGCGACTCGGCCCGCAGAGGCTCCTCGGCGAAGACGTCCAGGTACGCACCCGCGAGGTGACCGTCGCGCAGCGCCTCGATCAGCGCGGGCTCGTCGACGACGCCGCCGCGCGCCACGTTCAGGATCCGCGCGCCGCGCGGAAGAAGCGCGAGCGCGCTCGCGTCGATCGCTCCGCGGGTCTCGTCGTTGAGCGCGCAGGCGAGCGCGAGCCAGCTCGCCCGCGGCAGGAGCTCGCGCAGGCGCGCGGGCGGGTGGAGCTCGTCGACCGGATCGCCCGGCTCGGCCGGGCTCCGGCGCACGCCGATCACGTGCAGGCCGAACGCATGTGCGAGCCGCGCGATCTCGCGCCCGATCGCGCCCAGCCCGAAGACGATCAAGGTCTGTCCGCGCAGGTCTTCAGGCGCCTTCGCCAGCGGCTCCCAGGTCTGCCTGCGCTGCGCGTCGAGCCAATGGGGGAAGCCGCGCGCCAGCATCAGCATGCCCGCGATCGCCGTCTGCGCGATCGGCTCGGCGGAGCTGCCGGCCGCGGTCGTGAGCCGCACGCCGTTCGCCACCAGACGCTGGAATACCGGATGGTCGACGCCGGCGTTGAAGACCTGCAGCCAGCGCAGGTTCCTGGCTGCGAACGCCGCCGCGAAGAACGCCGGCGAGCGCTCCGGGAAGACGTCGTTCGAGAAGTACGCGAGCTCCACCCGCGCGCACTGCGCCGGGTCGAGCCGCGCCTCCCGGTCGTCGGGCACGACGATCCGCTCGAGGGCGAGCCCTCCCTCACGCGCCGCGACATCGAGCGCGGCGCCGTGGCGCGCGAGGAAGCGCGCCGACACGAGCAGACCCCGCGCCTCCGTACTCACCCCGGCGGCTGAAGCTGCTTCGTCCAGGTCGCCAGGTCGAAGTAGTCGCGCCAGGCGCGGATCCTTTCGTTCTCGACCTCGAACGCGCCCATCACGGGCAGCTCGACCCAGCGCCCGCCGATCAGGAAGCCGTCGGTGCGCTCGGTGAGCACGACGTTCCCCGTCTGCGCGATCTGGTGCGTGGTCCACTTCACCGCGGTGGCCATGCCGAGAAATCCCTTCAGCACGTTGCGTATCGCATCGGTGCCCTTCACCGGCGCCATCGGCATGTTGTGATAGACGCAGTCCGGCGTGAAGCACGCCATGATGCGCTCGAGATCGTTCTGGTTGAACGCCTCGATCATCCGCTCGACGAGTTCAGTTTCTCGACCCATCTCCGATCCCCTTCCCTGGTGGAGCCTGGCAACAGCATACCTCGGAAGGACGGCTATGATCCGCGCGTGGTGCAGCCGCTCGTGGGGATCCCGCTCTGTCTCGACGATCGCGGCCGCTGGCGTAAGGGGCGCACCTATCACTACGTGCACGCGGCGTACGCGCGCGCGGTCGAGCGCGCCGGCGGCGTGCCGGTGTACCTGCCGCTGCAGGGCGACGCGCGGGCGCTGGTCGAACGCATCGACGCGCTGCTCGTTCCCGGCGGCGACGATCTCCTGCCGCCGCGGGCATATCCGCCGGATGTCCGTTTCGACGCGGTCCCGGCGGCGCAGCTCGCCTTCGACCGCGCGCTGCTCGACGCCGCGCTCGCGCGCGACCTGCCCGTGCTCGGCATCTGCTACGGGATGCAGCTCCTCGCGCTCGCGCAGGGCGGAACGCTCCACTACGACATCGCCACCGACCTGCCCGCAGCCGGTGCGCACCGCTTGCCCGAGCGCGACGGGCGCCACGGAATCGCGATCGTCCCGAACACGCGGCTCGCGGCGCTTTCGGGCGCGAGCACCGCGCGCGTGGGCAGCCGGCATCACCAGGCGGTGTCGGAGGTCGGCCCGGCGCTGCGCGTCGCCGCGAAGGCGGAGGATGGCGTGATCGAGGCCATCGAGCGCCCGTCCGGCGCGTTCTGCATCGGCGTGCAGTGGCACCCCGAGACGGACGCCGACGCCCTTGCCGACGCGCTCTTCGGCGCGTTCGTGAACGCCGCCCGCCGTTAGGGCGTGCTCATCGCGAAGCCGCCGCGCGCGCAAAGCGCGGCCAGACGCGCGCGAGCAGAAGCAGCCCGAGAATCGCGGAGTAGATGAGCGGCTCCCGGAGGTCCGCCTTCACGAGCCAGAGGAAGTGCAGGCAGCCCGCCACCGCCGCGGCGTACACCAGGCGGTGAAGGGCGATCCAGCGCCGGCCGAGGCGGCGCATCCAGGCGCGCGTCGAGGTGATCGCGAGCGGGAGGAGCAGGAGGAAGGCCGTGAAGCCGGCGGTCACGAAGGGCCGCTCGAGCACGTCCTCGACGAGCGTGTCCCACGCGCCCCAGAGATCGACCAGCGCGTAGACCCCGAGGTGCAGCGTGCAGTACGCGAAGGCGAGCAGCCCGAGCGTTCGGCGATACGGCGCGAGCCACGCCCAGCCGAACGCGCGGCGCGCCGGCGTGACCGCGAGGGTCGCGAGCAGGAGCCGCAGGGTCCAACCGCCGGTCACGTGCTCGAGGGTCTCGACCGGGTTCGCGCCGAGCTCTCCGCGCAGCGCCGATACGCCGAGCCAGACCAGCGGCACGAGCGCGGCCGCGACCACCAGGACCTGCCCGCTCGCGCGCGGGAGCTGACTCCGACCGTCGCCCAACTGCGCCGCCCTGCCGCTCAGAAGTTCGCGCGAAGATCCATCCCCGCGTAGAGCTGCGCCACCTGCTCGGCGTACCCGTTGAACGGGAGCGTGCGTGTGCGATGGAAGTCGCCGATCCGCTTCTCGCGCGCCTGGCTCCAGCGCGGGTGGGAGACGTCCGGGTTCACGTTCGAGTAGAAGCCGTACTCGCTCGGCGCGGACATGTTCCAGGTCGTCTCGGGCTGCGTCTCCTGCAGGCGGATCGAGACGACCGACTTGATGCTCTTGAAGCCGTACTTCCAGGGCACCACCAGCCGAAGCGGGGCGCCGTTCTGATTGGGCAGGTCGCGTCCGTACATGCCGGTCGCGAGCAACACCAGCGGGTGCAGGGCCTCGTCCATGCGCAGGCCTTCGCGGTACGGCCACTCGAGCACGGACCGCCGCTGGCCGGGCATCTGCTCCGGATCGAGCAACGTGCGGAACGCGACGTACTTCGCGCGCGAGGTCGGCTCGAAGCGGGCGAGCACGTCGCGCAGCGGCACGCCCCGCCACGGGATCACCATCGACCACGCCTCGACGCAGCGCAGCCGGTAGACGCGCTCCACCGTCGGTGTCGCCGCGAGCAAGGTCTCGAGCGGCACCGTGCCCGGCTTGGCCACCTCTCCCTCGATCGCGACCGACCAGGGCTTGGTGACGAGCGAGCTCGCGTTCTCGGACGGGTCTTCCTTGTCCGTGCCGAACTCGTAGAAGTTGTTGTAGCTCGACGCGTCCTCGAACGGGGTCGGCGTCTCGTCGGTCGTGAAGCCGTCGGGCGAACGCACGGGGCTCTTCGGCCCGGAGGCCTCGTCCCGCTTCGCGCCGGCCTCCTCCGCCCGCCCGCAACCAGGCAGCAGAAGTGCGGCAGCGGCGACCGTACCCGCCTGAAGGAGCTCGCGCCGGCGCAGGTACGAGCCGCGATCGGTGACGTCGCGCCCGCGGCTCTCTCCCAGTCGATTGCGGCGGATCAGCACGCGTACCTCCCTTGGCATCCGTCCATACGGAGCCGCGGGCGTTTCGGTTGCGTGCGCAGCTTAAACGAGAACGGGGGTGGCAGATT
>Ga0184615_10001961_pt1 | contig 11096 bp, 8 predicted proteins | sample PLM4_65_coex_FD_133134 | JGI IMG/M metagenome (GOLD analysis project Ga0184615, IMG submission 133134) | Groundwater sediment microbial communities from an aquifer in East River, Colorado, USA - PLM4_65_coex | ecosystem: Environmental > Terrestrial > Soil > Riparian zone | place: USA: East... | reverse complement strand
CGCGACTTGATCGCCGGCATCTTTATCCTGGTTGACGACCAGTACGCCATCGGCGATGTGGTCCGTGTGGCCGGGGTGGAGGGAAAGGTGGAATCGATGACCCTGCGCCGCACCGTGCTGCGCGACGGCGAGGGCATTCTGCATACCGTCCCCAACGGCGAGATCCGTGTGGCCTCCAACCTGACGCGGACCTGGTCGCAGGTTTCCATCGCGGTTCCCATTGGAAGCCGACAGCCGCTGGCCCAGGTCCTGAAGGTGCTGGAAGAAAGCGCGCAACGCCTGGCGGCCGATCCGCAGTGGAGCGTTCATTTTCTGGAGCCGCCCAAAGTCCTGGGCGTCACCAAGCTGTCCGGCACGCACCTGGAAGTGCTGGTGCAGGTGCGCGTCGCGCCCGGCAGCCAGTTTGAAGTAGGCCGCGAGTGGCGCCGTTTGATCAAGGAAGGTCTGGACGCCGCCGGTATTCTCCAGGCGGAACCCGTTTTCCCGGCTGGACAGCCTCCCTTGCCTCCTCAGTAGCCTGCTGCGCGGGGAAAAGGACCTCGACTCCCTGTCGTCTTCATGATAAAAGCTGGTCAGTTCTTTGGGCCCCTGAGTCGTCATGGTTCGCGGAGGGGTGTTTATGAATCCAGTATTCCTTTGGGAAACTCAGCAAAGCCTGTCTTGGGCTGGATGGGCCGTCGTCGCGGCTTTGACCGCCATGATCTTTGCCAAACTAAAGTCTCGAGACTGGCCTCCAAGTGACGTGCTGGCAGTGCTAGTCCTGGTTTCAGGACTGTGGTGGACCGCCGCTGGAGAAATGCAAGTCGGCCGGATTGTGGCTCTTGTGTCCACCAGCCTCATTGGAGGCGCCATCGGTAGCATCGCTGGCTTTCTGTTTTCCAGCAACGAAGAAGAGCAAGCCGTCTCCAAGGTCCGGGACTGGCTGATCGGAATCATCACCGGACTAACGATCGCCGAAATCGGCAAGCAAGGAAGCACCGTGATAGCGTTTCTTGGCTTCCTTGCCAAGGGACATGAGGAGGATCTAGGCATTCATGCCAGCATGATGGTGGTCTATTCCACCATTGGATTCCTGTTCCTATATCTGAACCGCGAACTTTATCTGAACACCAGCCTGGCGGAAGCGCGCCGGCGCCAGAAGCAGGCCGGGAGCATCGCCAAGGAATTGCCGAAAACCCTGCCGGATCCTGAGCGGCCCGGCTCAGAACTCGGCCACGCGCAAACCGCGGCCCAAACAGAGGGAGTGGACAAGTTCATTGCCTCCGTCGAGCTGGCCGTCCAAGAAGGGCGTCCGGTGACCTTTGACGAGTTGGCCACCTTGGGCCGTTCGCTCTACTACCGCAACGACCTTGAGAGAGCCATAAATTACCTGAAAGCTGCCGCACGTCTGAAACCGAAGGAAAGCGACTCGCTCAACCTGATGATCGCCCAGGCGCTGGGTGAATCGAAAGGGGCGTCCGCGGCCGCCCGCTTCCTCGACGATTGGATCGACGCTCGTTCAGCCCCCGTGGATGCTTACAAGCTGTTGGGCTACTATTTGCTGTGGGATGAGACGCGGCTGGTGAAAGCTGCTCAGTGCACCGAGCACTATCTGGCAACCCATCCACAGGACTCAGGAGCACTGTTCAATCTGGCCTGCGCGGCAGCTCAGCTCTTTGCGAAGTCTGGAGACGGCAAGGACAAGTCGAAGGCCCTCGATAACCTGGGAAAGGCCTTGAAGTTGCATCCCGCTTGGAAGGAAAGTGCCCGGAGTCTGACTGGGGAAGACGGCGACTTCCGGTCGCTACGCGCGGACAAGGACTTCCTGGAGCTCGTTGCCTAGGCCCGCCGGCATTCTCCAGGCGAACCCGTTTTCCCGGCTGGACAGCCTCCCCCCACCTAGCTATAATCGGCTGCGCTTCTCAATCCTCGGGGAACAAAGGGACGGCTCTGGAACTCCGGTTGAAGTCTGATCCGCGGCTATTGCACATTGTGCGCTCGGTGGTTGGGCAGATGGCTGCCTTGCGGGGTTTCTCCGAAGAAGACGTCCAGTTCATCATCCTGGCCGTGGACGAAGCCTGCGCCAACATCATCCGCCACGCCTATAAAGGCCGCCAAGATTGCCCGATCATCATTTCGTGCAAGGAGCGGGAAGATGGTATAGAGTTCTTGCTGTTCGACCAGGGTGAGCCCGCCGACTCCAGCCGGTGGCATCGGCGCTCCATGGACGAAGTTCGGCCCGGCGGGTTGGGCCTGAATCTGATTTACGCAGTGATGGATGAAGTGCAATACCGGCACGGGGAAGGGGGCAACGAACTGGTGCTGGCCAAATGTCTGGCATCCCGGGATTGCACCGAAAAACGTTAACGTTCTGAAGACCTATGGATATCAAGGTTCGGCATCAAGACAACGCCGCGATCATTGAGGTGACCGGGGACATCGATCTGTATTCCTCCCCGCAAGTGCGCCAGACCATCCTGGACACTTTGAACCACAAGACGGTCGGGCGGGTCATCGTCAATCTCATCGGCGTCAAGTATGTGGACAGTTCGGGAGTGGCTTCCCTGGTGGAAGGGTTGCAGCTCTCGCGCAAGTCGCAAGTTCGCTTTTCATTGTGCGGACTCAACAAAGCCCCGCGGCAGGTTCTGGAGCTGACCCGGCTGATCAAGGTCTTCGAGATCTTCGAGACTCTCGAGGCGGCACTGACCGCCTAGATCCGAACGGCGGAAAGCCATGCTCAGCACCATCGGCGACCAGACGATTCGTTTCCTTAATTACGTGGGAGGCGTCTCCCGGCAGACCAAGGACGGCCTGTACTGGACCTTCCTGGCGCCCTTCCGCGGCAACCGCCTGCGCGGGGCCGCCAGCATTCACCAGATGGTGTTGGTGGGCGTGGAAGCGATTCCCGTTGTCTGCCTGATCGCCTTTTCCATCGGCCTGATCATGGCATTTCAGGGCGCTTACGAAATGGCCCGCTTCGGCGCCACCCGCTACGTCGTGGACTTGGTAGCCGTCTCCATGACCCGCGAGTTGGGTCCGCTGATGACCGCCATCATCGTCATCGGGCGCTCGGGATCGGCCTTCGCCGCTGAGATCGGCACTATGAAAGTGAGCGAGGAACTCGACGCGCTCACCACCATGGGCCTGAATCCCAACTACTTCCTGGTGGCGCCCAAGTTTCTGGCCATGCTGATCATGATGCCCTGCCTGACTGCGATCGCCGACTTTGCCGGAATCATGGGCGGCTTTACCTTTGCCAGCCTCTCCGACTTGCACATGGGCCTGGGGCGCTACCTGCAAACTACCGGGGACGCGCTGCATGCCCGCGACATCATCACCGGGCTGATCAAGAGCGTGATGTTCGGCGGGACCATTACGGTGATCGGCTGCTACGAAGGATTCACGGTCAGCGGCGGCTCGGAAGGCGTGGGAAAATCCACCACAGCGTCGGTGGTCACTTCCATTTTCGCGATCATCCTGGTGGACATGTTGTTTACGGCTTTCTTCTATGTCCTCGGCAAATAATCCGGTTGCGGCGCCAGAAGTGGCCATCTCCATCCGTAACGTGATCACTCACTACGGCAAGCGCGAGGTGTTGCACGGCATCAACCTGGATATCCACCGCGGCGAGACCATGGTCATTCTGGGGGGCAGCGGCTCGGGCAAGAGCACGCTGATCCGACACATCGTCGGCCTGGAGAAAGTGACCTCCGGCGAGATCTTCATCGGCGGCAAGAACATCGTCAGCTTGAAGGAAAAGGAATTCAACGAGATCCGCCGCAAGATCGGCATGTCCTTCCAGGGCTCGGCCTTGTTCAACTCCATGACCATCGGCGACAACGTGGCCCTGCCGCTGCGCGAGCACACCGAACTCGAGGAATCCACCATCCGGATCATGACCCGCATCAAGCTGGAGTCGGTGGGCCTGGCGGGGTTCGAAAACTATCTGCCTTCCCAGCTTTCGGGTGGGATGAAGAAACGAGCCGGCGTGGCCCGGGCCTTGGCCATGGACCCGGAGATCCTGCTGTTTGACGAGCCCTCCGCCGGTCTCGATCCGGTGATCGCTGCAGGAGTCGACGATCTGATTACCAAGCTGAAGAGCGCCTTTCACATGACCATCGTGGTGGTGACCCACGAGCTGGCCAGCGCTTTCCTGATCGCCGACCGTATCACCGTTCTGGACAAAGGCTACTTGATTGCCACCGGCACGAGGGACGAAGTGAAGAACAGCAGCCATCCGCGGGTCCGCCAGTTTCTGGATCGCGTTCCGGATAGCGATGCGGGCGGCTCGGAAGCGTATTTGGATTCGCTGCTTACGTAGGGGCGGGCCCCCGTGCCCGCCCAATGCTTTGTGAAGGACAACTGCTTATGAATGATCAGGCCAAAGTCGGGCTGGTGGTGCTGGTAGCGGCGGGGTTGTTGATCGTCGCCCTGTTCGCCATCGCCAACGTACACATCGGCGGAAAATTCGCGAACTACAAGGCGTACTTCAAGTTTGGCGCTGGGCTGGAACCGGGAGCGGTGGTGCGCTACGCCGGGTTGAAAGTGGGCCGCGTCAACGAGGTCCGCGTGGACCCCTCCGACAAAACCCGCGTGGAAGTGTTGATGGAGGTCTCCGCCGACACGCCGATCCGCGCCGACAGCCTGGCCACCATTTCCGCTCTCACCATGCTCACGGAAAACTACATTGAGATCGTGCCGGGCAAGGGTGCGGCGCTGCAGCCCGGCTCCACCATCCCCAGCCAGGAACTGCAGGACATGAACGCCCTGATCAAGAAGATGAGTCTGCTGGCCGACTCGGCAGAACCCCTGATCGTGGACCTGCGCAAGAACCTGAACCAAATCTCCGCCAAGGCTGATACCCTGCTGGCCCAGTTGAACGACGTCACGGGAGAAGCCAACCGCAAGCACCTGGCTGGAATCCTCTCCGAGACCGACAGCATGATCAAGAAGAACTCGCCGCACATCGATCAGATCTCCAGTAACCTTGCGGAAGCGTCGGCGAAGATGAAGCCGTTGCTCGATGACCTGAAGGTCAGCAACACCAAGCTCCAGGCCGTGCTCGACAATGGCAACGAATTGATGAAAGACAACCGCGAGCCTCTGAAGGCCGCTCTTCTGGAATTGCGGCAGAGCCTGCAAAAGGCCGAAGCCCTGATCGAGCAGCTCCAGGGCACGCTAACCTACAACGGCGACAACATCGATGTGATGCTGGAGAATTTCCGGGTAACCTCGGAGAACGTCCGGGAACTCACCGACACCGTGAAGCAGCGTCCCTATAGCCTGATCCGGGTGAAGCCTTTGCCCGACCGCCAGCCCCCCGGCGCGGTCCCTGAGAAAAAGTCCAAACCGGCCAAAAACAGTACAGCAAAGACCGGCGCGGGAGGTAAGAACCAATGAGCAAGCGGATTCTTTTAGGTATGGTGGGTGTGGCTCTGGCGGCCTTGTTGGCTGGATGCGGTAAGCTGCCCACCACGCGGTATTACGCCATTGACACCCGTCTCCCGGCGACTCCTGCCACTCGGAGCCTGCCGCTCGACGTGGCGGTGGCCCGCTTCCGCGCCTCCCAGATGCTGTCGCAGGACCGCCTGGTCTATCGCCAGGGCTCCAATGTGGTCAATTACTATAACTACGATCGCTGGAGCGTCTCCCCGCCGGACATGCTCACCGACGCCCTGATCCGCAGCTTGAGGGATTCCGGCATGTTCCGCTCCGTCGCCACGATGCAGGGCGGACCGAGGGTGGACTACCTGCTGCGCGGCTACCTCGAACAGCTTGAGGAAGTGGACGGCGCCGACGGCGTCACCGCCCGCGTGGCTCTGCGCCTGGAAGCCGTGGATATGAAGACCAACGCCGTGGTCTGGACCGGACGCGGCTCCGCCGAACGCCCGGTCGCCGACCGGTCGGTTACCGGCGTGGTCCGCGAGCTGAATGAAGGCATCTCCGAAAGTCTGCAACAGGTGACGCGGGGTCTAGCCGGACATTTCGCAAAATAGTTTCGCTTCAGATTGACCCCAAACTGCGGCGCGATCGTCCGCAGTGATCCGCATTCAGACAGTAACTCGTATATTATTTGCCTAAGGCGCCTGGAAACAGGCTTGCCTCTTGCCCGCGCGGCGCTCTGCGAGGAAGACTGTGGCGGACCACTGCTTGGCCGAACCAAATGGCTCTACCGCCCGCCGGATTCAGGATGTATTTTCCCGGCACAGCCGCCGCGTCTGGCGCTGGCTCGGTATCCCTCTGGCTCTGTGGTGGACCGTCTACGTTTGGCGCTTGTACTTGCCGCAAGGCCTGCCCAACCTGGGTGACCATCTCCGACCGCTGACGCGCTTTCCGGAGCCGCTGATTTGGAAGCCGTGGTGGTTCGATCTGGTGGCAGCGGTCGGATTAGGCCTGGTGGCCTTGTGCATCGGCGGCTGGCTGCTGTCGCGCCTGCCGGTGGAACTGGACCGCGCCGAGCGGTTGCTGCTGGCGCCGGCCAGCGGTTTTCTGGTCCTGGTCTTGGCAGCTTCCGCTCTGAGCCTGTTCGGTCTGTTCGAGGTTTGGCCGTTGCGCATCCTGGTTGGACTGTGCCTGGCGATCGCCCTGCCCCGCATCAAAACCGAGCTGAAGTTTGTGGCCAATTGCGCGGCATCGGGCGCCGCGCAACTACGGGCGGAGCCGGAGGCAGCGCTCTGCCTGATCCTGGCTGCCCCGTTCTTTTTTTTCGGCGTGGTGGCTTCCGCCCTACCGGAAACTTCGTTTGACGCCCTGAACGTCTACCTCTATCACCCTCGCCTTTACCTCGAACATGGCAGTTTTCATTCTGTGGATCTGTATCGCGGCTTCAGCCCGATCTACGCACAGGTGTTCTATGCCCTGGCCCTGGCTGTGAAAGGCCCGGGGCTGGCGCGCTTCTTGAATTTCCTGCTGCTGCCCGGCGCGGCGCTGGCAGTGCTGCTTCTGACGCGGCGGCTGGCGGTCGGATCTCGGGGCCTGGCTGCGGGATCGCTGGCTGTCCTCTTCCTGGTTTCGGCGCCCGCGGTTTTGTATCACGCCACAATCTGTTACCCCGACCTGGCGCTGGCCTTCTGGACCACAGTGGGCTTGTACGCGCTGCTGCGTAGCCTGGAAACAGATTCACGGGTGTGGCTGGCGCTTTCCGGAATGTGTGCGGGAATGGCGGCGGGGCTCAAGTATGCCGGGCTCTACGCCGTGGTGGTGCTGGGAGTGTTGCTGGCCGGAAGCACGCTGCGGCGTGGCTGGCGGCGCGCCGCGGGGACGGTCCTGATCTTTGGCGCCATCGTCGTGACGGTGGCCGGACCCTGGTACCTGCGCAACTGGTATTTCACCGGCGATCCCGTGCACCCGGCACTCTACCGGATGCTGGCTCGGCCGGCGATCACCGGTGAGGAGGCCGCCGCCCTCCTCACCGATGGCATGAACTTTCAGCGTTTCCCGGCCACTTCCTGGAACCTGCTACGACTGCCCTGGCTGATCACCTTGGAGGGCGACCTGCTGCAGGGCACCATCGGCCCGGTTTTTCTATGGGCGTTTCCGGTGATTCTGCTCTCTCTGCGCCGCGAGCGAATCTGGTGGGCGACGCGGCTGGCGTGCGGAGCGATGGCCCTGCTGTTCTTTCTGGGCCCGCAGTGGATTCGCTACTTCCTTCCCGTGGTGCCGTTGCTGTGCGGCTTGGCCGCAGCCAGCGTGTTCCAACCTGGACGGCGCTGGCTCCTGCCCGTCGCTTTGCTCCTGCCCTTGGTCAACCTCACCGGACTGAATTCCTTCTGGATTGGCGGCGGGCGCAACGTCTTGTACCAGATGCCCTACGAAGTGGTTTTCGGCGCCACGTCTCCGGAGCAGTATCAACGGAAAGAAGTGTCCGGCTTCGACGCCATCCAGTTCTGGAACCGGCTCCCGCTGCCGCCGGAGACGCGCGTCCTGCCCGTGCCGCTGAATTCGTTTTTTCCTCCCGCCCTCTCCCGCTGGCCGGTCGTGGACCTCTTCGAGAACGGCCGCATCGTCTGCCGGAAAGAAGTGTTCCTGGATTGCTACACCATGCCGCCGCCCGAGTTGCTCGCCAGTTTGGACCGGCACCGTGTCACGGTTCTGGCGCTGCGTCCCAACCTGAACTACCTGACTCCTGACGGCGCATTTCAGTTGGAGGCTGCCACGCTGCGCACCGGCTTCCGGCTCATCGGCCAGTCCGGCGGGACGTTTCTCTACCAGCGGAGGGCCGGCGGTCCTCAGGCCGGAGACCGCTACGTCAACGCCGACCTGATCCATCGCTGGGTGACCACCAACGGAGAGCAGTTGAGCCCCGCAGCAGCACTGCGGGTGTCGACGTATCAGCCTTGGGGAGCCGACCAGCGCCTGGCGTTGGTGTATGGCACTGCAACAGTGGCCCAGTGGGAGGTGGATCTGGGGCGCCAGCCTCGCTTGGCCCTCTCCCTTAGCGCCGATTCGCGCCGCGTCGTCAAGGTCCATGCTGCCGCCGCCGGGCGAACCGTGTCCGGCGCCTGCTCGGCGCACGCTGGAGGGGAGTGGGCTCTCTGCGCAATCGATCTCTCCGCCCTCGCCGGACAGCGCGCAACCATTTCCCTGGAGGGGTCGGCGGTAGCGGTTGCCGATGCCGTGATCTACGCCGAAGAAACCGGCGAACCCCCGGTCAGTCCTCCGGATCCCGGCGGCCAACTGATCTTTACCGCGAACCCTAATCCCGTTATTGTCACGGACGGTTCCGGTCTGGGTGTGACCCGGCTGACTTGGAACGCTCCTCAGGCCAGTTACGTGGAGATCCGCATCGGAGCACCCGACGGCGATAAGTTGACCTACGGTGGTTCCAGCGGATCGGTGGCCACCGGCAAGTGGGTCGCTGTCAAAGAGGGAAGGGCCTATCTGCTGGACGTTTCGGATCCCGCGCGACCCAAGATCCTGGCATCCTTGAAGCTCCGTGCCGTTGCGGGACAATCCACGAAGAGATAACGTGTCCGCTTGACGCACAACGAACCCTCCTCCCCTCTGACAAGTTTGGCAATTCGCGTGCTCTGACCGGATCGGGCCGCGCTGGGGAAAGCATGGCGTATTTCTTTGTCTCGCTCGCGCTGGCTGCTGTGGCTCCTGCTCGCGGTAGCTCTGTTCTATTGGAAAATCCTCTTCACCCGCCAGTTTTCCGTCCTGCTCGACTATGAGGCCGCTAACCAAGCCTACGCCTGGAACCACTTTGCCGCGGCGTCGCTGAAGCAAGGCATCCTGCCGCTCTGGGATCCCTACGCGCACTCCGGGCATACTTTCGTCGGCGAGATGCAGACCGGCGTGTTCTATCCGCCGAAGCTGCTGCTCTATCTCTGGCCCTTCAACCGCAGCGGCCTGTTTTCGCCGAGTCTGTTCCACTACTTCTTCGTCCTGACCCACTTTGTTGGCGCCTGCTTCCTGTTTCTGCTGGCGCGGGAGCTGGGTCTGAAGGATTTTCCCGCCTTCTTCGCCGCTGTGACGTTTTCCCTGGGCGGATTCGTGGGCCGCGTGGCGTGGCCCAACATGCTCGACAGCGCCATTTGGCTGCCCGCCGCGATGCTTCTGCTATTGCGGGCCCTGCGCGCCACCGATTCGCGCGACCGCTGGCGGTACGCGGTGTGGGCGGGACTCGCCCACGGCCTTTCGATCCTGGCCGGCAGCCTGCACGTGGCCATGATGAACACGCTGGTGCTGGCGGGCGTGGCGCTCTATTACGGATTCCGTCCACGACCCGCGCAGTACCGCCGCTGGACCGTCAGCCTGGCGGCGCTGGCTTTGGTGGGCGTGGTCAGCTTCGCCGCCGCGTCCATCCAGTTGCTTCCGTCGATGGAATACAGCCGCACGGCGCTGCGTTACCTCGGCGACGTCGCTCCCCTGCCCGCCGGACAGAAGATCCCCTACGCCGACATCCACGATTCGTTCTGGCCGCGCAGCCTGCTGGGCTTTCTGGTGGGCGGCGCGTTTCAAGGAGGGTCGATGGGCAGCGGCGAAGTCTCGCCTTACCTCGGCGTGCTGCCGCTGCTGCTGGCCATCGCCGGCGTCTGGCGGAATTGGGAGCGGCCCTGGGTGCGATTCCTGACCGTGCTCGCCGCCCTGGCCTTCTTCTACACCTTGGGCGCGTATTCCCTGCTGCACGGCTTGGCCTACGCCCTGGTCCCGTACCTGTGGATGGCGCGTGAGAGCGCCCGCTTCATTTACCTGACCCACTTCGCGATGGCGCTGCTGGCTGGATTCGGTCTCGAGACAGTGCTCTACCAGCGGGCGTCGTTACGACCGCACCTGCCGGTGATTTCGAAGTCGTTGAAGTTGCTGGCGCTGGCCGCCGCGGCGGTCCTCTTGCTTCCTGCGTCCTACGGACAGTTGCAGGTGAACGAGTGGTCTTACGCGTCGTTCCTGTTTGTGCTGGCAAGTTGTGGCGTGTTGGCCCTGCTGCTCTTCCGGCCACCGACCGCTGGACGCCAGGTGCTGCTGGCCGGGGTCCTGCTCTGCGATCTGAGCGCCTTCCAGTGGACCATCCGCAACGCGCTCGAAGAGCAGCGCCAGGGCCGGAATCATTTCCAAGTGTTGCTCGACAGCCGGCCGCTGGCGGAATGGCTGCGGCGGCAACCGGGTCTGTTCCGAGTCCACTTCGTGGCCGACAACCAGCCCAGCATCGGCGATCTCTACGGCATATACACAACTGCCGGCATGTCCGCGACGATGCTGAAGAATTATTCCGAATTCCTGCACGGCGCTCCTAGGTCGCTCGATCAATTAAATGTCCGCTACATCGTTCGTCCAGCCAGCGCAACCGAGCCTGGAGCGGTTTATTCGGACCGGCTGTGGAAGGTTTATGAGAATCCTTCCTGGCTGCCGAGGGCGCGGGGGCCCGGTGGCACGGTCTCCTGGGACGACTATCAACCCAACCGCCTGGCGCTTCGTGTCCGCACCGAGCGGCGCGGGATGCTGGTCCTGAGCGAAGCCGACTATCCCGGCTGGCGTGCCGAGGTAAACGGCCAGCCCGCGCGGATCTATCGCGTCAATGGCTTATTGCGCGGCGTGATGGTGCCCGCTGGGCCAAGCTCTGTGACATTCCGTTATGCGCCCGTCTGGCTGCCGATCGGCGGCGGGTTGACGCTGAT
>Ga0184615_10001959_pt1 | contig 11097 bp, 6 predicted proteins | sample PLM4_65_coex_FD_133134 | JGI IMG/M metagenome (GOLD analysis project Ga0184615, IMG submission 133134) | Groundwater sediment microbial communities from an aquifer in East River, Colorado, USA - PLM4_65_coex | ecosystem: Environmental > Terrestrial > Soil > Riparian zone | place: USA: East... | reverse complement strand
CGCGCAGCGGCTGTCCGCGGGTCAGGCCACCGAGGCGTATCTGGACCTGCAGGTCTGGGGCACGCCCGCGATGTGCCTCGACCGGATCGTGAAGACGTGCGACCGCATGGGCTCCGACAGCTTCACGGGCGTGTTCAGCTACGCGGGCATGCCGTACGACGAGGCCGAGCGGAACCTGCGGCTGTTCGCGAGCGAGGTGCTCCCCGCGCTGCAGAAGCGGGGCTAGGCCTCTCCCTCTACTTGGAGCAGGTGAAGACCGTCGTCATCGGCACGAGGATGCCGATCGTCACGATCCCCACCGCGACGCCCCAGAGCGGCACGAACGTGGAGACGGACTGAAGCCCGTTCCGGCAGCTTCGCGCGTCGATCTCCGTCGACGAGCCGATGATGTGCGCGCGTGTGTCGCCGTACGAATTGCCTTCCGGCATCGGCGCCTTCACGATCGTGCCGAGACAGCCGGTGAGCGAGGCGATCAGTGCGATCGCGACAAGAGAGCGGGCGAGCCGTGTCATATCACTCCTCGATCGGCGGGTTCAGTTCTTCGGAGCCTGCTGCTTCTCGTACGCCTTGCGCGCTTCGTCCACGATGTACGCGCGCAGCGGCGCGATGTCGGCCTTCGTGAGCGTGTCGCTCCAGCCGGGCATGCCGGTGCCGCGCAACGCGCCGTTCAAGACGATGTCCTCGAACGCCGCGTACCGCTCCGGGCTCATCATGCGCAGGTCGGGCACGAGGAAGCTCGAGGCCACCGAGAAGCCGTGACACCAGAGGCAGTACTGGCTGTAGATCGTCTTGCCCGCGGCGATCTCCGCGGCCGACGCCTCGAGCGCGGGCGGCGGCGGGATGGTGCGGTCGCGCTTCTTGTTCTCGGGCAGCGCGCCGGTCGCGCCGAGCTTGAAGGCGAGCACGCGCCCGTCGTTGTGATGGCTCGCAATGGCCGTGGTCTCGTCGAGGCCGCCGGCGATCGAGCCGCCGCCCCAGCCGGCCGCGACGGCGACGTACTGCTCGCCGTTCTGCGCGTAGGAGATCGGCGCGGCGATGATCCCCGTCTGCGACTTCACCTCCCAGAGCACCGCGCCGGTCGCGTCGTCGTACGCGCGGAACGCGCCGTTGCCCGCGCCTTGGAAGACCAGGCCACCGGCGGTCGAGAGCACCCCGCCGTTCCAGTGACCCTTCTCGTTCGTGCGCCAGACGGCCTTCTGCGCGACGGGGTCCCAGGCAACGAGCTCGCCCTTCGCGGCGGGCGCCGTCGTCTCGGTCCGCTCGACCACGCGGTCCATCTCGAGCCCCACGTTCCAGGAGCCGGGTCGATACTTGAACACGCCCTCGTTGGCGAACCAGAACGGTGTATCGTGCACCGGCAGATAGACGAGTCCCGTCTTCGGACTGAACGACATCGGCTGCCAGTTGTGCGCGCCCAGCGGCCCGGGCAGCATCATCTTCGGGGACTCCGGGTACGCGCTCTCCGGCGTCTCGATCGGTCGGCCCGTCGTCTCGTCAACGCCGCTCGCCCAGGTCATGGCGACGTACGGCTCGGCCGAGATCAGCACGCCCGTCGCGCGATCGAGCACGTAGAAGAAGCCGTTCTTCGGCGCTTGCATGAGTACCTTGCGGGTCGCGCCGCCGATCTCGAGATCCGCGAGCACGAGCGGCTGCGTCGCGGTGTAGTCCCAGTTGTCGCCCGGCGTGGTCTGGTAGTGCCAGGCGAGCTCGCCGGTCTCGGGGCGGAGCGCGATGATCGACGAGAGGTACAGGTTGTCGCCGCCGCCGGGGCTGCGCACGTAGCGGCTCCAGGGCGAGCCGTTGCCGGTGCCGACGTAGAGCAGATCGAGCTCCGGGTCGTAGGCCATCCCGTCCCACGCGGTCCCGCCCCCGCCGACCTTCCACCACTCGCCGGTCCACGTCTTCGCCGCCGCCTCGAGCGCGGGGTTCTCGAATGGCTGCGACGGATCGCCCGGCACGGTGTAGAAGCGCCAGGCCTGCGCGCCCGTCTTCGCGTCGTACGCGGTGACGTAGCCGCGCACGCCGAGCTCCGAGCCGCCGTTGCCGATCACGACCTTGCCCTTCGCCACGCGCGGCGCGCCGGTGATCGTGTACGGCCGCGCGCGATCGATCGTGAGCACTTCCCAGTTCACCGCGCCGGTCGCGGCATCGAGCGAGACCAGGCGCCCGTCGAGCGTGCCGACGAAGACGGAGCCCTCCCACACGGCGACTCCGCGGTTCACCACGTCGCAGCACGCCCAGCGCGCCCACTCGCCCGGCACCAGCGGGTCGTACTTCCAGAGCAGCTTGCCCGTGGCGGCGTCGAGCGCGAAGACCTTGCTCCAGTCGCCCGTCAGGTACATCACGCCGCCGACCACGATCGGTGTCGCCTCCACCCCGCGCGTCGAGCCGAGGTCGAACGACCACGCGAGCCCGAGCGTGCGCACGTTCGCGCGGTCGATCTGCGTGAGCGGGCTGAAGCGCTGCTCGCTGTTCGTCCGGCCGTGCACGAGCCACTCGCCACCCTCGACAGCCGCGGGCGGCGCAGCGGGCGCGGCGGCAGTCGCGTCAGGGGCGGCGGGCTTCTGCTCGGCGCGATCTCCGCACCCGAGCGCGACCAGAATGGCTGCAAGCGAAACGGCGATGCGCGTGCGGGGGATCACTCTGCTCCTTCGTCCGCCGCCGGGCGGTAGGGAATGCGAACGCCGATCTTGAGGAGCTCTCCGTCCGCGAGCCGCGCCCCCACCTGCACGTCGTTCGCGATCGCGGTGCGGTGCACATCGTAGACGTTCTTCGTGCGCGCCGAGAACTCGGGGATCGTCTCGCCCGCGCGCGCGCGCGCCAGGCGCAGCCGGTTGACCTCGATCGCGGCGCGCTCCTCGGCCGTGAGCGGGCGAAGGCTGCGCACCATCTGCTTCGCGCGATCGGCGTACTTCTCGGCCATGATCGGGATCGAGGCGGCGGACAGTCGGTACACGCGGCCCCCGAGCGCGACCCAGGTGAGCTGGCCCTTGATCACACCCTGCGGTGTCGCCACCTCTCCGCGGACGACGTAGGTCTTGCAGCACACCGTCTGCTGCGCCTCCGCGAAGTCGACGCGCGCGCGCACCTCCGCGAGGCGCTTGACCAGGTAGGCCTGCGCGACCGCCTCGGGGTCGGTGCCCTCGCCCGCGTCCTCGAGCGCGAAGCGCGCGTCGCCCTTCGGCGAGACCGCGACGACGGCCGCCGGCGTGTTCTGGATCATCCAACCCTGGGGAAACGTCACGGTGATGCCCAGATCCGGGTGGATGAAGCGCGAGCCCTCGATCAGGCCCTCCGCCGGATTCGCGCCCAGGGTCAGCCCGACCAGGTTCTCGAGATAGGCCGCGCGCGCGGCGCGCGGATCGCGATCGGCCGGAGGGCCGAGCGTCGCCGCGAAGAGCGCGGCGGACGCGAGGCGCTCGGGACTGCTCGGGTGCGTGTCGAGGAACGTGGGGATGCGCGAAGCCCCCATCTGCAGCCGTTCGATCTTGTCGAGCGACTGCAAGAAGATCCCCATGCCGCGCGGGTCGTAGCCGGCGGCCTTCGCGATGCGCTGTCCGCCCGTGTCGGCCGCGCGCTCCTGGTCGCGGGCGTACGCCGCGACGCTGGCCATGCGCGGAATCCCGAGCGAGAACGGATTCAGCTGCTCCATGTAGGTCTGCCGTCCGGACGCGTGCCGCGCCGCGGCGTGCGTGATCTCGTGCGCGATCACGCAGGCGAGCTCGTCCTCCGAGTTGGTGAGCACCAGCAGGCCGCGCGAGACGAAGATGTACCCGCCGGGCAGCGCGAACGCGTTCGGGCTCCACTGGTCGACGACCTGGAAGTGGTACGCGAACGGCTGCGGTGGGGCGAATTTCGCCAGCTTCCGACCGAGCGCCTCGACGTACTTCTGGAGCTGTGGGTCGCGCACGATCCCGATCTGCGCGCCGACCGCGAGGCTCGCCTCCTCACCCGCCTTCGAGTCGTCCTCGGCGGTCGAGAGGATCACCGTGCGCGGCGGCTTCGAGGGGGACGACGGCGGCGCCGCGCACGAGGCGAAAACTGCCGCCGCGAGCCAGACATACCCCTGCCGCCGATGAGAGCTCATCGCCGCAGTATGCCGGACTCGGGCGTTCGCTTGTCTGGTCCGGCTGGTTCACGGACCACCGAACACTGCGCGGCTGATGCGACCCGGACGGAAGTATGTAGAACGGGCGACGAGCAAGCGCCGGGTCGTGCTCGACACCGAGTCCACCTTCTCCTTCAGCCGTATTCCGCTGGCATGGCGGTTGCTCTCGACGGAGTCCATGGATCTCGAGCGCGTCCTTCCGGGTCCGTTTCCTTCTCGCGGTCTCGCCCTGATCGCGTTGATCCTGGCCGTAGCGGCATGCGCCAACTCCGAGAGCCTGCCCATCGCCGCTGGGATCGGGCCCACTCCCCAGCTGCCGGCGCCCGGGCACGCGCTGATTCCGACCATCGTCATCGCGCCCGCGAAGGGTTGGCCGGTCGGCGCAAAACCCTCCTCCGCGCCCGGAACCTCCGTCGTCGCGTTCGCTTCCGGACTCGATCACCCGCGTTGGCTCTTCGTTCTGCCCAACGGCGACGTGCTCGTGGCGGAGACGAACGCGCCTCCGAGGCCCGATGACGCGCCAGGTATCAAGGGCTTCTTCATGAGGCGCGTGATGCGGACGACCGGCGCGGCAGTGCCGAGCGCCGACCGCATCACGCTGCTGCGGGATGCCGATGGCGACGGCGTCGCGGAGACCCGTTCGGTGTTTCTCGAAGGGCTGCATTCGCCGTTCGGCATGGCGCTCGTCGGCAGCGACTTCTATGTGGCGAACACGGATGCGGTGCTGCGCTTCCCCTATGTCGAGTCCGCCCTCTCGATCACGGCCAGAGGCACCCCGGTGGTCGAGCTGCCGGCGGGCCCGATCAATCACCACTGGACCAAGAACATCCTGGCCAGCGCCGACGGGTCCCGGCTGTACGCGAGCGTCGGGTCGAACAGCAACATGGCCGAGAGAGGCATCGAGAACGAAATCGGCCGCGCGTCGATCTGGGAGATCGACCTCCGGGACGGAAGCCATCGCATCTTTGCGTCGGGCCTGCGCAACGCCAACGGGATGGCGTGGGGCCCGCACGGCACTTCGCTGTGGACGGTGGTGAATGAGCGCGACGAGATCGGAAATGACCTCGTTCCGGACTACATGACTGCGGTCGTCGAGGGTGGCTTCTATGGCTGGCCCTACAGCTACTTCGGCGATCACCTCGACGAGCGCATGGAGCCCCAGCGCCCGGATCTCGTCGAGAGGGCCATCGCACCGGACTATGCGTTGGGCTCGCACACCGCTTCCCTTGGGCTGGCGTACTCCGAAGCCAACTCGCTGCCCGCCGCGCTGCAACGCGGGATGTTCGTGGGCCAGCACGGCTCGTGGAATCGCAAGCCCATCAGCGGCTACAAGGTCATCTTCGTGCCGTTCCAGGGTGACGAGCCGTCCGGCGATCCGATCGACGTGCTGACGCAGTTCGTCAGCGCCGACGGCGACGCGTTCGGAAGGCCCGTGGGCGTCGCCATCGACAAACGCGGCGCGTTGCTGGTCGCGGATGACGTTGGGAACGTGATCTGGCGGATGGACTCCGCGACCGGTCCATGACCCGAAGACCCTTGCAGCGATAGAATCGCGACGGATGACGTGGCTCCTCACGCGCGGCCGCCTTCCCTTCCTGGCGTTGGTGCTCGCCGCGACCGCCTTCTTCGGCCTGCACGCGGCGCAGGTCGGCGTCGAGACGAACAACGAGTCGCTGAGCGCGAGCGATCTGGAACAGGACGCCGTCTACGAGCGCTTCGGCGCCACCTTCGGGAGTGACGAAGACCTGCTCCTGGCAGTCGTACACCCGCAGCTGCTCGAGACCGCTGGCATCCGCTTCATCGCCGATCTCCACGGTCGCATCGCACGCATCGACGGAGTTCGCGGCGTCTACGATCTCACGAACGCGCAGCAGCTGGTGACGGGCGAGAGCGGCGCCGAGATGGCTCCGCTCGTCGGGCAGCAGCAGGACGATCCGACGCTGTCCGCACGCCTGCGCGCGGCACTCGACCGCAATCCTGATTTCACCGGGCTCTTCGTCGCAGAAGACCGCCGCAGCGCCGGCGTGCTGATCGAGATCGACGATCGACCGGGCGACCACCACTACCGTGCCGCGATCATCGATGCGCTGCGCGAACTCGTCACCGCCGAATCGCGCGGAGGAATCGCGCTGCACCTCACCGGCATCGCCGTGCAGAAGCACGACGTGAGCGCCTTCATCCAACGCGACCAGCGCTGGCTGGTGCCGCTCGCGGTCGTCGTGCTCGGCCTCGTACTGGCGGCGTTCTTCCGTTCCGTGCTGGGCGTGCTGCTGCCGCTCGCGGTGACGGGCGTGACGGTGACGTGGACGCTCGGCGCCTACCAGCTCGCCGGACTCGAGCTCAACGCCATCACGTCGCTTCTGCCACCCGTGCTGATGGTGCTGTCGCTCGCGGTGAGCGTACACGTGATCCAGCGCTGGCTCGACGCTACTGGGAGTGGGAATCGCGTCGCGCGTCTGCTCTCCGTCGTGGCCGACGTGCGGTTTGCGTGCTTCTTCTGCTCGCTGACGACGGCGATCGGCCTGGCGTCCCTGATGACGAGCAACATGCCCGCCGTGAGGTACTTCGGCGCCTTCTCGGCGCTCGGCGTTCTCGTCTCGTTCGCGGTGGGGATCACGCTCGTCCCGGTTGGGCTCAGCTTTCTCGAGGTGCCTACGTCGGCACGGCGCCCGCCACAGCACCAATGGATGCGCCGAGTGCTCGCGTGGTCGGCGCGCATCGCGACCGAAAGGCCGCTGCCTGTCCTCGCGTTCTTCGGCGCGATCACCGCGCTGAGCGTCGCCGCGCTGCCACGGCTCGTGAACAACACCGACCTCGTGCGCTTCCTCAAATCGAATGCGCCGCTGCAAAGGGACACGCTCTTCATCGAACGGCACCTCACCGGCGCGAGCACCCTCGACTTCGTCATCGCGCGGCGCGACGGGGCGCCGCTCACCTCGCACGATGCAGTCGCCCGCCTCGCCAGCTTCGAGCGTGCCATCCTCGCGCACGAGGAAGTCACGGGCGCGACCAGCATCCTCGCCGTGCTGCGCCAGCTGCAGCGCGCCGAGACGGGCGGCGAAGCACTCGTGCTGCCGCCGGACGAGCGCAGCACGGCCTACGCCTTCGACCTGCTCGAGGCCGTGCCCGAGCAGCAGCTGCTTCACAAGATGATCTCGCACGACTTCACGACCGTGCGCGTCAACGTGCGCATTCGCAGCGTCGGCACGTCGATCGCGGCGCCGCTCGCGGAGACGATCCTCGTGGAAGGGCGCCGGAGCTTCGGCGACGCCTATCGCGTCGAGGCGACCGGCTCCTTCTACCGTGTCGCCCGAGACTCGAACCAGCTCGTCGACTCGCAGGTGCGGAGCTTCGGCCTCGCGCTCGCGATGGTGATCGCGGTCATCGGAGCGCTGTTCCGGTCGATCCGGCTCACCGCCATCGCAATGGTCCCCAACGTGATGCCGATCCTGTGGACGGGCGGCCTGATGGCCGCCCTCGGGATCGACCTCAGCACCGGCACCGCGATGATCGCGTCGGCGGTGATCGGGATCGTCGTCGACGACACGATCCACTACTTGACCGACTACGAGCGAGCCTACCGCGGCGACGCGCGCAGCGCGGTGCTCCGCACCACGAGCGGAGTCGGAGTTCCACTGCTGATCAACAACGTGGCGCTGGTGCTCGGCTTCTGGGTGGGATGCTTCGGCTCCTTCAAGCCGACCATCTACTTCTCGCTGCTGACCGGGCTGACGATGATCACCGCGCTCGTCTGCGATCTGTTCGTGACGCCTGCGCTGCTCGTGCTCACCGATCGGCCCCGAGCGAGCGCGGCATGACCGGGCTGCGCGCAATCGTGCTGTTGCTCTTCTCGATTGCGACCGCGGCGAACGCCGACGAGGCGCTGCTCGATACCGTCGGCGACCGCGTCGTCCGCCGGGCCTTCGTGCCCTCGCCGGATCAGAAGGTCGGCGAGGTGCGCATCGTGCGGCGCGGGGACGCGCAGGTCGTGCAGACGCTCCTCTACTCGAAGATCCTCAGCCGCGTGGTCGCCGAGATCCGCAAGAAGGAGGCCGCGAACTGGCCGCCCGGGGCGCCCGGCCACGAAGACGCGGAGCGCTACGGCGCGGCGCTCGCGCGGGTGCAGGAGCAGATCTGGGACCGCATGCCGCGCAGCGAGACAGTGAGGGACCGCCGCCAGAAGATGTGGATCGAGTTCGTGCTGTCGCCGCAGCGCGCGCTGGTGGCCATGGGTCCATTCGAGATGCAGGAAGCGGGCGGCGAGGTGAAGGTCGTGAAGCGCGAGGCGCTCGTGGTCCTCGAGCCTTCGCGTGACTACGTCGAGCGCAACATGCGGCTGATCGAGGTCGACGCATTCGGGAGCGACGCGCCGGAGAAGTAGCCGACGGGACCTACGCCACCCGCACCCGCTTCGCCTCGAGCTCCTTCTGGTAGCGCATGGCCTCGCGCTGCTCGTCCGTGAGCAGCGCGGTCGCGACCCGCGGACGCAGGATCGAGTAGAACGTCGGCACGACCGTGATCGCGCCCAGCATGTTGGCGATCATCAGGATCACGAGCAGGTACGCCATCTCGGCCTGGAAGCGCAGGTTCGAGAAGATCCACAGGAAGATCCCGCCGACCACGGTGGTCGCGGTGAAGGTCACCGCCATTCCCGTCGTGCGGATGGCGCGCCGGATCGCCTCGTCGATGTCCGCGGTCTCGGCCACCTCCTGGCGGATGCGATCGACGATGTAGATCGCGTAGTCGACACCGATGCCGACGCCCACCGCTTGCACCGGCAACGTGTTGATGTTGAGCCCGATCCCGCGGATCGCCATGTACGCGAGCGACAGCATGGTCGCCGTCGCAATCTGCAGGAAGATGATCCCGCCGCTCGACACCGACTGGTACGTGATCGAGTGCAGCACGAAGATGACGAAGAAGATCAGCGAGATGCTCGCGACGTGGCTGCGCTCCACCTCGTCGTTGATCGCGGCGAGCGTGCCGATCACGCCGCCGGCCATCACGAACTGCACGCCGCGCGTCCAGGAGTTCGTCGGCTGGTACTTCGGTCCCGCGTTCGCGCCGACCTTCTTCGAGACGACCGCCTTCGCCGTGACGACCTTCAAGTCCTCGACGATGAGCTTGTTCGTATCGACCGCGACGGCGCGGATGCCGCGCTCCGGGCTCTCCCACCACTCGCCGACTTCGCTCTCGCTCCAATCTCCGAGCACCGCCGGCCAGGTGAAGACGTCCCCCGCCTTGTCGGCCGCCTCCTTGCGGGCCGTGTAGTCGGCGATCGCCTTCTCGCGGAACTCCGCGAGCCACGGCGGCTTGGGATCCGTGTTCACGGCGATCTGCTCGTACTTCCCGTCTTCGTCGCGCAAGGCCACGTTCAGGGTGTGGGCCCGCGGCGGAAGCATCGGGCCGATCAGGTAGTAGCCGAGGTCGATGAGCTTGTCGCGATCGTAGAACGGCGCACCGGGCTTCGCCTTGTTCTTGTCGAGGCGCACGATGACCTCGCCGATCGGGTTGGCGTCCACGAACTCCTGGGCCGCATCCACCGCGCGAACGATCGTCTCGCCTTTGTGGTCCGGGTAGAAGAACTGGATGTTCGCGTCCCGGCCGTTCTCCGTCATGAACGGGCGCAGGAATCCCGGAGGTCCATTGGTCTGGAGCTGGAAGATCATGGTGCGCACGGAGCCCGCGGCGTCCGGGATGTACTGCCACTTCGGATCGCCGAAGTGGAGCTGCTGCGACAGCCCGCGCAGGAACGGCACCAGCGAGACGGTCGCGCCGAGGTTCGTCTCCTTCCTCATGAACCGGCCGAAGCCCTCCATGCGGCGGATCGGCTCCGAATCGGTGCTGGCGTTGTCGCGGTCGCCGTTCAGAAAGACCACGAACGAGTCCACGCCGCCGAAGCGCTGCGCGATCTCGGCGGTGGCGACGTTGAAGGGGTGGCTCGGCCAGAGCAGGGACGTCCCCGGGCTGGCCTCGCCGATCTTCGAGTAGAACAACGTGATGTAGACCGAGGTCGAGAAGATCGCGACGGTGCTCGCGGCGATCACCCACTTCCACTTCGGGTCGGTGGTGATGAACCCGATGAAGCGCGTGAACTTGATCATCGACGAGGGCAGGAAGTGCTCGCTGTGCTTGGGCGCCGGCAGGTAGCAGATCATGATCGGGTGGAGCAGCTCCACCGTCGCGAGGATCGCGGTGACCCAGAACGCGCCGAACTTCGCGAGGTCGCGCATCTGCGGGATGGTCGTCACGAGGATCACGAGCAGACCCGCGACGTCGACGAGGATCCCGAGCGTGCCGGGAATCAGCACCTCCGCCATCGCGACCGTGGCCGCCTCGACCTTGGCCACGTTCGGGTCGTTGTAGCGCGGCAGCAGGAGCTCGTAGTCCTCGAAGAAGCGCTCGGCCATCTGCACGGTGTGCGAGATAGCGCGCGCGGTGATGATCATCGGGATCACGAGCACGAGCGGATCGAAGTCGATGTTGTTCCAACCCGTGAAGCCGAGCCCCCAGATCACCGTGATGATCGCGGCGACGAACGGGATCAGCACGCCGTGGAGCCGCCGGAAGTAGGCGAGCAGCAGCAGGAACACCGCCACGATCGTGCCGACCGTATACTCGAGGATCTCCGCCGCGTGCCGCGCCACCCAGCCGACCAGGATCGGCGCGCCCGAGACGTAGATCGTGACGTTGTCGTCCTCTTCCTTCTCCTTGATCCCCTGCACGTAGTCGAAGACCGCCTTGTAGATCTCGCGCTGGTTCAGGCGATCCGTCACGAAGCCGGCCGTGATCAGCGCCGCCTTCTCGTCGAGCGAGACGAGCCGGCCGAAGATGATCGGCGGGTTCTGGCGCACGACTTCGCGCAGCGCGTTCGCCTGCTTCTGGGTCTCGGGGACCTCTTCCATCAGTACGGTGGATTCGATCGAGCCGTCGGGCTGGATCGCGGTGACGCGCGTGTTGCCGTGCGCGAGCGACTGCACCTGGTCGTG
>Ga0184615_10001958_pt1 | contig 11098 bp, 11 predicted proteins | sample PLM4_65_coex_FD_133134 | JGI IMG/M metagenome (GOLD analysis project Ga0184615, IMG submission 133134) | Groundwater sediment microbial communities from an aquifer in East River, Colorado, USA - PLM4_65_coex | ecosystem: Environmental > Terrestrial > Soil > Riparian zone | place: USA: East... | reverse complement strand
CGGCGCCTGGCGGCGAGTGCACCTCCCCTTGCCTGGACGGAGGAGACGGAGCCTTGGGTTGAGGGTGGGGGCCCCCGGATCGGTGTCGTACGAGACAGCGCGTTCACCTTCTACTATCCCGAGAACCTGGAAGCACTCGAGCAGCAAGGCGCCGAGATTGTGAAGGTCAACGCCCTGAAGGATCCGGACCTGCCCGCGCTGGATGCGCTCTACATCGGCGGGGGCTATCCGGAGACGCACGCAGCCGCCCTGGCCGCCAATGCCGGGTTCCGGCAGTCCCTGCGCTGCGAGATCGAGGCGGGACTCCCCGTCATGGCCGAGTGCGGCGGGCTAATCTATCTCGGCGAGGCGATGGTGATGGACGGGGTGGCATACCCCATGGTGGGCGTCTTCCCCGTGACCTTCGAGCTGGGCAAGCGGCCCTGGGGGCACGGCTACGCCGTTGTGGAGGTGGATGAGCCCAATCCGTTCTTCGCGCCGGGAGCGATCCTCCGGGGGCACGAGTTCCGGTACTCCTACGTACGCTCCGCGCGGACGGAAGAGCTACGCATGGCGTGTCACATGCAGCGCGGCACCGGCTTCGACGGGGAGCGGGACGGACTGGTCTACAAGAACGTCCTGGCTTCGTTCTGTCATTTCCATGCAGCCGGGACGCGAGAGTGGGCTGCTGCCATCATCCGCCAGGCGCATTTTCACGCTGAGCGCCGGCGCGTCGCCGCGGGAACGAGGGCGGCGATCTGCAAAGATCAGATGACGCCGGAGCCCGCAAGTTCGGTTGTGGCTCCTGTCGGGGCGATATGATCATTCTGTGGCTTGAGCCACTCGACCGTCCGGGCAGTGGCGGAGGCAAAGGAACCGGGTGAGGAGAGAACAGAAGATGGGTACCGTCGTCTTGGCCGGCAAGGAAATGGAAGTGGACGAGGATGGGTTTATCCAGGACCCGGACCTCTGGGATCAGGAGGTTGCGAAGGAACTGGCAAAGAGGGAGGAAGGAATCGAGGAGATGACGGAGGAGCATTGGAAGGTGGTGAACTACCTCCGGAACTATTACCTCGAATTCAAGATCGCCCCCATGATCCGCAAGCTTTGCAAGGGGACCGGGTGTCCCCTGCAGAAGATCTACGACCTGTTCCCCTCAGGACCGGCCAAGGGGGCATGCAAGGTGGCCGGGCTGCCAAAGCCGACAGGCTGTGTGTAGGCCCAGGGCGGGCCGAAGCGGTCTAAAGCGTCTTCAGTTGGGCGAGCCGGACGGGAACGGGGAGAGATCCATGAAGGCTGAGGGTGCCCAGCCACTGCTGGAGGCCCTGACGGCAAAGAAGGGCGCCATCATCAGGGAGTGGCTGGCGCGTACCATTCAGACCTATCCCGAACACACCTCCCACTTTCTTTCTGAGGAAAAGGATCCCTTCCGCAACCCTACCGGACAGACCCTCAGGGAGGGGCTTCCGGCCCTCTTCGATCAGCTCGTCGAGGGCTCGGACGCTGCCACGCTCTCCCGTCTCTTGGACCCCATCGTGCGGATACGGGCTGTACAGGACTTCAGCGCCAGCCAAGCGGTGGCCTTCATCTTCCTGCTGAAGCAGGTCATGCGAGACGCGCTGGAAGGGGAGACGCACAGGGATCCCAAGGGAGAAGGGTTGGCGGCCGTGGAAGCCAGGATCGACGAGATGGCCCTGCTCGCCTTCGACTCGTTCATGAAGTGCCGCGAAAAGATCTACGAGATCAAGGCGAGCGAGGCGAAGCGCAGGACGTTCGTGTGGGACCGGATCCAGGGGGACCGGGCTGATGCGGGGTAAGCACTCATGGACGTGGTGTATGCGCTGGTGACAGTGTCACTTCTCGCCGCGCTGGCTTTCGCTGGGGGTGAGATTGCTCCCCTCCGCCCGCTCTTCGGGGTGATCTTGCCGGGGGTGGCTCTCGTCACCTTCCTGCTCGGACTGACCTACCGGGTCACGCTGTGGGCGCGCTCGCCCGTCCCATTTCGGATTCCTACCACCTCCGGGCAGCAGAAATCGCTCCCCTGGATCAAGGCGGGCTGGCTGGAGAGCCCCTCGACAACGCCGGGCGTTCTCGCGCGCATGGCGCTGGAGGTCTGCCTGTTCCGCTCGCTGTTCCGGAACACCAAGGCGGAACTCCGCGATGGCCCGAGGCTGGTATTCGGGGAAAGCAAGTTCCTCTGGCTGGCGGCACTGGCGTTTCACTGGTCCCTTCTCGTCATTTTCTTGCGACACCTGCGGTTCTTCATGGAGCCTGTTCCTGCCTTCGTGAATCTGCTTGCTGCCGCAGACGGCTTCTTCCAGATCGGCGCGCCGGTTCTGTACGTGACCGACGTCATCATCGTTGTCGCACTCGGGTACCTGTTGCTCAGGCGGCTCAGGGACCCCCAGGTGCGTTATATCTCGCTTTTTGCCGACTATCTCGTCCTCTTCCTGCTCTTGGGGCTCGTCGTTTCCGGAATTTTCATGCGGTACTTCACCCGCATTGACACCGCCGCCGTGAAACAGTTGGCCATGGGCCTCGTAACCTTTTCTCCCGTCATCCCTCAGGAAGTCGGGCCACTCCTTTTTGTCCACCTCCTCCTCGTGAGTGCGCTGGCGACCTTCTTTCCCTTCAGCAAGCTGATGCACATGGGGGGTGTCTTCCTCAGCCCCACGAGGAACCTGGCCAACACCAACCGCATGCAGCGACACGTCAATCCCTGGGACGCCCCCGTCAAGGTGCACACCTACGAGGAGTGGGAAGACGAGTTTCGGGACAAGATCGGGGCAGCCGGATTGCCGCTGGATAAGGCATAATCGATGGCCGAACAGACGCCGAGGCCTGAGACACTCGTCCAGATCGATTACCGGCCTCCCCGGAAGGACTGGCGGGACGCGAGGGTTGAGTTCCGCAAGGGAGTCTTCTGCTACAGCGCTGCGCCCAAGAACCTGGAGTACCTGGGCCTGCCCAACCCGCGGAAGTGGCAGCCATACGACCAGAACTGGAAGCTGCCCCCCAACTGGAAAGAGGTCATCCTGGAAGGGATGCGGGAGCGGCTGGAAAAGTTCCGATCCTTCCGCCTCTTCATGGACATTTGCGTGCGGTGCGGAGCCTGCGCGGATAAGTGCCATTTCTACATCGGGTCGGGTGACCCGAAAAATATGCCGGTATTGCGGGCCGAGCTCATCCGGTCCGTGTACCGAAGGTATTTCACCATGGCCGGCCGGCTCTTTCCCACGCTGGCCGGGGCCAGGGATCTCACCGAAGACGTCCTCAAGGAGTGGTTCTACTACTTCTACCAGTGCACGGAATGCCGCCGGTGCTCGGTCTTCTGCCCCTACGGAATCGACACAGCCGAAGTGACGATGATCGCCCGCGAGCTCCTGAACCTGGTGGGCTGCAACATCAATTGGGTCCTGGAGCCAGTGGCGAACTGCTACCGGACGGGCAACCACCTGGGCGTCCAACCTCATGGGTTCAAGGACAGCATCGACTTCGCCGTGGACGAGCTGGCGGAGATTACCGGGATCCGCGTGGAGGCGCCCATCAACAAGAAGGGAGCCGAGGTCCTGTTCGTCGTGCCATCGGCCGACTACTTCGGGACCCCCCATTATTTCACCCTCCTGGGGTATCTCCTGCTTTTCCACGTGGTCGGGCTCGACTACACCTTCAGCGCCTTCGCCTCGGAGGGAGGCAACTTCGGCCTGTTCACCTCCCACGAAATGATCAAGCGGCTGAATGCCAAGATCTACACGGAGGCCAGGCGGCTGGGCGTGAAGTGGATCATGGGTGGGGAGTGCGGCCACATGTGGCGCGTGCTCCATCAGTACATGGACACCATGAACGGCCCTGCCGACTTCCTGGAGGTGCCGGTGTCGCCCGTCACGGGCACGCGGTTCGAGCACGCCCGGTCCACCCGGATGATCCACATCTGCGAGTTCACCGCGGATCTGATCCACCACGGGAAGCTCGCGCTGGACCCGAATCGGAACGCGCACTGGTCCGTGACCTTTCACGATTCCTGCAATCCGTCCCGGGCCATGGGCCTGCTGGAGGAGCCGCGGTTCATCCTTCGCCACGTCTGCCCGAAGTTTTACGAGATGCCCGAGAACACCATCCGGGAGCAGACCTTCTGCTGCGGCAGTGGATCCGGGCTGGGGACCGACGAGAACCTGGAGATGCGGCTGCGGGGAGGATTTCCCCGGGCCAACGCCGTCCGGTACGTTCGCGACCGGTTCGGGGTGAACCTCGTGGCCTGTATCTGCGCCATCGACAAGGCCACGCTGCCGCCGCTCCTTGAATACTGGGTGCCGGGCGTGGACGTCGCCGGGGTGCACGAGCTGCTCGGGAACGCGTTGATCATGAAAGGGGAAAGGGCGAGATCGACCGACCTGCGCGGCCAGCCTTTCCAGTCGAAGGAGGCGCTGGCCCATGCGTGATCGCGGTATCATCGTCAGCGGCCTGGCCGGTTTCCTCGTCTTGATCACCTTCCCCGTATGGTACAACCTCGCCGCCGGGACCACCTCCAAGGCTCCCGACCTCAAGCGGCCGGAGCAGGAGAAGAACTGTGTCGCCCCGGTGGCGTACATGCGGACGTCCCACATGGAACTCCTGACGACCTGGCGGGACCAGGTGGTCCGACAGAATATCCGGACATTCAAGGCTTTCGACGGCACGACCTACACCATGGATCTCACCCAGACCTGCATGAAGTGTCACGCCAGCAAGGCGGATTTCTGCGACAGGTGTCATGCGTACGCAGGCGTTACGCCGCATTGCTGGGATTGCCACATCGATCCCAAACTTGTCCAGGGGGGCAGGGGATGAGTATCGACCGACGAACGTTCCTGGGCGTGGTGGGGTTTTCGGCGCTGGCCATCGCAGGGCGGTCCTCCATTGCTGCGCCGGTAGCCCCTCCCCTTTCCACGCGCTGGGCGATGGTCATTGATCCCCGGAAGTGCCTGAAGGATGAGGGCTGCATCGACTGCATCGCCGCCTGCGACAAGGCACACAACGTGCCCCACCTGCCCGAGCGCGCCCACGAGGTCAAATGGATCTGGAGGGAACCCTTTGATAAGGTCTTCCCAGGCCAGTCCAGCAGCTATACGGAAGAGACCCTGAAGGAGAGGCCCGCCCTGGTGTTCTGCAACCACTGCGACAATCCGCCCTGTGTGCGCGTCTGCCCTACCAAGGCGACCTGGAAGCGGGCCGACGGCATCGTCATGATGGACTGGCACCGGTGTATCGGGTGCCGCTACTGCGTTGCGGCTTGTCCGTACGGCTCCCGCAGTTTCAACTGGCTGGACCCCAGGCCGCACATCAAGCAATTGAACCCAGACTTCCCGACGCGGACCAAGGGGGTTGTGGAGAAGTGCAACTTCTGCGAAGAGCGTCTGGCGAGGAGAGAACAGCCGGCGTGCGTGGTGGCATGCCCGGAGAAGGCCCTGGTCTTCGGCAACCTCAATGATCCCGCTTCCGAGGTTCGGGAACTGCTGCGGGGCCGGTACTCCATCCGGCGGAAACCCGAGCTCGGTACCCAGCCGGAGATCTACTACCTCGTATGAGGTCACCCGGATGTTTATGTTCGAGAAGGCGGTCGTCGGCAGCCGGAAATACTGGGCCTGGCTCGGGCTCCTCTCCGCGGTCATCCTGGTTGGCTTCCTGTGCTACCTGCGGCAACTGCAGGTCGGATTGAGCATCACGGGGCTGAGCCGGGACGTGATGTGGGGCCTCTATATCGCCCAATTCACCTTCCTCGTGGGTGTCGCGGCCTCGGCGGTCATGGTCGTACTGCCTTACTACCTGCACGACTGGAAGGCATTCGGGAAGATCACGATCCTCGGAGAGTTCCTGGCCATATCCGCCGTGACCATGTGCATGCTGCTCATCTTCGTGGACATGGGCCAGCCCATGCGGGTGCTGAACGTCCTCCTGTACCCCACGCCCAGTTCCATGATGTTTTGGGACATGCTGTCTTTGAGCGGCTACCTCCTGCTCAATGCCGTGATTGCCCTGATCACCCTGACCGCCGAGCGCAAGGGGGTGCCACCGCCCGGCTGGATCAAGCCCGTCATCATCGTCTCCATCCCGTGGGCGATCAGCATCCATACCGTGACGGCGTTCCTGTATAGCGGCCTTCCAGGACGTTCCTTCTGGCTGACCGCCATCCTGGCGCCGAGGTTTCTTGCCTCCGCCTTTGCCTCCGGCCCGGCGCTCTTGATCCTGCTGACCATGGTGATCCGCAAGCTGACCAGATTCGACCCCGGCCGAGAACCCGTCGACAAGCTCTCGCTCATCGTCACGTACGCCATGATCATCAACGTGTTCTTCGTCCTGATGGAACTCTTCACCGTCTTCTACAGCCAGATCCCGGAACACATGGAGCACTACGAGTTCCTGTTCGTAGGGCTGGACGGGCACGCGCCCCTTGTCCCGTGGATGTGGGCCTCGATGATCCTGGCCGTGGCGTCGCTCGTTCTGCTTATCACACCCCGCACCCGGAAGAACGAGAGAGTCCTGGCGGTGACCTGCGGGATGGTTTTCCTGTCGCTGTGGATCGACAAGGGCCTCGGCCTGATCGTCGGCGGTTTCGTGCCCTCGCCATTGGGCCATGTCACCAGTTACGTCCCGACGCTGCCGGAGATGGCCATCACGCTCGCCGTCTGGGCCGTCGGGCTTTTGTTGATTACGGTGTTCTACAAGATCGCGCTCTCGGTGCGTGAAGGTCTTGCCGGATGACAGAATGGCCGAAAATGACCAATGACCAATGCGTTCTCGGAATTCATTGGGATCGGGTCATTGGACATTGGTCATTCGCGAGGTAGGTATGACCGCCCTGGTGTACGTCGTGATTCTCGGCAGCGTGCTGGTCTTCATCATCGGTAGCGTCGCCCGGGCCGTCCGGTATGCCAGGCAGCCCATGCACCTTCGATGGGAGTTGTATCCCGTGCCCCACGAGGAGCCCCAACGGGTGAGGCACGGCGGATCGTACTTCGAAGAGGTGGACTGGTGGACCAAGCCGAGGCGATTCAACCTGTTGGGCGAGTTGCGGGTCATGGTCCCGGAGATGCTCTTCATGAAAGGGCTCTGGGAATTCAACCGCGCCATGTGGGCGCGCTCCTTCCCCTTCCACTTTGGCCTGTACCTGCTCATCGCGACCATCGGGTTCGTCGCGCTGACCGCCCTCCTCGACCTCTTGGCTCCCTGCGTCGTATGCGACACCCTGGGCATGGGGCTCCATTGGCTCTACACGGCCATGGGGGTATTGGGTCTCGCATCCGCATTCATCGGAGCGGCCATCCTGCTCTTCCGGCGGCTGACGGCCGAGGATCTGAAGGCCTACACCACGCCCGGTGACATATTCAATCTCTGCTGGTTCATTGCCGCCTTCGGGTCTCTCTTCGCGGGTGTTTTCCTCAAGGATCCGGACTCCCCCAGCACCGTCGCCGTCGTCCGGGCGGTCCTGACCTTCGACACAAGCGTGAGAATCCCGGGTCTGTTGGCCATGGGCCTCGTCCTCTCGGCCCTCCTCACCGCGTACATCCCGTTCACCCACATGTCCCATTTCATCGGGAAGTATTTCACCTACCACTCGGTCCGCTGGAACGACCATCCCGTCCGGCCTGGGGATCGGATCGAGAAGAAGCTGGCCGAGTACCTGACCTACAAACCCACGTGGGCGGCGAGGCACGTGTGCGCCGACGGCACGAAAACATGGGCACAGGTGGCCACCACCGATCCAACGCACGGGGGGAGGAAGTGACGGAGAAGCTCAGGCCGGGTGACATGTCCCGGGAGGAAAAAAAGCCCCTCGTTCACCTCGAGAACGAGGACCTGATGCCCATGCCACATCCCCTGGAGGATCCTGCCAAGGATCACAAGTGGTCGTCGCTCTCATCGCAGGCCAGAGAAAAGTACGAGTGCATTCTGGATGATACCTGTGCCGTCAACGTCCCCCAGCCGAAAACTCCGGAGGAGGAGAAGGAACTTGTCCGGAAATTTCTTTCGGGCCTGGACAAACTCTTCACCAGGGAAAACAACTGGACCTTCCTGCAGCCGCTGGTGCTCACCATGGAGCACTGTGCCAAGTGCCAGACCTGCTCCACCGCCTGTCACATCTACGAGGCGAGCGGCGGTAACGAGTTGTACCGACCCACCTACCGTTCGGAGGTCATGCGACGCCTCTATTTCAAGTACGTCAAGCACGGCGGCCTCCTTTCGGCATGGCAGCATGGCGACATCCAGCTCAACTGGCCCCTGGTGGCCCGCCTGATCGAGCTGTCCTACCGGTGCAACCTGTGCCGCCGGTGCGCTCAGACCTGCCCCATCGGCGCGGACAACGGCCTCGTGGCCCACGAGCTCCGGAAACTGTTCAGCCAGGAAATGGGCATCGCCCCCAAGGAGCTCCACGACAAAGGATCCATGCTCCAGCTCGAGGTGGGATCTTCCACGGGCATGAACCCGATGGTGGCCAAGGACAACATCGCGTTCATCGACGAGGACACGACGGAACGGACCGGCATCACCGTGGAGACCCCGTGGGATGTGGAGGGCGCCGACGTCCTTCTGATCCATAATGCGGGCGAAATCATGGCCTGGCCGGAGAACCCCGGTGCTTTCGCTCTCATCCTGAACGCCGCGGGCATCAAGTGGACCCTCTCCTCCGACCTGGCCGCGTACGACGCCATCAATTACGGGCTCTGGTACGACGACGCGCAGTTTGCGCGCGTGGCCATCAAGCACGCCGAGGCCGCCAAGAAGTTGAAGGTGAAGAAGATCGTCGTGGGGGAGTGCGGGCACGCTCACAAGGCGCTGGCCGTCATCGCGGACCGGATCCTGACCGGCGACCTGAACATCCCCCGTGAAAGCTCCATGACGCTCTTGCGCGACATCGTGATGAGCGGCTGTCTCACGCTCGACCCGAGCCGCAACAACTTCCCCGTCACGCTCCACGACCCGTGTAACTTGGTCCGGCTCATGGGGGTCGTGGAGCCCCAACGAGAGATCGTTCGGAAGATCTGCCCCCAGTTCCGCGAGATGTGGCCCCACGGCGTGGACAACTACTGCTGCGGTGGCGGAAGCGGTTTCGCCATCATGAGCGGAAATAACTTCCAGGACTGGCGCTTTCATGTCTCCGGCCGGAAGAAACTCCAGCAAATCCTCAATGCCTTTGCCGATTGCCTCGGGCCCGAAACGCCCAAGTACGTCTGCGCACCATGCAGCAACTGCAAGGGGCAGATCCGGGACATGCTCGCCTACTATGGGCTGTGGGAGAAACACCGGATCCTGTATGGCGGGCTGGTGGAACTCATCGTCAATGCCATGGAGGATGTGAAGCCGGGTTTCATCGAGTGGGAATGGCACTAGGAAATGGCCAATGACCAATTCCCCATGAGTTCTCGGAACGGATTGGCCAATGGCGCATTGGTAATTTGATCATTGGAAATTGGTCATCCCGACGAGGTTAGGCTGTGGAAAAAATGATGCAGCAGGAAGGCGATGCGGCAGCCCGGGAGATCTTGGGGTACCTGGACAGCTACGGGGACGCGCCAGTCATCGTCGTGAAAGAGGCTCTGGGGAAACCCAAGCTGCACTTTAACATGGGCCTGGGGGAACTTGTGCTCCGGCACCAGGTTGCCATCCGGGAGCGCGGCGGGGTGTTCTGGGCGATCCGCAGCACGCAAGCCGGCAAGGCGGCCTGAAGAGCAGGTCATGCGGAGCGATCTCGAGAAATGTTCGGATGTGGTGGCGAGCTCTGGACCTGCACGGACTGCCTGGGCCTCCTGGACAGCTTTGCACCTGAGGAGGAGACGCGGGAGGTCCTACCCAGAACGGGACTGCGAGTCACGGATAGGGCTCGCCCGTCTGGGGATCCTGCAGGCAGGTGAGGGATGAGAACTGCGGGAGGAGCTGGCTCGTGTTCCATTCGGTTCTGCCCCTCTATCGGGAATCAGGGAAACGGAAAATACGCGCCTCTCTGAGGTCGAGAGACTTGTGTCCTTCGCCCCGCGAAGTGCGGCATCTCGGGAAAGAAAGGAGTGGGAGATGGCCCTCAAGCAAAAGGAATCCCAGAAGGCGCAGGAAGGGAGGCTTGTCAAGGCAATGAAGCAGTGGCAGACGATCGAGGACGAGTCCATCAAAATGAGCAAGGCGGTTCAAGACAAGACCGACAATCCCTTGGTCAGGCTAGTGATGGAAATCATTGCGCACGACTCGGCGATGCACCGTCGCGTCCAGCAATTCATCATTGACTCCGTAGAGAAGACAGCGATCAGACTTCAGCCGGAGGAACTCGAGCAGATCTGGGACCAGATCGAGAAACACATCGCGGAAGAGAAGAAGACGGTAGAGCTGGCCGAGCAAGCCAAAGGCTTCACTCGGTTATTCGTCCAGCGTTACCTGCTCAACTACCTTCTGGAGGACGAACGGAAACACGACCTACTGCTCGAACGCCTTGAAGAGATCAAGATGAGGATCTATCCCTACGCTTGATGAGCCGGGAGATCTCCCCCATCCAGCGTTTGGCATCCAGGAGATTCCGCCTGCTCGTAAAGTCCCAGGCTACGGCTACCCTTCGGCCTGGCTCTCATAGGCTTTCCGGACAGGCCGCGATTAACCTCTGGCCGTGTGAACTCTTTCCCGAGGAGCGGGAGAGACCAGCACCGCCGTCCTCCCCGAAGGTCACTCTGCCTGAGGATGAGCGGTAAGCTGAGAAGGGTCGCCCGCCTCTTGGCCAGCGGGTACCGATCCAGGCGGTTCGGAGACGTGCGAGGTGAGGAGGTTCGCACTCGGCGGCAAGCTGCCGATCCGCCTCTTCCTTTGAGAAGCCATCATATGGGGCGGCTCGTATTGATCCGCGAGGCCCAACCGAAGATCACCCATTCGTGTCGACCGAAACGAGGGTCCTTCGATTTGCCTTGCTCCCGGGACGAGTCGGCTGGCTTGGGGATCGTATTTTCACGTACGGCTGGACGGAATCGACTCCGATTCGAAGTCGAAGAGACTCAGGAAGCAAGCGGGAATGCAACAGGGAGGTAACAGATGAGCGCGGTGCATGCCGCCCTGGTAGCCAGGATCGGTGAGATGGCCTACGTGTACGAGAGGACTTACCACGGGTGCT
>Ga0184615_10001956_pt1 | contig 11102 bp, 8 predicted proteins | sample PLM4_65_coex_FD_133134 | JGI IMG/M metagenome (GOLD analysis project Ga0184615, IMG submission 133134) | Groundwater sediment microbial communities from an aquifer in East River, Colorado, USA - PLM4_65_coex | ecosystem: Environmental > Terrestrial > Soil > Riparian zone | place: USA: East... | reverse complement strand
CGGGAGATCCTGCGACCGAGCCAGAGCAGGTGCAGAAGCAGGTGGACGAGGCGCTGGACCGGTATCTGGAGGAGGCGGCCAAGCGCTACCCGCGGGTGGGGATCCTGCTGAGCGGGGGCGTAGACAGCTCCTTGCTGGCGGCCAAGGCGATGCGCAGCGGGTTTCGGCAATGTGTGGCCATCACCGGGCACCTGCCGGGATACGACAATCCGGAGCTGCCCCAGGCCCAGCAGGTGGCCAAGCACCTGGGCATCGAACACCTGATCGTGGATGTGGACGACGACTTCGTCAAGCAGTTCTTCCCCGAATTCATCTGGCGCATGGAAGAACCGCCGCGGCACCGTCACGGGTTCGTCCTGAATCGGCTGCTCAGCCGAATGGCGCCCGACGTCGACGCGATCATCTACGGTGAAGCAGCGGACACCATGCTGGGGACCAGTGAATTGGAGCGGCTTCGCAGGTTCGAAGCACGCTACAAAATCATTTCCCACTTTCCGACCCTGTTGCGCCAAGCCGCGGCCGGGCTTTTGCCGGACCGCGGAGACGGCCGGTTGCAGGGCTGGCGCAAAATGCTCGTGCTGGACCCAGACCGGTTTGCCCTCCAACTGGACACCGTTGATAATCCCTCTCCTCCGGCAGAAATCGTTCCAGGGCTGCCTGTGCTAGCCCGTCCCCCCGACGACATATTGGATTCGTTCTACTGGATGGACGCACCGCTGCAAGAGCGCTATCAGTGCCTGACTTTGTATGCTGACTGTCGCAGCCGGTTGACCATGATCGACCGCCTCGCCGCTCCCACCGGCCTGCCAGTGCTGGTACCGTTCCTCTCGCCAGGCATCACGGCCATCGCTCGACCCTTGCCCAAGTATTTGAAAGTCATAGACGGCGTTTCAAAACCCCTGCTTCGGCAGATTGCCTGTCGTTACTTTCCACGAGAATGGATCTATGGGAAGAAGTTCGGTTTCGTCACCCCAACGCAGCAATGGGTGGAGGGTCCGCTGCGGCCGTGGTTGAAGATTCTGGGGGAGGATCGCACTGCTGCACGAGGGCTGTTCCAGATGGAGAGCCTGAGCAAGTTGCAGGCCGGCCACGACCACCAACTTTTGTGGACTGCTGTGTGCCTTGAGCTGTTCATCCGGCAGTTTTTGGAAGGGGAGACGGCGACCTTGGTCTAGGCGAGCCTGTCGAGTGTGATCTCACGGTTTTCGAAAACGCCGATAGATGAGGTGGCCATGCAGGAGCAAAAACCGGTAGATCTTGCCTCTGCGGCGAGACAGGCCGGCCTTGAGAATCCCTCGTTGTGAAGTGGTGTTCTGGACCTTGGTGATCATGAAGATTTCCTGAATCTGTGATTCCCGGGCCACCTGAAAAAGGTTGCGAATCGAGTATCCGTAAACTCCAAGGCCACGAAAGTCGGGAAACGTGTAGCAGTAAGTGATCTCCGCCTCTCCCGCTTGCAGTTCAACCAGCCGGGGCGAGCGTTCCCGGTCGCGGTGCGCGGGAATGAGCCATGCCACGTGGGCCATCTTGTCTTGGTAGAAGACCCCGTACCCCGCGTTGAATCCGCTGTCCCGCACCCAATCCCCGATTTCTTCTGGATTGTCTTTCAAGGTCTCAACTTCGGCGTCCGAGAGCTTCCGGAACGTGGCGCCTTCCAAGGGTGTGGGAGGAGCCACTTGGCTAGTGGGTGCGGAAAACACCACGTAGCGGTCGAAGCGGAAACGCCGGACCAGGTCCAGGAAGCGCTTCGGATCCTGGCGAACCACGCGCACTGCCGTGCGCAGCTTCCGGCCAAGGATCGCAACGGGGTTGAGTTCGCCTGACACCGCGGGCAACTTACGCTTGCCGTTGGAATTGTATCAAGCAAGTGAGGGATCGCGACCGAAGGAGTCGATCAGTCCTTGCCAAAGGACAAGACCCGTCATTAGCATGGATGGGACGGTTGTCGTCTGATGCCAGGCACATGGCAGCGATTCTGGGCGTACTAGAGAGGACCGGGGAAAGCAGGGACGGCTGGGAATCGGCCAGGAGCCGTCTGGCGTCGCGGTCCGGGCCATGGGAGAAGACCGTCCAAGGCGAAGGCTGGGCGGTAGCCTACCGGGGCCCGAGCGGGGGCGGGTTCTATGGCGACGAATCGCACATCGTGCTGGCCGACGGATTCCTGGATAACCTGGCGAGCCTGGCGCGAGAGTACGAAGTGGCGGAAGGGACCAGTCGGGCGGCGAGCCTGGCGCAGATGGTCAAGCGGGCCGGGGTGGAGGCGCTGTACGGGCTGGAAGGGAACTTCGCGCTGGCGGTGGTGGAGATGGCCCGGCGGCGAGTGTGGCTGATCCGGGACCGCTTCGGGACCACGCCGCTGTACTATGCGGCGACGGCAGGCGGTTGGTGCTGGGGATCGGAGATCAAGACGCTGCTGCCGCTGCTGGAGAAGCCGGCGCTGAACCGGGAGGCGCTGGGGGAAGTCTTCCACTATCGCTGGCTGGCCGGACAACGCACGTTGGTGGAAGGGGTCCAGCAGGTTCTCCCCTCCCACAGTGTGGAACTGGCCGCGGGACAAGCGCCGCGGGCACACCGCCACTACGTGTTCCGGTTCCAGCCGCAAGAAGCGGGAGATGCGGCGGAGCCAGAGCAGGTGCAGAAGCAGGTGGACGAGGCGCTGGACCGGTATCTGGAGGAGGCGGCCAAGCGCTACCCGCGGGTGGGGATCCTGCTGAGCGGGGGAGTGGACAGTTCCTTGTTGGCGGCCAAGGCGATGCGCAGTGGTTTCCGGCAATGCGTGGCCATCACCGGGCATCTGCCGGAATACGACAATCCGGAGTTACCCCAGGCCCAGCAGGTTGCCAAGCATCTGGGTATCGAACACCTGATCGTGGATGTGGACGACGACTTCGTCAAACAGTTCTTCCCGGAATTCATCTGGCGCATGGAAGAACCGCCCCGGCATTACCACGGCTTCGTCGTGAGCAAGCTCTTTAGCCGGCTCGCCCCGCAGGTCGACGCCGTGTTGTATGGCGAAGCCGCCGACACCATGCTCGGTACCGGGGAGGTTTTGTGGCTGCAGAACTTCGAACGCAAGCAGAGGCTGCTGAAGCATGTTCCTTGGATGTTGCGGCGCACCGCGGCGGCGTTGCTTCCTAAGAGAGGCTCGGGGCGCCTGGCATCGGTGTACAAGGTGCTGGCCTACAACACGTCCACTTACCTTGCACGGATGCAAGCGGTGGAGAACACGACCAGTCCCCCGGAAGTGATGCCGGGCTTACCGCACGAGGCCTGGCCTAACGAAGACATCCTGAAAACCTTCTGCTTCGCGGAGCCTGCCTCCGGCGAGCACTACCAGGAATTGCACCTCTATACCGAAGTCCGCAGCCACCTTGACACTCTGGACCGGTTGGCCGAGCCGAAGGGATTGGCCATCCTGACGCCATTCCTCTCGTCAGAGGTCGCGGCCATCGGCGCGAGCCTGGCAACGTCTCTAAAAATCCGGGACGGGTTTTCCAAGCCGCTATTGCGCGAGATTGCTTGCCGCTACTTTCCTCGGGAGTGGATCTACGCCGAGAAGTTCGGATTCCCAACACCCTTGCAGCGGTGGATGAAAGGGCCGTTACGACCGTGGCTGGGCATGCTGCGGGAGTCGCGCACAGCCGCGCGCGGACTGTTCCGCATGGAGGTGTTGAACTCCTTGACGGTGGATCGCGATTACCAGATCCTGTGGACAGCGCTCTGCCTGGAAATGTTCATCCGGCAGTTTCTGGAAGGGGAAGGGAACTCCCCCCGCATGCCGGTCTAACTCGGAGACGTCGGCGCTGGTGGTGGCAGCATTCGGAGAGGCAGCGGGAGAATGAGCGGCCCGACTTCCAAAGCCGGCAAGCGTTCCCGCAGGACGAAGCCGGCCCTCTCGATTCCCTTCTGCGACGGTACGTTGGTCTTCCCGGTATAGATCCAGGCGCGCTCGAAGCCTTGGCGGCGATAGTCCTCGAGCATCCGCATGAGGATGAATGGGTAAGCCCGCCGGCCTCGAGCCCATGGCGCGGTACGACAATGGTAAATCCAAAACTCTTTCGGCCTTACCTCCCGCCAACGGGCCACGTCACGTAAGAAGTGCTTCCCGAGGGGCTGCGCCCATCCATAGCCGGCAATCCGCCCATCGAGAAAAGCGGCGTAGCAGGCAAACCCGCGCTCCAGCCGGCTTCGTAGTCCGGGCAAGTCGAGGGGATGAACCTCAAGCAGTAGGGCGAGTTCGTCAATTCCCAAGAGCCGCACCAGGCATGCCGGATCCGCGGGCACTGTGGGAATCACGGCCAAGTCGTGGGAGTAGAGATAGGTCTCTGAGATCCGCAAGCGGGCGTAGGAAGACAACCTGCGCCGGATCTTGCCCCGCAGGCCAACGCCAGCGGCCGGATGGTTCGTGTCGCCCATGAAGGTTTCTGGCTCAGCCCCTGCTGCCAAGCTGTCCCGGCCCGAATCATAGCATCTGGAAGAGGGCCCGTTCACCGCTGTGATAGCCTGAGCTTTCCTATGCGCGTAAGCGATGTTCGCACGGTGAGGCAGGGTCAGGTTACTGAGCTTTCGGCCGCGGTGAACGATTTTCGTATGTGGTACCGCATCCAGGCCGATCACACCGTTCCAGCCCGTGGCGATGCGTTTGTAGCCGTAGCGTTGTTGCCCGCCATGCTCGAGGGAGGGCCACTGGAGGTGGATCCGGACGTCACGGTAAGCGGGAAATTGCTTCAGGGGATCGAGCGCCTTCAAGACATCTTCCATTGCTGGAATCCGATCTTTAAGCGCATCCAGATACGTGCTACGGTCTCGCCCGCCACAACATCCAGCCCGGAAACAGCGTCATTTTTCTCTGGAGGCGTGGACGGTACTTTTACCGCCCTCAAGCACGCGGAGATCACCCGGCTGGTCTTGATCAACGGCTTCGACTTCTTCCTGGAGCCGCAGGTATTTGCCCAAGTCGCCGAGAGAACCCGCGGCTATGCGGCCAGCTTGGGCAAAACACTGCTCACGGTGGAAACGAATTACCGGGAATTCAACGCCGCCTTTGGGGTCAGCGGGGCTCTCCATCATGGAAGCTCTCTGGCGGCAATCGCCTTGGGTCTGGGGTTCCGTCGCGTCTATATTCCGGCGTCATTCACCTACACTGAATTGACCCCTTGGGGCTCGCATCCGTTAACGGATCCGCTGTTCTCCAGCGAGGCCACCGAGATCGTGCACGATGGGGCTGAGGCCGCACGTACCGAGAAGACCCAAACGATCTTTGCATGTGAGTCCGTTTCCCGGAACTTAAGGGTTTGCTGGGATGACATGAACCGCAACTGTGGCCGTTGCGGAAAGTGCCTGCGAACCCGAATCGCTTTGAGGGCTCTAGGAATCTCCGCGCCCGTCTTCGAAGACCTGCGTTCCCTGGACGAGATCATGACGCTGGGGGCTTCGAGTTGGGGCGAGCGGACTTTTCTGGAAGACAACATGCGCTTCGCCGAGCGGCGAGGGGACCACGAACTGGCTAGAGTTCTCCGCCGGCCAATCCGCAAATTTGAATTGCGGCGTCTTGCTGTGGAAGCCGATCGTCTGTTGCTGGGCGGCCTTTTCAAGGGGATTTACCGCCGATTTGTAACGCCGGAGAGACTCCGCCCAGGACCCGCTCCCGACCCGAACTATCCCGCCTGACCAAGGGTCCCGCGTTGACCGGCAACAGAGCCGCGTGGTAGCGTTGCAGTCGTTTGATGCGCATCAGCGACATTCAGATCTCCAGGTCAACGGGGATCGTCGAACTTTCCGGGAAGGTCAACGATTTCAGGCTCTGGTATCGCTTTCCGGAGGACTACGCCATCCCCGCGAGGGCCGATGCCTTCGTAGCCGTTGCCTTGTTGCCGGCCATGTTGGCGGGGGAAGTCCTGGAAGTCAGCCCGGACCTGCCCGTCTCCGGGAAACTTCTGGAGAATCTGCCTTACCTCCAAGAGATCTACCACTGTTGGAACCCGGTCTTCAGAAGAATAGAGGTGCGAGCCAACGCCGCCGACGGCTCCGTGGCCAACATTGGCATCGGCTCTTTTTTTTCGGGCGGCGTGGACGGGACCTACACCGCCCTGAAGCATGCCGAGATCACGCATTTGGTGCTGATTAACGGCTTCGATCTATTCCTGGAGCCGCCCGTGTTTGCGCAGGCCGTGGAGAGAAACCGCAGCTTTGCAGCCAGCCTCGGCAAGACGCTCCTCACGGTAGAAACAAATTTCCTGGACTTCAACGCCGCTTTCGGAGTCAGCAGGAGTATTTCATTCGGAACCTGCTTGGCGAGCGTGGCGCTGGGCCTGGCATTCCGTCGCGCCTATGTTCCCTCGGCCGGATTTACCTACGCCCACCTTCTTCCCCTCGGATCGCATCCGCTCACCGACCCGCTTTTTTCGACGGAGGCGACCGAAATCGTCCATGACGGGGCGGAAGCCTCGCGCAATGAGAAGACCAAGAAGATCTTTGACTGCGACGCCGTGGCCCAGAACCTGCGGGTCTGTTGGGACGATATGAACCGCAACTGTGGCCGTTGTGGGAAGTGCCTGCGCACACGGATGTCCCTGCGAGCCCTGGGCATCAGCGCGCCGGCTTTCGAGGAGCTGCGCTCGGTCCACGAAATCAAGTCACTCACCGTCGACAAGTGGGAGGAGTTGATTTTCATGGAGGACAGCCTGCGGCTCGCCGAGCAGAGGGGAGACCGTGAGCTGGCCAGAGTCCTGCGCGCGGCGATCCGGCGGCACGACTTCAGGAGGTTCGCCGTGGAATGCGACCGCCTGCTCCTCGGCGGACTGCTGAAGGCCGTCAAGGCTCGCTTTGTGAAGCCGGAAAGACTGCGGCCCGGCCCCGTCCCCGACCCGAACTATCCCGCCGAACCGAACCGAGCGAATTCGTGAATCAGGGCCTGGCGGTCACGCAATGAGTTCCTGGAAGGAAATCCGATGCGAGTCCGTGACATCCGCCTAACGACGACCGATCGCACAATCGAACTCTCTGGTGCAGTGAACGACTATCGCCTGTGGTTCAGGTTTCCAGGCGACTTCGTCGTCCAACCGCGGGCCGATGCGTTCCTGGCGGTGGCCCTCCTGCCCGCCATGATGGCCGGCGAACCGCTGGAGATTGACTCGAACCATCCCGTCTCGCCGAAATTGCTGGAGGGAATTCAGCAGCTTCAGGAAATCTACCATTGCTGGAATCCGGCACTCAAGAAGGTGGCGATCAGTGCTTCGGCTTCGCCGGCCACGGTGGCCAACCGGGGAATCGCTTCCTTTTTCTCCGGAGGAGTGGACGGGACCTACACTGCCCTGAAGCACGCCGAGATCACCCATGTCATCCTGATCAATGGCTTCGATTTCTTTCTCGATGCCTCAGCTTTTTCCCAAGCCGTGGACCGGAACACCATCTTCGCGGCCCGCCTGGGTAAAACCCTGGTGCCCGTGGAAACGAACTACATTCAGTTCAACCAGGCGTGCGGCCCCAGCCGCAACATTTCTTTCGGGAGCTGTCTAGGCAGCATTGCCTTGGCCCTGGCATTCCACCGAAACTATGTTCCCTCCGCATTCGATTACCGCACCTTGCATCCTGATGGCGCCCATCCTCTAACAGATCCCTTGTTTTCCAGCGAGGCCACTCAAATTGTTCACGACGGGTGCGAGGCCTCGCGGGCCGAGAAGACGGCCAAGATCTTTGAGCACCAGGCGGTCGCGCAGAACCTGAGAGTCTGCTGGGCAGACATGAACCGCAACTGTGGCCGCTGCAACAAGTGTTTGCGCACACGGGTGGCCTTGCGGGCGTTGGGCATCTCCGGCGAAGCCTTCGAGGATCTGAGTTCATTGGATGATCTCAGGAAGTGGTACCTGACCGGTCCAAGGGAGCAAGACTTCCTGCTGGAGAACCTGCGGCTGGCGGAGCGGCGAGGTGATCGGGAGATGGCCGGAATCCTGCGCCGGTTTGCCCGCCGCAACGACCTGAAGCGACTGGCCGTGGAGGCCGACCGCCTCTTCCTCGGCGGGGTGCTGAAGCGAATCAAGCATTTGTTCGTGAAACCGGAAAGACTCCGTGTCGGACCCTTTCCCGACCCAAACTACCCGCCGTGACCGCGATGGCACGGGGCGTTGACCTTGCCAACAACTGTGTGTTAGCGTTGTCGAAATTTTGATGCGTGTCAGCGACATCCAGTTCTCCAGTTCAGCAGACACTATCGAACTGTCCGGAAAGGTGAATGATTTCCGGCTCTGGTATCGGTTCCCGTCCAGTTATCGGGTGTCCGCCGGAGGAGACGCGTTCCTGGCGATCGCTCTTCTGCCGGCAATGCTCGCGGGTGAAGCGCTGGAAGTCGATCGCGCGTTTCCCGTCTCCCAGCGTCTGCTGGAAAGCGTGGGCCGGCTCCAGGAGATTTATCATTGCTGGAACCCCGTGTTCAGGAAGGTGGCGGTTCGTGCCGAGGCCGGGAGCGCCTCAGTCGGCAATCCGGGTATCGCTTCGTTCTTCTCAGGGGGCGTTGACGGAACCTTCACCGCCCTCAAGAATGCTGACATAACCCACCTGGTCCTGATCAACGGGTTCGACTTCTCCCTGGAGCCGCCGGTCTTTGCCGAGGCCGTCGATCGAAACCGGGCTTTTGCCGCGAGCCTTGGAAAGACCCTGCTTCCGTTGGAAACGAATTTCATCGCTTTCAACGATACCTATCGTGTCAGCCGGAATCTTTCCCACGGCAGCCTTTTGGGCAGTGTCGCCTTGGCCTTGGCTTTTTCGCGGGTGTACATCGCTTCGTCGCGTACTTATGACAATCTGATTCCGTGGGGCACGCATCCGCTGACGGACCTGCTGTTTTCGAGCGAAGCGACCGAGATCGTGCACGATGGGGCCGAGGCTTCGCGCAGCTACAAGACCAGGAAAATCTTCGAGTGCGAGGCCGTCGGGCGCAACCTGAGAGTTTGCTGGCAGGACATGAACCGCAATTGCGGCCGTTGCGAGAAGTGCCTACGGACGCGGATGGCCCTGCGGGCGATGGGTATTTCGGCTCCGGCCTTCGAAGACCTGCATTCGCTGGATGACCTGAGAATCCTGCGCGTTTCCGATGTCAAGGAGCAGGCCCGCTTCCAGGACAACCTGCGTTTGGCCGAGGCGCGGGGAGACCGGGCATTGGCGAGGGTCTTGCGCCGGGCTATCCGCCGATACGACCGCCATCGGCTGATGGTGGATTTCGACCGGCTTCTTTTGGGTGGCGTCGTGAAGCGGACTTTCCGCTACTTTGTGAAGCCAGAGAGACTGCGTCCGGGTCCAGCGCCCGACCTGAACTATCCCGTTGAACAAGCTTAACGAAGCGGCCGAAGCCCGCCGCGGCCTTACTCGGTTTCCGCAGAGTTCGACCCCGCCTCAGACGCGTGCTTGGAGAGTTGAGCCGCCCGCCGTTTGATTCCCCGCAGCACTTCAATGGCTTTCCTCTTGACGCTGGGCCTCTGGAAAACCACCCAGGCCAAGTTGCGGTAATCCGTCGAGAGCAGCTTCTTGTACTGGGCGTCTCCAGCCAGGAAATCGTACTCGTTCAATCCCTGTTCCAAACAGTACCCGACAATCGCAGCGAGGGTCACAATGCCTGGGCTCATCTGCGGGTCCGGTCCGTAGCGTAGGCCGGAGGTATAGGAGTAGACCTTGCCGCGATGAAGGAAGTTCATCTTGATGCCGATGGTTTCGCCGGCTGCCGAGACCCGCAACACTTGGATCGCCCCCGTCGGAAAGGCGGTGCGGATCAATTCTTGAAGGAAGGCAACCTTGCGGGGAGCGGCGAAGGAACCAGACCGCCCTCTGGTCTTCCACGTGCTCTGGTGCAAGGCAGTCAATTCCTCAAACATCCGCAAAGCCTCCGGAACGTCGGCGGCCGCCTGCAATTGGACGTCGCCGTATTTCCGGGAATGCCGTCGCACGTTCCCGCGCGTCTTCTTGCTGAGTGCCGCCTCGTAAGTCAAGTTCTGATCCCGCAATCGCGCCAAATCCACATAGTAGCTGGGCCGGAGGTTCTGCAAGGGGATCAAGCCTGCGAAAGCTTCTGAGAGCGCGTCGAGCGGAGTCCCAGGGGCGAAACCGGTGGCCGCGATCTCGTCCAGCCGGTGTTGGTCCAAGTGGACCTTCAGCGCTGCCACCACCGGCCTTTCCCATCCGGACAGACAAAGCAAGTTATTGAAGTCGGCGCAGGTCTCTTCGATTTCATCCTCGCCCGCGGTATTCAAGAAGACGCAACGCACCGGAAACGGCCCGCGGCGGAGCGTCCGATAGACCAGCAGGCAGGCTCCCACGGCTTCTTCTTCAGCATGAAAGAAGAGAATCTCGGGCTTCAGCAGGTCCCCGTAGGATTCGAGCCACGACCGCACCCACGCGACAGTCAGGAAGAAGCTGGAATAGGGAGATTGATCAACCAACTGGGACCATTGGGATTCCACACGGGCCCAGTCGGAGTACGGGTAGACCGCGATGCGAAGCGCGCTTCCGGCAGGGGATGCGCTCTGGGGCAGGTCTGGCCTGGAATTCATCTGCGCCGATCGATTCTAGCACCGGCATCAGGGGTGAAACTATGCTCGTGGTAAGGAATCGCCCGCGCGGAGGGAATCACTTCACGGCAACGGTCGCGGTGTTGCTGGTTCGGCCGGAAAAAGTGACGGTTACAGGAACGGCATCGGCCGCTTTCACTCCGGTAGGAATGCGCGCGTTGATCTGCAAAACACCGACCAACCCCGGCGAGGCTCCGCTGTAGAGGACTTCAGCCGCCAAGCCTCCGATCAGGACGGTTGGCTTCGTAGCCGTCGGTGCCGCCCCAGTGGCTGCGGTACCGGCGGCCGGGTCAGGACTGGTGGCGCCACCACCGGTGGCAAAGAACTGCAGGACGTTACCCACACTCTCGGGGCGAATCTCAGTGCCGGCTTCGGTCAGGGATCCGTTGAAGAAGGAATCCTGATTCAAAGCCGCCGCTTGGCCTGTTCCTTGGGAATTGGTGGTAAACAAGGCGGGCGCGGCATTGACCACCGCCACGACCCCTGAGGCCACCTGCTGGTTGTTGTTCAGCACCTGCATGCGATAAGTGCCCGGCCCAAGTCTGG
>Ga0184615_10001955_pt1 | contig 11103 bp, 20 predicted proteins | sample PLM4_65_coex_FD_133134 | JGI IMG/M metagenome (GOLD analysis project Ga0184615, IMG submission 133134) | Groundwater sediment microbial communities from an aquifer in East River, Colorado, USA - PLM4_65_coex | ecosystem: Environmental > Terrestrial > Soil > Riparian zone | place: USA: East... | reverse complement strand
TCCAAATGATAGCATCTTCATTCCCAATTCTTTCTCCAGATATGACGAAATACGCTCTAGCAGCTGGAAAGCAATCGTTAAAAGTATTTGAGGAAATGATTTCACAGGAAATTGCGAATAGAAAGGTTGCATAAATGTATAAAAAGCCTCTATGTCCAGAGTGTGAATCTCGATTTCATTACTATCGTAAAAAGACAAACGATTTCCTATGCAGAGGGTGCGGAACCGTATTTAAGAAAGTAAGAGGGAGATTTATGAAGGGAATCGGTAACGCAAATGAGCAAAAGGAAACCAAATGTCAATAAGAAAGAAAAACAGAAAAGGAAACCTACAAAGATTAGAAAAAGAGGGAAGAATGTATACAATAAAAAGGGACAACAAAGGAAGGATAGTAAGCAAAAAACGTCTCGAAAGAATGAAACACCGTTAAAGATACCACCAATTAGTAAAGTAAAAGTTACTACACAAGAGCAATTGAAAAGACGTTTTCTTAAGAAAGAGAGGAAAATTCGTGAGACTAGATTTGGAAAACCCACTGTTAAAAAACTACGAAAACGAGATATTCCTAATGAGCCTACAATCATCATTCCAAAACGTTTTCCTGCTGGTCGAAAACGAAAGCCTATTTATGGTTTTGAGGCTAGAGTATTCGGGGCGTATTCCAAATTACAAGGGAAAGGTGTTTGGGTTTCTAAAAAAGGATTCTTTGAAAGAAATGGTAAGTCCGCACCTGTTAGTGTCAATACTGGACGGAAAAGGTTATCCGATTTCGTCGCTTCAATTCAGAGAAAATATAGTGGTAGATTACAACTCATTTCAATTGAAGTTCAGCCCATACTTAAAAGCCGGACTGAATCAGCAAAAGAGCATTTCAAAAAACGGAAAAAATGAGACGGGACAAGATGATTGATACGAGAGATAGTAAAACCGTTATGGGTTTATCGCGGAATCAAAGGAATACGCAAAATGTACCATGAAAGAAAAGTAGTAGGATTAGACACGGAGACTGTAAATGGTGAACCCTATTGTTTTCAATGGTATTCTAAAACCGATTCTACCGTGGATTCCGGTATTACTTATTGCAACAAGTCTAATATCTGGAATCGGTTTTTGTCTAGGTTGGCAATTTGGCCTACTAATACGATTGTGTATTGTCACAATTTGGAATTCGATTTAGCAATTTTGTTCTTTCCATTTATGAAGTATTTTAGGGATAATAGTTTTGAATTAGATGCGCCAGGATTTCATGCAAATATACTCTATGGAAAAGTGAATTATGCGGAAATTACTTTGCATGATAAGTATTACGAAATTGTAGATAGCTTTGCCTATTTCAAAACGAGTTTAGCAAAGGTTGCGGAGATTTTGGGAATTGAATCAAAGATGAAAAAACCGCGTAAATTAGGAACGGTAAAATATGAAGGAAAAGAGAAAGCGTATTTTGAAAAGTACGCAATGCACGATGCTTTCATTTCATATCACGCCGGACAAAGAATACAAGGGTTCCACCGTTCCTACAATGTCCAATCGTCAATTAGCGCGCCTAATTTATCCGCGAAAATTCTCCGTAAGAAGTTCATTCCAATAGGAAATTCTATTACATCATGTTCACCTGAAATAGAAGATGCGGCGGTATTGTCATATCACGGTGGAAAGAATACGTTAGCAGTATCACCTGGAATTTACAAAAACGTGAGGATGTATGACATTAACAGCGCATATCCTTATGCTATGGTTTCTTTGCCAAACTTTCTTAATTGCGATTATTCTCAAACAAGTAAATGGACCCGAGATTCAAAGAAGATTGGGATTGTCAATATTAGCGGTGTTAGTGTTGCAAACGTTTACAATCCTTTACGTGACCACAATTTCGGCGTTGTTACAGGCCCTTTCAGTGATATATGGATTACCACTTACGAATTGAATTGTTTGATTAGACATAAGATGCTTTCTGAATTTGTTGTAAACGAAGCATTTTACGTGGAGGAAAAATGTAAGGAACCTAACCCATTGCGGGATTTTGTAGTAGAGTTTTTTGGAATGAAGCAAACTACAACAGGAGTGGAAAGGGAATTCTATAAGATGATGTTGAATTCTCTTTATGGAAAGTTCATTCAAACTACGGGTAATGTTCAGGAAGATAATGTATTAGAAGATAAGCAGTTTTTTCAAGCTGGTGGATTATGGAATCCGATGATAGCTACACTGATTACTGGATTTGTGAGAAGTTATTTGACAGAATTAGAAGTGAAATACAAATCTTTACATTCTTCAACGGATTCAATCGTTACTCATTCGCAAATAAAGTGCTCAAAGCAATTGGGAGCCTTATCCTTAAAGAGTTGGGGAACAATAATTCTTATTCGACCAAAGTTTTACCTGTTATACAATGCGAAACGACAAATTGTTTCGTACGCCACCCACGGATATCATGGAAATCTGAAATCACTTCTATCATTATTACAGAGCGGTAAAAGAACATACGCGCATCAACATATGACCAAAATAAGGGAGGGATATATACAGCAGAAAAAACCGTTTGTAATGGAAACGCTCTTTAAGAAAATCAACATTCCAATTGAAGGGAAGATGAACATTCCGAATTTAACGTATGATAAACCAAAGTACCAAATTTAGGAGACTAGGACAATGGCAAAATCAATGCCAAAAGCGAGTGATGTAAAGTGGATTAAGAAGTCTACTGGTGGATTTACAAAATTTGAAAAGAAAGGGGATAGTGTAATTGGAAAATTTAAGCAAACGAAAAAGCAGAAAGGACAATTTGGAATTCAACACGTTCATATCATTGAAACAGCAAAGGGAGAAACAAGAGTAGCAGGTGCGGTATTGGATAATTTATTTGAAGATGTTAAACCGAGTACGATGGTGAAGATTGTATTTACTGGAATGGGCGGAAAAGGAAAGAACAAGTATAAGAATTTTGACTTTTTCACAGAGGAGTAAAAGATGATTAGATTCCATTGCCCAAATTGCAAAATTGAGTATTTCATCAGAGTGAAAGATTCAAAGACAAAAAGTGTTCTGGGTTCCGTGAAGATTGATAATTGCTCAAATTGCAAAAATTGCAAAAAGGAAAAGAGTGATGGCCACTAGAAAAGAGGAAATGGATGAATACAGAAAGCAGTTGATGGAATTGACAGGAGATAATATAAAGAAAACGGATGAAGTGTTAAAGAAAATTGAGGAATTGAATAAAAAGATTGAGGAAGGAAAAGCAAAGGAAAAAGAGAATGAAGAAACTGAAGAAGATTGGCCGTAAAGAAACAGAAACAACAGTATCAAAAGAAACGGAACCCGATGTTGAAAAAATAGAAAAATTAGAGGAGGAATTTAAAAGTGAAACACAAGAGGAAAGTACGACAGAAACGCCATTACAAACTACCTCATTCGGTGACGGTGAAAAGTCATCGCAGGACATACCGCCGGAAACCGGGCCGGAAGTAAAAAGAAAACGCGGTAGACCAAAGGGAAGTAAAAATGCAAAAACAGCAGCAAATTTACCTCCTGTAATTCCAGAGGCGTTAGCTATTTCATTGATTAAAATGCCGTATGAAATTTACGCTAGAAAACAAGGTGAGCATTGGAGATTATCAGAATTTGAAGCGCAAAATATGTTACCGGCTCATATGGCGCTTGCTAATAAGTATTTGCCGGAAATGTTGAAAGAACATATAGACCTATATGCTGTATTGTTGATGCACGGTTTAGCAATCTTTGTCCGTATGGAAATTGAAATGAAAGTAAGAGCAGAAAAAGCAAAGCAAAATGCGGAACCTGCTGTATCTGTAAATGAAGATAAGGAAACAGGTGATATTTCATACGGAAAGATAATTGAGAAAGTTCAATGAATCAGGTGAAGATTTATTTGGGAATGCGTGGTACTGGAAAATCCACGAATATGTTAAACGATTTGAAAATGCAATCGAGAGTGATTGTATATGATACACTAATTGAGGAAACATATGGCGGGTTTAGAAGAATCACCCGATTTAAAGATTTATGTCAAGCAATCAAAGATAATCCCTCATTCTTTCGAATTGCTTATCATGGCATTGATGATGGAACAGAAATGGAAATTGATTTCGATTACGCAACAAGAGCCATATACTGCTGTAGAAATTTGGTATTCGCAGTAGAAGAAATTGGATTACATTGTTCAAGTCATAAAATGCCAATAGGTTTACAGTCAATTGTAGCAGCAGGTAGACATAGAGATTTATCATTCTTTTGCACTTCCCAAAGAGCATCAAACGTGCATCCTTTGATACGTGCATTGTCAACAGATATTGTTTCGTATCATCAAGATGAACCGATTGATGTTCAATGTTTAGCAGAGCGTATGGGAGAAAAAGCGTATGGAGTAAAAACATTAGCATTGCATGATTGTATAAAGTGGAATGCTTACGATAGCGTAAACGTTCACACACAAAATCCTAGGGTTGACAATAGTGGAGAAACGTCTATGATAGATACGTCCTAGTCTCACAGTAAACAGGAATTGTTCCTGTGAAAAAGAGGCGGTAATGATTTGGCTAAATTACAGTGGGAGCCAGATTGTTACCGCCTTTTTCTGTTTTGAGATAGGATGTTTTTAATAGGAGGTTTGTTTAATGTTTAAGGGATTGTTTCCAGAGTCACCCACGCGAATTTTTGGAGTAGCAATTATCGTCCTTGTGGTAATTGCACTAGTCAACAATTTTGGTTTCTTTAATTCTCTAGTAAAGACTCGTGGAACAGGAGCTTAACAATGTCAAGAGATGTTTGGCGGCAATTAGATTCCGCCCAGAATTTTTCTGCAAATGCTCCGGTTTCTTTTGATTTGCCTAGAGATAACATTTACAAGGAAATTTTGCTTTACATGAGTTTTAATGCTACTACAATTGCGGGTGGCGCACTTACTACAGCATTTGAACGGGCACCCTGGACGGATGTTAGACGCATTGATTTGATTGCGGATGGTAAAGATACAATCAAATCATACGATGGTGCTACTTTGCATGATATCAATTTTTGGGATTTTGGAATTTACTCTCCACTTGAAGATATTGAAATTGGTGCCGCAGGAGATACGGGTAACGTTCGCGCCGGTTTGATTATGAGTCTTGAAGCTATTGGAATGGAATTTCCACAACATACTTGGCATGATGCACGCCGTAATTCTAGCCTTGAAATGAGAATTACATGGGGTGCGGGTCTTGCTGATTTGTATACTACTGTTACAAACGCTACTCTAGTCCAACAGCAAATCACTCTTTTTGGGCATGAAATTCTAGACATTGACCCAAAGTCTACATTTTCTGTCAATCAAGAGATTATGAACATTTTTACTTATCCTACAAATGCTGCTGTTCAGCGCCGATTCCGTTTGAATGTTGCAAACGCATATAGGCGTATTCTTATTTCAAGTGTTACAGCAGCTGGAACAATCGCAATTGACAGGTTGCTTGCAATTCGATTGATTGAAAATGGTTTGTTCTATCGCCGTAATTGGGACGCTGGTGCATTGAAGATTTACAATTCAATGAAAAAGCGCCCGACTGGAATTAAGCTAGAAGCAGCTGCTGCTGGTGATGCTTCTGAAAATCCTTTGTTCCCAAATAACGTAAACGCATTAGGAAATCCTGTTACGGGCATTGCTGGCGGATATAGATTTGGTCAATATATGTTGGATATTGCGGAAGATGGAGCAGAATCTTCAATGCTTGACACAAGGGGATATTCTGATTTGTCCCTTGAATTGGATTGGAATGGCGCAAACGTTACTGACCAAATTAAAATTACGCCTTCAATTTACATTCCGTCTTTCAGGTGATTTGTGTTTGCTGCTGCTATTCTATTTTCTATTTTCTTACGTCCACCATTTTACGCTCCTGTCTATATGGATGACGTAAGACAATATGACCCTTGTGTTATAGGATGGGAATGTTTAGCGTATTCAATTGATGTAAATGCTCATTCCGGTCAACATTATAATTGTGATGATTGTAGATTTTGTGAGCCTGGAAATCCGCCTATTCCTTTAACAAAAACTATAGTATGTTTTGTATCAAAGGATGCTGTAGATAACAGGCTCACAATTTATTTTGAAAACGGACAAATACCTGATGTTAATAATGTAATTATATTCAGTGTTAAACCTATTAATGAATGCAATCCATATTCTTATTGCAATGAATGGGATGTTAATTGGATTCCAGAAATCCCTTATTGGTTCTGCATTCCAGTTGATTATTTTAACTGGTGCGGATAAGGAAAACTTAAATGCAAATGTCAATTAGTAGAGAATTGAATGAGAATAGAAATTCGTGGGCCGCCGCTATAGGTTTAGGTATTGCAGCATTTTCTGCTAAGAAAAAAAGTTCCTCTGATAACAGAGCAAGACAGGATGCAAAAGATATAGAAAAGAAAAGATTGAAACAGGAGAGAAGATTAGATAGAGAAAATAGACTATCTACAATGGCTACACAAGCATCCCAACAATCTAATGGAATTGCTGATGTAAAGATGAATCCAAACTATATATACATTGGGTTAACAATGATAGCTTTGTTACTTCTCTTTATGATGGGGAAACGATAATGGGAGATTTATATTGTAATAGACCCGTTTCTCCTGTTGTTACAATCATTCCTGATAACCCTCAAATAGTAATAGGTTCATCACCATCATTAGAAACATTTAAAAGACATTCGGAAAGGCAATATATTAAAGCGCGTGGTTCAACATTTTTACCCGTTCCTTTACGATTTAGACAAAGTAAAGTAATACCCGCTAATGATGATGTTATTACATCTAGTCCTAAAAGTGGTCCGCGGCAAGGTATAACACAAAAACAAACAAAAAAGGAAATAAAACGTTCAAAGAAAAATGCTAAAAGAGCTGGTTTACTTTATCCCACTCCAATTTTATATCAAGATTTGGGAACAATACCGCAAACATTTTCTAGTCCTAGTCCAAAAGGAAACGCCGCTGCTGTTTTACCCAATGGATATGAAACAGCAGAGTCTACTAGTGGATTTTCTATTTCTCCAACAATGATGATTATGATTGCAGCAGCAGTTTTATTTTTCATTCTCATGAGACGCTAATATGGGACTTCCAGAGCGGGAAGCATTTTTACCTTTCTATCCTTCAATGGATAATACGGGTTTGAATGCAAATTATGGCAACATCATTCCAGGTGTTACCTTTGATTCTCCTGTATATACTGATGAAGGAATAGCACGAATGCAGCAAGTTTTAGTCAATTCACAAGAGATTAGAGATTTAGATTTTGGCAATGTCAAAGGTATTCAAGAGAAAACTGATTTTGTAGATTCTCAACATCCCTTTGTAAATCCTGCTTCATACGACCAATTGTTAAAAGCTGCTTTAAATAAAAATAAAGACGTGCCTCAACAATTAGGAATTACACCGGATAAATACACTTCACCCTGGAATTGGTGGTGGATAGTTATTGCAGCGGTAATTGCTTATTTCATTTTCAAGCGGAGTTAAGATGTCAAATACACAACCTATTGATTTCAATGCACCACCTTATGTTCCAAACAAATATTATGTTCCTGTAGAATATCCTTATGTATTCACCCCTAGACCCGCCACTGATGAATATGGAAATGTTTTACCTGGTAATGATTCATTTTTAGATAGAGATACTAAAAAACGCTTGAATGAATTGTTAGTCGAGGGTGCTACTTATACAACAAAAGCATATGGTTCCTTGTTAGCTTCTAATGTTCAAAGAGTATCCACGAAACAAAATAAAGGAAAGCCTATAGATAGGTCACTTGTTGGTGGTAATACACCGTCAACAGCGAATGAAATTCTAGCTAAATTGACCAGTGATAGACAAACACTTATCATTTTTGGTGCTATTGTCGTTTTTGTCGTAATGATGTTTGTTGCTAGAAAGGGTTAATATGGAGAGATTTGGAGTAGTACCTCTTGAACCCCTTTCTTATCCGCCTGACCCTAGTGGACAAGTATATTATCAGGAAGTAGAAAAAGTAGAAACCGATAGACAATTAGGAAGTTATACAACAACAGCAACATTAACAGCAAATCGTTTACCGCCAAACAATGTATTTGGAAAATCGAATGCTGGTAATTGGACCGCGATGAAAGAAAGTGATTCTGTTAAACCCGGTGATATTCTTAGAATCACTTATAGGACAAAGATTCCTTTCTTTCAAGCTTGGCAGGTTGACAATTTTATTTCATCATTGCAGAAAGATGACAGATATCAATTACTTTATTGGAGTAATTCAGAGGAAGAAAGACGGGTTTGGGTAGAAGTAAGAGTGATAAAACCTGATTTTGGTTTAACCGTTTTACTTGTTGCTGTTGCTATTGCAGCAATAGGAGTTGGAATTGGATTCATGTTAACTACGGAATCAATTGAAAAACTTGCTGACCCAAAAAGTGTTTTAGGTATTGGTGCTTTGTTCATTATGGGAATCATCGGTTTCATATTCTTTAAACAATTGGGAAAATAAATGGAATCTCTCCTTGTTGTTACTGCTGTTGCGTTAGGAATGCACCTTATTTCTAAGCGTTCTAATGTTGACGTTTTTCCTCATTCAATTGCATTCATTAGAGCGAGTAAAACGTGGAATATTCCTTTACCTATAATGCTTGCAACTAGTGAATGGGAAACAGGTGGAAGTTTTGACCCTAAAACTATCAATTTTGAAAAAGAAGCTGATTTAAGAAAAGGTCGTGATGTAGATTCAATAGGTTTGGGTGCTATTTTGTGGCCCGATACCGCACAAAGTTTAGACTCTAATGCTACAAGAGAAAAACTCTTAGAACCCAATTATAATTTGAATTTAATGGGCCAATATTATGATAAGCAATTTAAGCGGTATAATGAATCAAGGTCAAAAGAGATATTTCCTTATAAAGCAGTTGCTGCTTACAATGCGGGAACAGCACGATATCTTGCAGATGGAAAATTCACAAATCAACGTTACGTAGACGAAGTATATTCACGGTGGAATAGATGGAAATTAATAGCCTAGTAAATAACGGTTTACTTGTTGTAATTGCGGGTTTACTATGGCGTATACATACACGATTAACTATTGTTGAAACCCTAATTCTTTCACGCTATCCAAACGCAAAAGGAATTGTAGATGCAGGCGCGACAGATTGAAACTGACCAAAATATCAAACTTGATGTTTTAGCTGATGAATACAGGATTATATTAAGAGTGCATGGAAAGACATTTGACAAATACGTAATTTTAAAGCCTACACAAGCAAAAGATTTAGCCGCTGGATTGTCAGTATTGGCAAACAAAATGCTAGGGGAAATTATCTCAATTGTTGGAGATATTGAAGGACGCAAAATATGATGGATAAACGTATTTGGATTCCTGATGAAACGTGTACACCGTTTTACCTTAATACTACGTATGCAGCAGCTAACAATGTTGCTTTATTTCAATTTAGAATGCCTGATGACCAATATGGAGTAATTAAAAGAGTCACTCTATTTACAAATGCAGCCGCTATGGTAAATAAAAGTGTCGCAAAACTCATATTGAGGGACGGTCAAGGTGGTGCTATTACCATCAATCAATTAGGAAAATCGTTTACAGGCGTTTTAATGGCAAGAGAAATTGATGGCGTACTACCTAATGTTGCGGGTATTGGTGCTATCAATTTTGCTGCTATACCACAGGAAATTACAATACAATTGGAACCCGGAAATGCATATGAAATTGATTATGTTGCAAGTGTAGCAAGCACAATCTTTGTTGCAATATCAGGATGGTCTTTTCCTCGAACATTGCAAGGTGTCTAATGGGAGACCCTAGAATTTGGCAACCCGACCATACTTGCAATCCCTTTTTACTCGAAACTGTTGCTGTTTTAGTAGTAGGAAGTAATAAGGTACTTTTCAAATTTAGAATACCCGATGATAATATCGGTGTTATTACAAATGTAGCAATCACAATTGCAAGCGCAAATAAAGCAACTGGCAGAATTGTTATTTTAGAAGGCGATACAGACCAGCAGGTACAGGGTAACATGAAGATGACTGGCGCTTTACAGCAAGCGTATGAATATGCCGATGGTATTGTATGGTTTGATGGTTTTGCATTGTTTACAGGAGCAAGACCCTGTAGAATTATATTGCAACCCGGAACACGCTATAGAGTAGCAATGGTGGGAACATTAGGTTTCACTTGTCCGATATCTTTAAATGGGTATACATTTCCTATATTGACATACGAAGAAAAACAAAATGCCTGAAGAAGATGTTATTGCTTGCGGAGTAAAACGAGGTATTGAGAATTTAGACCCTTATCTTTTACTAAATCTATTTGGTTTCAAAGGTGGCGATAGGGTTTTACATAAATTTCCTTTTGATGTTGCATGGGGAAGTGGTACTGAACCCGCTAATTCATTTCGTAATGATGCCTTTGATTTACCATCTAATGAATCTCATGTTTTGCTATTTTGTATTTTCAATATTCTATTTGAAGAAGCTACTGCTGGAAGTAGTCAATCTTTTAACATAGACCCGAATGCACAGTTAAACCTAAATAATGTATTACGAAGAACGGTTTTTAAAATAAGACATAACAATCAAGACATACTAGAGTCTGTTCCTACTACTGGAAATACTTACAAGGAACATCAGCTTATAGATTTGCTAGTCAATCCTGTAATTAGTTTAGCCGTAATGCCTGACCCTGTTTTACCCGCACAAGGTATCTGTTCATTTTCATCCAGCGGATTTTTCATTATCGCAAACCAAATTGGCCCTGGCGGAAAACTACAAATCGGTGTTGCGCGAAACCGAAACAATGATGCTATCACTAATACTAACAGATTTAGAATTTCAGGGGAGGTTTACGGGATAAAGAAAAGGGGCTAGACCGTTACTCTGGCCTAGCCCCTTTTTTATCCTAGTCTGAGGTTACTTCTTTCCTTTCTTTACCTCAACAGGTGCCGCTGCTGGTTTCCTTCCCCGGTTAGACTTCGCAGCAATTTCCGCACTACGTAGAATCTTCTGCGCTTCCGTGACATTCTCAAACAGCGTGGAAAACGCTTCCGATTCCGCACCTGAAT
>Ga0184615_10001953_pt1 | contig 11106 bp, 10 predicted proteins | sample PLM4_65_coex_FD_133134 | JGI IMG/M metagenome (GOLD analysis project Ga0184615, IMG submission 133134) | Groundwater sediment microbial communities from an aquifer in East River, Colorado, USA - PLM4_65_coex | ecosystem: Environmental > Terrestrial > Soil > Riparian zone | place: USA: East... | reverse complement strand
TCGAAGGGCTCTACTCCGGGGTCGAGCATTTCATCAAAGTGGGAGACGATCCCCGCGCGGTCGGGGTCTCGCAGGCGATCGTCACGCGGCTGGCGTGCGAGCGCATCGTCCGGTACGCCTTCGAATACGCGATCAGGCATGGGCGCAAGAAGGTGGTGATCGTCCACAAGGCCAACATCCTCAAGATGGCGAGCGGACTCTTCCTCGAGGCTGCCCGCGCGGTGGCGAAGGGGTACGAGGGGCGGGTCGCCACGTCCGACCTGATCGTGGACAACTGCGCGATGCAGCTGGTGCTCCGGCCCGAGCAGTTCGACATGCTGGTGACGACCAATCTCTTCGGGGACATCCTGAGCGACGAGATCTCCGGACTGGTGGGGGGACTCGGACTGACGCCGGGGGGCAACATCGGCACCGAGTGCGCGGTCTTCGAGGCCGTGCATGGGAGCGCGCCGGACATCGCGGGGAAGGGCATCGCGAATCCATCGGCCCAGATGCTCGCGGCCGCAATGATGCTCGATCACCTCGGGGAGCTTGACGCGGCTGCCCGGCTCCGGCGGGCCATCGTCATCACGATTCGCGACGCCGGCATCAGGACGAGAGACCTCGGCGGCAGCGCATCCACGCGGGAGTTCGGCGATGCTGTCGCCGCTCGGGTCGGCTGAGCCGCCGGCTCCCTGCGCCAAGTGCCTCACCCGGGTTCCGGGTGTCCGATGGGGTGATCTGTGTCCCGACTGCCAGGCCGAGTTGCGCCGGCGTGCAAGTCCGATCGCCCGGCGCATCTCCCTCCTGGCTGCGCTTCTGGTTGTCCTGTACGCGTGGCTTGAGATCACCCTGAAGCCGAGCACCCGGATCTGGGTCGCGGCAATCGCGGTGGGCACCTACTTCCTGGTCCGCCGGATCGCCACCCAGATCGCGATGGAATACTTTCGGGGCAAGTTCACGACCTGAGGAGGGCGCCATGAGGCGTCGGATGGCGTTCTGGATGCTCTTGCTGGCGGGGAGCGCTGCGACTTCCCTGGATGCGCAGACCCGCGCCACGATCTATTCCGATGGGAGAGTCTTCGTCCGGCGGATCATGGAGCTGCCGCTCGTCCGGGGCACAAACGTCATCCAACTCCCGCTCGAGATGGTGTCTCCCGGCTCGGTGATGGCCCTCGATTCGGGGGTGACCATCGTGTCGGCACGGACGCCCTATCCGAGTATTGGGTCTTTCAACTCCGACCCCACGCCCTTGCTCCGCCGGATCGTCGGACGACGAGTCCTCCTGCTCTATCCGACGCTCAGGGACACCGTCAGCGCCGTCGTGCTCTCGTCCGATCCACCGCGTTACCGCTTGCCCGATGGTTCGGTGGCGATTGCCGCACTCGGGATGGTGCTCTTCCCCCCGGAGCTCTTCGACGCCGAGCGACTGACGGTCGCCACGATTCGGAGCCTGGATGCCCGGCCTCGATTCGAAATCGGGTACATGATGAATGGCGTACCCTGGCAGGCACAGTACGCCCTGGTGCTCTCGGAAGGAAGCGAAGGCCGACTGGTCGGAGTCGCCGTTTTTCAATCCGATGCGATCGCGCTCGACTCGGCCGAGATTTCGGTAGTCGAAGGGACGGTGTCGCGCGTTGCCACCGTGTTCCCGGTTCGTAGCGCCGAGGAACGAATGCGGATGGGGCAATACTCCAATCAACCGGCTCCGCCAGTGGTGCCGATCGATCCGATACGGGTCTACGCGATTGCGGGACGGCATCCTCTGCGCCGCGCCGAGATCGTCAACCTTCCGCTGGTAGCCGAGGGCACGGTCCAGGTCGCGCGGGTCTACACCGTTCCTGGAGTGTTCGGAGTCCAGCCACCCTTGCCGATGGGAACCAGGGCCTTCCTGGCATCGACTCCGCTGGTGACGAGCCTCCGGTATCGAGTGACCGGGGACAATCGGTCGCCGCTGGCTGGGCCGCTCCCGGCAGGGACTGCGCGAATCTACGGACCGGCCACGCCCTCAGGACTCCTGCTTCTGGCGGAGGCGAACGTGCTCGACCCGTCACCCGGCCGGGTCATGGACTTGGTGGTGGGGCCGACGACGGAAGTGTCCGCCACGCGGACGATCTTCGAGAGCAGTTTGCAACAAGACACCGTGGTGACCGAGAGCGGCAGCAAGACCGTTCGCGCTACCGCCACCATCGTCGACGAAGCGATTCGGCTGCAGAACAAGACGGATGAAGTGGCCGTCGTGGAAATCCTCGAGCAGCGCGATCAAGCTTTTGCCGTCCTGGCGAGCTCGGTACCGGCGGAAGCTCTTTCCCCAGGCACAGTACGGTTCCGGGTAACCCTCCCTCCACGCGGGATGGTGCTCTTCACTACGCGCATGCGGGTGCCGGTCCAATGAGACAATCACTCCGCGTCCTTGGCCTGCTGATGGCGGTTGCCGGCTTCGCGATGCCGGCCTCGGCTCAGAACAGCGTCGTGGTCTATGATGACGGGCGAATCCTGGTTCGCCGGATCATCCCTGTGGCGATCCCTGCCGGAGTGTCGCGACACCTGGTGGAATTCGACCAGTTCGATCCCGGCTCGCTGGTGGCGCTGGATTCCGGGGTAACGGTCACGGACGTACGGTATCCCCGCGTCATGACCGAGGAAGTGCTTTACCGCGCCTCGGTGGGACGCAGACTGTTGTTTCAGCTCGAGAATGCGCGGGACACCGTGTCCGCGCTGGTGATCGGCGAGGATCCACCGCGGTTCGATATGGGAAACGGGCAAATTCGGCTCACTCCGCCGGGCGAGCCGCTGTTTCCTCGTGAGCTCACCGGGACGGCGCGACCCACCCTCGTCATCGTCGAGAGCCGGCGGGCCCTTCCGCGCCTGGCGCTTGCGTACGTCAGCTCCGGTGTCACGTGGAAAGCGGAGTATGCGGTACTGATCGCCGGAACGACGGCTCAGGTCTCCGGCCGCATCGTGCTGCGCTCGACTGACGTGCGGGCCGACAGCGTCGTGATGAGCATTCTGGAAGGGCAGGTGGCCAGGGCGAGCGATTTCCAGCGACAGCGGGCGCTCGGGCTTGCGGTGGCGCGGAACGATCAGTTCCGGCTGGAGGAAATCGTGGTGAGTGGAGAAGGCGCAGTGCAGGCGGGGGTAACCGGGCTCCCTGCGGCGCTGGGCGTCGGCGGGTTCCGCGTGTACGCAATTCCTGGGCGGCACAGTCTCGCCCCGGGGCATATCACAGTTGGCCCGTTGTTCGATCCGATGACCGTGCCGGTCGTGCGGGTGCACGTGGTGAGCGGTCAAGGGGCAATGCAGGGCAACCTGGAGCAGCCGCTGCCAGTCGAGCTGCAATACCGGTTGGCGCGCGCGCGGGAGACGGCGTTCGGCGCCCATGCGATTCCCCCCGGGCTGGCTCGGCTCTACAGCCGCCTTCCCGCGGGGGATGCACTCCTGGTGGGAGAAGCGGCAGTGACACGCGCCGATCCCGGCAAGACGCTGGAGCTCCGCGCCGGCAACGCGGTCGATGTCACGGCGCGCCGCTTGCCGGCCCGGATCGCGATCGTTCAGGATACGGTTATTGGCGCGGACGGTCGTGCCCAGGCGATGGCGAGCGGGCAGATTCTTAACGCGGAGGTCCGTTTCGCGAACTCCTCGGACAGTCTTGTCGTGATCGAGATGACCGAACGCTTTGCCGCGGGCAGTCGCCTCGTGTCGAGCTCGGTTCCGGGCGAGAGCACGGGACCCAGCATGGTGCTCTTTCGAATCCGCGTCCCCGCACGGGGCGACGCCAGTCTGACTTACCGCTTGCGCCTGACCCAATGAGGCAATCATGAAATCGTGCACTTCTCGGAGCCGTCGCGGTCCGCGGCAGGCTTCTCTCACATTGCTGATCATGCTGGCCGCAAACTCGAGGCTTGCCGCCCAGACCGGTCTCACGATCTACAACGATGGCCGGGTCCTGGTGCGCCGCACCCTGCCGCTGGCGCTGGGCGCCGGCGTGAGCAACCATCGCCTCTCGCTCGGACTGCTCGACCCGGCGTCGCTCTTCGCGCTGGACTCCGGCGTGGTGGTGGTGGGAAGCGCCTATGACGAGTCGGTGGACGAAGTGAACACGATGCGGCGGGCGGTGGGGCAAAGCGTGAAGTTCCTGTCCGGCCGGGAAAAGAACGGGATCGCCGATACCGTCACCGCCACCGTCCTCGGCGTCAACCCGGAACGATTTCGCCTCGCCTCCGGGCAGATCATCTTCCATCGGCCCGGGCTGCCGCTCTATCCCGCCGATCTCGTACTCACCGATCCGACACTTGCCGTGGCGATTCGCTCGGCGCAATCGCGGCCTTCGCTCCGGCTCGGGTATTTCACCGGTGGCGCGTCGTGGAGCGCCAACTATTCCGTCGTGCTCGGCCGGGGTACGGCACGCATCGGCGGCCAGGCGTCGATTCCATCCGCCACGCTCCGTGCGGCCGATGCGGACGTGCAGCTGCTGGCCGGGTCGGTTGGCCGGGCGGGGCGGTTCGGGAAGGCTTCTGGTGCGCCGATGGTGATGGAACGGATGGCGGTGGGCGACGTGGCCGCCCAGAGCGAGGCGACGGAAGAGCAGGTCGGCGAGGCGCATTTGTACACGATTCCGGGGCGACTCACGCTGGAGCCCGGGGTCACCGCCTCGGTGGCGCTCTTCGAGCCGGCCACGGCGCCATGGGAGCGATCCTATGTGGTGCGCGGGCAGATCCCCTACTACGGGATGCTGCCGCAATACGGGAACGAAGAGAATGCCGTGCCGGTGGAGGTCGCCTACACGCTCAAGCGGACGGCGAAGACCCCGTTCGGGGACCTGCCGATTCCCGGTGGCGTGTTCCGCCTGTACCAGTCCGACGAGGCGGGCCGGCTTCAGCTCATCGGAGAATCGTCGGCGGGACATACCGCGCCGGGACGCGACCTCAGGCTTTCCGCCGGTGCCGCGTTCGATCTGACCGCGAAGCGGGTGCAGATGTCCTACAGCACCCGGCGAGATTCATTGCGCACGATCGCGACCGCCGATTACCGGGTGACCCTCACCAGCGCCAAGGACTCGGCGGTGACGGTGGAGGTGATCGAGGAGCGCCACGGCGACTGGACGGTTCTGTCGAGCTCCATTCCCGGAGAAAAGGTCTCCAGTACGCGCACGCGGTTCCGGGTACGGGTGCCGGCGATGGGTGAGGCGGTACTGACCTACCGGGTCAGGGTGGTCTGGTGACAGCAGTCACCATTGTGCACGTCTCGGACCTCCATTTCGGGCGGGATGTCAGCCTCACCCAGGTCGAGGCGCTGGAAGCCCAGCTTCCGCAGCTCAAGCCCGACGCGATCGTGCTCTCCGGCGACGTCAGCCAGCGGGCGCGTCATGGCGAGCTGCAAATGGCGCGGTTCTTTCGCGACCGGGTGGGCAAGGTGGCGCCGGTCCTCACCATCCCCGGGAATCATGACGTGCAATGGTGGGCCAGTCCCTTCGGCATGCGCGGCACCGCGCCGCTCTACCGGAAATACCGCCGCTACTTCGGCCCGATCCTGACTCCCCACTTCGAGATTGCCGGCGCCTGCTTCAACAGCGTGCTGACCAGCCACGGCGTGGCGTTCGGCTCGATGACCTGGGACCTCAATGACCTGGCGGTAAAGGGTCATCTGCCCCGATCGGAAGTCGAGCGGGTGACCCGTTACTTCAAGGAGGCGGCGCCGGGCGCGGTGCGCGTCCTCGTGGTGCACCACAACGTCCTCCGCGGACAGATCTCCCGGCGGATGGGGCTGGCCCACTGGCGCGAGGCGCAGCGGCGGCTTCGCGCCACCGGCGCCGATCTCGTCCTCTGCGGACACGACCACCAGGAATCCTCCGGCCAGATCGACGGCACGGTCGTGGTGAGCACCACCGGCACGCTGACGTCGCGGACCCGGGGCCAGCGTCCGTCGGCGTTTAACGTGATCAGCGCGGATGACGAGGCCATCACGGTGCAGCACCTGCGCTGGGAAGAGGATCTGAAGCGCTATAAGGCGTCCGACCAGGCGCGGTACGGGCGCATCCTGGACCGGTGAACGGCGAGCTGGAAGCGCGGCTCCGCGCCGCCGGGCTTTCCACCGCCACAGCCATCGTTCCCCATAGCAATCGCAGGGTGCTGGTCTCGCTCACGCGTGGGGGGACGCTCCGGGTTCACGCCGGCTTTGCGTTCGCCCCCGAGCCGGTGCTGACGGCAATCGCGCGCTGGGCGCGCCCCCGGCTCTCCCGTGCCGACCGGCTCGCGGCCGGCCGCATCCTCGCCGCCTTTCCGGTGCACGCACACCTCCCGCCCAGCGACCGCGGGAGACGGCGTCCGACCGAGCCGTCCGATCCGGGTGACCTGGCTCGGCTCGAGCGGCTCCGGGCACTCCACGCCGAGCTCAATGCCGTGCATTTCGAGGGAACGCTCGGTCCGGTCGATCTCCGGCTTTCCGCGCGGATGCGGCGGCGCCTGGGCGAGTTCCGCCCCGGGTTCGGGCCGGTTGCGCGACCGGAAATCGCCATTTCGCGGAGCCATCTCTGCCGCGACGGCTGGGGCGGGGTACGGGATACACTGCTTCACGAAATGGTCCATCAATGGCAGGGGGAGAGCGGCCGGGCGCCGGGTCATGGTCCCGATTTCCGGCGCAAGTGCGCGTTGCTCGGCATCGAGGGCCGCGCAGTGGGACGGGCAGGGTGACAACCCCGCCGCGCGATATATCTTTGCGCGCATGTCCAAGCGCGTCGCCCCGGTGGAGCCCCCCGCGCCGGTCGAGACCGAATCGGCGCTCAAGCTGTGGGTCGTCCTGTCCCGGGCGCACGCCAGCATCTACGCGCACGCGGTGGCCCATGTCACGGATCACGGTCTCTCGCTGACCGAGTTCGCCATCCTCGAAGCGCTCTTTCACCGGGGCAGAATGGTGCTGGGCGAGATCCAGCGGAGGATCCTGGTCTCCAGCGGCGGAATCACTTTTCTGGTGGACCGCCTTGCCGAGAAGGGCCTGGTGATCCGCCAGGAGTGCCCCGAAGACCGGCGCGCCAAGTACGTCTCGCTCACCCGCGAGGGCGCCCGCGTCATCCGGGAGATCTTTCCGTCCCACGCCCAGGTGCTCGCCAACGCCATGCGCGGACTCACCTCCGCCGAGCAGCAGGACGCGACGGTGCTCCTCCGATCGCTCGGTCTCACCGCCGCGATGGGAGGGCTCCCGCCTTCCCCCAATGCGCTCCGGCGGCAGCAGAACGGGGGGAAGCCCCGGGGGCGGAGGAAGAGCGGTTAGCGGTTAGGGGTAGGCGGCAATATCTTTCCAGGCTCTATCTTGCGCTCATACAAGGGGTTGTGATGGCTTTCGACGGGGTGGATTTCTACCAGCTCGATAGGTTGCTGTCCGAGGAGGAGCGCGCCGTCCGGGACACCGTCCGGGCCTGGGTCGACGAGCATCTGATGCCGGTCATCAGCGACTATTACATCGAGGGCAAGTTCCCCAAACAGCTCATCTCCGGAATGGCGGACCTGGGCCTCTTCGGCGCGAACCTGCCGGAGGAATTCGGGTGCGCCGGGCTCAACAATGTGGCCTACGGGCTGATCATGCAGGAGCTGGAGCGGGGAGACAGTGGGATCCGTTCCTTCGCCTCGGTGCAGGGCGGCCTGGTGATGTATCCCATCTTCGTCTTCGGCTCGGAAGCGCAGAAAAAACACTGGCTCCCCCGGCTCGCCGCGGGCAAGGAAATCGGCTGCTTCGGGCTGACCGAGCCCGATTACGGCTCGAACCCCAGCGGGATGATCACGACCGCCAAGGAGACGAAGGACGGGTGGGTGCTGAACGGCACGAAGATGTGGATCACCAACGGGAGCCAGGCAACGGTGGCGGTGATCTGGGCCAAGACCGGCGCGATCGACGACCCGAAGTCCATCCGCGGCTTCATCGTGCCGACCGCCACGAAGGGATATGCCGCGAAGGATCAGAAGGGAAAGCTCTCGCTCCGCGCCAGCGATACCAGCGAGATCCACCTGGAGGAGGTGCACCTCCCCAAGGATGCCCTGCTTCCGAAGAGCGGCGGGATCAAGAGTCCGCTCAGCTGCCTCACCCAGGCCCGGTACGGCATCGCGTGGGGCGCGATGGGGGCGGCCATGGCGTGTTATGACGAGGCGCTCCGGTATGCCAAACAGCGCATCATGTTCGGCAAGCCCATCGGCGGGACCCAGATTCAGCAGGTTCGGCTCGCGGACATGCTCACCGAGATCACCAAGGCGCAGTGTCTCTGCCTCCAGCTGGGCCGGCTCAAGGACAACGGGACGATGACGCCGCAGCAGGTATCGCTCGCCAAGCGGAACAATGTGAACATGGCGTGTGAATGTGCCCGCGAGGCACGCCGGCTCCTCGGCGCCAACGGCATCCTCGCCGAATATCACTCCATGCGCCACATGGCCAATCTGGAGTCGGTCTATACCTACGAAGGCACCCATGACATGCACTCGCTGATCCTGGGGCAGGAGGTCACCGGCATTGCGGCGTACTAAGGGCACCCTGGCTCCCTTGACGAGGAGCGCTTCGTGAAGATCGCAGTCTGCATCCGGCGGGTACCCGATACCGAAATGCGCTTCTCCATCGGTCCCGACCGGCAGTCGGTGGATCCGACCGGCCTCAAGTTTGACCTCTCCGACTTTGACGGCTACGCGCTCGAAGTCGCGCTGCGACTCAAGGAATCGCAGGGACCCGGAGAAGTCGTGGTGCTCAGCGTAGGGCCCGAATCGACTCTGGAGATCATCCGCAAGGCGCTCAGCATCGGCGCCGATCGCGGCATCCACCTCGCTGCCGCGCAGGTGCCGTTCGACGGACTCGCCGTCGCCCACGCGCTCGCCGCCGAGCTCAAAGACGGCGGGTTCGACCTGATCCTCTTCGGGCGGATGGCCACCGACACCGGGAACGGAACCGTCGGACCGATGACCGCCGAGCTGCTCGGCCTTCCCTGCGTGAGCGCCGTCTCCGCGCTCGAGCTGGCGGTCGGCGCCGGCACCGGCACCGCAGAGCGGGAGCTGGAAGGGGCGACCGAGTCGCTCCGATTCCCGCTTCCCGCGGTCCTCACCATCGACGAAGGGATCGCGCGTCCGCGGCTACCCACGCTCAAGGGGATCATGGCGGCCAAAAAGAAGCCGGTCGAGAGCCGCCCGGCCGCGCTCGGGTCCATTCGTCTCACCATTGCCACGCTCGAGCTGCCGCCGGAGCGCGCCGCCGGCCGGATCATCGGTGAAGGCGCCGGGGCGGTGCCCGAGCTGATTCGTCTGCTTCGCGACGAAGCCAAGGTCCTCTGATGGCCAACATCCTGGCGTTTGCGGAGCTGCGCGGGGGTGCGCCCCGCAAAGTCGCCTTTGAAGTGGTGAGCGCGGCCCGGGCGGCGGCGGATGCCTCCGGCGGTGGCGAAGTCCATGCCCTCGCCCTGGGCGGCCCCGGGATCGCCTCCGTAGCCGGACAGCTTGCGCGATATGGAGCCGATGTCGTGCTCGTCCTGGAGCATCCCGGACTCGAGCACGGCAACCCCGAGGTCTTTTCGGCAACTATCGCGGCGCGGCTCCGTACCGGCGGCTACCGCGCCGGCATCTTCCCCGCGTCGGCCCAGGGCCGCGACCTGGCGCCGCGCGTCGCCGCGGCCCTCGACCTGCCGCTCGCGTCGGACATCACCGGGTTCGACATGACGAGCGACGGGCTGATCGCGCGGCACCCGGCCTACATCGGAAAGGCCATTGCCACGCTCCGGCTCACCGGCACACCCGCGCTCGTCTCCCTGCGGCCCGGTGCGGTGGCTCCGGTCGAGCACGCTCGGGCCGGCCGGGTGGAGATGCTCGAGCCGGGGCTCGAACCCGGGCAGGCCCGCGTCGTCGTTACCGCGGTGACCGAACGCGCCGCGGCACGTCTCGATCTTGGCGAAGCGCCGGTGGTGGTGAGCGGCGGCCGGGGGCTCAAGGCGGCGGAGAATTTCAAGCTGGTCGAGGATCTCGCCGCCGCATTCGGCAACGCCGCCGTGGGCGCCACGCGCGCCGTCACCGACGACGGCTGGCGGCCGTCGACCGACCAGATCGGGCAGACCGGACGGATGGTGAGCCCGTCACTCTACATCGCCGTGGGGATTTCCGGTGCGATCCAGCATCTCGCGGGGATGCGAACGGCCCGGGTGATCGTCGCCATCAATCGTGACAAGGACGCGCCGATCTTCAAGGTGGCGGATTACGGCATCGTGGGCGACCTCTTCGAGGTGCTGCCGCGGCTCACCGAGGAAGTCCGCAAGGCGCGCGCGGACCACTGAGCGCGCATCTGCGGTGGAACAGCTTCCCGACCTGAGCGCCGACGCCGAACGGGTGGCCCGGGCCGCCCTCGACGAGGACGGGCCGCGCGACCTCACGACCGAAACGGTGCTGACCGCGCCCCGCGAGGCCGGGGCGAGGCTCGAGTACCGGCGGGGCGGGGTGGTGGCCGGGCTCGCCTATGCCGGAGCCGTGGCGCGATTGGCAGGCTGTTCGGCGCACTGGCAGGCGCGCGAAGGCGATTGGGTCGTGGGTTCCCGAGGCCGGCTCCAGGGCGACCTTTCGGCGATCCTCCGCGCGGAGCGCCCGCTGCTCAATCTCCTCCAGCGGGCCACCGGCATCGCCACGGCGACGAGGCGCTTCGTCGAGGCGGTCGCGGGTACGCGCTGCCGGGTACTGCACACCCGAAAGACCGCGCCAGGGCTCCGGCTCTTCGACGCCGCGGCCGTGGTGGCGGGCGGCGGCGCCGTGCATCGGCTCGACCTCGCGCGGACGGTCATGATCAAGGACAATCACTGGAGCGCGCTCGCTGCCGAAGGACAGAGCCTGCGCCGGGCACTCGCGCGCGCGCGCACCCGCGGGGCCGACAGCCTCCAGGTCGAGGTGGAATCTCCGGCTCAGGTGGAAGAGGCCTGTGCGGCGGGGGCCGACCGCCTGCTGGTAGACAACCAGGATCCCCCGACGGTCGAGGCCTGGGGTGCGCTGGCCCGGAAGATCCGTCCGGGAATCCTGGTCGAAGCCACCGGCGGGATCACCCTGGAGAACGTGCGAGCGTACGCCCTCGCCGGTGCCGACTTCGTCTCGGTGGGGACGCTCACCCACAGCGTGACGGCGGCCGATA
>Ga0184615_10001951_pt1 | contig 11107 bp, 15 predicted proteins | sample PLM4_65_coex_FD_133134 | JGI IMG/M metagenome (GOLD analysis project Ga0184615, IMG submission 133134) | Groundwater sediment microbial communities from an aquifer in East River, Colorado, USA - PLM4_65_coex | ecosystem: Environmental > Terrestrial > Soil > Riparian zone | place: USA: East... | reverse complement strand
GGGCATGCGGCGTACGTCATCGTTCGCTGGCACTGAGCAACGAGGTCCTCACCCTCTTCGTCGCTCATCGGGTTACCGGCCTTGGTGCACGCTACGATCGCTTCGACGAGCGCCTTACGTTCCTGCTCGGTGTAGCAGACGCGGCGCACCTCTTGCGTTGTGTAGTCCTGGCAGATCTCGTCGCATCCCAGGAGAAGCAGTGCCACCAGTACTCGTTTCATGGTTCCTCCAGCCAGGTGCATTCGTGTGGAGTGCACTTGTAGATCGCGGTGATGGTGCTCTTGCACCCGAACGCGGGCGAGAACACCGGGATCTTGAACCAGCAGATCTTAGAGTAGTCGTCACCGTCACAGTGCTTATTGTTGAACACGATGCCGGTTTCGTGCTCGAACTTTAGCTCGTTAGCGTGCATCTGCTTCTTGCCAGCGGTGACGTTCGTCACGGCCCAAAGCCAGGTTGCGACAACCAGGCAGGCCATGAATAGGGCTGGGATCGCGTTCTTCTTGAACCACTCTTTCATGACTTCTCCATTTCCCTGAGCACGAGCTGTTCCGTGGTCTCGCGCCACTTGTCGAGCAGGGAGAGTAGGTTCTCCTTGTCTACCATAACGATTGGTGTCTCTTTCATGATGACGTTCGAGGATCAGTTCCTGGACGGTTTTTGGTTTCATCGGATGAGTAGCTCCTTCACGGCGCCGCGCTTGGACGCCTTGCTGTTCACGTTGCGCCGCGCGTCGACCTCGATGATCTCGAAGTCCTTGTAGATCTCGTAGACGCGAGGCGCGCTCGAGTTCGAGAGCAGCACCGAACACGACTTGCTGCGCTTGAGCCACTTCGCCGTTAGCATCAGGCGCTCCTGATCCTTGTCACCGAAGCCGTCTGCGGTGTAGCTAGCAAAGTTCGAGGTCGCGTTGAGCGGGATGTAAGGCGAGTCGAAGTACACGAACGCGTGGCCGCCGGCAGGCCAACGTGTCCCGACCACTGCCTCGAAATCGCCGTGGATGATCTCGACTCCCTGCAGCGCAGCAGAGCACGCGCGCAGGTTGTCGGCGTCACAGATCGTTGGGTTCGTATACTTGCCGAACGGTACGTTGAACTTCCCAGCCTTGTTCACGCGCCAGAGTCCGTTGAATCCTGCCTTATTCAGGTAGATGAACCACGCAGCGCAGCCGACGTCGCCTAGATGGTCCGGGTCCTTCTCCCGCGTCTCGTAGAAGAAGTCTTTGTCGTACGGGTACTCTTTCAGCAAACCGATCACGTTCTCGACGTGGTCCCTGATCGCTGTGTACGTGCGCACCAGGCGCAGGTTCATGTCGGAGATGACGGCTTGCTTGAAGCGGCGCTGGTTCGCGAGCTCCCAGAATAGCGCGCCGCCACCGATGAACGGCTCGAAGTACGTGTTGATCTTGTCCGGGACGTACTTGAGAAGCTCGGGCATTAGCTGACGCTTTCCGCCTACCCACTTCAGCAGCGGCTTCGCGATCTTGCCTTCGGCTGGCGCGTTCACGACGGCATCCTCACGCGCACCTTCGGCCCCATGGAGTTCTTCGTCATGACGATCTCGCCGGCCATGACGCGCAGCACCACGCTACACGCTGACTCAAGGTCCTGAGAACGAAAGCCGACCACCACGATCAGCGCTTCGTCGTTCAGCACCGCCTTGCCGATGCGGCTACGCACTAGCTTCGTGTTTGGGTCGCGCACCACGGTGAGCACGTTCTTCTCGGCGGCGCCGGTGTCTACTGCAGCTCCAGGGAACCACTTCGATCGTGCAGCGCGATCTCGTTCGTCAATGAGGAGCCACGGGTGCCCAGGGTGAATGCCGCCCCGTGTCGCTTCGTCGAGCCCGTTGAAGCCGCTCGAGTAGACCCCCGTCGCGCGTCGTTCCCCGGGCTTCACGATTGCCACTCCCCGCGGATGCGCTTGTCGATCGGCTCCATGATGCCGGCGCCGCCGTATCTGTTCTTTGCCAGTAGCCACATCTTCTGACCGCTACGGTCACAGATCCCCTGCAGGACCACTTCGCTAGCGGTGTGCAGATCATGCAACTGGCGATAGGCGAGCTCGAGGTTTGAAAACACCACGACCGTTGAGTAGTTTCGAATGTGTTTCATCAGAGCGCCCTCTAGCTCGTTCGTGACGTTGTCGATCACCACGAGCGCCGGGCACACTGCGAGGTTATCGAACTCCATGCGCGCGTCATCGAAGTCGAGAGCGCTGACGTTCACTAGGTAGTCGGTGTACGTCTCGATCTCTGGCAGGTCTTCCGGTTTCGACGTGAAGACAGCGGAGACGATCTCCTGGTGGTTGCAGCTTTCGACCAGGTAGTGCGCGTACTCGGTTTTTCCAAAACCAGACGGCGCCAGGATCAGCGTCGACGTGTGCCGCCGGAAGCCACCGGTGCAGCTATCGATCTCCTTGAACCCTGTGCTCATTACCACATCAATCATTTCTGACCTCTCTTCTGTTTGCACTTGCTGTGCGTCTTCACGAACTTCTGGCGCTGCGCGAGCGCGTTCTTGATCCTTCGGTACAGGATGGCCGCCACGTTGCAGCGAGCGCAGGTGATCGAGCGCACGTCCCCGTTGCCGCGCACTGTCTCGACGATCCAGGAATGCTCGGGATGCGAGTAGCGACCGACGATCTTATGGTTCATTGCTCTCCGTCGTCTTCGGTCCACTCCAGAGCGCGACCTCCGCATCGAAGTGCACGAGACCGATGTCGAGAACGTTGGGATCGTTCAGGCGCTCGAGGCGCGAATCGAGCCAGGCCTGATTTTGGTAAACCACGAAGCCGTCCTTGAACTCCTCGATCTCGATCAAGACTCCCATCTCGTGCAACATGAGCAAGGTCATCGGCACGGTTACAACGATGTCCCCTGCGACGGCCGGCACCCTGGGCAACAGGCAACGCGCCACGTACACGACGAGGCGAACCGCGTGTGGGTGCCACGGGTGTTCCTCGTTCAAGCCACCGACGGCAAGCAGCGTCACGATCCTGAGCGAGGCGCGCGGGTAACGCTGCTGGCAGTCGTCGATCATGTTCCGGGGGACCAATGTCTTAAGGATCGTCATTCGTCTCTGTACCTGTCCCATTCATCGAAGCGGGCGGCGTGCGTGTCTCCCGTAAGGTGATCACCGAGCTCGACGCCCATGGCCTCCGCTTTCGAGGCGTCGTCGATCTCGAAGCAGGCGCTGTACTCGTCGAACTTCAGATCGATGCTCAAGCCGGTAGGTCCATTTTTTACCTTCTCGACCTTGAGCGTGCGGCGCTGCGGGCGTGCCTCTCGATCGTATTCTCCGATCAGCACGATGTCCGACATGTTCACGAGGTCCTTGGAGTCGCGGATCCAATCGCGCGTCGGTGTCTTCTGTCCCGGCATCTTCGTGAGCTGTGAGAAGTACACGCCGGCAGCGTTGCCGTTGCGGATCACATCGTAGAGCGTACGGGCAACGTGATTGAGCTTGGCGCGGATGTTGGCGCCGAAGTTCTCCATCGTCGTGAAGGCCTGCAGGTAGTCACAGAAGACGATGTCGATCTTCTCGGCGGCGATGTAGCTCGCGATCTCACCAGCAACTTGTTCGACCGGTCGACCGTTGGCGCGGATGAAGAACGGCTCGACGTACTTGTGGTACTCCGCCTGGATCTTGTAGATCTTCTCTTTGTCCTCAGTCGAAGACTTACCGTCACGCAGCGCGAGCGCATTGATCCCCTTTACTGATCCACTACGCGTGCTGATGAGACCGACCATGCGATCGCCGTAGAGACGAAGCGGGTCTTCTGCACTCACGATCAGCGGTCGCCGATTTGAATCGAGCGCTATCTTCGTCCAGAGCACCGTCAAGGACGATTTCCCAAAGCTTGATTCGGCACCTATGAGGTAGCTCATCTCGCGCCGGAACTGCCCCGTGGCGCGGTCCATATAGCGATAGCCCGACGCGATGATGATCTGCTCCTGGACGGCCGTCATCCCATCGACCACCGCCTTGATTGCGTCCCGGACGGAAAATGAGTTCTTTTCGTCGTCGATGCGACTTGCGTTTAACGCCTCGCTGAGACGTTTTTGAAGCTCGGCTAGGTCACCCCCTGCGATAGGGTCCAAAAGCGCTCCCTGAGTCATCCTACGCAGCTCACGGGTGCAGTGCGCGACCCGGATGATGTCGATCGACTTCCAGGGGTCGATCGCCGTCGGGGTACCGCGGATCAGTGCCTCAATTGCCTTGTACCCGCCTAACTTCTTTAATTCCGGGTGCTTAGATAGCTCCAGGAGGTACATGCTCCCGTCGCCCCATTCGGGGCCACGAGCGCGCATAAAATCAGCGAGTATCTTGTGGGATTCGCTGAAGAAATACTTTGGGTCCGGAACGAAAGCGTGGCGAAATTTCTCGTCGTGAAACCAGGCTGAGATCACCTCGCGTCCCGCTTTTTCTGCGGCGGCGCGGATCTTGTCGTCGTGATCGTGCGCCATTCCCCTAGTTTTCTTCGACGTCGATGCCGAGTTTCACGCACTCGAGGCGTTCTTGTTCGGCTTCTTTGAGCTTCCCCTCGGCTAAATACTGCCGGTAATAGAATAAAGGTGCTGGTGGGTACGATGGTTCTGTTTCATCTGAGGAATTTTGTGCTGACTTTTTGACCAGTGCACTGGTGCTACGCAGGAATGACTCATAGTCAGCGCAGTGCTTCTCGTAATCTTTGCTGGATCGAGACTTGGTTTGGTACTGGGATAGGGTTTTTTCGTAGTGATCCTGCGATAGACCTAGTTCTGCGGCTAAATTCACGAGCTCCGGTGGTGGATCGAACTCGGATGCAGCAAATTTCTTGCTCCCCCCGCCGCGAATCGCCGCGGGACCCCGATCTCGACCACGACCAAGACCAAGAGCCGAGCCGACCGGTCTAGCGGAATTTCGCGGCGGATTTCCGCGAAATTCCGCGAGACCCCCTGAGGCTGGCTTGGCTTGGCTCTCTTTTTCTTTTTCTTTCTCGTTGCTTGGTGGTGATGACCTAACGTCTTCCGGAGGTCCCGGAACGCGAGGCTTGCCAGCGTTGTCGATTCGCTGGTGCTTGTGCCAGTTGCGGATCGAATAGTACCGCTGATCGTCGATGACGTAGTCACGGGCGAATTTGATCTTGACTAGCTCATGAAAGGCCGGATCCAGCTTATCTGGAGCATCTGGCCACACCCGTAGGGCGAATTTACGACCTAAACGACCATTTCCGTGGTCGTCGGCGGTGATGATGAGCGCCACGCTGAGCACCCTCGCGGCGTCGCTACAGGCGCCCAGCGGCTCGTCGTCGATCCACTCTGGTTTGATGGATCGGATCCGACTCATTGGGGACTCCGGAGGTAGTGATCTGATCGCATGCGTAAGGCTCCTTTGCATCTCGCTGAAGACACCACGACCCAGTCGTCAACACACCATAGGGTTGGCGAACGGACCGCGGCGCCCTCAGCTAGACGTCACGCACCGGGAAGTCCGGCCTCAGCAGCGGCCTTGCGGATCAGCATCCTCACGAGCTCGGACTTGTTGGCCCGAGCTTGATGCTTCTTGGTGAGCTCTTCGAGCCAGGTGTCCTCCTGGATCGACACACGCATCGTGAGCACCTTCTCGTACTCCATCGAGTCACCGTTCGTTTTTTTGCTCTTCTTAGCGCGCGACTTAGCCATCAATCATTCCTTGGCGTCGTTCGGTTTGTCTCCAACCGGTGAGGTATCGCCCGATTGCTGCTGCTCGTCTTTGGTAGCGGTGGTTCCCGGTGGAGACGGATTGGTCTGCGCGCTCTCAGTGGTCTCTGGAGCTTCAGCGTTGCGCCGTCGGCTGGCTCGGCGTCGACCTTCTTGCGCAGGCGGCGTGTCGGTGCCCTTGGTCTCGGGTGGAGAACCAGTAGGTGGAGCATCGCCTGTCGGCGGCGGCGGCGCCGCTTTCCCACGACCTTCGTTCTGCTGCTGCCTGCGCACGTTCTCTTTGACCTTGTTGAGGCCGCCGCTCTTGCGGGCGTCGGCGAGTGCGATCTGCTTTTCGGCGAGCAAGTCGGACCACGTCGCTTCGCCATCGCGAATTACGACGTAAACTCCGCGTAGCTCAGCGAGTTCCGTGGGACTGATCGAGCGAATCGAATGACCGAGGTAGGCGGCGAGATCGTCGGCGCCGATACCGATCTTCAAGAAGCTGTCGACGATCTGCTTGCGGGCAGCATCAGGATCCCTGGCATCGTCACGGTCGGCGATGTCGAGACACTGGGCCAAACACTTCGCGCGAATGTCCGGTGGCACATGCCGGATGATGAGGTTACGCCGTACCTTCGAGCAAAGCGCCGCGCGTAGCGTATTCACCTCGTCGTCGGTGGCCTCGTAGAGGTAGTTGATCTCGCCGTCGTTGTTGTGGCGCGTCTGGACTGGATCCTGATCCCGGCGCTTGCTCTTGCGCCAGACGCGCTTGTTCACGAATACTTCCTCGGAGAACGAGGAGTTGGTTTCCAAGTCGCCGACGAGAACACGCCACGTCTGTTTCTCCGCGTCGTCGTAGATTTGTGTCGTCTCCTCGTAGAGGTTTCGCATAACCGGCATCGCGGCCTCGGCGAAGCGCGCGCTCAGGCCGTACGCTTTCTTCACGCCGACCGGCTTTGCATAAACGGCTGCGCGCGCGAAGTCCGGGTTCGAGCAGTAACGGAGGAGCTCGGACTGCACAGTGGCGGCGTCACGCGGCATCGCGAGCGCCATCTGCACCTTCACCATCTGCAGCGTGACCTGCTTGGCGACCATCTCCATGTTCGCTGGGGTCAACTTCATGCCCATCAAACCCATACCGGTGGGCGGCGTTGGCGCCAGTGCTTGCATCTGACCGTTGTCGTTGCTCATTTGGTTTGCTCCTTGTTTCCGTAGATAGAGACGAGCGACATGAAGTTCTCGCCCTTGAACATCAAAACGTTGTTTTCTGCGGAGAGCGCTACCTCCACCTTCCGGTTCTTGAGAGGCTTAAGCACCTCCTTCGCCAGAGCTGCGCTTAGCTGCACAGTGAACTCCCCGTTGAATTCGACCGCGATCTCTTCCGACGCGGATCCGGTATCCGATTCCGCTTCTACGAAGAGCACACCCGGTTGCGCGCGCAGCGTGACCCCGGAGAACTGCTCACTGAGCACCGGAGCAACTGCGGCGAGTGCGTCGACGATCGTAACCGCGGAGATCGGTAGCAGTGGTTTACCTTCGGTGTCCTGCTTGATGTTCGCGATGATGGGGTCGACCGGAGGGTAGGCTCGTACACCATCCTTGCTCAACTCTCCGACGAGTCGCGTCGCGACCATGGTGTCACTCGACTCCCAGTAGACGTTGTGATCATCCGCGCTGACCCGCACCTTGGAGTCCTCGGCAGCGAGCAGCGCCAAAGCGTGAAACGCCTTCCTGGGCACGATCACGGTACCGGTGTGCTTGAACTTACCAGGGTACTCGATCTTCACGAGCGCGCGTCCGTTGGCGCCTCCAAGCGAGAACCCCTCCTTGGTGACGACCAGTTGGGCTGCCGGCACGATGCGATGGTCCACCGTATCCGACGGAACAGAAGCGGAGACGATCGACCAGGCCTCGAGCAACGTCTCGGCGCTCATGTCCCACGAGTTGTTGGCCGGATCCGCCGGTCGCTTGATCTCGCAGTCGAGGGTGATGAGCGTGTAGTTACGCTTATGCTCCTTCGACTTGATCGACAGCTTCGACGTCTTGGTCTCGTCGGACTTGAGCACGATCTTGCCCTTCGGCATGGCGTTGATGATCTCGGAGAGGCTGTGGACACTGACGACGACACCGCCAGCTTCCTGAACAATGGCAGGCGCAACGGTGTCGACGAGCATCATGTCCGTGCTCGTGAACATGCGTACCTGCTCCTTGCCATCGGTTTCGATGCGACACGCCTTGAACGACGTGTGTGGAGTGTTCTTGGTGGTTGCCTCCAAGCACTTGGTGAGTGCGGAGATGAGGTCCTGACGTTCGATTTCGATTTTCATTCCTGCTCCTGCTTTTTGAGTTTCAATCGTATTCCTCGCACATCACTTCGCTACGTGCCGTCGCTCTGGACCAGACGCACCACGGCACCTCGTCGTCGGCTCACTCATGGGGCGACTCCGGGTGGCGTCACATCGTCGCCGATGCCGCGCTCTGTCTGCACGTAGAGAAATGACTCGATGGCCTCCCTGAGCTCCCGCGCGTCGCTCTCGGACGAGGTGTACTTGCCGAAGTGCTCCAGCTGGCCGCACACGTCGCGAGCCTCGTCCAGCAGCTTTAGGGCTTGCTGGAATGCGGCGCGGCGTCGGCGCGGCGTCGGCGCGGCCTTTGCGGTATATGGCGAGGTGTCCGTGCTCGGCGGCGAGCAATAGCAGCTCGCGTTCGCTCGGCTCCGTCGCCGCGTCGTCCTTCGGTGTCATTTGGTAGTCGCCCATTGGTCTTCCGACTTCGGGCGGGTCACACGAGCCACCAGTTTGCGCGCATCCTTGTCGAGGGCTCGCATCCCATGCTCAGGACACGACGGCGAGACTTGACCGTCTTTCCAGTGGAGTTCCTGCGTTGCCGGCTTGCCGCACCTCGGGCCTGTCGGCTCCAGCGTTTCTGGATCATGCGATTCGCGAAATGCACAGGTGTGGCTCATCGTCGTCCCTCCGCATCGGCCTGGGCGGCTCGCTCGGCTGCTTCGAGAGCTCGACTTAGGCCATCGCGAAGGCCGAGCTCGTATCCGCCAAGGTCTGCGCGGTCAGCATACAGACGATATGCCGCTCCAATCTCCGCCACGAGACCCGCCAGCGCCTTCCCCACGCCCTCCGCTTGGGTGGCAGCCTGAGCGGGGACGAGCTTACCGACGGTCTCGCCAGCCTCGGCGTCGCAGCGCTCTTCTGCCTCGGCTTTTGTGTTGTACGTGAACAGGTTGATGTGACCAGAGGCGCGCACGACAGTCCAGACGCACCTGTCATCTGCAGCCTCCGGAGTCGTGTCGGCCTGAGCAGATGGGGGCGGGGCGGCTTGCTCGGACAGTCGTTCGATTAGGCCCGGGACCGCGTTCAGTAACGCGACGAGCTTCGTGGCCTCCTCTTCGGTCAGGTCGGTGAACGTCCAGCTGTTGTGCTGACCGCGAACCTTCACCGGGCCGACAGCCCAGTCGGGAGGATGAGCACCAGCCTCTAACGGGACGGAGAAGTAGCTCAGCAGCTGGGCGATCTCGTCCAACGACTTCGGTACCTCCACCACCGCCTGCTGGTCGGGCTGAGCGGGCGGGGGCGGGGCGGCATTCTTGAACCCCGGCAAGAATTGCACACCAACGGTCGGCACGACTGCTGGCCGCCACGTGAGCCCGCAATGCTGGCAGCTGTGAGTGTGGTGCGGCTTCGTTGCAAACTCGCCTTCGTCGATGTGCAGCCTCCCGCACTGTGGACACGGCAAACGCATTGGGATTGCCGCTCCCTCACGGTTACTGACGGACTCAGCTGGAGTTTCTGCTTTGGCGCCGGGCCCGTCGGAGTCGTGGTCAGCGCCCGGTATTCTATCATCGGCGGGCGACGGGGGCGGGCTCGACTCGACACCGCCCGAGCCAATCTCAAGCGTCAGGTAGAGCGGGGCCTCCGGTGGCAGTTTCTTGTGCCCGAGTTCCGCTCGCAGCACGTCGAGCGACTTCGCGGTGTTGATGGGGCGACCGTACTCGTCCCACAATTGCCAACGGCGCCCCGGCTGGCCCATGTTACCGCTCTTCGTAAGTGCCGCTGTCTGCCCAATACTAAGCGGCACCGAGGGGCTCACGTCGACCCGCACTGGCTCACCGTTGACGACGAAGACGATCGACAGCTGACCGTCAGCCTCCACCGCCGCCTGCTGGACGCCACACTCAGGGCAAGGCCGGAAGAGCACGTCGCCGGTGTTCGTGGTTCGCGCGTAGACCTCGCGGGCGCCGTCGCATGATATGCACACCGCCGCCTGCTGGTCGGGCTGAGGGGCGCGACCGGTGCGCAGCGGCATGTTGCACCGGCACTTGTGTTTGGCGCATCGCTTGGCGCCGACCGGGTCGCAGATGATGTGCGTCGCGGGCTCGCCGCATTCCGGACCGGTGGGCCAATCTTCGTCGGTGTCGAGCAGCTCACGGTGTCCGCACGTCGCCCCGTCGACCTGAGGGGGCTCGGCCGGCGTTGGGTCGACCTGAGGGGGCTCGGCCGGCGTTGGGTCGACCTGAGGGGGCGGGGCGGGGTTATCGTACTCGTAACCGTCGAGTGCCACGCCAAGCAGCACGAATCGCCGCTGACGTTCCTCGCCGCCTCCCGCCCTGCAGTCCCGGTAAGCCTTCGCCGCCTCGACGACCTTCTCGGCTGACAAAAGTTGCGCCTCTAGTTTTTGGATCCTCACTCGGTACTGCACCATATTCATAGCTCCGGGGCTCCACTCGCTGCAGTTCGTGACGAACGCGGTCTCCTGGTAACCGTCTTCCTGATGGTATTGCTTGCTCAGGCCGATGTGACCGAAGCGACTCGCCATGGTCACGCGCCAGCGCTCCTCCTTGTAGGTGCAGAACAGCTTCTTGTCCTTCCAGAACGGTCGGAAGTCGATCTGCCACGCAGCGGGGAAGCGCATGTACATGAGCACGAAGCGTGCGTAGGGATCCTGTTTATGGTCGTCGATGAAGTGGTCGACGTGATCTTTGGGAGCATCACTGGTGATACCCACGTGAAAGAGCGATTCGATCAGAACCTCGCCTGCCAGGCGCACGCGCGCTCCCTTACCGAGCGACTCAGCGTGCGCGTCGAGACGTGCAGCGCACGCGTACGCTTCCGTGACCTTTACCGCGGATCCTCCGGTGGCCTCACACATGGCCGCCCAAGCACGTACGAGCGTTCCCGCCGTTGGGTCTCGACCAAGCAGGACGAACATCTCCTCGTCAGGATCGGCATTCTGATAGCAGGGGAACGGACCGGGATTGTTCTTGGTCGACAAGTTACTGCTCCACACAGGAAAGGTAACCGCGCCCGCGCTCTGCCCACTCGTAAGCGAGCTTGCTGACCAGGATGTTACCTGGAGCTTCCACGACGTCTGGGTTGCCCGCGGCGTTGCACCAGATCCCAACTAACTCGTCGTCAGGCACCTGCTCGAT